>Ga0209006_10000119_pt1 | contig 84721 bp, 70 predicted proteins | sample JacPin_JW_Ref_O2_FD_188567 | JGI IMG/M metagenome (GOLD analysis project Ga0209006, IMG submission 188567) | Forest soil microbial communities from Algoma, Ontario, Canada - Jack Pine, Ontario site 1_JW_Ref_O2 (SPAdes) (version 2) | ecosystem: Environmental > Terrestrial > Soil > Boreal... | reverse complement strand
CGGTTCCAGAACTGGCCGCCGCGGATCGCCCGGTATCGGAATCCCGTTTCAGCCGCTGCAAATCCGAACGCATTTCCGAAGCGTGCTGGTAACGCAGGTCGCGGTCCTTCTCCAGCGCTTTATTGATGATGTCTTCGAGCTTCGGCGAAACTTCCGGGTTCAGGCGCACCGCCGGAGTGGGCGTGGCGTCGAGGATCGCTTTGAAGATGACCGCGGAACTTTCTCCGCGGAAGGGCAACACTCCCGTGGTCATTTCATACAGCACCGCCCCGAACGAAAATAAATCGCTGCGCGCGTCGAGTTCCTTGGCCCGCGCTTGCTCCGGCGACATGTAGGCCACGGTGCCGAGCGTGGAGCCGGGGCTGGTCAAGTGCTGCTCTTCTGCTACGGTGGCCCCGGCGGTCATGGTGTTCGCCGCCGCCGACTGGCCCGATGAGTTGGAAGTAACTTTGGCCAAGCCGAAATCGAGAATCTTGGCGTGGCCGCGCTTGGTGACGAAAATGTTGGCGGGCTTGATGTCGCGATGGACGATATTTTCCGCGTGCGCCGCGTCCAGCGCGTCGGCAATTTCAATCGCCAGCGAGACGGCCGTTTCGATCTCCATCGGCCGGCCGTCAATGCGATGCTTCAGCGTCAGCCCGTCCAGAAATTCCATGGCGATGAACGAGCGCGGGGCGTCTTCGGCGATTTCGTAGATGGTGCAGATGTTGGGATGGTTCAGCGCGGAGGCGGCGCGGGCCTCGCGGCGGAAGCGTTCGAGGGCTTGCGGATCTTTGGCGACATCATCAGGAAGGAATTTCAGCGCGACAAAGCGGCCGAGCGTGGTGTCCTCAGCCTTATACACAACGCCCATCCCGCCGCCGCCGAGTTTTTCGACGATGCGGAAATGCGAAATGGTTTGGCCAATCAGTGGGTCGGGTCCGGGCACGCCGCGCACATTCTAGAGTGGGGTGAACAGCAAGTCAACGAATCCGCACCGCCGCCGAATCTTGCCGCTTCACCCCGTAGTTTCCGGTGTGCGGTATTGCCCGTCCCGCGTTCGCGCACGCCTGATCCAATTCGACTCAACGTTGAAAGCCATCGTTCGACCGGATGCGATTCACAAACTCCTCGACGACTTCCCAGGCGCGGCTTGGACTCACCTTGAACTCGGATAGGGCCGTTTTGAATCGAACCAAATTCTGAATCGACACCCTGTCACAAGTCAGGATGTGGCGCCCGATTTCAGCGACCGCCAGTGGTTGGAATGCTTCAGCGCCGAAGGCACACCCCACTGAGAGTGGGGTGCAGACAGGCTGAGAGCCTGTCGTTACGGATGACCTTTACGTGCCGACTCCGGCCAATTCTTTTTGCAGCGTGTTTCTCGGGTGCTATTCCGCCCAGACTGCGCCCACGCTGCGCCCAGACTGCGCCCAGACTGCGCGATTGCCTGCGTTAAGCCGCTAGGGTACAATCCAGCGCCTGTGCCGGAAACTCCCTCAATTACAGGCCAAACGATTTCCCATTACGCGGTCCTGGAAAAACTGGGCGGCGGGGGCATGGGCGTTGTCTACAAAGCCAAGGACACGCGCCTCGGCCGCAACGTTGCGCTGAAGTTTCTTCCCGACGATATCTCTCGGGACTCGCAGGCCATCGAACGATTCCGCCGGGAAGCGCGTGCTGCATCCGCGCTCAATCACCCCAACATCTGCACCATTTACGATATTGGTGAATTTGAAGGCCGGCCGTTTATCGCTATGGAGCTCCTCGAGGGGCGAACGCTCAAACACCGCATCGAGGGCAAGCCCATCGAAACATCCGAGCTCTTGGAGTTCGGCATTCAAATCGCCAACGGCCTTGATGCGGCCCACTCGAAAGGAATCGTCCACCGCGACATTAAACCCGCGAATATTTTTCTGGTCGAACGCGGCCCCGCGAAGATTCTCGATTTTGGTCTTGCGAAATTAACGCCGATCCCGGCTCACGCATCCGAATCCGTCGGGGCTGCCACCATGCCCACCCAAACTCACGTGCTCGGTGTCGATCAGCTCACCAGTCCCGGCAGCTCGATGGGCACCATTGCCTACATGTCGCCGGAACAGGCGCGCGGCGAAGAGCTAGACGCACGCTCCGATTTGTTTTCGCTCGGGGTCGTGCTCTATGAGATGGCCACTGGGTTGGTTCCTTTCTCCGGCGCGACCTCGGCGGTCATTTTCGACGGCATCCTGCATTCCGCGCCGGCGTCCGCAAAGGAATTAAACCCGCGCGTGCCTTCGGCCCTGGAAAATATTCTCGGCAAAGCGCTCGAGAAAGACTCCGACCTGCGTTACCAGACCGCCCCCGAACTCCGCGCCGATCTCAAGCGCCTTAAGCGCGACCTGGATTCGGGCCGGCGCCCGGCCACGGAAAGGATCGCTTCGAGTTCGGCTTCGGCCGCGCCAGCAGTTGCCGCCAAACAGAAATCCGTCGCGGTCCTGTACTTCGAGAACCAGAGTGGCGCGAAAGAGGATGAATACCTGCGCGATGGTATCACCGAGGACGTAATCACTGAGCTGTCCAAAATCCGCGGACTGAATACATATTCCCGCCCCACCGTCCTGGCTTTCCGCGACAAGCCGGTGACCCCGGCGCAGATTGGCCAACAGCTCGGCGCGGCCTACGTCCTTACCGGCACTTTGCGCCGCGCCGGCAACCGCTTGCGCATAAGTGCTCAGCTGGTGGACACCCGCACCGATTTTCCCCTCTGGTCCGAGCGCTTCGACCGGGAGATGAAAGACGTTTTCGAGGTGCAGGACGAGATGGCCCGCAAGATCGCCGAGGCCCTGCGCGTCACACTTTCCCCGCAGGAACTCGAGGCGCTGGCTGACAAGCCCACCGAAAACCCGCAAGCTTACGACCTTTATCTGCGGGGGAAGCGCTATGCCCGGCGGTTGACGCGCCAGGACGTCGAATTCGCTCTCCAAATGTTCGAAAACGCCGTGACCATGGACCCCAGCTTCGCGCTCGCCTACGCCGCCTGCGCTAACGCCTGCGCCATGTACTACTCTCTGTTCAGCCGCGATCAGGTGTGGATCGAACGCGCACGAGAGGCTTCCGGCAGGGCCGTTTCCCTCCGCTGGGACCTGCCTGAGACGCACCTCAGCCAGGCTTGGGTCTTGTATGCCGCGGGACTCTATGGTGAAGCCGTGCGCATGGTCAAAAAAGCCATCGAACGCAAACACGATTGCGACGGGGCCTACTACTTGTTCTGCCGCGCCCTCTTTGCCGCCGGGCGTTATCAGGAGGTTCTGGATCTTGCGGAGTCTGCCATCGAATCAAGCGGCGAGGACTACAATGTTTACGTACCCATCAGGAATTCGCTCGGCGCTATGGGCCAGGAACAAGCCAAGCTCAAAATGACCCAGCGATTCTGTATTGCCCTCGAAAACCACATGAAACACGTGCCGGAGGATGCCAGAGCGCGCATCCTGCTGGGCGGCAACTACGCGGATTTGGGCCGGCCCGACGACGCCTTGCGCGAACTTAATCTAGCGGTCACCCTGCGCGCCAACGAAGCCTCGATTCTCTATAACGCGGCTTGTGTCTACTGCCTCCTGAAAAAAGCGCCGGAAGCCATGGATGCCTTGCGCAAAGCCTGGGAAGCGGGTTCCAAGGATGCGGTGTGGACCCGCCGCGACCCGGACCTCGCGCTCCTGCATGGTAATCCGGAATTTGATCGCCTCTATCCGGAAACTCCCGCCGCGCCGCCTACCTCCGCCTCGCATTAGTTCGGTCGGCTGGTTTAGATCGGTGTCGGATAGCCGCTCACGACAAAATGTCCCGACCACAATGAATTCAACCCTTGCTTGACGCCGTAATCCGAAAAGTAAAGCGCTCCTTCAAATGGACCGTTGGCAACGGTATTTATCGAGACCCAAGGCAAACGAAACGCGCCGCACATATCAAACGTCATACGTAACAGAACCTCAAATGTATTGCATGGAGGACTCCGCATGGCTACCCAGCCCTGGCTCGGAACGGCCTCACTATTAATTCTTCTCGCGGCATATTTTCCTCCCATCACATACGCAGCAACGAAAGATGCGAGCGATCCCCAGCTGGTGCGGCTGAGGTACCTGCAGGGCGACGTTCGCTTCAATCGCGGCGATGGCAAACATCCCGACTTGAAACGACCTTGGGAAGTGGCGATCGCGAACTTGCCGATCGAGCAGAACTACGCGCTCGTGACTGGCGACGGCCGGGCAGAGATCGAGTTCGAAGACGGGTCCGAGGTGTACGTGGCGGAGAATACCGTGCTGCTTTTTACGGAACTGACTTCCGCGAACGACGTCCCAACGACCAAGCTCGAGCTGGTTTCCGGTACGGTGACGGCTGGCTTACAACCGCTGCAAGGTGAATTCTTCGAAATTGATACGCCAACGGGACAAGTTGAGAGCAGTTTTCCTCAAAGGTCATTCGTCCGCATTGACGCTTACCTCGATGGCATGGAGCTCACCCCGCAGATGGATACCGCCACGGAATTCGACAACCATGGGGAGCGCACTCTGCTGACGAAGGGGCAAACCGTCACGTTTTCGGATGGAGCCGCACCACGCGCCGCGAAACCAAGCGAGTTCAGAGCGAGCGACGATTTCGATAAATGGGCCGGAGCCCGCTACCAAGCCCGAACCGTCACGATGGCCGCGGCGCTAAAGGCATCCGGACTCACCTCGCCGGTGGTGGGGCTGCCGGATATGTACGAGAACGGGACCTTCACATCGTGTCCGCCGTACGGAATGTGTTGGGAACCGAAACAAGATGCGAAGGCCACGCCGCAGAGTTCGCAGCTGCAAGCGCCGGCACAAGGTCCACGCAAAACGCGCCCCAAGCGGGCCTGGTGCTCGCCTCTTCGAAATCCCGCAGGCAAAACTCCTCACCAACCGCTCCCGCAAGCAGCGGGCAGGCGCCCGGAAATTCATTCAAAGCTCAAACCGTTTGGTTTCATACGCTCGACACCACTTGCCCATTTCCTTTGTGGATGGATTGGCCCCAAGTGGCGCACACACCCCAAGAATTGTCGCAACTGCAAACGGCTTCTCGAGAGCAGCCATGGTTCTTCCCGGTGTGCCACTACTCGCGTTGGGTGCATCAAGGCGCGCGTTTTCGACCCGTGATCAGACGAAAAAGGATCCACCACCCGGTTCATTGGGTGAAGCTGGGCAAGCAAACCGGTTTCGTGCCAGCCAGTCCGCTTGATAAAAAGGGTAAGCCACCGGCAAATTTACGCCACGGCATTTACGTGCCATCCAGGAACGACGGCATCGATCGAATCGAGCACGTAGATTTCAAACCAGCCGAAAAAATCGAAATGCTGGCGAGCACGCCCAAAGAGTTTCGAGTTGCTACGCAGCCGGAATTTGCAAAAGCCGCGCCGCCAGAAATTCGAGGACGGCTGCTGACTGAAACTTCGCGTGATTCAAAGCCAACGAATGCCGGGCGAAGCGATGCGAAGATTACTTACGATTACACCAAGCAGCAGTTTGTACGCGGCGGAGTGGCGATGTCCGGACCCAGCACCAAACCAGTGGTAGTGAGCGGTTTGAATTCGCATGGCGGTTTTTCGAGCCGCGAAGGCGGTCGGAACAATAGCAGATCTCCCTACGGTGCATCGGCCGGTGGTAGGCAAGAGTCTTCGGCGAGCCGGTCAAGCGGATCGAATGAAGGGGGCTCACGCGGCGGCAGTGAATCGCACAGCGCAGGAGGCGAATCGCGTGGCAGCAGCGCATCAAGCACGAGTAGCAGCAGCTCCGGACCCAGTCGCCCAAAGTAGGTCGTCGGCAGGCGCGCAAGTGTTGCGTCGACCATCTGAGCCGACAGCGCTTATCGTATAAGCGAATTTCGGTCAATGGCGCAGGTCCAGTTACGCCGGCTCAGGAGGGTGGCTACGGAACGGTTTCTCGTCGCTTTTCGATTTTTCGAACCTCGAAACTGAAGCTCACTTTTACCGGCGTAGACCATATTTTCTGGTAACCTACACTCGCTTTTATTCGTCGCAATCACTCGAACCTGCCAGGAACGTCGATCATTGGCCTCTTCGTAAGAGATTCGCCCAGCGTTTCAAACGGAGGCCTTACTCATGAACGTAGTCAGCGCGTACCGCTTCGTCAGACCCGCGTCAACTTTCCTTCTCTTGGCTTTTTCGCTGGCGTTTTCCGCAGCCCTGCTCACCGGCTGCGGAGGCGGATCGCAAATGGGCGGAACTCCACCCAGCGGTAACACCCAGGTGGTGGTTCTACGGACCAGCACGGCGAATGACCAGTTGGTTTCGTTTCAAATGTCTCTGGCCAGTATCGCCCTGGTGGACAAAGCCGGAAATTCCGTCACCGTGTACAGCACTCCGTTCACTTTCGGCCCGATCCGTGAATGGATGAATCTCAATGGCATTTCTGCGCCGTTGCCGGCGGCCACCGTTCCGGCGGGCACCTACACCTCCGCGGTCGTCACCGTGTTCAATTGTTCCTTCACCACCGAGACCTTCGACAGCACTGCCAATCAATTTTCAACCAACATTTCGGCGGAGGATACATGCGCGGAGGGCGCCGGAACTACGACCGTTAACCTGCCCAGCCCCATCAAGATCACAGGTTCCGCGATGGCCTTGTCGTTGAACTTGCAGGTCTCGCAATCATACGCAATTGTCCCCACCACCGGATTAATAAACTACACCATTGATCCGGTGTTTACGCTGACGCCCGTCTCCCTGGCAGCGCAGCCCAAGGATGAATCCGGCGGCAAAGTAACCGTGAACGATGCTCAGGTCACCTCGCTGGGCGCCGACGGGAAAACCCTCATGCTCCAGACCTCCGATGGCATCGCCTTGACCGTGGTTTCCGACACCACCACCGTGTTTCAAGGCGTCAGCAATTTTTCCGCGCTGGCCGCGGAGATGATTTTCAATTTCGACGCGGCCATCCAGTCCGATGGCTCGCTGCTCGCCACCCGTATCGAAGTTCCCAATCCCATGGCGGTCGCCGGCGTGGGTGGTCCTTTCACCATACCCGTCATTCAACCCGGCGTTTTCGAAACTCTAAATCTCGAGCAGAACGGCTGCACCATCGTGCAGGAGCCGTTTTGCGCGAACATCTTCCATCTGAATATCGATGCCGTCTTGGGCGTATCGGGCGAGCTGACCAATCTGGCCAGCCTGCCCTTCCCCGCGTCCTTCGCCAGTTCAAATTTCCTGCAGGGCCAAAACCTGCTGATCACTTCGTCGGGAGACCCTAGCGTTGGATCGATCGAAGAGACGCTGACCGTAACCTTGCTGCCCCAGACGGTCAACGGCACGGTCTCCGCCGTTTCCAACGAAAATGGATTTGCCGTCTACACCGTCACCCTCGCTCCCTACGATTTGATTCCGGTCTTGCAGAATTACACCAGCGACACGCCGCCGCCGCATCTGGCGAACCCGTCAACCATCGTCGTTTATGCCGATACCAGCGTCAGTTTCCTGAATTCCGGCACGATCGCGGTCGGCAGTCTCATTCGCGCCAGAGGCGTAATCTTCGACGACAATGGCACCGCCCGAATGGACGCCATCGCCATCTTCGACGGCGTGCCAGAGTAAGATTCCTGGAGGCAATCAGCGCCAAGGCGGCCAGGAGGGTGCCCAGATTCACGGGCGATTCGATGGCTCGTAGTGATAACCGTCGAAGCAATTTCACGCTCAGCGGCATATCGCTACATTCATTCGCCGCTGCGCCTGGCGACCAACGTCAAAAAGATTCTGATGATATTTGACGAGGGGCAGGTCGAGATGTTGACGGGATGAAACCAGTTTGCCCGTGCAGCTACTGAGAAGTGGAGGGCTTGATTCAAAATCTTTGCTCGTTTTTCAGTTTCGCCACGCGGAGTGTCGAATCAACAAAACCGACTGGTCGTCAACTTGAACACCGTGCCGGGCCACGCTCTCCCGCAAGGACTGGCAAATTACGTTTAGTGCTTCGCGGCCATGCTTCCGCAACTCGGTCTCCAATCCTGGGATTCCAAATTCTTCTCCCGCCGCATTCGCGGCCTCAAGCAATCCATCAGTGTACAGAGCCAGCACATCTCCTTCGTCCGTGACCACCTCCGCGGTGACATTTCCGCCTCCGGCATCATGGCCAAAGGGAAATTCGAGCATTCGAGCTGGGTCACTTCGTTTGTCTTCGCGGAAAAGTGCAAAATGGCCGGGTGGCCCGCCAGACCAAACTGCAAACGGCCGGCGTGGCAATCCACGAAACAAAAGGTCACAAACATGTCCGGTTTTTTGAGCGGATAGAGCACCTCGTTCAACCGCGACATAAGATGCAGGCTGCCTTCGGCGGAACTCAGCAACATCCGAGCGGCGCTCTTGACCATGCCGGCGACGACTCCCGGCGCAACTCCGTGGCCCGACACATCGGCGACGTAGGCCACCCAGCGAGATTCCGAGCCCGCCAGATCGATCAGGTCGCCGCCCACCTCGCCACTGGGCGAAGAGTATCCGTAGAACTGAAAATCCCCGAGCTTCGCGTCAATCGGCGGGACCAGCACATGATGAATTTCCGCCGCGAGTTCCATTTCGGCGTGCACCCGGAAGTACCGGCGTGCCTCGGTTATAGACGCGTATAGAAATGCGGCGTACCCAACCGCGACGGCTGTGGCTATGGCTGCGCCGTCAAATGACAGCCTGCTTTGCAGCCGAGCCATGTCGGCGCCGATCAGAGGCTGATCGGGAAGCAGCACGCCCAGTCCATTGATCAGCGCCAGATGTACGGCGAAGAGCGGCACCATCGCCTTCCAAAGTTGTTTCCGCAGCACAAATCCTGAAATGGCGTAGAGCACCGGAAACAGGCCCGAGACTAAAACGTTGAGCACCAGGCGAAGCGGCGGTTGCCGTCCCATGACCGAGATGTCGCTGGCAAAGCCGACGATGCTGAAAATAAAAAAGACACCCAGCAAGAAGGTGATCAGAGACGTCCGAGGAACCGTTTTCCAAAAAGGTTTGCCGGCGGCCATAAGTTTAGAAAACCAAAACGCGGAAAGTTGCCCCTGCAGTATTGAACTTCTGTCGGCTCCGAACAAGTAGTTTTCGCAATCCCGAAATTTCTAAAATTGCGAATGTTGGGCGACGCTCGAGCTGTTGCTCCTTCATGCTGCAAAGGTATAATTCGCACCGCCATGAAATTCAGGAACAATTTTCGCCCGCTCCCACTTCTAATTCTCGCGCTTGCCGCTTGTAACTGCCTGGATGCACAGGCTAATCAACCGAACGGAGGCGGCGTGAGAACCGGCTCCCTGCCTCGAAGTTGGCAGGTTAGCGGCCCACACTGTGAGGAAAACCCTCAGTTCCAAATCCAGGAATACAACCCCGATCTCTATATTTTTCGCGAGTCGGGCTGTTCGAATTACGAAAAGCCTTTCCTATACCTGCTCTTCGGCAAGGAAAAGGCGCTACTGCTGGACACCGGCGCGGGCACAACCGATTTGGCGCGGGTCTTAAAAGCTCAAGTTGATGAGTGGCTGACGCGAAACAATCGGGATCACTTGCCGTTGATCGCCGCTCACACCCACTCTCACCGAGATCACATTTCTGGCGATCAACAATTGAAATCACTTTCTTTCGTCACTGTCGTGGAGCCGAAGACGAGTGCGGTTGAAACCTTCTTCGGTTTTCGCAACTGGCCCACCGAAGTGGTGACTTACGATTTAGGCCAGCGTGTTCTCGACATCATCCCGATACCGGGACACGAAAGTTCCTCCATCGCGGTCTACGATCGTGAAACCGGCATTCTTTTCACCGGAGACACTTTATATCCCGGCCGGCTTTACGTGGAAGATGGACCGGCGTTTACCCTCAGCGTTCAGCGGCTTGTTGATTTCACTCAAGGAAAGATAGTGGCGCATATTCTCGGCAATCATATTGAACAGACCCGGACGCCCTATTTGGATTATCCGATTGGCACCGTCTATCAGCCGGACGAGCACGAATTGGAACTCGGCCGTGCGCAGCTGTTAGAACTAAACGACGCATTGCGGGGAATGAAAGGTCGAATCGTGAAAATGGCCTTTCGAGATTTTACGATCTGGCCGGAGTGAATCCGAATATCGGCATCCGCTGCCGCCGAATCTTTTTTATTTTCAACTTCTATTTCAACTGCCGAATCCGCTCTTGGAGGAATTGCCGCTCCGGCTCCTGTTGGGTCAACGCCAAAGCCTTCTCATAAGCGGACCGAGCCTCCGCTGCCCGGCCGAGCCTGCGGCACATATCCGCGCGCGCGGAATGCGCCAGGTAATAATTTGCCAGCTCGCCCTGTTCCAGCACCGCATCAATATGCGTCAGGCCAGCCTCCGGACCATCGCGCATGGCAATCGCCACCGCGCGATTGAGCTGCACCACCGGCGAAGGATGAATTTGCACCAGTTGATCGTACAGCGCCACAATTTGCCGCCAGTCGGTCGTCGCCACAGATTTCGCTTCCGCATGGACCGCCGCAATCGCCGCCTGCAAGGTGTAAGGGCCGAAGCGGCGCGACCCGAGCGCTTGCTCCACCAAGGCAACTCCCTCCGCGATCTGCTCCCGGTTCCACAGCGAGCGGTCCTGCTTCTCCAGCAAAATCATCTCCCCGCTCGACGATTTTCTCGCCGCGTGACGCGATTCCTGCAGCAACATCAGCGCCAGCAGGCCAATCACTTCCGGCTGCGGCCGAAGTTCAGCCAGCAACCGTCCTAGCCGAATCGCCTCGCCGGTTAGTTCGGCCCGCGTTACCTCCGTTCCCGCCGCGGCCGAGTAGCCCTCGTTGAAAACGAGATAGACCACCTGCAGCACCGCGCCCAGTCGCTCCGGCAATTCCTGCGGCGTCGGCACTTCGTAGGGAATCTTTTCTTCGCGAATCTTGGTTTTTGCACGCACGATGCGCTGCGCCAGCGTGGCCGGAGTAGTCAGGAAAGCCTTGGCAATTTCCTCGGTGGTCAGCCCGCACACCTCCCGCAAGGTGAGCGCCACCCGCGCTTCCGCCGCGAGCGATGGATGGCAGCAGGTAAAAATCAGCCGCAGCCGATCGTCTTCCAGGCTGTCGTGTTCATTGGAACTTTCCGCCGAGCTGGATTGCGCCTCAAGGTATCGCGCCAGTTCGTCTTGCGATGCGTCAAATCGCGCCCGTCGTCGCAGCGTATCAATGGCTTTGAATCGCGCCGTCGAAATGAGCCATGGCCGCGGATTGTCCGGCACTCCACTTTCCGGCCACCGGCTCAGCGCCGCCGCAAAGGCTTCATGCATCGCCTCCTCGGCCAGATCAAAATCACCGAGCATGCGGATCAGCGTCGCCCGGATTCGTCCCGAATCCACGCGATAAAGCGAGTCGAGCAATTCGCGTATCTGCGCGGTGGCCCGCTCGGTCGAATGCTCAGACATGACCACGACCTTAGCAAACCACTTGCCTCCGAGTCACGAGCAACCTGGAAAACGAGCTTCGCGAGGGTGGCACCGCCAGCTCGTGCGAAGAGCCCGAAACACAATTCCGCACGCACGGAATTCTGGCTGCTCCAGCTCGACCTGCAGTCGGTTTACGTACTGATGACTTCTATGCCTTGGGAGCGGTACGGGTTCAGGACCTCTTCGTCTGAGGCATCGGTGATCAGCCGTGTCAGTCGGGAAGCAGCACCGACCAGGTAAGGCAGGGATGTCCCCATTTTCCCGAGTGAAATCAGGCCAACAACTTCCGCTGAAGCCCCGATCATCGCTTTCTTCACGTAGGCTTCTTCTCGATCACCGACGGTTATTCCGACCTCCGGGTGCAAACTGCACATTCCGAGAAAACACAGATCGGCGCGGATGGATTCGATTCCTCGGATGGTCTCGATGCCTGTCGTGACCCGCTGCTCTTTATGAAGATTTCCTCCGAGCATCAGCACGCTCACCTTCGGATGCTCCGCCAGCGCCAGCGCCAGCGGCGGGCTGTTGGTAACGATCGTTGTCGAACGCTCTCTTGGAAGATAGGACGCAATCCTTAGATTCGTTGTACCTCCATCAATCAGCACGACCTGACCATCGCCGATCATCTCAGCCGCCGCTCGAGCGATTCCGGTCTTGCTCTCAATATCGATTTGCTGACGGGAAACGAACGGGACAGCCTCCGCGCGGCGCGGCAGCGCCCCGCCGTGCACCCGCTGAATCTTTCCCGAACGCGCCAATTCACGCAGATCTCGACGAATCGTGTCTTCAGAGACGCTATAGCGAATGCTGAGGTCCGCAGCCAGAACCCGACCCTCGCTGCCAAGCAGCTCAAGAATGTTTTGGTGGCGCTCTTCCTTCAGGGCGCTTTGGTCCGCTTCAGTTTCGGGTCTCATTTGGCACCTTCCAGTTGCACGATTACAATTGCATATACGCGTTTATGCATGTATTGTCCGATTCGTGCATCGTACTGCCGAAACCGCCCCCGTACAAGGCCTTTCGACAACCCCGTCCTCGAATCGGACGGAGATACTGTTGATGCGGCAACCCAGCCTCCAACAGGTGCGCGTCAGCGTATCCTTAATATTTCTGATCCACGGACTGATCATCGCTACCTGGGCTTCGAGGATTCCGGCCTTTCAGACGCAGCTACATCTTTCTCCCGCTGTTTTGGGTCGGTCGCTGATGATGGCGGCAATCGGTTCCGTTTTCGCCATGCCTGCGGCCGGATGGCTCATTCACAAGTTCGGCAGTCTGAGCATCGTGGTTGGCTCGACGTTGGGGTTTGGCCTCGCACTGCCCTTGATTGCGGAATCCAAGACGGTCCTAACCCTGTCGGTCGCTCTTCTTTTCTATGGGGCGATGGGTGGTTCGATGGACGTAGCGATGAATACTCACGCCGTGATTCTCGAGAAGCGATACCAACGTCACATCATGTCCTCGTTCCACGCTCTTTTCAGCTTGGGTGGAATGGCCGGATCTGCGTTAGGTGGATTGGTCGCTTCACGTGGGGTTCCGGCCGGAGTTCACTTTTGGGTCAGCGGCATAGCGCTTGTCGGCATGTCCATTCTTGCATTCAGGTGGCTTCGGCTTCCGTCGGCATCTTCGGATGCGGAAAAAGTGGCATCCGGCGGCACGATTGCGTGGTCCGTTCCCTTAAGTGCGCTCGCTCTTCTTGCATTTTCGATTATGCTCATTGAAGGTGCCATCGCCGATTGGAGCGCAATTTATCTTCGTGTTTCAGTTCTCACCGGGCCAGGACTGGCCGCTCTTGGATATGCGGTGTTCTCAGGCGCTATGGCTGTAGGCCGTCTGACCGGCGACTATCTCACTGGGAAGCTCGGCCGCGCGCACCTCGTATGTTACGGGGCACTTTTAGCCGCGGCCGGACTCGTCTTCGTCTTATTGTTCGGCAATGCGGGTTCGGCGTTGGTGGGATTTACGTGCGTTGGAGCAGGCCTAGCGACGATTATTCCCAATACGTTTGCGGCTGCCGGGAACATTGAAGGCAGCGCACCCGGCCCCAGCCTCGCCGTAGTCACAACTGCTGGTTATGTTGGCTTCCTCGCCGGTCCGCCCCTGATCGGATTTGTCGCGCAGCTTTCGACTATTCGCGCTGCGCTATGGATACTGGTGGTCTTGAGCGCGTTGAGCGCTTTCGCATCAACCGCAATGAAAGGAAATTCGCCCCTCAGAAAAATGCCCTGACATAAACCGTCGGACGACAGAACCCGGTCGCGTAAGGGATGCCGCACGCGCCGGTTCATTCGACGTAAGATGTCCGCGTGAATTTCAAGGAATAGGAAGAACGTGCCAAAACTTTCCGGCTGGATGCTGTGGACAATCGTGGCGGGGCTGATCGGTACGCAGATGGTCCTGACACTGATAATGGTCCACCGCGAATCGCTTACCTTCGACGAAGGCAACCACATGTTTGCCGGTTACATGATGTGGCACACCAAAGACTACGGCCTGAACCCGGAGCACCCACCGTTTGTAAAGCTGCTGGCGACGGCGCCGCTGCTGGGGCAGCCCCTGTGGGTGCCGGAACTGAAAGGCCGCGACTTCAAAACCGAGGCGTATTTGAGCGGGCGGGACTGGCTCGCGCGGAACGACGGCGATCGCAACCAATTGGTTTTCGAGATGCGGGTGGCGGCCGGCCTTCTGGCCGTGGCGCTTTCGCTGGTGGTTTTTCTGATGGCGCGAGAATCGTTTGGGGATTGGGCCGCGATTTTCGCCCTGACGCTGGCCGCGTTCGATCCCAACATTCTGGCGCATTCGGCGCTCGTGACGACGGACATCGGCGTCTCGCTGTTTTTTCTGGCGAGTACCTGGTGTTTCTATCGCTACGTGAAGCACCCGACGGCGAAGCGGCTGGTGGTGGCCGGCGTGGTGGCGGGCCTCCTGCTGGCGACCAAGCATTCCGGAGTGATGCTGGCGCCAATCCTGGTGCTGCTGATCACGCGCGAGATCGCCGCGGCGCAGAAAGGAACGCGCGTGCGGGAGACGCTGCGCCTCGCCGGAGCATTCTGCGGAATTTTTCTGATCGGCGTGCTGGTGCTGTGGAGCTTCTACGGTTTTCGTTACGCAGCGCGCGCGGGGCTGCAGATGAGCACGTCGCTCGGCGACTATGTGGCGCCGCTCGGGCCGCACATTTCTTGGCTCATCAATCTTGTGGGCCGGCTGCACCTGCTGCCGGAGTCTTACCTGATCGGTCTCGTGGACGTAGGGCGTATGGCGCTGTTCTATCCGGTATTCATATTTGGGCGGAACATCCCACACGGCGTGTGGTGGTATTTCCCGTCGGTAATTGCGATCAAGACGACGCTCGGACTGCTGGCCTTGGCCAGCCTGGCGATGTATGCGGCGGCGACCCGAAAACTGAAATGGGGACGCGAAATGGATTTTCTGTTGATTCCGGCGCTGTTCTATCTGGCCGTGGCCATGGTATCGGGGATGAACATCGGGGCGCGCCACCTGTTGCCGTTTTACGCGTATTTGTTTGTGCTGGCCGGTGGCGGAGCGGCCGCGCTCGCGGCATCGAGCCGGAAGTGGTTCGTCGTGTGCGGCCTGCTGCTGGCGGCGCATGTGGGTTCGTCGCTCGCGGCATTTCCCAATTCCATGGCCTACGCGAACGAAGCATGGGGCGGCCCGGCGAACGTGCATAAGCTGCTGAGCGATTCGAATTCGGATTGGGCGCAGCAACTTTTCCAGGTGAGAGCCTGGCAGCAGAGGCATCCAGGAGAAGAGTGCTGGTTCGCTTACTTTGCGTATCCTGAAATCAACCCGGAGACCTACGGGATTACTTGTCACCATTTGCCGACCGCGGATACGGGCGGGCTGGGAGGGGCGGACAACGTGCCGGCGGTGTTTGATGGCACCGTGATTATGAGCGCGGGAGATTTGTCGGGATGCGAATGGCCGGCGGCATCGCTCAATCCGTACGATGCGTTTCGACGCAGCAAACCAGAAGAAACAATCGACCACGCGGTGATGATCTACCGCGGCCGGTTTGATTTGGCGCAGGCGGCGGCCCTGAGCCGCGCGCAGAATGCGACCGAAGCCGTGGGCAAAGGCGACGCGGCGCGGGCGCTGGCGTTGGCGGAGGACGCGGTGGCGATCGATCCCTCCTCAATATTGGGGCACGAGGCGCGGGGAGATGCACTCGCGGCTATGGGGCGAAAGGAAGAGGCGCGGCAAGAGTGGGCCGCAGCACTCAGCGAAACGCGAAAGCTCGAACCAGGCGCGCAGCCGATGTTCGCGCCGGATCTGCAGAGCAAGCTCAACAAGTAGCAGGTTTCCGGCCGCGAGCGATCGGTGACAACAGGTAAAAATCAGGCGCAGCCGATCATCCTTGGACTCGTATCGCTACATCTATTCGCGGTTGCTCATCGCGACCAACTTCAAAACAGTGCTCATGGTATTTAACGGCGGGCGGGTCGGGATGAAACCAGTTTGTACCTGCTGCTCAGAACCAAGTTCCGCAAATAAGTTCCGGCCCCGCACCACTTGCTCCAATCGAGCGGGTCGTTCGAACGCCGCGGCGCCGATCCCGGACACCAAGATTCGGCACACCGCCCTGTTGCTTTCCAAAATGAGACATGGCATCATTCCTGTTGGAAACCAAAACATCACCTCGAGTGAGCGTGCATGAAACAAAAAAAGGATGTGATGCAGGGAACATTAGCGCTGATGATCCTTAAGACTCTCGATGTCCTGGGGCCGGTACACGGCTACGGCATCGCCCGACGCATCGAGCAAATCAGTCGGGACGTTCTCGCCGTAAATCAAGGCACGCTCTACCCTGTTTTGTTGAAGTTGGAGCAAGAAGGCGCGATTGCATCCGAATGGAGCGCCTCGGAGAACAACCGCAGGGCCCGCTTCTACCGGCTCACCAAAGAGGGACGTAAACAATTGCGAGCCGCAACACGCGACTGGGAACAAACCGCCGCGATCATCGGCCGCTTCTTCGAAGTGAAAGCGGAGGATTTGTCATGAGTTTCGTGAAGCGATTCCTTGCGCGTCTGACCAACTTCCTCGCCTGGCAGCCAAATGACGAGCGGATGAATGAGGAGATCGAAGAGCACATCGCTCAGCAGACCACCGAATATCTTCGCGCCGGCCTGTCTCCCGAAGAGGCACGCCGCCAGGCGCGTCTAAAATTCGGCGCGGCGGAGTCAATCAAGGAAGACTATCGCGACGAGCGCGGACTGCCCCTCCTCGACAATCTCCTGCAGGACCTGCGCTACGGTCTGCGCACGCTTCGGAAATCTCCCGGCTTCACCGCCATCGCCATTTTCACTCTCGCGCTCGGCATCGGCGCCAACACCGCGATTTTTTCATTTGTCTACGGAGTCTTGCTGGCGCCTCTTCCCTACCACGACGCGTCCCAGCTGGTCGTTCTGAATGAAACCACTCCCAGGGTAGGCACCGTCAGCGTCTCGTATCCCAACTTTATTGACTGGCGCGCTCAAAGCCATTCGTTCTCCGAAATGGCCTACGTCGAGCAAATGAGTTTCAACCTCGCCGGCGCAACCGTCAGTCAGCCGGAAAACATACAAGGCGACAGCGTCTCGCCGAATTTCCTCAGCATAATGGGCGTCCATCCGTTTCTGGGCCGAGATTTCGTCCCCGCTGAAGGCAATTCCGGAACACCGCGCGTCTTGCTGCTCGGCTATCAGCTCTGGCAGTCGCACTTCGGCTCTGACTCCAACGTCGTCGGCCGCTCCATCGCCCTCGATGGAAACGATTTTGTGATCGTCGGCGTGTTGCCGCCGAACTACCGCTCGCTCGACAAGATTGACGTGATGCTGCCCCTCGGAGTTTGGACCACGAATAATACAGATACGGCGAATAGAGGTAATCGCGGTGACAGCACAGTTGTGGGTCGTCTCGCGCCAGGCGCCTCGCTCGCGCAGGCTCGCGCCGAAATGGAAGGAATTGCGTCACGCCTGGCCAAGGAGTATCCCGAAGACAACGACCAGTTCGGTGTCCAACTGCGCCAGATTCGCGATGTTTTCGTCGGCAACCTGCGAGCGGAAATTCTCGTCCTCTTCGCCGCCGTCATGTTTGTTCTGCTCATCGCCAGTGCCAACGTCGCGAATCTGTTCCTCGTTCGTGGCGCGGCTCGCACCAAGGAAATTGCGCTGCGCATGGCCTTCGGTGCCAGCCGGTCGCGCATCATCCGCCAACTCCTCACTGAAAGCTTCGTCCTCGCTTTTCTCGGTGGCGCCTTGGGACTTGCTTTTGCCTTCGCCGGAATTCACCTGATCGCGCGGCTCATTCCTCAGGACACGCTTATGGGCGCCACCATCGGCTTGAACGGCGCGGTGCTGTTGTTTACCGCAGGTGTCGTGGTGCTGGCAGCCTTCGTTTTCGGTATGGCTCCGGCGGTGCACTGGGCCAAACGTGATGTGCAGGGTGAACTCAAGGAGGGAGGCCGAACCTCCAGCGTCGGCGCCGCGCAAAATCGCCTTCGTGGATTTCTCGCCGTCGCCGAAATTTCGCTTGCGCTGGTTCTTCTGGCGGGCGCCGGCCTGATGCTGAAGAGTCTGTATCGGCTGATCAAGGTGAACCCCGGCTTTCAGACCGATCGTGTCCTCACCATGGAAATGTATTTGAGTTCACAACGCTACTCCAAAGACCCAGCCGTTCTCAATTTTTGGCGGCAAGTCCTCGACGGCGTCCGCGCTCTACCGGGCGTGGAAAGTGCCGCGCTGGGAAATCATATTCCGCTCACCGATAGTCACGGTCGCACGGATATCACCATCGAAGGCATGGCGCTGCCCAAGCCGGGCGGCTTTCCTCATCCCGATACCCACACGGTCAGTTCCGACTACATTCGTACGCTTGGAATGGTGCTCGAGCGCGGCCGGACATTCACCGACACTGACAACCAAACCTCTCCTGAGGTCGCTTTAGTGAACGACAAACTCGCGCGCCAGTTTTGGCCCAACGACGATCCCATCGGCAAGCGATTCATGTGGGGGCGCTTCAACCCCGCTTCGAAAACCCCGCCCAAGTGGGTCACCGTCGTCGGTGTGGTTGGCGACACGAAAATGTACGGATTGGCGAATCCCTCGCGTCTCGAAGTCTATGCCCCGGCGGAACAGAACGCCGAGAGCGATATGGACCTGCTGGTGAAATCGCGGCTCGATCCATCCGCGCTCACGTCCGAAATCCGCGGCGTGGTGGCCGCCGTGGATAAAGATCAGCCGATCTTCGCCATCGCCACCATGAACAAGATCGTCAGCGATGGCGTCTCCGCTCCACGGCTCATCTTGGTACTCCTCGGACTCTTCAGCCTGCTCGCCGTGATTCTCGCGGCTATCGGAATCTACGGCGTGATTTCGTATTCCGTCGCGCAGCGCACTCACGAAATCGGCGTGCGTATGACACTCGGAGCACAGCGCGCCGACATTCTCCGCCTAGTCCTCGGCCAGGGAGGAAAAATCGCCCTCATCGGAATTGTCATCGGAATGGTCGCGGCTTTCGCGCTTACCCGGCTGATGTCCGGCCTTCTCTTCTCGGTCAGCGCCGGTGACCCCGCAACCTTCGCCGCCGTGGCAGCTCTGCTCGTCCTCGTCGCGCTCTTCGCCTGTTACATTCCCGCGCGCCGCGCTATTCGCGTCGATCCCATGATCGCGCTTCGTTACGAATAGCTCCTGGGGCACTAGCACCCAGCGGGAGTCATGGCGCTAGCCGTCAATCCGAACTCCACTGTGCGACCATTTCACGCTTTCTCTAGGGGAAGAATGACTTTTGCGGCCACCACTCCCAGTAACCCGCCGAGCAGCGTTTCCCAGGCGCGCAGCCGATGTTCGCGCCGGATCTGCAGAGCAAGCTCAACAAGTAGAGGTTTCCCGCCAGCGCCCAGATCGCGACTCTGAAATTTCGACAACCGAACACTTCTCGGTTGACTCAAAATCGCCAATGCACTAAATATCAGCACGCAAGAATGTACGATCAGCGCTTTCTAAACCTGACGGGCGGGAGGGTGTATGCGCGTTCTTCTGGCGGGTCCCGACTTTGAGGAGAATCTTTCCATCCGATACTTAGCTTCTTCCCTGCAGGCCAAGCGGCATGAGCCGTCATTGGCCGTGTTCAATTCGGCCGACGATGTGGAGGCAGTCGCCGAACAGGCGGGCGAGGCGGAGATCGTCGGACTTTCGGTTTGTTTTCAATCGCGCGCCCAGGAATTTCTCGTCTTGGCGCGCCGGATCAAACAGCTCTACCCCGAAAAACTGATTGTGGCCGGCGGACATTACGCTTCGTGCGCCGCAGAGGCGCTGCTCGAGCACCATCCCGAACTCGACATCATCGTGATTCACGAGGGAGAGCAAACCCTGGCGGAGATACTTGCGGCTACCGCGAATCTGAAGGATGACTTGCCGAAGATTACTGGAATCGCCTACCGCGAAGATGGCCAGGTTCGACTCGCGCCGAAACGCCGAACCCTGGACGACTTGGACACTTTGCCCTTCCCCGAACGGGCCGGGCGGATTCACACCATCGCCGGAGTGCCCACCAGCTTTCTGATGGGCAGTCGCGGGTGCTACGAGAACTGCGCGTACTGCTGCATCACCACGCTGCATAATCTGGCGCCAGGCAAAAAATTTCGCCAGCGCAGCGTGGAATTAATCGCCGACGAGATGGTCGAGCTTTATCGCGAGAGGGGGTCGAGGCAGTTCGTATTTCACGATGATAATTTCCTGGTGCCGGCGGTGGCCCACAACCAGACCCGAATCGAAGGATTCGACCGGGCCTTCAAGAGCCGCGGCATGGATGATATCGCGCTGCTCATCAAGTGCCGCCCGGCCGATGCCAATCGGGACGTGCTCGGCAGATTGAAGGAAATGGGCCTGGTGCGCATTTTCATGGGCATCGAATCGGCTACCGAGGCGGGCCTCGAGACACTGGATCGGCATCAGACCGTGGGCCAATCCATCCGCGCTCTCGATATTTGCGGCGAACTCGACGTTTCGGCCCAGTTCACGATCATGACCTTCAATCCCGACGCGAATTTGAACACCCTCCGGACCGATTTGGCCTTCATGCGCAGGTTTGCGGGCAATCCGCTGAACTTTTGCCGGGCCGAAATCTATGCCGGCACGCCGCTGGAGAAACGGATGATCGCGCTCGGTCGCGCGCGCGGGGACTATCGCGCCCGGGAATACAACATGTACGACCCGATCGCCGATTTGGCCTGCACCATCTCGCTCGATCTTTTCTACGATCGCTGTTGGGGCGACGGCAGCCTGATGCAGAAAAGTATTGGACTCGATCACATGATCGCCGTCCGCAAACGGTTTAACGGCCGTGACGATTTATGCGAGCGGGCCCACGCTTGGGTCCGGGCGGTGAATCTCGACACCCTTAACCTTCTCGAGGAAGTCATCGAATTGAGTGCGTCGGGCGAGGGCAAGATGGACGCCGACGCCCTGCGCGAGGTCCGGGCCCTGCGCGAGCGCGAGGTGCGCGCACGGAATCAGCTGCTATTGCAGGGGCTGCGATTGAAAGTCGAGCTAGACGAATTCCGTTTGCCCAGTCGAGCCATTTCCGCCGGAAGCGCGCCGCGATTCCGATTGGGCCGCCAGGTTGCAGTAGCCGTACTTGCGATCGGAGTACAAGCCGCACTGCCAACCGGCCAGGCCATGGCGGAGCAAACCGCTGTCCCGATGCAACAAGCAGGAAGCGATCAGGAAAAATGTTGCACGCTGGGCGGGAAGGTCACCGACGCGTCCGGGGCCGCGGTGGTAAAAGCCTCGATTGAGATCACCAACATTGCCACGAAGGTTGTCGTCGCCCGGATTACCGACAAGGCTGGTCAATTTACGGCGAAAGATCTGCCGAGCGGCAAGTACGACGTTACCGCCAAAGCGAATGGGTTCAAGACCACCGTCGTGCAAGGTGTCGAAGTGACCGCAGGCAAGGCCGCGCGACTGGACATCCGCCTCGAAATCGGCAACTGGGGTGGATGCTGCGAATATGCCGCGGCTCCAATGAGAACACTCGACAACTACGCCCTGAAAAACAAGCCTTTCGCCTATAGCGTCGGGGAAGCTGAGGACGGCGGCACGCTAAAAGGAGTCGCCAAGCTGGTGTATGGCGACAAAAAGATGTGGATCGAGATCTATGCGGCCAATCGGGATCTGGTCAGCGACCCGAACGCGCTTTTTTATGGAATGTCGCTCACCATTCCACCGTCACACCAGCCGGCGCCCAAGCTGGAGACCAAGGTTCTTCCGCCCTATCCTGCGGAAGCTGCGGGCCAGTACGGCGAGGTGGCGATGGATGTGACGCTCAACGACGAAGGCACCGTGCAAGAAGTGAAAGTCATTGAAGGCAATCCATTGCTCGATAACGCGGCGACCGATGCCGTGAAGCAATGGAAGTACCGGCCGCTTACGGTGCACGGCAAACTGGTGAACAGAGTTGTCGTGGTGATCACGTTCGAGAAGAACGGGAAAGTGCGTTAAGTTCGGCGCAAAACGCGCCGCTCAACGCGCCGGAGCATCCTTCACGTATTTGTCAAACCAGCGAAGCATCTCGTAAACCAGCTGTTCGTTCGACTCCATGGCCGAATACCAATGCGGCTCGTGCGGCAGCATCACTAAGCGTGCGGTGCCGCCGTTGCCTCGAATGGCTTCGTAGAGTTTGGTGGCTTGCAATGGCGTGGTACCAGGATTCGCGTCTTCCGCTCCATGCACGATCAGCAGCGGCGTCTTCAATTTATCAGCGAAAAAAAACGGCGACACTTTCAGATAGACATCGGACGCCTCCCAGACCGATCGCCGCTCGTTCTGAAAACCAAAGGGCGTGAGCGTCTTGTTGTACGAGCCGCTCGTAGCCACCCCGGCCCGAAACAAATTCGAATGAGCCACCAGATTTGCGGTCATCAAAGCTCCGTGGCTGTGTCCAGTGACTCCGATGCGGTCGGGATCAACCACCCCAAGTCGCACAGCCTCATCCACCGCGGCCTTGGCATCGGCGACCAGTTGATCCAAATACGTGTCGTAAGCTTTTTTCGGGTCGCCGACGATCGGGAACGAAGCGTTGTCAATAATTGCGTAGCCCGCGAGAAGCAACAAACGATACTGACGCAACCGCGTGAAAGTTTCCTGCGAGCCCGTAACTTGCCCAGCTTTGGACGCCTCGGCATAGTCCAGAGGATAGGCGTAAAGAATCGCCGGAACACGCGTTCCCTCCTTATACCCGGGAGGCGTGTAGAGCGTGAACGACAAATCCAGCCCGTCGGCGCGCTTGTATTTCACCAACCGCTTCTTGATCGCGCGCACTTCTGGCGTTGGGTCGGGAATGTGAGTGATCGCGACGCTAGTCGAAGCAAACGCTGCTTCGCCGGCCGGCGCGGTGACGGGTTTTCCCAACGTGCGCAGAAACGCATTCGGCGGATCGTCCGGCGTTTGATGCCAGGTGAGAAACTTCTGATCGCCCGCTCCGGTGAACGAAAGAAATTGCTCGTAGGAAGTTTGATCGCAGCGAAACAGACGTTCGGATTTCAGGGTGTTGAGATTCAGCCGATCGAGGAACGGCCGATCGCCGTCGGGCGAAGCGCCGAGTCCCGCCAGGTAGATCGAATCGCCATCCACGCGCACTAACGAGACTCCGTTCGCGAGCTCGCGCGTCACCGGACGGCCGGGGTTCGCATACTTTTCGTCGGTGGAAAGATCCCAAAGCAGGCGTGGCTTTTTTTGCGAGTCATCGAGGTCCACGATGAAGCTGCGCCGCCAGTGCCGGTTGTTATCGAACTCGTACGAAATCGCGATGCCCGGTTTTTCGCTCCAATCGAAGCCGACGTAGCGCTGCTCGGTCCGCATGATTTCCACCGGAGCCGCGCTGAACGGCGCCTGCTGCAGCATGACTTTGTCGCGCGCCGGAACATTCACATTCCAGTCGCCGCCATCGAGCGCTTCGGCATAAACCAGAGTTGCGGGCGCCGTCGCTCGCCAGGAAAAATCCCTTGGCCCCAGCGGAACGCCATTAATCGGCACGCGATCCGCCAGCGGAAGCGACGCAATATTATGGATAGCGACTTGTGAGCGATCAGCGGTGTCCCACACCTCGACTTCCTGCGGAAAACGATCGTAGGTAGTGACGTACGAATACGGCTTGTGGATCGCGGTGACCAGCATGTGCCGGCCATCGGGCGCGACCTCCACCGATTCGTAATTGCGCGGCTTCCCCACCGGAGCGATCGCCCCGGTGGCCACGTCCGCGAAGGCGAGTTGCGAAGCCGCGAAATAATCGAAGAGATCCTCGTCGTGCTTGTTCTGAAGCGTGTCGCGATTTTCGTAGGTGCTGCTCTGTCCTTTTTCGCCTCCGGTTTCCTGAATGCTCGGACCGATTGGCGTGACGGGCTCGGCCGGCATGGCGCCGATGCCCTCGGGCACCAGCTTAACCAGCAGCGTTTTTTGGTCCGGCATCCATTGCATCTCGTCGCCGAGCATGGGGTTCAGGCGCGCCCCGGGCACTTGATGCACCGCGCCGGTCTTGACGTCGCCGATCCAGAGTTCAACGGAGTCGGTAGCAAGATTTACGAACGCGAATCGTGTTCCGTCGGCATTCCAGAGCGGCTCGCCCGGACATGCACCTTCCGGTAGCGTCACTGGAATTTGCGCGCCATCGGAGACGCGCACCAGTTCGTACCTGCTGGCGCAGGGTGTGATGCCGTAGCCTCCGGGCGTATCGTGTTTGCTGTGATTCCGGGGCTCGACCCGCGCACCGGCCAGGCGCAAGAAAGGTGTCGCCACCCGAGAAATTGAGGGGTAGTCCTGCAAAGACACCAGCAGAATTGTGTCGTGCGTCGGGCTCACCACCGGCGTTGGCGGCGAAGGCGCGCGCATTACATCCAGTATGTTTTTCGGCGGCAGGTTGTATCCAGACGCGGACGCGGATGCAGATGCGGATGAATTGGACTGTGCCGCGACGGGCACAGACATCGCACAGATGATGACCGCTGCAAAAAAAACACGATTCAAGACGTTTTGAACTGGCATGGTCCCCTCTTTTACAATTTGTCCGCAAAAACTGATCAGCAAGACGGAACTTCGCAGCCCGTGCCGCCTGCCCCGCTGCCGATCACACCAAAGGCCTGTGAGTCGCCGCTCATCTTGGCTTCTGAATATTAGACTAGTCAAGGAATGCAACCAACTTGAGCCGAGTTTCTGCATTTCATATGGATTATCTTTCCGGAGAGACTGTCATAAAATTAAAAGGTTAGCGCAGCGCAGGAGACCAACATGAAGAATGACCGAGAAGGAATCAATTTGAATGCGAAACCAAGCGGCACAGGTTGCGTCGAATGTCTGGCGACGGGCGGATGGTGGCTGCACCTGCGCCGATGCGCCGAATGTGGTCACATCGGCTGCTGCGATAGTTCGCCCAGCCAGCATGCCACCAAGCATAACGAGACCACCGGCCACCCGATCATCAACAGCTTCGAGCCCGGCGAGGATTGGTTCTACGATTACCGAACGCAGGAAACTTTTGACGGTCCTAAGCTGCCCAGTCCTCACTCGCATCCGGCCAGTCAGCCTGCGCCGGGACCCGCGGGCCGGGTACCGTCAGGATGGGAAAGCCTGCTGCACGATGAGTAGACTCGCTGTCGGACCTACGCGCATCCCAAGAAATTTGCGGACGAATTCCGCTGAAACGTCTAATTTAGCTTCTGCTCAGATTGGAGGCGCAACGTGAACGGTCCGCAAAAGCAGCAGCAGGACCCCGCAGCGCGAGATCAAGAAATCCGTGCGGCGCTGGACCAGCATTGGGCGGCGTCCGATGCCAACGATTTTGAAACCGAACATCTCATCTACCACCAGGACGCCGTGCTCGAATACCCGCAGTCCGGCGAACTAACGCGCGGTCGCAGCAACATCCAGGGCCAGCGCGCCAGTCAGCCCAACAAAAAACGTTTTTCTATCCGCCGAATCGTCGGCAGCGGCGATCTGTGGGTCACCGAATTCATCCTCACCTATGACAACAAGCCTTCCTACACCGTAAGCATCATGGAATTCAAAGGCGACAAAGTGGCGCGCGAAACCCAGTACTTTGCCGATCCATTCGTGGCTCCCGCATTCCGCGCCAAATGGGTCGAACGCATGGACCAATAATTGTGAAGTTGATCGCTACGTCAGATGGAAGTTACCGCGGGCAGATCATGAAGTTGACGCACCAAACGGCTCGAAAACCTGAGTTTCAAGGTGCCTTGGCAGGCGCCACCGGCGCCGACCAATGGGCATTTCGAAATTGCCAATGGCCATTTCGATTCTCGGCCACTCCCGTAAAATATCCGCTTTGCATGCCGCCCTGTAAGCCTTCGACGCCGGGCTGCAACTCGATATTTTCGGTATACGACGTCGCGACATTGCACAAATTTTCCGTCAAAGCATCCAGCCGCATGTCGTTGCCCCAACGCAACTCGATGTGCTTAAACTGGCGCGCGATCTCCGGCATCATCTTCGCCGCCGACTGCCCGTCGGCAAAAGCGAGCTTCCCGTCCACCGCCATAAAAAATTCCGGGCCGTCCGCAAAAAATTTGCTCCAGGCGATTGGACCGTCCTGCGTCACATCGTGAGCAACCGTGGCGGTAAATTGCCGCACGCTGTCTTCCACGGCGGCCCGTCGCGCATCTGTCAACGGCCGCGAGTTGTCGGCAGAATTCCCGCAACCTTGAAACCCCAGCAATGCGCCGGCGCCTAACAACACGACCCACTGGCGAACTCGCATCACTTCACCTCGCTTTTCGGGGCTAATCCGCTAGGGCGGCGTCCACTTTATCACCCGGTCCGCACAAAGTAATCTCAAGTCCCGATAAACGCCCCTAGGCCGAAGACCGCCATGGTTTGCGCCTTGACTCACTAAATCTCGCGGTGTGTAATGTGCCCGGCCCCCAATACTCACGAACCTTCACGACGCGCTCGACGGAGTGCACCATGACATTCGATAGCCGAGTGGTTTCCCTTTGCGCCGCGTTCCTGCTTCTGATGGCTTGTGCCGCCACAATCGCCGGCCCGCCAATGCCGAACGCCGCTGCTGGTAATGCGCAGATCACTGTTCTCTATGACGCATTCGGCAAAACATCCACGATGCAGAAAGACTGGGGCTACTCCGCGCTGGTCGAATTCGGAGGAAAACGGATTTTGTTCGACACCGGCAACAACCCCGAGATCCTGGCGCAGAACGTGAAAGCGAAGGGCGTGGACTTGACCAAGCTGGACTTCGTGGTGATGTCGCACCGGCACGGCGATCACATGGGAGGATTGACTTACCTATTGAAGGTGGACCCCACGGTGAAGATCTACGCACCTAAGGAAGGACTGGGGGGCGTTTACGGTTCCGACCCGCCAAGCAGTTTTTATCGCAAGAACCCATCTCTCCCTCCGGATCAGCGCTACTACGGCGGCGCACCGCCGGAAATCATACAATTTGGATCGGCCTGGCCCGGAGCCAACTTTCAGCTTGTGGACCAGACGATCGAGATTACTCCCGACATCCATCTGATCTCGACGATTTCCGATAAGCCGGGCACACTGGAATTGCACGAACTGTCGCTCGCCATCAATACGCCCGACGGCTTGGTGATCGTGGTCGGCTGTTCGCATCCCGGCATTGACAAGATCGTCGAAGCGGCCAGCGCAATCAACCCGCGAATTCATCTGATCGCTGGCGGCTTTCATCTGGTGGTGGCCAGCGACCCGGACATCGCCAATATCGTCACCATCCTGCACGATAAATTCAAAGTAGAATACATCGCGCCCGGCCACTGCACCGGCGAGCCCGCCTTTATCGCACTGAAGCAGGCGTTCGGCGATCGCTATCTTTACGCCGGACTTGGTACCACCGTGGCGCTCACTGCTTCGCAGAAATAGAAGCTGATTCCCGTCCTGCCGACATAGTTTGCGAGTCGTTACCGAACATTCTAAGGCGAGGGACAGAGATGGATTGGAAATGGTTGATCCAGTTTGCGCTGCTGGGTAGCGCTGGTTTCGAACAATATGCCATCCTGCTGGTGCGCGTTTCGATCGGGCTGTTCTTCGCCATCTCCGGGGCCAACAAATTGTTTGTCGCCGGCGCCATCAAACCTGTTTACGACACACTCGTTAAGGCCAAAGCTCCTTTCCCCCGTCAGACGGCCTATTTCGTCGCGACTGTCGAGTTCATTTGCGGCTCCCTGATAGCCGTGGGATTGCTTTCGACTCCAGCCAGCGCGGTTTTAATGATTGATATGATTGTCGCCATCCTCACCGACTCGCTTTCCACCCTGCCTAAAAATCTTTCGCCTCTCAACTGGCTCGACGATTTCCTCTACCTTCCCGAAGTCCTCTACGTGCTCTTCTTCATCTGGCTGATCTGCTCTGGCCCCGGAAAGTTCAGCGTTGATTTCTGGCTCGCCGCCAAATTATTGAGCTGATGCTGAGGGATCTCTCCGAAGCAGCCTGCACCAGAACAGCGTCAACCCAGCGTTAGACCAGCGCTCGATAGAACTCGATGCTTGCGGGTTCAAAAGGTCGGCGCAAGGCTCGCGCGCGGTTTACTCGCTGGAGTAGCACCAGCGCTGGAGTAGCGACAGCAGCGCGATCACAGCGTACGGGTCAGAAATTCGACCATTCGTCTCCGCAGATGATCTTTCTGCTGTTCAATCTTTCGTTGTACTGCATAGTTTGGGTTTGGCTGCGACTGTAACTTGGCCCATTCCAATCTCAACCCGGACGCTTCCTCGGACGCCTCCGCTAAATACGCGCCGGGATTATCCGCGACTCGCTGGCAAAGCACCGCCACGTCGCTCGGATGCATCCTTTCAAGTTCCTGTTTTGAAGGCATATGTTTGACTCGCTAAGCTGCTCTCATAACAACTGTACACCTACAGACGTGATCTAGTTCCTCCAACTGTACACTTGCCGATGCCACTTTTTCCTAAGTTGATTCTGTCGCTCGCTATATGCATTAATTCGCTGAAGAACCCAAAAGAATCTGCCTCGAAACAGCTTGGAATCACCGAACCAATGAATACTTGCGAGCGTAAACGAACCGGGTAGTAGAATGGCTCGCAATAGAGGTTCGATTGATGAGCGTGCTCCGAACGATTCGGAAGTGGTTCTTCCGTTTTTGTCTTCTGTTGATTTTCCTGGTGGCATTCACCTGGTTGGGCATTCACGTTTCGCGTGCTTACTACCTCCGCCAGGCGGGCCAGCCGCCCTCGGCTTTCATCGTTGAAAGCGCACCGGTCATCGCGCTTACCCATGCACGCGTAATCGATGGCACCGCGTCGCCGGCGCGAGACGACCAAACGTTGATCCTTGAAAATGGAATGATCGACGATGTTGGTCCGTCGTCGTCGATTCCGGTTCCGGCGAGTGCGCGTGTCATCGATCTTTCTGGCAAGACCGTTTTCCCGGGCCTCGTCATGCTTCACGAACATCTGTTCACCATTTCGCCTGATAGCACGCCAAAGACGATTCTGGGTGTTGAGCAGCCGGTTTCGTTTCCGCTGATGTATCTCGCCGCGGGCGTGACCACCTTGCGTACGACCGGAAGCATGTTTCCGCAAGCCGACCTCGCGATCAAGCGCGCCATCGACTCTGGCCAGCACCCCGGGCCGGACATGTTTTTGACTGCGCCATACCTGGAATCGAACCCGCTTACTTTTTCGCAGATGCATGCGATCGCCAGCCCCGACGAAGCACGTCGCGCGGTGGACGAAGGCGCCGCCGAAGGCATGACTTCTTTCAAAGCGTACATCCATGTGACACCGGAAGAACTCAAGGCCGCCATCGACGAAGCGCACAGCAAGGGCCTGAAAATTACCGGGCATTTGTGCTCCGTGGGATTCACCGAAGCGGCCGACATGGGAATTGATGGTCTTGAGCACGGCATCGGAGTAGACACCGAATTTTTCCCCGGGAAGCAGCCGGGAATTTGCCCTTCGGATCGCGCCGCTGGAAAAGACATCAACGATCGCCTGGACATCGAAAGCCCGGAAGTGCAGCGGATGATTCACCACCTTGTCGAGCGGCACGTGGCAGTCACCTCGACCATGGCCGTCTTCGCCGATTTTACCGACGACGCGCAGCCCATTTCTGCCCTTGAGGATCGCGAGATGCGCGCGCTTTGCTTCAAGAGCGCTCTCATATACAGAATTCTACGAGCGTTCGTCCTGCCGAAAACTGTTATGCATCATGTGATGCCCAAAGAAATGCAATTCGAGCGCGACTTCGCCGCTGCGGGCGGCCTCTTGGTCGCCGGCGCCGATCCCACCGGCGATGGCGGAACCCTGGCAGGCTATGCTGATCAGCGCGAAATCGAATTGCTCGTGAAGGCAGGCTTTGCACCGGTGGAAGCGATTCACATCGCCACACAAAATGGCGCCGAGGCGCTCGGCCAAAGCGATCGAATCGGTACCATCGCAAAACGCAAGCAGGCGGACTTGGTCGTCGTTACCGGTGATCCATCGAAAAATATTTCCGACATTCGCAATGTGGATCTCGTCTTCCGCAAAAGCGTGGGCTACAGCTCCGCAAAGCTATTCGGCGCAATCAAAGGTCTCGTGGGCGTGCAATGACGCTGATTTTTTGGCTAATGCCTGATGAACGCCCAACCGTACATGCCGGGCCCGATATCCATTACATCAGATGAAAACCGCGCAAAAAAAGAATGGTTTGCTCAGGACTTGGGACGCGGCTTTCCAAGAAGCTCGATAGGCCATCCGACGATCGCCAAAGTGTTGGAGGCCGGCTCGACGCCCCTGGTGGCTCAGTGCCTTGGCGACGCCGAAATCGATAATCTTCGGTGCCGGGCGACCATCCACTTCTGACTCGTGTTGACCAAACGTGGGCGCTTGGGAAAAATGAACCTTGGCCGCTTCTTTGCGTATCATCTGGCCAGGAGGGACCCCCATGAAGAATCTCTTCCAATTGCTTGCAGTATCCTGGTTGTTCGCGTCGGTGGCGTTCTGCCAATCCCCGCAAGCCACCAACCTCCCGGCTCAGGGATTCGAGTCGAATCTGCCCAGTGGCGTGAACCTTCGTTTGCATTTCCACGATGGGGACTTCCGCATCGTCGGCAGCGATTCGGACAAGCTTTCCATACACGTCGAAGGCAAGAACGTGGAACAGGCCAAGCATATTAAAATTCAGCTGAAGCGCTCCGGCGCCGACCTGGACCTCACCCTCTCACACGTCCCCAAAAATGAGTTGCAGGTCACCATCGAAATTCCCAAATCTACCAACCTGTATACCCGTATGCGCGGCGGCGAACTCTCGATACAGGGCGTGGTCGGAGACAAGGACCTCGAGCTCACGGGCGGCGATTTGACCATCCAGGTGGGAAATCCCGAAGACTATTCCCACGTGGATCTCTCCGTGAAGTTCGGAGACATCAGCGGCTCGCAGTTCGGCGATCCCAAAGGCTGGATCGGAAATTCCCTGCAGAAAGACGGCACCGGAAAATACCGACTGCACGCCCACGTCATGGCCGGCGATCTACTGCTCAAGTCCTGACTAACGGCTCCTGAGATAGTCGCTAATTCTTTCGCTGCTGCACCCGCGCTGCTGACGGCGGAACCTGCCCCTTCAGCCGCATGTAAACCACGAGGTTCCCGTAATGCTCGTTGTTGTGGGCAGTGTTGTAAATCAGCACCGCGCCCCGCACCGTCTTCGTTGACCCTGTGCCGACCACATGCGCAATCTGCACCGGCTGAACGAAGTTAGCGTCGGTGGTCCCCGCATATACCCGGTCGCAATAGGCCAGCGAATCGTTCAACGCCTTAACCAGCGCGGCCTTGTCCGTGATTTGCTCGTAGTCGGTATCGTTTGCTGACGTTTTTTGGCCCGCGGCTTGCGTGCAGAAAAAGAAGTTCGCGTTGATCAGGTGACCGATAATCTGGCCAAACGTCCGCACCTCCGGCGTCGGTCGAAAGCCATACGCCTCCGCCGGCATCTTCTCCGCCGCCTCCGCCAGATTTCGACGAATTGCCGCGTGCATCGCCTCGGCGCCATGCGCCAGCGACGGCGACAACTCATCGGGATAGCCCGCGTCCGTGGTTTGCGCGGAGGCCGCCGGCAAAATCACGCACGCAAATATCACAGCCAACAAAAGCAGACGCAGCATCGTTCGTCTCCCTTCACCGTCCGAATTGTTTTGGCCCGGCACCGCTCACTTACACACCGCGACAACAGCTTTTCGCCAATCACACTACCCTTCTGCAGCTGCGCCCTTGGCAAACGAAGCCACCGCCGTGGCTTCATCCTCGCTAATTTCAAAAACCGTATCCAGCTTCGACATTTTCAAAAGATTCAGCACTCGCGCGTTCGGCCGCAGCAACTTTAGACTGCCCCCTTGTCTCTGTGCGCTCGCCAGCCCCCCGGTCAGTTGACCAATACCCGAGCTATCCACGTAGGTGACTCCCGCGAGATTCACCAGAATATTTTTTGGCCCCTTTTTCGCCAATTCTCGAATGGTCTCGCTCAACACCACGCCACTCCCCGGACCAAACGCCATCTCTTCCGCCAGACTCAACCGTCCCGTCAAATCAATGATCGTAACGCCATCGCTTTGGCGGATAGCGCATTGCATCGTCATCGTCCTTCCTCCTTCGCAATCTCCTCGGAGTCCATCCCACGCGCTAGGTTTTAAACCGAATCCCCAAGCTTGTACACCCAATTCGCAAACCTCGCCCGGCCCACTGGGACTTGACCATCCAGCTTCTTCCCGATTTATCGTTTACCCTAAATTCACCCATTAGTTCTCCCGGCAATGCGACTTACCAAGGTTTGGCGCGTCAATACAGCTTGGATTGGCATTGGCCCGATGCTTCGGTAGAAATACCGGCGGGAGAAAAGAAAGACAGGCACCAACTCACGTCGCGTTTCAAACCGCGTAGCTACCAGTCCGCGTGACGGCCGACTGCCAGGAGCGCATCCACATGAAAAAGTCCTATGCCGCGATGTCGCTACTTGCGCTTTGCGCCGTCCTCGTCATGGGCAGCGCGCGTTTTGCGGCCGACTCCATCGAAATCAAGCTCCGGAACGACACTGACGCAGAGCGCCAGACCAAGGTCCAGCTCGAAAGACTCCTCAATTCCTACGACTTGAGCAAATACACGTTCACCCGGCAGGTCGTGATTGACGAACATGCGATCCCGCACAGCCACCCGGTTCTCAGCCTGCACACCCGCCATCTAAATTCCGACGATCAATTGCTTTCCACCTACGTCCACGAACAGCTGCATTGGTACCTTGCAGCTCACGACAAACAAACCCAAGCTGCCGAGGCCGAATTGCGCAAGCTCTATCCCAAAGTTCCGGCGGGCTATCCCGATGGCGCGCAAGATGAGGAGAGCACCTATCTCCACTTGATTGACTGCTATTTGGAGCTGCAGGCGGACCGCCATTTGATGGGGCCGCAACGCGCCGCCGAAGTCATGCAGTTCTGGTCCGGCGATCACTATCGTTGGGTCTACAAAACCGTGCTGCAGGACGAAGCGCGAATCGCTGAGATCGTCAAACGCCAAAACCTGGAATTGAATTAAGCTCAGCCGCACAGTCGCGGGTCGCTACACTCTTCGTCTCCTTCACCCCACCCCGTCAAAAAAACATCGGCGCGGGGCGCCTGCCGCTCGGCGGCTTTTTCGCCGAACCTTTCTAAGATTCGCCGGCCGTATCCCAATTTCCAATTTCAATTTTCCATTTGGCGCCGTTTCGATTCTGCCCGTTCGTTCCACTTCGAGAGGTTCAGGCCCATCACGATCAGCCACAGGCAAGTTAGCAACTCTCCGAGGAATGCGCCGAACAGGACACCTGGAACCATCTTGGCCTGGAGTGCGGGCGCGAGAATGAGCGTAAAACTATTCGCCAAATAGCATAGGCCGGCGATGAACTGCAAGACGCCAAGAATCTTGGGGAAGTATCCGGACTTAAACATCAAGTATCCCGTCACCAGGCAGGTGAAACCGAAAAACACCAGGCCGATGGAGAAGCCGTATTCATGCAGGGTGAGACAAATATTGGCCAGCGCCTGCAGCTGACCTGGATCGAAAGCCTTCAGGTATTCCGCGTGGCCCAGGAAAACCACTACCGCAACCAGAGTCAATTTGTTGGCGACCAGGACCGAGGTCTGCACCAAATTGAATAACGCCGCGAGCAAGGAAAGATCTTTGCTCACCGGTTTGAGCAGCACGTAGAAGATCAGAATTATGGGGATGTCAGAGACGTGCATGAGCAGGTCGCCGGCGATGCCGCTGCGAAACAAAAAATTCGAGGCCGTAATGTTTTGGACCGTGGCTGCGGCGTCGCCGGCGACGATCAGATGGTTGCGCACGACGATCTCGCCGAAAATGCCAGCAAGAATATTGAAGAGGTACAGTACGCCGGCAATTCTGGCGTAAACCAGCGGCCAATTACTGTTTTTGTGGTTGGTCATTCGATGCTCCTTGAATTGTGGCACATGGCGATCTTCCGCCAACAATGAATGTCTGATTAGCAACTCGTCCGGAGATGGTGTCGATGTGGAGGCGGGGCGGATTAACGGCTTGGCTTCGTCTTTTCCTTCGTGCGCATGCGCTCGTAGCGCAGGCCCACCGATCCGTTCGAGTAGGATTTGCACTCCGTCAACTTAAAGTCGCGTTGCGGGAATTTGGCCGGGAAACCGGGGATGCCATCACCTAAAAGAATCGGGCCGATGCCGATGAAAAGTTCGTCCACCAAATCCTCTTGCAGGAAGCTGCGACACAACTCGCCACCACCGCCGAGGTAGATGTCCTTCCCTTGGCGGCTTTTTAGTGTTTTCACGAAGGCGGAGAGCGATCCGCGGACGACTTCGAATCCGTCGCGCTTGCCCGGCTTCCAGCGTCGCGAGAAAACGTAGGTCGACATGCCCGGCATCTCCGGGATCTCGCCACGCTTACGCATTTCCTCCGTGGCAGCCGCGGTCTTGCGGCCCATGATGGTGGTGTCAATTTTGGAGAAAAACTCGGCCATCAGCGCTTCGCCTTCCTGGTCTATCACCAGAAAATCCAGGGCGCCGTTGCGCCGCGCGATGTAGCCGTCGAGGCTGAGTCCAAATCCAAGGATGACTTTTCGTGGCATGCGGTAACTGTAAAGGGATGATTACTTATCGTCAACCGGTGCGCGAGGCTCGGAGGGCTTCAGTAAGGAGGGTCGATCTGGTCTTTGAATTGTTGGGCGAAGCGTTGATTGCAAATCGGATCGAGGATGCGGTCTTCGGCGGTTTGAACGTAAGCGAGGAATCGGGTCTGATGCGATCCATCGGGAGCGAATTCATCCTGGCGCGTCCAGTCGCCGAAATTGAAATGGAGATTCACAGCGTCGGTCACCGATTCGAGGGCAGTCGGAGCCAGCGGGAAATCAAATTTATGGAGGTAGCGATTCAAATCAATGCGGTCCGGAAGGCCGTAGTGTCGAAGAGTTTCGGGCGCGCGTGCTTTGCCGAGGGAAATCGCGTCCTTTTCGAAGCCGGTAAGGTCGTTGGCATGAACCCAGTCGCCGCCGTGCGAGCCATTGAGGTAGACGCTGCGCAGGCGGCCGTCGGTCGAATAGACCGCGGTGACAATCACGTATTCGGGCGGGGCGCGAAATACGCGGATGACGCTGAGATAGAACAGCGTGTCGGCCACTCCAGCCGGCTGCTCCGAGTGAATCGCGGGAGGCTCAGCAAGTTCCGCATAGGGCTGAACGTCAAAATGATTAGGCCGCTGCGCTGCTTGCGCGGGCGGCAGGTAAAAGCAGCTCTTGATGGCCAAAACTGCTCCGAACGCGCCTTTCAGGACTTCCCGGGTTTTCACGAAGTGGCCAAGATTATGGTTTGCGCTACTTACGAGGTAGGTATATCGGATCAGCGAGGAGTGCGCGTCCCGGCGCGAAAGATGGCTGATGATGAAATCGCCGTTGCCTGCCTGGAACGGCAGGAAATAATCGCCGACCACGGGAAGGACGTGATCGTTTTCATCCATCTGGGCGAAAATCGGATCGCTCCAGTCGGCACGGAGGGTTCCGGGTTCGATGGTAAGCGACCTATAGCCCACGATGGGGGGCCGGTGAGTACAGGAGGCGAGGACGCCGAACAGAAGAACCGCGAACAGCAGCGGCCGCAAGAAGGCGCCGGTGCGAGGGCTTTGGCTTGGGGGTGAGTCCGGTCGAGTCATGGACTGACTGCATCTTAGGCCAGCTGGACTGGCGACGACGGCCTGCGACGCGCGCACTTGCTCTAAGCGCCACGGGCGACATTCCGGCAGACGCATTTAAGGAACGGCTCAGATTCCGCGGCCGGCATGCTGCGCTTGACGCCGAGGTGCGTGCGGGAGCTTGCTCCTCTTGACAATCAAAAGGAGTGGAGTAGTATCCCTCTTGATCCTCAGGAGGAGAGTTTAATGGCGGAAAATTCGGGCGATCTGGTGCAGGGCACGTTGGATATGTTAATCCTGAAAACTCTGGCGCTCGAACCCATGCACGGATATGGGATCTCGGTGCGCATCGAACAGATGAGCCAGGGCGTGTTCCGGGTCAATGCCGGGTCGCTGTTTGTGGCTTTTCAGCGGCTGCAACGCGCGGGGCTGATCAAAACGGAATGGAAAGCCACTGAGAATAGCCGGCGCGCGAAATATTACATTTTGACCGAGAAGGGACGAAAGCGGCTGAGCAGCGAAAAGCGAGAATGGGGCAAGCAAGTTGCGGCGATCGCGAGAATCCTGGAGGCGTCGTAAAGGAACATGTCACTGCTGCAAAACATCGCGGGCGGACTTCGATCGCTGCTGCGGCGGAAACAGGTCAGCCAGGAGCTGGATGAAGAGCTGAACGCTTTTCTGAGGATGGCGGCCGAAGGAAAGATGAAGGAGGGGATGAGTCGCGAGGAGGCGCTGCGCTCCGTGCGCCTGGAGCGTGGCAACCTGGAGGGCGCCAAGGAAACGGTTCGAACCGCGGGCTGGGAATCTTTTTTCGAAACGTCCTGGCAGGACGTGCGCTTCGGCCTGCGTACTCTGCGCAAATCTCCGGGCTTCACCGCCGTCGCGGTTTTGACGCTGGCGCTCGGCATCGGCGCCAACACCGCCATGTTCAGCGTGATCGAAGGCGTGTTACTTTCGCCGCTGCCATACCGACAACCGGACCGGCTGGTGGTGCTTTGGGGAAACAATCTCACTCTGAAGCACTTTATTTCCCCGTCGTATCCAGATTTTCGGGATTGGCAAGGCGGTTCCCGCTCGCTCGAGCAGTTCGCGGCACTCACCTGGCAGAGCTACGATCTCACCGCGCCGGGAACACCCGAACATGTGGATGGCAAACTGGTCTCCTCCGGGTTTTTCAGCGCCCTGGGTGTGAATCTCGCTCTCGGGCGAGAATTCTCGGAGGAAGAGGACCGGCACGGAGGCCCGCCGGTGGTGATTATCAGCGATCGGCTCCGCAAAGATCGCTTCGCGCCGGATTCGGAGGTTCTCAACAAATCGGTGGTGTTGAATGGAGTGGCCTACACGATTGCCGGCGTGCTGCCTCCCGGGTTTCAGTTCATCGATAGTGCTGACGTTTACACTCCGCTCGGTCAGGGCAATCCGCTTTATCTTGACGATCGTAGCGTCCATGCCATTTTCGGTTTCGCTCGCCTGAAACCTGGCGTGAGCCTGGCCCAAGCGCAAGGCGACATGAATGTGGTGCAGGACAATATCGTTCGCCTTTATCCCGCAATCGATCAGGGGGTGGGAATACAAATCGAAACACTGAAGCAAGTGCTGGTCGGCGACGTGCGCGGCACGCTCCTGCTGCTGCTGGGAACGGTGGGCCTGGTTCTGCTGATCGCCTGCGCCAATGTCGCGAATCTTTTGCTGGCGCGGTCCGCCGGGCGCACCCGCGAGTTTGCGGTTCGTTTCGCGCTGGGCGCCAATCGCGCGCGCATCATTCGCCAACTGGTAACGGAAAGCGTGCTTCTTGCGCTCGGCGGCAGCGCGCTGGGTCTGATGATGGCGAAACCGGGCCTTGACGCGGCCCTCGCGGCGGTGCCGGGAGGCCTGCCCCGCGCCGAAAACATCAGCGTGAACGTTTATGTTCTGCTGTTTACGTTTGCCATTTCGATGGCAGTCGGGATCCTGTTCGGTCTGGCGCCGGCACTGAAGAGCTCAAAAACGGACTTACAATCTTCGCTGAAGGAAGGCGGCCGCGGTTCGACTGGCAGACATCATCGCGCTCAAAACACGCTGGTGGTTGTGCAGGTCGCTCTGGCGCTGATCATCCTCGTAGGCGCTGGGCTGCTGTTTCGCTCGGTCCGCCGCTTATGGCGTGCCGATCCTGGCTTCGCCCTGCAACACACATTCACTTTCAAGGTTGGCCTTTCGCCCACAGCGGTCAAGACACCGGAAGGCCAGCGAAATGCTTTTCGGCAGCTGACTGAACGCGTCGGCGAAATTCCCGGCGTCGAAGCCGCGGACCTTACGGCTCTGATGCCACTCAGCCAGCGTGACAATGCCGGGCCTTTTTGGGTTGGTTCGGAAGCTCCGGCCTCGATCGCGCAGGCACCGCGCGCTACTTTCTATTGGATCGGCCCCGATTACCTTCGGGTGATGGGCATCCCGCTGCTTCGTGGCCGCTCTTTCACTCCCGAGGACACAATCAACACCGAACGTGTCGTCGCCATTGATAGCGATCTCGCGCGCGGTTATTTCTCGGACAAAGATCCGGTCGGCCAGACCATGATGATTCCGCATTGGGGTTCGGTTCGAGTGGTCGGCGTAGTAGGCCACGTGAACCACTGGGATCTGGCCGACACGAGTCGCTACACCCAAAATCAGATTTACGCGCCGTACTACCAGCTTCAAGACCGGTGGGTGCCGGTCTTTTACGGGGACATGCGGATGGCGGTTCGCACGCCACTCGATCTGGCGGCGGTTCTTCCCGCGATCAAAGCAGCGGTTCTGGCAATGGGCAGCGATCAGACGGTCTACGATGTGCAATCCATGCAGGTGGTGGCGTCCACATCGATGTCGAAGCAGCGATTGCCGATGATTTTGCTCGGCGCGTTTGCGGGCCTGGCGTTGCTGTTGGCATCCATCGGAATCTACGGCGTGATCTCCTATTCGATCGCTCGGCGAATTCACGAAATTGGAATTCGCATGGCGCTTGGCGCGGAGAGATCAGATGTTCGCTGGCTGGTCATCGGCCAGGGGCTTCGACTGGTGCTGGCGGGCATCGCCATCGGTGCGGTCGTCACTTTGGTATTGGCGCATTTGCTTTCGAGTTTCTCGAGTCTGCTGTACGGGGTTGGCGCAAGCGATCCGGCCACCTTGGGCGCTGTTTCGCTGTTGTTGGCGGTAGTCGCGGTCGTGGCGTGTTACGTTCCGGCGCGCCGGGCGATGAGCGTGGACCCCATGGTGGCCCTGCGTTACGAGTGATGCGTGGAATCCTGGAGGCGTCGTAAAGGAGCATGTCACTGCTGCAAAACATCGCGGGCGGACTCCGATCGCTGCTGCGAAGGAAGCGGGTCAGCGAAGAGTTGGACGAGGAGCTGAGTGCTTTTCTGGGCATGGCGGCGGAGGGAAAAATGAAGGAAGGGATGAGTCGCGAGGAGGCGCAGCGCGCGGTGCGGCTGGAGCGCGGGAACATGGAGAGCGCAAAAGAAACTGTGCGAACCTCGGGCTGGGAATTCTTTTTCGAAAGCTGTTGGCAGGATTTGCGTTTGGGGCTACGCGCGCTGCGCAAATCTCCGGGCTTCAGCGTGATCGCGATTCTGATTCTAGCGCTGGGCATCGGCGCGAACACGGCAATTTTCAGCGTGGTCAACGCCGTCCTGCTGCGGCCGTTGCCGTTTCAGAATCCTTCCCGACTGGTGTGGTCCTGGGGAGCATGCGAGCTGTGCGATCGGGCAGCGGTTTCACCTTCCGATTTTCTGGATTATCGGGCGCAGAATCGCTCGTTCGAATATTACGGAGCGATGGCAGTCGGCGATTCTCTTTTCAATCTAACCGGCAATGATCAGCCGATGCAGATCAAAGGCGCGATGATTACCGCCGGTTTTTTTGATGCTCTGGGCCTGCAGCCGCGTTATGGCCGGATATTTAGTGTCGCCGACGAACAGGTCAACGACCCGGAAGTAATCATCCTCAGTCATCACTTGTGGCAGGACCGCTTCGGCGGAGATCCGCAGATGGTGGGAAAAACAATTTCGCTCGACGGCAAATCGCGGACCGTCATAGGTGTGCTGGCCAAAGACGTTCCGGTGCTCAGCGAAGCCGACATATGGTTCCCCGCTGCATTTCAAAATCAGGGAATGCAGACCCGCCGCTCCCATTTTCTGCGTCCGATCGGGCTGCTCAAGAGCGGCGTTACGCTGGCGCAGGCGCAATCCGAGATGAGCGCGATCGCCGCTCGCCTGGAAACGCAGTATCCCGACACGAACCGCGGATTCGGCGTAAAGCTGGAACCGCTGCATACCGTGCTGATTGGCAATGTGGGTCCGGCATTCATGATACTTACCGGCGCGGTTGCGCTGGTGCTGCTGATTGCCTGCGCCAATATTGCGAGTCTTCTTTTTGCGCGCAATACCGCTCGCCAGCGGGAGATCGCCATTCGCACCGCACTCGGCTCGGGACGTTCGCGGCTGCTGCGCCAGCTGTTAACCGAAAGTCTGGTTCTGGCGCTGGCTGGGGGAGTGGCTGGAATGTTTTTGGCCGCCGCGAGTGTCGAACTGCTGAAGCGACTCGGGCCGCAGAGCCTGCCGCGTCTTGATGAAGTAAATGTCAGCGGCCTGGTGCTGGCTTTCACTTTTGTTACGACCATCTTGACCGGAATATTGTTTGGCCTCGCTCCCGCGCTGAAAGCCAGCCGTCGCGATCTGACGCAGAGCCTGAAGGAAGGAGGCGCTTCGGGCGATTCACGCTCCAAACATCGCGCCTACAATTCGCTGGTGGTCGCGGAAGTGGCGCTTTCGGTGGTGGTACTGATCGCTTCCGGCCTGCTGCTCAATAGTTTCTGGCGATTGATGCGCGTTCATCTGGGCTTCGATCCGGCGAACGTGCTGACCACCGAAGTGTCGCTGGTATCGCCCCGTTATGACGACGTGCCGCACCGCGAATCTTTCTTCCACCAGCTTCAGGACCGGATGCAGTCATCGCCGGGCGTCAAAAGCGTCGGCTTCATCTCCGAATTACCTCTGAGCGGCGAGGGCAACGACACGTTCTTCACCATCACCGAACATCCGCCGGCGAATTCGCACGACACCGCTGACGCGGATTTTCGCAACATTGACGGCGATTATTTTGGCGCGATGCGGATTCCGCTGCTCGCCGGACGTGACTTTAACCGCGAGGATTCCGCGGAATCCCGCAACGTGGTCATCGTCAACGAGCCGTTCGTGAAGAAATATTTTCCCAACGAAGATCCCATCGGCAAGCACTTGAAGATGTTTGAAGGTCAACAGGGTTTCGTGGTGCGCGAGATCGTCGGCGTGGTTGGCGGCAATAAACATTTCGCGCTGCAGGAATCTCCGCGCCCGGAGATGTTTCAGCCGTTCACCTTCACGCAAATGAGCGTGGTGGTGCGCAGCGCGGGCGACCCGGCGATGCTGACTACCGCGGTGCGCCAGGCTATTCACGAGATTGATCCCGACGAGGCTACTTCCACCTTCCGCACCATGGACGATGTCGTGTCGCTCTCGGCTGCGTCGGATCGTTTCAACACGCTGCTGCTCGGGATTTTTGGAGCCATCGCGCTGCTGCTTGCGGCTGCGGGAATTTTCGGCGTGCTTTCTTATCTGGTCACGCAACGCAGGCGCGAAATCGGACTGCGCATGGCGCTCGGTGCACAGCGACAAGATGTTCTGCGGGTGATTGTAATGCACGGCCTGCGGCTGGTCCTGCTCGGCCTGGGCATCGGCATGGCCACAGCGCTGGTGGTGACGCGCTGGATGTCCAGCGTGCTGTTCGATGTAAAACCTACCGACCCGCTGACGTTCGCACTGGTGGCCGTAGTGCTGGGCACCGTTTCGTTTCTGGCGTCATACATCCCGGCCCGCCGGGCGATGAACGTCGATCCGATGGTGACACTGCGTTACGAATAGGACGTGGTCGCCGCCGCAGGTTTCAGTACGTGCCAGCGAAAGTGCTGAGAATGCGTTGGGATTTGCAAACGCCGTTGACGGTATGGAGCGAAATTCTGCCTGGCGACGGGAAAGCTACACGTCGCTCAGGTCCGCGGATTGGGAACGTGCAAGTATGCGGCGGCTTATCTCGGAGAATTCCGACTCGAGCGCGCCCACACTCATTCCCTTCCGTGTCGCTGCGTTAATTTCAGTGTTCAACTGGATGACCGTAGCTAGGTCCGCGCTGCACTCCAGACAAAATTTCTCCGGCCTCCCTGGAAGTTCGAATAAGTCTCTTACCCGGCCACATACGCCGCACTGCCCAGCGACATTCAACTCCCGATATAGATCAGTCCGCATTGCAACGCCTCTCCCTTGGGTTCTACGTTCCCAGGCCCGACTTTACCCGGGACACCAACACGACCAACACTCAGGCCGCTCTAGAACTTGACCATGATTGACAGGTCAATAAAGGATTCGTCTTTGCGAAGGTCCGGGAAGAAGACACCCGAGGTGTTGCCCGGTGTTCCACAAGCCGTCTCGGCGGGTCCAAGGGCTGTTTGTCCCGACGAGGAACCATTACTGCAGGCAAAGAATTGCGGAAATCCGTTATTTCCTCCCGGAGGAGTGATACCCCCTTGACCCGACCAATACGGCACGTTGGCGTGGCGATAGTCGTACTCCGCGCGGAAGGTGATGTATTGCTTGGGCATGTAATCGAAGGTGATGGACGAGTCCCAGGCCTTGAAGGGATCGCCGGGATTTTCCGTGAAGTACGGCGAATTTGTTGCCGCCGTGACTGCCGTCTCTCCGTTAATCGGAGGCAGCAGCACCAAATAACGTCCGGGGTTGTTGATCTTTCCGCCGCCGAGCGTCAGTCCGAATAAGTCGTGATGAAACCACCATCGATTGTAAAGCATGAAACCGACAAAGCTTTGCTTAGGGCCGCCTTTGCGGTCGCCATAGCAGCTGACTCCTCCGCCGTATTCGCAACCGAGATCGCCGGTCAGCGAAAATGCCATTTTGTCGAGCAGTTGATCGGGTCGGTCGAAATACTTGACCTCGACGCTGTTGTCCGTATGAATGCGCCTGCGGTGCGCTATGAATAGGTCATCTTCACCGACGCCATAATTGTTGGAAATGATGTTGAGCCAGGGCTTGGGAGTCCATTTGATTTGACCGCCGATTCCGGGGGTGTGATTGGCCGACGCGTATGACTGCCATCCATTGATGAACCATGGCTCGATCTTCAAATGTGCCGTGGGGAAAATCTGTACGCGCACGCCCTCGAAAAACCATGGCGTGTTGGATGACACGTAAGACGGTTGGTAAGCCCAATTGTCAAAATTGTAGTAACTGAACAGACCGATGTAGGACATGAAGATTCCGGCGTCCACATTAACGCCGTGCAATACATCGAAGTGATACCCGCCGTATGCTTCTGATATGTAGCGGTAAGCGTTGGCCAGATCCCATTGCCCATGTCCCACGCTGGGGTCGTTTCTCGGTGTAGTCACCGAATACATGCCGAACTGAGTCATGAATCGTGCGCGAACATTGTCGTAATGGAAATCGCCGCCCACGCCGAGCTGCTCGAGTTGGACTTCCTGGGACCTAAACAGTTCGCTCGATCCGCCAATCGAGTGATCGGTCGGATGATTGAAATCGGATACATAGTTAACGTCCGCGCGTATTTCCGGCGTAAAAAACTTAGTGTCCCAGAAGATCTCTTTGGTGCGGGGATTTCCGTTCAGCCAGGTCCAATCCGCGTCCGAAAAAGGCGCGATGGGGCCTTGCGGGGCCTCGGAACTGGGTGTTGCCGACGACGTATCCACGTTCGCCGCCACGGACGGTGGGGCGGGTAGAATGGTGTTTGACGCGCTGGGTACGGTCGCCTTGGCAGTGGCGGCCGGCACCGCCGGATGTTCCGGCGCTCTTGAATTTTTGAGCTCGGTTTCCAATTCTTCAATACGTTTTTTCATCGCCGCGAGTTCGTTCGCGATTGCAGCGGTCTGCTCGTTCGGCGCGGAGGCCTGTTGGCTGGAAGGATCTCCGGTGCTCTGAGCCAGACAACGATCGCTGGCAGCTGCAATAAATAAGACAAAGGACAACACTTGAACTGCGCACTTCACTTGGAACTTCAACATCGAATGTTCTCCCGGAGGTTCGTCCAAGGCTAGATGACACACCACAAACCTGGGGAAACTCTACGCGGGGGAATCTAAGAAACGAATAAGGGTTCCATAATGCTTTTATAAAAATGAAGCGTTCGATACGCCGGTCTTTACCTTACGAACTCTTTATGTTTTCTTGACGCCTTCTTAAGCTCCAATTGTGTATGTTCGGCGCAATTCCGGCGGCGCGGTTGATCCTTCCCCCACCACCGCAATCCACTTTTGTTTTTTTGATGACTACCGCGACAATTCTCGTGGTTGATGATGAAGCGCAAATTCGCCGCGTCTTGCGGTCGACGCTCACCAGCAATGGCTACGACATTGTGGAAGCGAAGAGTGGCGACGAAGCTATACGCGCAGTGATGCGTGAACATCCCGATCTGATTCTGTTGGACGTGAACATGCCGGATATGAGCGGGCTGGAAGCCTGTCGTAAGATTCGAGTGTCATTTCCGGGTCCGATCATCATGGTGACCGTCCGCGACTCAGAACGTGACAAGATTGCGGCCCTGGATTGCGGAGCCGACGACTACGTAGTGAAGCCTTTTGCGGTGGGAGAACTGCTGGCGCGCATTCGATCTGCCCTGCGCCGTTCCCTCGCTGACGAACCACCTCCAAAAATCGAAACTCCGGAATTAAACTTTGACTTCGACCGGCGACTAATTATCGTACGCGGCAATCGAGTTCATCTGACCCCGAAAGAATTTGACGTTCTGCGTCTGCTCGTAATTCACCAGGGAAAGCCGCTGGCCCACAAGATCATTTTACAGACGGTATGGGGACCGGATTATGCCGCCGAAACCGAGTACCTCCGCGTAGTAATAAATCAGCTACGCAAGAAAATCGAAGAGGATCCGGCTCGTCCGGCATACATAATCACGGAGCAGGGGCTCGGGTACAAGTTTCAGATTGGCAGCGAAGCGACCGAAAAACACTCCCCCCGCAAGCGTTAGACCTGGTTTTCGTTTGCGTCTCTGTTTTTCTTTGTTACCATCCCGCGTATGAAGGCGGCTTCCCTATTATGCGGATTGGTTCTTTGCGCGATGGTAACAACCGCGCAGACCAGTGAACTCAAGGTGGTGACGCCCGACGAAGCCACCAGTCATCTGCTGCAGCGCGTGGAGCCAAGCGTACCGCCGATAGCGAAACTGGCCAAAATCGGTCGAAAAGTTAAAGTGCACATCTCGATCTCGCCGTCCGGCGAAGTTACCAGCGCGACGATGGTGAGTGGTTCCCCGATGCTGATGAGCGCGGCCATAGCTGCGGTGAAACAATGGAAATTCAAACCCTTTTTGGAAAATGCAAGTCCAGTCGCGGTCAGCACCGATGTCGAATTGGACTTCCCGGCTGGCATGTCCGAAAGCGAAACCAGCGCCAGAAACAAATATTTCCCGGTTCAAGATGAGTGCAGGAGTTTGATTAAGTCCGACAAATACACGGAAGCCGAGCCAGCGTGCCGCGACGCCGTGGAGATTTCAAACACCTTGCCGAAAGAGGTGGTGCTCGAACGTAGCACCGCACTTTCTCTGCTGGCAAACTGCATTTTTCTGCAACGTCGCTACACCGAAGCTATTCCGATTTACGAACGGGCGCTGGAGCTGGACAAAGGATATCTCAAGCCTGACGATGCCGATCTGGCCAGCAAGTACGCCAATCTGGGCCGCGCATATGGTGCCATCGGCAATCTGGCGAAGGCGGATGAGTCCTACGCGCTGGCCGTCAGCACATTTACGGCCGCCATCAAAAACTTGCCATCCATGTCTGAGAATTACTCACGACGGCTGCAAAGAACTCTCAACGAATATGCCGAGCTCAAGGATGCGGAAGGACAGAGCGAAGCCGCGGCTGCCCTCCGCAAAGAGGCTGGCGCAATAATCTCCAGCCCTGGAGATGCTCCTCACTGACGCACTACTCGTAGCGCAGGGCGACCATGGGATCTACGCGCATGGCGCGGCGGGCGGGAAGGTAGCAGGCGACCAGCGCAACGAGCGTGAGCAAAAGGGCGACGCCGGCAAAGGTTAGCGGGTCGGTGGGACTGACGCCAAAGAGCAGGCTGGACATCAGATGGGTGAGCGCAAATCCGGCGACGAGGCCGGCAACGATGCCGGTGCCTACGAGTCGCAAGCCCTGAGAAATGACCATGGCGAGCACGTCGCGCGGCTGAGCGCCCATGGCCATGCGAATGCCAATTTCGCGCGAGCGTTGTAAAAAGATGTAGGACATCACACCGTAGATTCCAACCGCGGCGAGCCCCAACGCGAGTGTGCCGAATATTCCCAGCATGGCGACAATCGATTTGCGCCAGGCCAGCGAAGTTTCGAGGTAGTCGCCGACCGGCTGCACTTCATCCACGGCCTGGTCGGGATCCAGGGCGTGAATTTCATTCGTCACGGTTTTGGCCAAGGCCATTGGTTCGGGGCCGGTGCGAACCATCAGCGTCACGGCCGGGGTTGCTTCCTGAGCGTCGGCGAAATAAACCTCGGGGCGCTGCGGCATGTCGGGCCCTTCTGCTTTCACGTCGCCGACCACGCCGACGATTTCACGAAAAGGCGTCTTGTCTTCCGGGAAGCCCTGCTTGATGCGCTTGCCCAGGGCGCTTTCGTTTGGCCACCATAGCCGGGCCATGGTTTCGTTGATGATGGCAACCGAAGCGGAAGCGGCAGTGTCCGACTGATTGAAATATCTTCCGGCGAGCAGCGGAACCTGCAAGGTGCGGAAGAAGTTGGGATCGGCAACGTTGAAAACCGAATTCGGCAGATCCGCCGGCGCCGGTACCGGATGTCCCTCGATGATATACACCGAAGTCCAGCAGGTGCCGGCAAAGGGCGGGCAGGTAATCGAACCGGCGGAAATGACGCCGGGTATCCGCTGGATGCGCGCGATGGCGTTCTGAAAAAAGTTGTTGCGGGCTTCGGGCTTAGCGTATTTCGGGCCGGAGAGGTAGAGGTCCAAGGCCAGAACGTGGTCCGGATTGGCGCCGAGCTTTACCTGCAGCACGCCAACGATGCTGCGCACGATCAGCCCTGAACCAATCACCAGCACGATGGCCAGGGCCACTTCGAAGACCAGCAAAACGGAGCGCAGCTTTTGACGCGATCTGGTGGCGGTGACGCCGGCTCCGGTCTCCTTCAGCGAGCTACCCAAGTCACCGAAGCGCAAAGCATGGACTGCGGGCGCAAGACCGAAGAGGATGCCGGTCACAATCGAAATGGCGAAGGTGAAGGACATGACGCGCCAATCCATTTGGGTCTCGGCCAGCCGCGGAACGTCCGGCGGAGCAAAGCGGAGCAGCGGGCCGATGGACCAATTGGCCAGCAGCAGTCCAAGCGCGCCGCCCGCAACGGAAAACAGCAGGCTCTCGGTCACCAACTGCCGGATCAGCCGGCCCTTCGCCGCTCCCAACGTGGTGCGCAGAGCAAATTCCTTCTGGCGGGCGGTGGCTCGGGCCAGAAACAAGTTGGCGATATTGGCGCAGGCAATCAGCAAGACCAGGCCGACGGCGCCGAATAACAACAGAAGCGCAGTGCGAGTGCCGTGGAAGAGATATTCGTCGAGGCGGGTCACCGTCGCGGTGACGCCGCCATTCGAGACCGGATACTGCTTTTCGAGCCCGTGCATCATCGCGTCCATTTCACTCTGGGCTTGCGCGACGGAACTGCCCGGGCGGAGACGGGCGAGGCCTTGAATGCCTTGATGATTGCCGCGAACGTCCATGCCATGACTGCGGGAAAATTGGCCGAGCGGAAGGTAGAGTTGCGAGCGCGGGAAGAATTTGAGATCGGCGGGCAATACTCCGATGACGGTGTAGGAAACGCCGTCGAGCACCAGGGACTTGCCGAGGATGTTCGGATCGCTTTTTAGGTTGGCGCGCCAAAAGCTATCGGTGAGCAAGGTCACCGGCGCCGCGCCCGGTATATCTTCGTCGTTAGTGAAAGTGCGACCCATCCGCGGAGCGATGCCGAGCAAAGGAAAGAAAGTGGGCGTCACCTGAGCGGCATGAACTCGAGAGGCGGGTCCCTGGCCGGTGAGCGTGAAGGTATCCTGGCCAGCGGCCGCCGCGGTTTCGAAAGCAGGGATCTGGTTGCGCCAGTCAACGAAATTGGGCCAGGCGAGGCTCATCGTCCCTACGTTGGCCTGATTTTCCAGGACGGTAACCAGGCGCGCTGGATCGGGATAAGGCAAGCGCTTCAGCAGGACGGCATTGACCACGCTGAAGATGGCCGAGTTTGCGCCGATGCCGAGCGCGAGGGTGAGAACGGCGACGGCGGTGAATCCGGGGTTTCTGGCAAGCATGCGAAGGCCAAATTTAAGGTCCTGCCAAAAAGTGAACACGCGCGAGCCTCCTGTTTCCTCCGGGAGGGATGCAATCACGGTGCCATGAAAATGTTCGGTTAGTCATTCAAACAGCGATGCTTACCGGCAGGCCGTGGTTGGCAAGTGTTCGTTTGCGTACGCTGCTGTCGCGTGGCCGCGCAGCTGGTTCGAGTTGGATGGTGCAGGTTCGGTCTGATACGTGGCGTACTGCCCTCCCTACTTGCGACCGGAGCCATCGTGAAATTAAGCTTGACAATTCATAACCGTATGGTTATGGTTTGCAAATGCAGGCTGCCGCGGAAAATGTTTTCAAGGCTCTCGCCGATCCTACGCGCCGGGCGATCTTCGAGCATCTGGCGCGCGATGGAGAGCAGACCGTACATGCTTTGACTTATCGCGCCGCGGTTTCACAGCCGGCAGTGTCGAAGCATCTCGGCGTTTTGAAACGCGCCAAGCTGGTACGCGACCGGCGCGATGGACGCGAGACCCACTACACCGCGCAGCCGCAGGCCCTGAAACCGGTGCTGGACTGGATGAGCATTTATGGCGTCTTCTGGCGCGAGCGATTTGATCGTCTTGAATCTCTACTAAAAAGGATGGACCAATGACTACTACTGCCCCGACACGCAGTCTGGTTATCGAACGCGAGATGCCGCATCCGGCGGGAAAAATCTGGCGCGCGCTGACCCAGGGACCGCTGATCGAAGAGTGGTTGATGAAAAATGATTTCGAGCCGCAGGTGGGCCACCGGTTCAACTTCCGTTCGACGCCGGTGCCCAATTGGGATGGCGTGATCAATGCGGAAGTGCTGGTAGTGGAACCGCATTCGCGGCTTTCGTACAGCTGGGCCACGATGGGCTCGACCAGCGTGGTGACCTGGACGCTGACGCCGACCGATGGCGGCACGCATCTGCGCATGGAACAAACCGGTTTCCGTTCCGAACAAGACGCGGCCTACAAGGGCGCGAGCTGGGGATGGACGAAATTCATCGGCAACATGGAGCAACTGGTTGGGAGGTTGGAGTGATTATGAAAGGAAAAAATATTGGGTATTGGACGACTACCGGGCTGGTGGCGTTTTTCATTGGAGGCGGAGGAATTGGGCAGCTGATGCAATATCACAACAATCCCCACGGCATCGTGCCGCAGCTGCTCTACCCGATGTATTTCTTCGCGATTCTCGGATTCTGGAAAATTTTGGGGACCATCGCGATACTCTGGCCGGGATTTCCGCGGCTGAAGGAATGGGCGTACGCCGGAATTTTCTTTGATGTGACCGGGGCGGCGGCATCGTGCGCGGCGGTGGGCGGTTATGGCGCTTACGGCTTTCACGTCATCGCGCCGCTGGTGATTGGCGGGCTGACGGTGGCGTCGTGGGCGCTGCGGCCGGAGAGCAAAATCGTCGGCGTGCTGTTTCCAGCGACGAAAACCGCGTGAATTTGGACCTCGCTCGCCGTGGCCCTTAGCGTAACGCGGCCAAGGAAGAATTGAAGGCCACGGCGGCGCGAATCAAAGTTTGCAGCGCCTTGGCGTTGATCTTCTCTCCCTGGCGAAAATCAATGGCGCGGCGCACACGGCCCTCGAGGCTCGAATTGAAAAGATGCGCGGGATCATCGAGCGATGCGCCCTTGGCGAAGGTCATCTTCACGACGCTCTTGTAGGTTTCGCCGGTGCAGATCAGCCCGTCGTGGGACCACACCGGAATTCCCCACTTCCACTCCTCGACAACTTCGGGATCGGCCTGATGAATCACACCGCGGAGGCGGGAAAGCATTTCGCCGCGCCAGTCGGTCAGATCCTGGATTCGCTCGTCAATCAGGCGAGATGCGGATTCAACTTTTTCGGAGCTGCTCTTTTTTGGGTTCTGCTTCAGGTTCTGGTTCGGGTTCTTCTTCGTGCTCTTCTTCATCATAAGCGTTTCCTTTCGGTGAGTTTTTCGGTTTGGTGTGTGGGCCCTCTCCTGACTGCGTTCTCTGGCACATTTTATAATAAAGAATACGCGTTAAAGGCGTTTGCTCGATTTAAGCGGTTACTGAACCTTCCAAAGACGATGCGGCAACAAGTAGGTGAATCCCACGAACGCTTCCCAGGTTGTGGATGTACCGGTTAGGCCGTGATTAAATCCGGCATCAAGAACCAGCGTTTTCCGCGCGGAATAGCTGATGGCCCAAAGATTTCCGACCGCATTATTCTTCAGAAACGGCTGAGTAAAGTGCCATATCTCTCCAGACAGCGTGAAGCGATGTGGGAGTTGATGCGAAATTGTAAGTGACTGACCAAACTGGCCGCGACGCACCGGCGACTGGTCGAGTTCGGTGAAAAAAGCGTTTGCGTCATAGTGAAATCCTTTTACATCCGCGCTGGCCAGAAGCAGAACGGAGTTGGTCGGGCTGCCGAAGTCAAACTCCGGAGCGCCGCCGTCATACACACGATGGAAATAGCTCACCGCGAGCGTGGGCTTCGCGCCTTCTCCGTGGTGAATTACAAATTGCGCCCCCACAAAAATATCCGCCACGCGATTCGCGGTTGTTCCGTCCGCCGTGAAGTGCGCGATGGGTTCGGCCAAAACCAGAAGCTCCAAACGCGGCGTGACTGCGAGCTTGATGGCTTCGGTGAGGCTGTAGCGCGACGAAAACTCCGGCGACTGAAACGCGGGCAGAAAGCCGGTTTCGAATTGGAGGTATCCCACGGGGGTGAGTGTTGCAGGGGTTGAAACAGTGGGCCGCCCAGGATTGGCTTCCACTTCTCCAGCAACCGCTGACTGTGCTGCCATGAGCTGAGGCGCGAGGCTCAGGTAAAGCAGCGCAAAACCTAGAACGAACCTCAATGATTCCCCCTGGTGTTGCTGACAACGGGTTATAGATGCAAAGCGACTCGGGCTAAGTTGGCCCGGAGCCGGAATCCTGTTCCCGGCAAAGATGATCTTCGAGACGACGGGATTGTTCCTGGTCATGCGATCCGCGAGCGCTATTCCAGTACAGCAATCGCAGGCCGAAAAAAATCAAGTTGAAAGCGAAAAAGGTCGGCAAAATCAAGCCCCACCCGGCTTTCGCGTCCCACACAAACAATGGTATCGCGGCCAGACAGCATAGAATCGCCGCGATCCGACGCCGGCGCAACCAAGTTGCGCTGAGTTCGTCTTTCTGCGCCATGCCGGAGTGGACGATGGTAAGTAATGGCGGCTTGGCCCTACCTTCGCAATCGAAGATTTCGCAGCACATCGAGGGGTGCTCGGCAACGCGGGCTTCGCAGAAACGCCGCGCTTGGTCGAGGCGATCGAAGAGAATAAAGGTGCAGTCGGTTATGCGGGAGACCGGAACACCTTCGGCAGACAACGGAACCGCGGTTTCGAGATCCTTGAAAAAGGCGGCGCATTGGCTGGGAGAGACAAGAGACGTCCAGTCCGGAGACGCGCGCGCCTGGTCGTAAACCTTGAACTCACGAAAACCGCTGGAGTTATTTGGAATCGCATCAGGAACCATCGGTTTTTTCTGCTCATCCTCCGGAGCGCGTTCCAAAATTCTTCTAAACAAATATCTGCCACTACAAGATGCTAAAGCCAGTCAGAAGGTCTTTGGTTGTGACTCGCCACTCGCATGACTGTGCGACAATCTTCTTAGAGATTGCACCAAGATGCTGGGCTACCCGGACCGCCCAAAGCATCAGAGCTCGAATGGAGAGGAGGCCAGTGGCCAATCGCTGGAAAGGTCCGACGAGTCCGGACACGCAGACCCAGAGCACGCCGCAATCGGTGATACCCGCGACGCCGGTTGACCCAGCCGAAGTTAACCCGGCCGAAGAATCGCTCGACGGAGCGCCGCAGAAGACCTCTTCGCGCCTGAGCCTGATGTACGCCGCGATGATCGTTGGGGCGGTTGGCATTTTCATGTTCATTCGGCACATCGGACGCAATTCGGTGGCGCCGATCGGCAACGGTCAGTTTGGTAGGATCAGCAACGCACCCTCCGATGCACTTGCGCACGTCCTGCTGGCGCTGATCGTGATCATTCTGAGCGCGCGGCTGCTCGGTGCTATCTTTAAAAAAATCCATCAGCCTGAAGTAATTGGCGAAGTCATCGCCGGCATCGCGCTTGGTCCGTCACTGCTAGGACGCATCGCGCCGGCTGCCTCGAAGTTTATTCTGCCCACAACGGTTTCGCCTTACCTGTACATCATTTCTTCCGTCGGCGTCATTCTGTACATGTTCCTGGTCGGCGTGGAACTCGACACGCAGCTGCTCCGACGGCGCACGCACGCTTCGGTGGCGATTTCTCACGCCAGCATAATTACGCCGTTTTTGCTGGGCTCAGCGCTGGCGCTGTGGCTGTATCCGCGGTACGCGACGCAAGACGTTCCGTTCGGAGTCTTCGCGCTGTTCATGGGAATTTCCATGTCGGTCACCGCGTTTCCGGTGCTGGCGCGAATCCTTACCGATAGCGGAATGCACAAAACGAAAATGGGCACGATTGCGCTGGCCTGCGCCGCGGTGGATGACGTCACCGCGTGGTGCCTTTTCGCCCTGGTGGTCAGCATCGCCGTGGCGAAGCCCGGGCGCGTCCTGTTCACCATCGGCCTGACGATCGTGTTCATCGCGTTCATCTTCAAGTTCGTTCAGCCGGCCATGAAGTGGCTGGTCCGCAAACAGCTTCGCGAGCGCCGCACCACGCAAGGAACCATGGTCATCGTCTTTGCAGCGCTGCTGCTCTCAGCGTTAGCAACGGACGCCATCGGCATTCACGCGCTGTTCGGTGCATTCCTGCTGGGAACGATGATTCCGCACGACTCTGCGCTGGCGCGCGACGTTACGTCGAAGATCAACGACCTGGTCCTGGTCCTGCTGCTGCCGGCATTTTTCGCATACACCGGCCTGCGGACACAGATCGGTCTGGTTAGCGGCAGCGAACAGTGGCTGGCTTGCGGGCTGATTATCCTGGTTGCGTCGTTGGGGAAATTCGGTGGGAGCAGTGTTGCGGCCCGGATTAGCGGGATTTCGTGGCGTCAGTCCGCTGCGCTCGGGATTCTGATGAACACACGCGGCTTGATGGAATTGATCGTGCTTAACGTCGCCCTCGACCTGGGTGCGATCACGCCGACGTTGTTCGCCATGCTGGTGTTGATGGCCATCGTCACCACCGTAGCCACCACGCCGATCTTGCACGCGCTAAAAACCGACGAAGAGGCCGACGAGGCAGCGCCCGCCTCGGCGGAAGTCTCACCGGCGCAGTAAGCATCGTTTGCGTTATGACGGGTAAAGGTGAGGGCGGAATTACTTTGCTTTGAGAGTTATCGCGATTTTAAATCTTCTGGGCTAGTTTGTTGACGCAATGGGCACTCTGCGACTTGGCTAGTCTTTCGATCGTTTTTGCGTCGGGTCCTTGCCGCGCTCGAGTTTAGCCTCGAGCGTGGCCGCTTTTTCCATGACTTCGCGCAAAGCCTTGCGCCATTCGTCGGGTGTGTAGCCGGGGTCAGTTTGACCGCGACGGCCTACTTCGATGCCGAATGCGACTCCGGCAGAAAAAATCTCCACAATTTCGGGGTCGGCGATAACCCACGCCTCGCTGGTGCGACCTTCAGCCTTCCAACTTTCGGTCAATTTTCGCTGCTCGGCCTTGGTTTCCGAGAAGCTGCTTCGGTGGAACATGTCGGCCCCCTGCCTCTATCAGCAGTGTGGCAGGAATCGGCTGGCCTGCCACGTCGAGAGAAGTCATGTTTGCTCAATCATTACATGGGTAGCAGGACTGACGGCGAGGGGATGAGGGAGCTTTGGCAACGTGCAAACAGCGATGAACGTCAGTTCACATTGCCCGACGGTGACGGGGTGGCGGTGGAGGGGGCGGCTGGGGCATAGCCCAACGCTTGCTGGTCGAAAAGTTTTCTGCGCGTTTCGTCGCCTGCCAGCAAAAATGAGGCGTGGTAGTTGCCGTAAGGCACCACGTGCGCGCCGCCATCAATCATGCCCTGCTTCAACTGTTCGTGGAGCGCGGGCAGCAGCGACCAGTGGACTCTGGGATGGTCGTGGTGTTCGAGGTGAAAGCCGATGTTGAACATGGTGAGGTTGAAAAATTTCGAGACAAAGGTGGTGGAATGACTCAGCGGGCGCGCGACGCTCTTCGGCACGCATCCGGAATGTTGGACGTACATTCCCGAAGCCATTACCAGGGCATTCGCGATCCAGTGCGGCAGGACCCACAGCCACAGCGCCATTTTTGGATCAATCCAAAAAGGGATGGACCACAGCGCGGCGAATATGGCGAGTTCGCGGAGCGATTTGCGGCGGATGCTGCGCCGGGCGATCAGGTCCCGGCCGAGGTGCGTCATCAAGCGCCAGGGCCAGTGGCTCACCAGGTATCTTTGGAAATTCTCGAACGATCCGTCGGCGTTCTGCCGGGGGAGCGTCCAATCATCGTGGTCCAGCAGGCGGGCGTGGTGAATGGTGACGTGGCAATATTCCCAGAAGAAGGATGGCCAGCCGCCGGAAAAGGTCCAGAATCGGGCGAACCAGCGATTGGCAAATTGCGAAGTGAAAATCGGGCGGTGGGAGTGATTGTGAAAATTGACGCCGACGTCCACGCCGGAAATCCAGCCGAGCATCACGGCGGTGGCCAGCACGAAAGCGGCGCGCGACCAGGGACCGGCGATGCCGGCCAACTTCGGATGCAGATAGAGCCAAAACGCGCACGCGTAGGCCGCGAGGCAAGCGAGGTGGAAGATGACGCAGTCGCGGTCCTGAGGATCGGCGAGAAGGTGCCGGCGACGGGACGCGGCCACAGATGGGCCTGGATCGCGGCTCATAACAATTTCATCGCCGCAATTACCGCCAGCACGGTGATGGTTAAGCTGACCCAGGGCCCCCAAAGCATCACGCCCGCAATGACGGCGATGGCAAACAGCGGCCAGAACGATCTTCCGACCAGCAGCCCCGCTTGCGCCACAAATGTGTGTGGCGGAAATGTCTGCGACAAGAACGTGCGCGATACACGCGTCATGCTGCGTTCTGTTCCTTTGAGCCTTAACTTTAAAGAAAGAGCAACGTACCAACAGGAAGGGACGATGATGCCCCGGCTTGGGGATCAGCCGGGCCGCAACTGCGAGGGCGATGGAAATTCCCGGTGCGCCGAATTTCACCGTCATAGTGTCACGAAGAGTGACAACACAACAAGGGAAATCGGCGAAGCGAGGCGCTAAGGCGAGCAGGCGTGGCCGATGAGTTCCGATCCGACCGGGGCATCCGGACGTTCTGCGCTTGTGCGACAATCGGCCGGTCACAAAATCCGAGGCCTTAATCGCAGAGGCAGGAGTTTCCATGAAAAGGGCGTTTTACTTCTTGCTGCTTATCGTGCTGTTAATTTCGCTGGCTCCCGTTCGTTCGCGCGCGCAATCCCCTGCTGAATTTCGCGACGATCTGGTGGAGCACATGGCCGGCAGGTGGAAAGTCAGCGGACAGATCATGGGCCACGACGCGCATCACCAGGTGGAAGCGGAGTGGGCGCTCAACCACCAGTTCCTGCGCATCCACGAAAAAACGGAAGCGGGCGCGCCAACTTCGGAGAAGCCTTACGAGGCGATCTGGTTTCTGGGCTACGATTCGACGAGCGAACGTTACGTGCTGCATCTGCTCGACGTGTTCGGCGGGCGATTCTCAGAAACGCTGGGTTACGGCACGCGGGACGGAAACGCGATTCGGTTTGTCTTTGAATATCCCGACGGCCCGTTTCACACTACGTTTGCGTGGTCACCGGAAAAGGATTCGTGGCAGTGGCTGATGACCCAGAAAGACAAAAACGGAAACTGGAAAACTTTCGGCGAGCTGCAACTGACTCGCGCGCCACGTTGAACGACCTTCGAGGATGCCTACTGAATCGCGAGCGTCGCATGTAGCGAAGTATCGGCCGACGACGGGCCGGCGAAGATTTGGTAGGCGCCGGGCAGCAGAGTCCAGGTGTTTTTCTGCTCGTCGAAGATGGACATGACGCGCGGATCGGCCGCAACGGTCACGGTTTTGGATTCGCCCGGGGCCAGTTCGACGCGCTGCCATCCGACCAGGCGCTTGAATGGTTCGCCGGCCGCTTCGGGAAGCGTGGCGTAGACCTGGGCGATTTCGACGCCGCTGCGCTGGCCGGTATTTTTCACGGTGAAACTTACGGTGCGCTTGGCGTCATCCACTTTCAGATTGGAATAGGAGTAAGTGGTGTAGGAGAGTCCGAAGCCGAAAGGAAACAGTGGCTGTTTGTGTTCGGCTTCGTACCATTTATATCCGACTTTCAGGCCCTCGTCGTAATGAATGGTGTAATTGGAATCGGCGCGCGCCGGCCCTTTTTCCGCGCCGGTGCCCTGCCCTTCATCTTCGGGCGCAAGCGGCGGGATGACCGGGTGCGGCAGATCGGCGACGCTGCGAGGAAAAGTCATGGCGAGTTTGCCGCTGGGATTTACATCTCCGGCTAGCACGCTCGCCAGAGCTTCATGGCCGCTGCTGCCCGCGTACCAGGCCTCGACGATCGCGCCGACTTTTCCAATCCACGGCATGGTGACGGCGGTGCCGGTTTCGAGCACAACGACCGTGCGTGGATTCGCGGCCGCGACCTGTTCGATTAAGGCGTCCTGATTATCGGGAAGCGAGAGAGTCGGCAGGTCAAGGCCTTCGGATAGCCATTGGTAGGCAAAAACGATGGCGACATCGGCGTTCTTGGCGAGGGCTGCGGCGGAAGTTGGATCCTGGCCGGAATTAAATTCTATTTTGGCGTTCGGAAATTTTGCTCGAAGCGCCTTGAGCGGCGAGGTGGGATACCACACATGATCCTGCCAGTGCGTAGCTCCCTGCCCCGGCGGAGAAATCGCGTTGCCACCGGGCGGATCCACTTGCGCGGAGCCTCCGCCGGAAATCATGCCGACATCCGCGTGGCCACCGATGAGGGCGACGGTCCGAACTTTTTCTGGGTTGAGAGGCAGCATGGCGTTGTCGTTCTTGAGCAGCACGATGCTGTTTTCTTCCAGGCGCTGGGCGATTTTCAAGCCGCCTGGCGCATCCACCACGCCTTTCTCGATGGGATGATCCACCACGCCGGAAAGGAATTCGGCGTACAGAACGCGGCGCACATGGTCATCAATTTCCGCGACCGGCACTTTGCCGTCTTTTACCGCCTGCAGAAGCGCCGGTCCGAAAAAATTAGCCATGGGCTGTTCCTGATCCAAACCAGCCGCGGAAGCTTTCACCGTGCTGTGGGTGCCATCCCAATCGGAGATGACGAAGCCTTTAAATCCCCAATCTTTCTTGAGCACGTCACGCAGCAGATACGAGTTCTCGCACGCATGATCTCCGTTGATGAGATTGTAGGAACACATCACCGCGCCGGGATTCGCGATATTGATGCCGATGTGGAAAGCGAGCAGATCGCTTTCCTGCATGGCTCGTTTGGAGATGATCACGTTGACGATATTCCGGCCGGTTTCCTGATCGTTTACGGCGTAATGCTTGAGGTCGCCGATGACGTGCTGGGCCTGTTCGCATTTCATCAGGTTGCCGACCATGGTCCCGGCGAGCAGCGGATCTTCGCCGGAATATTCGAAGGTGCGGCCGTTGCGGGGTTCGCGGGTGAGATTTACGCCGCCACCGAGCGTCATGTTAAAACCCTGCGCTCGCAATTCCCTGCCGATCAGCGCACCGTATTCGCAGGCGGCTTGCGGATCCCAACTCGAAGCGGCCGCCAGCGTGGATGGCAGCGCGGTGGAGTAACGGCCGTTCGCTCCACTGTCGCGAACACCGTAGGCGGCGTCAGAAATAAATAATGGAGAAATCCCCAGCCGCTTCACGCCTTCGACGTAACCCGCGCCGCCGTTCGCCAGATGGGTTAAAGGCATCTGCCATTGTTCGGCGTGGGCCATGCCATTGCCGTGCAGCAGAGAAATTTTCTCTTCGAGGGTCAACTGCTTCAGAACCAGCTCGGCGCGATCTTCGGGAGCAAGACTCGGGTTCATCCAGGGCTGGTTCGCGTTCTGGTTCACGCTCTTTTTCTCGTTCTGGGCCGCAGCGGGACTGGCGCTCGCTACGCACATAATCATAATAATGATGGTGAAGAGCACGCTCAGTTCGCAACGGTTTGATCCGCTCGGCTTTTTACTTCGCATATTTCTCCTTATCTCCGGCCCGTTTACCCCGATTGCGAATTTACAGTGACCACATCGTATCAGCATGTAGGCGCCGGGACTTACAATGTTCTGCGGAGGCGAGCTATGAAACGAAGGCTGGAAAAGCATTTTGCTGGGAGTTCTGCCAGCATGGGCGCGGCAGCTTTTGGAGCAGCGGCAATCGGGGCGTTCGCGGTGGGGGCGCTGGCCATCGGGGCGCTGGCCATTGGACGACTGGCGATTCGAAGGGTGCTGATCGGAGGGGCGACGCTCAAGTCGCTACGGATCGAAGAGCTGACGGTGACGCGGCTTCGCGTTTCGGAAGTCAGCGTAAGCGAATCGCTGCGATTGCCGCCAACGGCCGATTAAGGATTGGCCACGCGACGCTTGGTCCTGGCAAGGCCGCTAGCGCCGGGGTATCATGCGTTCAACAACGCGAAAACCACGCAACCATCACGGAGGAAAAATTCATGCTCCCATTCGAATGCAGGCCCGGTCGTCGCAATTTCCTGAAGGGTGGTATCGGCATGGCCGTTGGATTTTCAATTCTCGGCGCTACGCCGGAACCCGCGGCTGCATCCGCGGCCGCGGCGGCGCCGGGCAACGCGTGGATCATCGGGCCGCAACCGGGATTTACGCCCGAGATTGGCACGTTAACTTCGATGCTCGCGTTCACCCGCGATCAGGTGCTGAACAATGTGAAGGGGCTGTCGCAACAGGATCTGGATTTTCTACTCGACGCGAAGGCGAACACCATCGGCGCGCTGCTGCTGCATCTGGCGGCGACCGAAACGTACTATCAATTGACCACTTTTGGCGGGATGAAGTGGGATTCGTTGCCCGAAGAGGCGAAGAAAAAGTGGGACATTCCCATGAATCTCGGCGAGCCGGCACGCAAGGCAATCAAGGGAAACAGTCTCGACTACTATCTCGATGCTTTGCATCAAGCGCGAGAGAAGAGCCTAGCGGAATTTCGCACGCGCGACGACAAGTGGCTGGCGACGGTGGTTACCGAAGGCGACTTCTCCGCCAACAATTACGCAAAATGGTTTCATGTGGCCGAACACGAATCCAACCACGACGGCCAGATTAAATTCCTGAAAAGCCGCGTGCCAGGGGCTAAGCCGGCTTCGGAATAAGAATCTTCAGCGCGAGAAGACGACGCCGTGGGGGCGGCCGGAACCTTTCCAGCCGCAAGAGTTGCCATTTCTGCGGGGACGAACGGTCGCCATATCACTCCTTGGACTTAAGCGCGCAGCTGCCCACAATTTTCGGAGGAGCGCTAGGAATTCTAGGGCGAGGGCGGAAGTTGGGAAAAATTTCCGCGGGAATTTACCCGTGCACGTTCAATTCGCCGGATCCGCTAAACGGCAAATAAAACCCCAGCCGCCACCCAGTTCGCTGACTGCCAGCATTAATTCGTTGCGGCCCTTCTTGAGTGGCAGGTAGAGGGCGTCGTCTTCGGGATTCACGATACCGAGGAAGCCGGGGTCGCGAAAATTTTGGGCGCTGCGTCCGCGGAACAGGATTTGGCCGTTGAGGAACACGCTGACGTCGTCGCTGTAGCCGATGTAGAGTTTTTTCACCTGATCGCGGTCGGAGTCAATGTTGGTGCGCGCGTAGATGACCTTCATTCCCGGCTGCGGGTCGAGCCGCTTCGAAAAATCGTTGGCGAATGTGACTTGCGGATGCGGGGCTTCGCGATAACGATAAAGGACCACGAAGCCCGGCGGCTCGGCTTCCACCTGCTGCCAACTGATGGCCTCGCTTTCGGCCCGCGCGAGCGGGCTCTCCAGATTACGCGCCAGCGCATCGTAAGATGGCGAGATGCTCCACTTGGTCAGCGTGCGGGCAGGCATGGCCGGCGGGTGGCGTTGCCACGGCGCATCAGGAGTGGTACGCACTTCAAAATTTGAGAAATAGGTGGCGCCGAGCGGGACGTAGAGCGCGATTTGGCCCTGCTGAATGCCGCTCTTCAGGTCGTCGATTTCGAGTGCCGGCTTATCCATATCGTTTATATACAGCTTGGCCTGAGCGCCCGCCACCTCCAGCCGCAGGTGGAACCAGACATTCTTGGGAATATCCACCGCGCCGGTGAAGCCCGGGCCGTTATAGATTTGCCAGTTTGCGCCGGTGTGCAGCACCGGAGTGTATTGCATGGCATCGGGCAGGCCGGATTTGTGCGGGCGAATGTAAACCCATTCGGCGTTGTCGCCGTCGTTGATGATGCGAAATTGAATGCCCACAAACCCACGGAGGCCGGGCGTGGCCACATCCACGTCGATGACGCCATCGCGCATTTGGAAATCCTTTAGCAGCGCGGCGCCGCCATCGAGGAGCAGGCATTTGCGGCCCTGAAACTCGGCCGGCTTGGCGTTGCCCTGCAGGTCCCAGCGCGGGGAATCCTCGGGCACGCCGAGTTTTTGCGGAGTCTGGGAATGAGCGGCAGAGGCGACCAGCAGAAGACCAAAAACGCACAGAGCGAGATTTCGCATTGTTTTCCTGGCGGACGATAGCGTTGGGGTTTAAGACGCGCGGCGGGCGGGTTGGTTAGCGGCGCTCGGGTGACGAAGTATGCGAATCGCAGGATAGGATGCCCCTCGAGATTGCGAAGGTCGTGAGGAACGGAATTGGCGGCGCTAGACAATCGGTGTGCGCCGCCGTCTATATCTTTGCAGTCATCGAAGGCACATCCCGAATTTCGTTTTATCTGGGCGACGGCGCTGATCGTGGTCGCTCTGCGACACGAATAATCTTCAGCGGGAAAAGACAACGCCGTGGGGGCGGCCGGAACCTTTCCAGCCGTGGGGCCAGTCGCGATTGGCGAAGTCGAAGCCGGGTTTGCCGCTGGCGTCGTGGAACGCGGTGTCAACTGCCAGCGCGCCGGTGGCTTCGTTCATGGTCAGCAGGAACAGGCGATTCTCATCGCCGGTGACGACCAGGCGATGAGTTTTCGGGTCCCAGCCAGTCCAGTGCGAAAAATAATGATCGCTGAGCTTCACGCGTGAAACTTCCGCGGGATTGGCGCCGTCGGAAATATCCAGCGCGATGACACCATGCATGACCGGAACGCTTTGAATCAGGAAATGTCCGACGATGGTGGGCACGCCGCAGAACGAACCGGGAAAAGTCCAAACCAGTTTAGATTTTGGAGCGTCGGTAGCGATGTCGGTGATGCGTTCGATCCCGCAACCCAGAGTCTGCACGTAAACCGCGCCGTCGGCCCCTAAGCGCGGCTCTTCCGGACTGATGTGACCGTAGTGGTTTGGGCCCATCTCGAGATTTTCGGTCTTCAGCAATTTCAGATCGGAGAGGCGCCACACCTGGTAGGTGACACCGTTTAAAATATTTTCATCATGCATCGAGGAATTGGTGGAAACCACGCGATCAATATTCGGGATCACCACGAGGCTGTAGGGCGTCAGAAGCGCGTCAGGAAACGCCGGGTCGGCTGAACTCGCCGAGCGAATTACTTTGCCCTGGTCGTCAATTTCGACCAGGCCGCCGCTTTGGCCGAGGCGAACTGCGTCGGCTCCGTGATGCATGTGCTGGAAGGCCGCCAGCACATGGCCATTCGGCAAGCGCAGATAGGAATGCGGATGCATGTAGCCATCCATGTCGGTGAAGGAAGTGACGATTTTCGGATGCAGTGCATCGCGCACATCGAAAATAAAAGTGCGGCCGGCGATGTGATCGTTTGCAAAGAGCATGCCGCTCGCGGGCATCACGTACTCGGTGTGGTGGACCTGCATGGTGGGTTGGTCGGTGACGAGGGTGGTCGCGAGCTGGCCGTAGGACGGCGAAGCAGGGTCGGCGTCAATCACCGCGAGGAAATCCATTCCTTTTTTGTTGTCGTCGCCGGTCCAAGCGAAGAGGTAATGCCCTGCTGGGTTCTTGGGCGGCGCGGCATCCTGGGGACGAGCCGGAAGATTCGCGACGCAAAGAAAAACGACGAGACACACGAGAAGTCCTAGGCCATGACGCACAAATACCTCCGCTGGGTGGAGAATGTACCGACCTGCTCGAGGGTGAGCATATCATCGGCACGGGATTACATGACAACTAGCCTAGACATGCGCCCCGAGAACACCGCTTCAAAACTCCCCGAAGGTGTTTACACCCGTGATCCTGTTCACTCTACCGGGACAGTACATGTTGGTTGACGAGACGAGCCGCGATTTATGGCGGAATAGAAGCGAAAACGGCCTCGTAACCTAATTTTAACAATTCATTCGTCTGCGATTCATGCGCATCCCTTAAGTCTCTTGCAGCGTAAATTTAAGCTTTTGCTTTCTGGGTGGAGTCGGTCGCTTCAGTCGCTCTAGCAACACTCGTACTTCCATACGAGCCAATCATTCTTTCACTTGAGGTGTGTGCATGAAATTGAACTTCGCGCGGATTGGGTGTGTGATTCTGTTTCTGTTGGCGGCTCTTGACCCTGGTTCGACGTTCGCGCAGCAGACCTTGGGGTGGATTGACGGCACGGTCAGCGACTCATCGGGTGGCGTATTGCAAGGCGTAGTCGTAAAAGCGCGGGACGCCTCGACGAACCTGGAGGTCACGGCGACCAGCAAGGCCGACGGTTCGTTCCACATTGCTGACCTGCCCATTGGCGACTACGAGTTGAGCTTCTCCAAGGACGGATTCAAAACGTCCAGTTATCCGCACATTCTGGTGCAGGGTAACCGCACCGCGACGGTAAACGCGCGATTAGAACCCGGAGCGGTCAACTCGACGGTGACGGTAAACTCGACTCCGCTGCTGAACCAGACGGATACCACCACCGGTTACATCCTGGGCGCGCTGCAAATTGATAACACGCCATTGGGTACGGGAAGCTTCACGCAACTGGCGATTTTCAGCCCGGGAGTGAGCGCCGACCTGCTGAACACATCGGGAAGCAATGCGGGGCTCGGCAACCAATCCATCTGGGCCGATGGCCAACGCGATTCGAGCAACAGCTTTACGTTCAATGGAGTTTTGGCGAACAACATCTTTAACGGCAAATCTTCGAGCCAGGTCACTTCGGCACGCGTGGCGGTAAACATCGGGGAAAGCGGAAACAGCACGAACAATCCCAGCGGGCAGATTGTGACCAGCACGTCAGTGTATGGCGCGATCGGACAAGCGTTGCCTTCGCCACCGATCGAAACGATCGAAGAGGTGCGGGTGAACTCGGCGATGTACGACGCGTCACAAGGGGCGAATAGCGGGGCGCACATCGAGCTGAGCACGAAGTCGGGAAGCAACGGATTCCACGGCGGGCTCTACGAGTATTATCAGACCACCGGGTTCGACGCCAATCAGTGGTTCTTCAATCAGAACGGCCTTGAACGGCCGCCGCTACATCGCAACGTGTATGGCGGCTACCTGGGCGGTCCCATCATCAAGGACAAAGTGTTCTTCTTCGGTTCCTACCAGGGCACGCGAGTCGCAGACCAGCTACTGAATACCTCTTTCGTGGCGGTACCGCCGGATCTGACCTCTTCCCGAGACGCGGCCTCCATCGCCGCGGTGGCGAACAAAGATTTCGGAACGAACCTGACTGCCAACGACATCACGCCGCAAGCGTTGGCCATTCTGCAGGCGAAGACAAAATCCGGCCAGTTCATAATTCCAAATGCCGAGACCGATCCGGCCAAACTGGCGACATTGCAAGCTCTCGGGGCCGATGCCACTGTTCAGGGCACCGGCTCACTTTTTACAGCCGATCAAGCCAACGGAAACATTGACTACAACATCAGTGCCGGAGATCGCTTGGCGGCAAAATACTATTTTCAGCACAATCCCAATACGACTCCGTTTGCAAACAGCGAACTGGTTGGCTTTCCGCAAACCCTGAACGCCGGAACTCAGGCCTTCTCGCTGACGAATACCAGAATCATCACGCCGAATCTGAGCTGGGAGCAAAGATTTGGCTTTATTCGGGAACGCGCCTTTGCCAACACAACACAAGGTCTCTCCCCGGCTGACGCCGACATAAATCTCCTCGGCCTTTCGCTCTTTCCGCAAATCAATATCAAGCAAGCCGACGGGCCTTTTGGTTTTGGCGGAAATTTCAACCTAGGGAACTCGCTGGGAATTGGCCCCTCGAATAACTTCGCGAATGCCGGAATTTTTCAAAACACGTTTGAGGGTGAGACCAGCCTGAATTGGGTCCACGGACGGCACACAATTAGCACCGGAATTAACCTCGATTTCACGCAATTGAATGTGATCAACCGGAACAATGAGGTGGCGCGAATCACCTTCTTCGATTTCCCCGGATTCTTGCAAGGCCAGATCTGCGGACCCAACACGGTGGACTGCAGCGGCCAGGATGATTCCCAAATCTTGAACGGCGCGAGCAACCGCTACTACCGCGCCAAACAACTAGGCACGTACGTCCAGGATGACATCAAGATCCGGTCAAACTTGTCGATGAATATCGGTGTTCGCTGGGATTGGGATGGCCCGCTCTACGAGAAAAACGGCTTCCTGACCAATTTCTACTCGAATGACTATTCCTACAACGTAGCCAGCGACACCATCGACAATATCGGCCTGGTGGTTGCCGGGAACAACAAAACATTTGGCACCAAGGGTGTGAGCGATTCCACGCTGAAGGGCCGGCAGTGGGGATTTGCGCCAAGAATCGGATTTGCCTACAGCCCGTCGTTCCTGAAGAACCTGGTAGTCCGCGCGGGATTTGGAATGTATTATGATCGCGGCGAGTATTTTACGGAACTCTCGCCGCCAGCCGGAGGCGGAATCAGCGGACCGTTTGGGGTGACGGTCGAAGAGCCGTTTGTGGTGCCGTTCACCTCGCCCACCGGCGCAACCTTCGCCAATCCGTTTGGCACCAACCCCCTTCCGCCGCCGCCTTCAAATCTTTCTTCGGTGATAGCCCTGGTTCCCAATGCGGCGCAAATCATCGCCAATACCACGCCATTTTGTGAGTCCACCGGGCAATCGGGTTGCGGCGGGCTCTTTTTCGGTGGATACGATCCCAAAAATCAATTGCCGTACTCTGAGAACTGGACGCTGGACCTGCAATGGCAACCGGTCAACAGCCTGGTGGTGACGGTTGGTTACCTGGGCAACCACGGCGTTCACGAATTGATTCCTCTGCCGTTCAATCAACCCTTGATCGCCACGCCGCAGAATCCGGTTCTCGCCGGAGGACCGAATCAGCAGAATTTCTCATATGGCTACAACGTCCCGGGCCTGGCGGCCGAAAACGTCAGCACGCTGGTGGTTGGATTCCCCACCGGCAACGCGGCGCTGCGCGCGCCCTTCATCGGCTACGACCCGAACTCCGATTTCAACCGGGCGGTGGGCATTTCGAACTACAACGCGCTACAAATCGGCGTTCATAAGCGCATCACCCACGGACTGGAGATCACCGGTTCGTACACCTACTCGCATACGCTCGATGAACAAAGCGGACTAGGACTTTTCTTTACCGGCAACGACCCGAACAACCCGCACTCCTCGTATGGGACTTCGGATTTCGATCGCACCCACGTCTTTGCGCTCAACTATCACTACGAATTTCCGACCATTCCGAATGCCGGCAAACTCGAACGATATTTGGCGAACGGATGGGGAATCAATGGAGTCACCGTATACCAGAGCGGGCAGCCCTACAGCGTCAATGACTTCAGCGGCGGCGCGGCCAGCATTTTCTTCGGTGGCGGGCAGGATGCAATTACCAACCCCATCGTTCCGGTCGGCGGCGTGGGGTCCAGCGCTTCCAATCCGGTTCTACAAGGCACGACCGGCGTGAACGCCAACAAACCCGTGCTCAATGCGGCGGCGTTTGGCATACCCGCACCCTTCGTTCCCGGCACGAACGGAGTGCCCCCCTGCCAGGGTTCAGGCGCGAGCCAGATTTGCGATTTTTATGAGAATGGTTACTCGCTTGGTGGCCGCAATATCTTTCGAGGGCCGTTTCAGACCCGATATGATTTTGCGGTCTTTAAGAATTTCAAAATCAACGACCGCTTCAACCTGAGATACGATCTGCAGGCCTTCAACGTCTTTAATCATCCGAGTTTCGATATCCCGAATAACAACGTTGAATTCAATCCGTTTTTCGCGAATCCGCCGATCTACACGCCGGGGACTACGGGGCTCACTCCCTGCGTCGGGGCTCCGGCTAATGCTTACGCTTGCCCTCCGGGAGGCCATCTGGGTGTGATCCAGCATACGATCGGGAGCCCGCGATTTCTCCAAATGGCGCTTCACCTGACGTTCTAGGTAAAATTGCTCGAGGAGCGATCGTGAAGAGCAATAGGCCCGCGTTGGCTGGTCTTTTGTTCCTTGCAGCCTTCGGTCTCGCGCCGTCCGCGTGGGGTTGGGGATGCACGGGACACCAGGTTGTCGCCGTTATAGCGGAGCAACATCTCAATGCTCATGCGCGGGATATGGTGATGCAAATTCTTGCGGCCGGGCCCATAGACCCGAGTTTGCGGCGGTATTGTGGCGCGAATACGCTCGACGCATTTGCTGATTCATCCACCTGGGCGGACGACCAGCGCAGTATTCAGCCCGACACGGCGGGCTGGCACTTTATAGACATCCCGCGCGGTGCGGCCAAGGGCGACATCGCAGTTTACTGTCCACCTACGAGCAGTTGCATCACCCGCGCGATTAACGATCAGCTCGCAATTCTGGGGAATGCCAATGCCAGCGCGAAAGCGCGTGCGGACGCCTTGCGCTACGTAATCCACTTCTTCGGCGATCTACATCAGCCTCTACATGCCACGAGCAACAATGACCTTGGTGGAAATTGTGTCCCGGTTTCATTCTTCGGCGCTGCGCCTGAGGAAAAAAACGTGGAGAAGGAGAGCTACGCGCCGAACCTGCACAGCGTCTGGGATACCGCGATCGTCGAACACTTCGCCGACGGCCAGACGCCGCAGCAGTTCGCGAACGAGATGGGCATCCGGTTCAAAACGCAGAGTCCGGTATGGCTGGGCGAGCGCGTTGACGTGGTGACTTGGGCCTGGGAAAGCCACCAACTCGCCGAAGACGAGGTTTACGGAATCCTGCCGACGAAAATCGCCGTTGAAACGCCGGTCGAGGTCAACGCCTGCTCGGACGACCAGCACATTTCCACGCGCATGCTGAATCTCCACGAGCAGATCGGCGCGGACTACCAGGGCGCCGCGGAAAGTGTGGTGCAAGAACAGCTGACCAAGGCGGGGATTCGTTTGGCCGCCGCGCTGAATGCGCTATGGCAATGACTCCGCGACTAGATCAGCTGGCTTAGATCCTCGATTTTCCCCTAACGTTTCCACTTCTACTGCTAACTTGGCGCGGGGGTAGCACGTCTACCCTGGTTAGGGTAGGATTTCTACTATCATGATGACTAAGAAACCCTCGAACCGGACTGAATTGCTGAAGGGCACGCTGGATATGCTGATTCTGCGCACTTTGCTTTTCGGGGCGGCGCATGGACATCAAATCGCGAAACACATTCAACGGACCACCGACGATGTGTTGCAGGTGGAGCATGGCTCGCTGTATCCCGCGCTGCATCGCATGGAGCGCAAGGGCTGGATCAGCGCGAAGTGGGAAGTGGTCAAGGAACGGAATCGCGAGTTCAAATATTACCGGCTGACTCCGGCGGGCAAAAAGCAACTACTGCACGAAGAATCGAAATGGAAACAATTGGCGGCGGCGGTGGCCACGGTGATAAGGCCGGCTGCGGGAGGCCGGTCATGAGCGTTTGGAACTGGCTGCGCTCGCGCGTCGTTAATCTCGGCGGCTTGGTTCGCCTCGGGCAGCGCCGCAAGCACGAAGGGGAGCTGCAACGCGAATTGGAAGCACATCTGGCGCTGGAAGCGGAGGAGCAGCGAGAGTCGGGCGTGCCGGCGGAGGAAGCACCACACGCCGCGCGACGAGCGTTGGGCAACGCTACCTTGGTTCAAGAAGATGTGCGCGAAATCTGGAGCGTGGTCTGGTGGGAGCGCTTCTTGCGTGATGTGAAATATGCGGCGCGCGCGCTGCGCAAAAGTCCCGGCTTCGCGGCGATTGCGATCCTTACGCTGGCTTTGGGCATTGGGGCGAACACCGCGATCTTCAGCGCCATCAATACACTGATGCTTCAGCCGCTGGCTTTTTCCGCGGCGAACCAGTTGGTGCGCATCAATTCCACAATAAACGGCGTGCCGATCACGGGATTCGCGTATCCGGGCGGGCCTTCCCTGCTGGACATGCGGGATTTTGCGCAGAACAGTCACAGTTTTCAAAAAATGGTGGTGTACGACACCTGGCGCAAAAATGTGAGCTTCGGCGACGCCTCGATACAGCCGGAGCAGATGCAGGTCGGGCTGGTTCCGGCGGCATATTTCGAAGTGCTCGAGGTGCAGCCGATCATGGGGCGGCTCTTCACCGAGGAAGAAAATCAGGAAGGCAAAGATTATGTGGCGGCGATCAGCGCGCGGTTGTGGCGGGACCGCTTCGGCGGCGACCGGGCAATCCTGGGACGAAAAATTATCATTAATGCGGAACCGTACACAATTATTGCGGTGATGCCCGACGTGATTCCGGAGTGGATGGAGCCGGGACACGTCGGCGCGATTGAAGTTTGGACTCCCTTCCCTGATTCGGACGTATTGCCGGAAAGTTCGCGCGGAGCGAGGGGTTTCGGATCGCTGGCGCGGATAAAACCTGGGGTAACGCTGGAGCAGGCGCAGGCCGAACTGTCCACGATTGCAGCAGCGCTGGCGACGGCACATCCGCCGGATCAAGGCGTGGGCGTATCGCTGACCAGAGTTTCGGAGGCGCGGGTGGGAACCTTGCGGCCGATGCTGTTCCTGCTGATGGGCGCGGTGGGCCTGATTCTGCTGATCGCCTGCGTGAATCTGGCGAATTTACTTCTGGCGCGCAATTCGGCGCGGCAACGGGAACTGGCGGTACGCGCGGCACTCGGCGCAGGGCGAGGCGGACTGATCCGTCAATTGCTCGCCGAAACTTTGTTGCTATCGCTGCTGGGCGGCGCGGTTGGAGTGGGATTGGCGCGACTCAGCCTGGCGGATCTGGCGCGGATGCACCCCGAAGAACTTCCGCAACTGGGGTCGCTAGAGATTGACTGGAAAGTGCTGACGTTCACGCTGGTGGTGTCGCTGGCAACCAGTTTGCTGTTTGGACTGGCGCCGGCGTTCATGGGCACGCGGCTGAATCTGGTGGATGCGTTGAAGCAGGGTGGACGGTCCGGAACCTCGGGACCGGGCAGCCAGCGTTTGCGCGGAGTTCTAGTTGCAACGGAAATGGCGCTCTCGCTGATGCTGCTGGTGGGGGCCAGCCTGTTGGTGCGGAGCATCATGCGTCTGCAGGGCCAGAACCTGGGCATCCGCGAAGATCACTTGCTCCGCGGGCAAATTTACTTGCCTCCGGTTCGTTATACAAATCCGGGCATGATCACGCGGTTCTGCGATGAATTTTCGGCGCGCGTTCGCGCACTGCCGGGCGTGCGAGAGGCGACAATCACCACGATCTATCCTCCCTATAACGGCTGGACGCAGATGCTGGATATTCCGGGCCGCGCGGTCAGCAGAATTCAGGATGTGCCGTCCGCGCAGTTTGGCGTGGCGGATTATCATTTCCTAAGAACGCTCGGAATTCCGCTGATTCGCGGCCGGGATTTTGCGGAGTCGGATGACGTCAACGGTCCCGCCATCGCGCTGATCAGCGAAGAATTTCAGCGGCGCTACTTCCCTGCCGAAGATCCGCTCGGACGGAAAATTCACGTAGGACCTCCACAATTTCTGAACATCGGGCCGGGCGAAGGTGTGACGGATTCCGCGGACGTGACCATAATTGGCATCATCGGGGATTTCAAAAATGTTGGACTGGCGCTCGCGCCCGAGCCGGAGATTACCGTTTTATACGCGCAGCATCCGCTGGTGAATTACGGGTTCAAAGATATTGTGATTCGCACTGCTTCGAACCCGCTATTGCTGGCGCCCGAAGTTCGCGACCAGCTGCGCCAACTCGATTCCGACATTCCGCTCGCGGCGGTGCGCACGATGGACGAACTGGTGGAACGGCAGACCGGCGGGCAGCGATTCACTACCGTGCTGTTGATTTCATTCGCGGCGGCAGGATTGGCGCTGGCGATCGTGGGCATCTACGGCGTGGTGTCATTTCTGGTGGCGCAACGGCAGCAGGAAATGGCGGTGCGCATGGCGCTGGGCGCGAGTCGCGCAAATGTGCTGTGGCTGGTGCTGCGCCAGGGCCTGCGAATGGCGGTCATTGGCGCGGCGATAGGCCTGCTTGGCGCGTGGTCGGCGCAGAAATTTACCAGCGGCCTGCTGTTTGGAATTTCTCCGGTTGATCCGCTGACCTTCGGCGGCGCGCCGATTTTTTTGTTGGCCGTCGCAGCCATCGCCTGCGCGATTCCCGGCGCGCGAGTGATGCGCATCGAACCGGCGGAAGCGCTGCGCCAGGATTGAATTGAACGTTTTTCTCGGCGCAATGGCAGGAATTACCGCTGCGGTGCCCTGCTCTTTTCTCAGCCTACCTTGACAGGCTAGCGGGCGCGGATTTATCCTCACCTAGAATGTCTACCTAAGGACCGGCGGATGCGACCGGGCTGGGAGGTGCATCGTGGGTGGCGGAAAGCGCGCGTTCGAGGACTTCGATCCAGCAGGCTGCGCGCAAAGCGAGCGGCGCTGGCGCAGCATGAGAGCCGGCGTGACCTTGTACGGCCTGGCGTCGGCCGCTTGCGGGGTTATGGATTTGATCTGGCGCGATTTTGACCGCGCACATCAACCGATTCAGGCGTTTGGGGATCACATTCCCGGCAGCGGAATCATGGCGTATACCACTGCCATCGTGATGATTGCGGGCGGCGTGGCGATTTTGTGGCGACGCAGCGCTCGTGCCGGTGCTGCCGCGTTGGCAATTATCTATTTCATCTTTGCAATCTTCTGGTTTCCGCGACTGTATACGGCGCCGCATTTTCTTGGGCAGCGAATCTCGGTCTACGTCGGCGTGTTGGCGGGTGTGGGGATGGAACTGATCTCGTTCGCTGGTGGAGCGCTGGTTTATGCGGCGCTATCTACGAACAGGCAGTGGCCGCGAGCGATTGTGACCGCCCGCTGGATATTTGGGCTCTGCGCCATTGATTTCGGCTTAAACCATTTGCTGGATGTTAAGGACAACCTGATCTATGCGCCCAAGTGGATGCCGTTCGGGCCGGGATTTTGGGTCATGCTGACCGGAATTTGTTTTGTGCTGGCGGGACTGGCCATACTCAGCGGAATTCAGGACGTCCTGGCCGCGAGGCTGCTGGCCCTGATGTTTTTGGCATTTAATTTATTCGCATTGCCGCAATTTATTTTTGCCGATCCGCATGAACATGCCGCCTGGGGCGGCAACGCTTTCAATCTGGCGTTGGTGGCGGTCTGCTGGATACTCGCCGACGCGTTGGCGATCCGGCGGCGGGAGGTTACTTAGGATCAGCGAAGCGCGACGCACTCGATCCCGGCACTGGCCCAGGATCGCTCTGAGCCCTAGCGAAAATTGATCCAGAGGTAGAGTGTCGATCTTCTCCGCAACACTACGAATCATGCGGTATGGCAATTCCGGCCAAACGATTTATTCTGAAGTGTGACTGAAAATCCTGAGACAACGTCGAAGGCTCCGCCGCCGACTTCATCGACGACTGCGCATCGAAAAATCACTTTTCGGTCTGTCCTCCGATGGCCTGGCGTTCGATCCGTCCTTCGATGGTTTCTCATCGGACTGGCGCTGCTTTGGTCGTTGGCTGTGCTGATGCTGGTGGCCGCGCGGTGGATTGATCCGCCGACCACCGCTGTGCACATGGAGCGTCGGATGCAGTCGTGGATTCACGGCACGCCTTATCACGAACGATACGAATTCGTTCCGCTGAGCGAAATTTCGCCGGATTTTCAACATGCGGTGATCGCCGCAGAAGACGCGCGTTTCTACCAGCATCACGGCTTCGACTGGAACGCGATCGAACTTGCCGCGGAAGGCGACATGGAAGGCGGGCGTATACGCGGCGGTTCCACGATCACGCAGCAGCTGGTGAAAAATTTGTTTTTTGGAACCGGCCGCTCGATCCTGCGCAAAGGCGCCGAGTTCACGCTGGTCCCGGTGGCGGAATTGGTGCTGGGCAAGAAACGCATTTTGGAGCTTTACCTGAACGTGGTGGAATGGGGCCCTGGTGTGTACGGCGCGGAAGCGGCGTGCCGCTACTACTATCGAACCTCAGCGCGGAACATTGACCGGCAACGAGCGGCGCAGCTCGCGGCCATTCTGCCCTTGCCGCTGAAGCGACGGCCGGATCACATGATGCGCTACAGTGAAATCATCGAGGAACGGATGCGTCAGATGGGTTGGTAATCACGCGGCAACGCCGGCTAACCGAAACATCAACGGCGGGGTTCGAATCGCGGTTGTCGCAGTCGAATCACGGTATGATCGCGGCACGATGAAGTTTTTCCTCCGTCCCATTTTTCTCGGGGCCTTAGCGGTCGCGGTTTCGATCCTCGGTTCCTGCCATTCGCGTGGCCGTTCGTCCGCGTCGGCTTCCGCGACTGGACCTTCGCCCACGAAGAAATGGGAATTCAGCACCGGCGCGCTCGCTGCCTCGTGCAAAGGCTGTTATCGCCTAGAGCAGATTCCCTCTATCGGTGCAGATGGCACTCTGTACGTTCCCGGCGCGCGCGGCTTGTACGCGGTTAATCCCGATGGCACGCAAAAATGGTTTCACGACGATCCGTACCAATCGCGTTATGTCCCAGTGCGATTCAGCTTGGTGGACGACAACGGCAACATCTGGTTCGACGACACGGTGGACATGGGCAAACAAACGGGCGGGGTGATTGAAGTGGATCCCAGCGGCAAGGAGCTGCCCGGAGCGGTCTCGCGAGATCCAGTGACGCAGGTGGGAGAGGCGTACGACGGTAGAGTATTTGTGGCCATGGGCGAGGGCATGGCGGTTTTGATTCCGGTGGATGGAAGCAACCGGCCGCGACGAGACCCTCCTATTTCAGGCCAGGGGTTTGCGTTTGCTGAGGATGGAAAAATTTATGCGACCGGCGCTGCCCTGGCAGCCTTCACGCCGGACGCCTTCATAAGTTGGACCCATGATGTTCCGGCGGGGGGTTATCCGGCACTGGCTTCCGACGGAACGATTTACGTGGGAGCCAACGGCCTGCTGGCTGCGGTAAATCCGGATGGCACCGGCAAGTGGTCCTTCACGCTTCCCGGCCAGTTGGCTTTTTCGCCCTCGATCGCGGCTGACGGCACCGTGTATTTCGGCTCAGACGACCACAACATGTATGCGCTGAATCCGGACGGCCGGCTCAAATGGAAATTCGCCACCGGCGGCGAAGTGCGCTCCACGCCGGCGATCGCCAAGTCCGGCACGATTTATTTCGGGAGCCTGGACAACAACCTGTACGCGGTGAGCGCCGATGGAAAATTGAAATGGAAATTCGCGACTGGCGGCCAGGTATTTTCACCCAGCATCGGCGATGACGGCACCATCTACTTCCAAAACGGCGAAGGCAAACTTTTCGCAATCCAGGACCCGGAAGAAAATGGCGGCCTGGCGGGACAATGGTCCAAGCTATTTTCCGGGCCGCGCAATACCGCTCGCGGAGTTCATTGAGTGGCCTCGAACCGCTCAGTTGTGCTGGTTGCGGTTTGCGCTCTGCTCGGCGGAATGCTTTCGCTTGCTGGCTGCAAATTTTTCACTTCAGGAAAAAGCCCCAAAATAAAATGGCAATTCAGCACGGACGATAGAATTGTATCCACTCCAGCGCTGGCAGCGGATGGAACTGTGTACGTCACCAGCATTCGCCTGCTGTATGCGCTGACGCCGGATGGGCAGATAAAGTGGCGATATTTTCCCGGTCAGGAGATACGTACTTCCCCGGTGGTCGGGCCCGATGGCACCATTTATGTGATGGATGTTTTGTGCGCCTTGCACGCCTTGAATCCGGATGGCAGCAAACGCTGGATTGTAGAGGTCGGTAATTTTTTTCCTCAGCCGCCGCAACCCGCATCTACCTGCGTGTGGCCTTCGACGCCTGCGTTTTCGCGAGAGGGTGTTCTGCTGGTCGGTACCGGCGCGGGGTTCGCATTTGCACTGGATCCCGCCACCGGGGCCACCAAGAAGCAGATCGCGCCCATTAGCGCCGCAGGCAGCCCTGAAGTTTCCCACATGCAATCCGCGGACAGCCCCAAAATTTCCGACGGAGACCTGGCGGTGGAAGGCGGCGGAGCGCTGCAACTTTTCAACGCCGCCGGAAATGTTCTGTGGACGGTCAATCTTACCCGGGGCGGCAGCACGGTGAGCTTCCGTGGACCGGCGATTGCGAGCGACGGCAGAATCGTGGTCTCCGGATGGGACGACAAACTCCACGCGTACGATTTTCAGGGCCAGCCCCAATGGGAGCTTCAAGGCCAGTGGACTGGCGATCCGGTGATCGCCTCGGATGGAACAATTTATGTGGGAAATACCGAAGGAGTGGTGGCCCTCCGCGAAAATGGGACTCAATTGTGGAAAGTGCCGGTAACCAGAGCCGGTTCGCTTACTCTTGCTGACGACGGCACCATTTACGTTCCGGGTCAGGAACTTGGAAGAAATAAGGATGGGCACTTCATGTTCAACTTGCGCGCACTGGACAAAAAAGGCGCGTCCAAATGGACATTGGGCGTTGATGGGCAGATCGAAGGTGGCGTGGCCATCGCTCCCGATGGCACGATTTATTTCGGCACGAACTTGACTATCAACCCCGGACCCAAACCCTACTTGGGCATTCTTTACTCCCTCGCCGAAAAGAACGGCGGACTCATGTGCGCGGGCTGGCCCAAGTCCTTCGGTTCAACGACCAATGACGGCCGAGCACCGTCCGGACCATGACCGGCGCGACCCATAGGCCTCGAAAGCGCACACTCGCCGGTTTCATTCTCGCGATGGTCGCGCTGATGGCCGCGGTGGCGTTCTATTTCGCGGTCCGAAGTCACAGGCTGGTTGCCGCGCAGAGTCTAATGCATGCTGCCAAGCCGCCTCATGTGGCGTTCATCTTGCTGCCGAACAATCTGACCGTGATTGAGGGTACAAGCTACTCGCACGAGTTCAGCATTCCCAGCGATGCAACGAATGCGATTGTGGCGGGCGAGTTCACGGTCGAGCCGCGCATTCAAGCGCAGTTGAATATGTTGGTGGTGACCTCGACGGGATTTTCACATTGGCAGGAATATCTTTCAGCCGGACAATCGGCGGCGGACGATCGGAACTTGCTTTACCGCACCGGCAATACCGGGGCGGACCTGTTCGAAATCAAACTCGCGCCCGGCGCCTACGATCTGATCTTCGACTACGGTCCGCCGTCGGGTCCTACTTTCAGCGACCACTACGGCGGCCTTGGTTCTCCTTCGAGTCGAAGCGCGAACCCCAAGATCACCCTGAGTTACGACCTGCCTCAGGAAATTCGCTGAACTTTCTGTTCGCCTCGCTTCGGGCAACTCTCACTTCGAAAATCCCGGCGGCAATTGCGGTTCGTTGTGTGCATTCCATTGGCTGAAAGTGCTGATGCCCTCTTCGCTGGCGGCGGGAGGGGTGCGGCGAGTTTCGCGCGGTAAATGGTCCTGTTCGTTGATGCACATCGAGAATCGAAATTCTTTCTCCGCCGGATCGTGTGGGGTTGGCACCGTGACGTCGTAGTCGCGGCAGGAATTGCCGCCGGCCTCGCGCGTTCCGCCGGGGCGCAAGGTTCCGTCCTCAATGATGGCTTTGTAGGGCAGCGAATTGTCGTCGCTGCCCATGGCGCCATTGAGGCATTCGAAAATGGGCAGCGAACCTTGGGCATTGATGTCGGCCTGGCGGCCTCCAGCCAAGACCCATCCGTCTGCCAGGTGGTTGTAGGACCGTCCTAAGTAGATGATGGATTCACGCACGACCGGCAGGCCGGCGCGATCGAGGATGCTGCGAGTGGTGTGCAGGAGGGATGGGCAGAAGATGTCCTCGTCCACGGTCTCGGGCGGGACACTGGGATCAACGCGGTTGAGGTGCACGGTATGGTAGTGCCAGTTGGTAGATTGCTCGACCGCCGCTCGAGATCGCTCCATCTCCCTCATCGGGGAATGTTTCCAATTCCACCATCCAACCCCCGCGGCGAGAAGGGCGACAACCAGCGCGACGAAAATCCATTTGATCATCGGATCAGTTCCTTTTGATTGCGCGAGTCGAGCGTTGCAGACTCGCGCTTCGAATCCTCGGGTGTTCGGGCGACTTTCCGATAGCGCGATTGGAGCCAGCCTGTTGAGTATCACTGACACGCGCCGATAACAACTGCTATAAGCAAAAGTCTGAAGGCAGAACCTCAGCAAGGCCGGGTGCCGACCAAATGCGTGAAGTCAAAATCCGCAAGCTTCACAAACCGAAGAGTGCGGCACCCGCAAAGGCGTAAGGCATACGCCCTGGCGGGGTGGGAGTGTGGGCGACCCGCCTTCCCTGCCCTGCAAGGCTCGTTCGCGGTGTTTCAAAGAATGCAGGTCGAGTGGCGATGCGAGTTGGAATATCATTTGGCGGAATTTGGTATTGGCTTAGGCTGATGAAGAGGTGAGGCGATGGGCCGTGCATTTGTGGATTTGAGTCATACGGTGTACGACGGGTTGATTACTTACAAAGGATTTCCGGCGCCGGTAATTTGCGACTTTATCAGCCGCCAGGAATCGCGGAAATTTTACAGCGAAGGGACCAGTTTTCAGATTGGACGAATCGACATGGTGGCGAATACCGGGACGTATATTGATACGCCGTTTCACCGGTTCGAGGATGGAAAGGATTTGTCCGAAGTGGAGCTGAGTTCCCTAGCGGAATTGGAGGGCGTCGTGGTGCGAACGACGGGAATCGCGGGACGCGCAGTGGGGCGCGACTTTTTTGCGGAATTAAAAGTGCGCGGGAAGGCGGTGCTGGTCGAGACGGGATGGGCTCGGCATTGGGCTACTGACGCGTATTTTGAGGGGCACGTGTTTTTGACGTGCGGCGCGGCGGAATATTTGCGGGACGAAGGCGCGGCGCTGGTGGGGATTGATTCGTACAACATTGACGACACGGGAGATGGGGCGCGTCCGGTGCATACCATTTTATTGGGTGCGGGAATTCCGATCGTGGAGCACATGTGTAATCTCGAAGCGCTGCCGGCGAGCGGGTTTCGATTTACGGCGGCCCCTGTGAAGGTCAAGGGGATGGGATCGTTTCCGGTGCGGGCGTATGCGACGGTGTGAGAGTCCCTTCGGACGCCGGTAAATTCAAATCCGTGAAGTCAAAATCCGCACCCTCACAGGCGGAAGGGTCATGCGCCTGGGCGGCGTGGAAATGCGGGCAGATTGAAAATCACCCGCGCTTGGTTAGGACGATGTGCGTGGCGTTCGCGGTTCCGACGTGTTCGGTGCACTGGTAGCCAAGTTTTAACGTGTCGATGCCGGAAAAAAGGTGCTCGCCCGAACCCAGGAGGACCGGCGAGATTGCCAATTGCATCTCATCAATGAGCGCGGCGCGCAGGTACTGTCGAATGGTTTCGACTCCTCCGGCGATTTGGACGTCTTGGCCTTTTGCCGCTTCGGTTGCACGGGCGAGTGCGGCGTTGATGCCCTCGGTAACAAAATGGAAAACGGTGCCGCCCTCCATGGTGATCGAAGGCCGGGCATGGTGGGTGAGCACAAAGACCGGATTGTGATAAGGCGGATTTTCGCCCCACCACCCTTTCCAGGTTTCGTCGGGCCACGGTCCGCGAACCGGCCCAAACATATTCCGGCCCATAATCCAGGCGCCGACATTGACGAAACCTCGCGCGGCAAAGTCATTGTCAGCACCGGTGGTTCCGCCTTCACCCCCGTGCATCTGCTGAAATGTTCGGGTGGCGACGAGCCAGGGGTGCAGCGTTCGGCCACCAACGCCGAGCGGGTTGTCGAGGCTTTGATCGGGGCCGGCGCCGTAGCCATCAATGGAAATCGTAAAAATGCGAACGCGCAGTTTAGTCATGAACGCACCATCCTCGCATCAAGTAGCTTCAAAAACCAAGAGCCGGAGTTGCCGTCGGCATTGTGCATTTTGAAATAGTATCGCCCGACGCGGTGCGCTGTGGCGAAGAAAAACCTCCATGGTGATGCGTTGTGGGGATGCTCGAGCTGCTACAAAACCGCCCACCCTGCTGAAAGACGAAGGATGGCGCCTCCGGTTTTCTTTTTTGGGTCGGGTCGAGGTGCGATACGTCTTTGCCTTACCTGACGAATTCACCGACCAGAATTGGGGGAGGCGCTAAGCGATGAGGAACGGCCGGAACCAGGCGCGACGTCAGTTGGACGGCTTCATGTGCGCGTCGAGAAAGGCCAACACGTCGTTGCCCCAAACGTCGGTGGCCGAGGAACAAAATCCCCAGTGTCCATCGTGATGGGAAGTGCCGAATGGCGGATAGACCTTTGATTGAAAGTCTTTGTTCTTCTTGCTTGCTTCCTTGCTTAAGACGCGGCTGGGCGCCAGGTCGTAATCGTTCTGAGCCTGAATCATAAAAACCGGCGCCTTGGCGAGGTCCACGGCACGAATCAGCCGACCCTGGAGCGGAACATTCAGTTCCCAGGACATGGCGCCGGGAGCGAATGGCACCAGCGCGGCCACGCCCAAGTCTTGTTCGCCCGCGAGCAGAGTTTGGATGCCTCCGTACGAGCAGCCTGAAATGGCGATGCGCTTGGGGTCAACGAAAGGCTGAGACTTAAGATAATTTAGCGCGGCGATTACGTCTTCAACGGCGGCTTGCTGCAGTTCCACCATGCGGCGATCTCGTTCGGCCACAGGCGCCTGGGCGACGAGATCCTGAATGTAATCGCCGGGTGAGCGGCCTTGTCCCCGGCGATGCGGAGCAAAGAAGACGTAGGAATGTGCGGTGTAAAATTGGGCTAAGGTTGGTTGCGAGCCGGGCATTTTCTCGCTGCCATGGTTCCACACAATCGCCGGAAACGGGCCGGGACCGTCGGGCTTCCAAAGAAATCCGTGCAATTCGCTTTTCCCGCTAAGAAACATGACTTCTTCAGACGCAGATTGGGCCACTGACAGGCCCGCGATTGAGGCGAGCAGCAACAATAGCAGCGGGTACTTGAGATACGCGGGACTCAAGATCAGTTTCATGTCAGCCCTCGTCTTCGTTGGCCAAATTAGAGACGGCGATTCTAGCCTACTTTGGCGAATCAGGAGAGGATGGACACATGCAGAAAAGCACGCGCGAATAATTCTCATACCAGACAAACGCGACGAGGCAACTCCGCCGAAACGCATACTGGGAGCTTAGGGGTCGAGGCTAATCGGCTCTTCGTGGTGCGCTCTACTTGCAGCCGAACTCGGTATCCTGCGCCGCGATGATTTGCCACGAGCCCTTCCGCTTCAACCAAGTGTCCGTCCAAATCAGGCATTCAGTTTTGGCGGTTCCGTCTTTCGCTCTTCGCAGCGAACTCTCGCTGCCGTAGACCATCGCGAGCTCGTCACCGAAAAAACGGACCTTAGCATCCAGCAATCGGCATTCCTGAGCCGTCTTGGAGACCTCAGCCGAATCTGCCACTTCTTCCGATTTAGGGTAGCGTCGCCCTTGCGGAGACGTTCCCTGAAAATCTTCGGCTAGAATCTTTTCCGCAATTTTGTTGTGGTTGCACGCAGCCTCGGCCCATTGCCGCTCCGCGTCCACCATAAACTTAGCGGTTGCGTTGTCGGCTGGCGCCCACTGTCCTTGTTGGCTACCCGCAGCGGCAACTCCCATGATTCCGAAAATAACCAGACCAAACATCAACAGTCGTTTAAGCGCCAACGTAGTCCTCCCTTCTTGGCCACGAACGATAGCAGAGCTTTACGCGGAGTCAAGAGAACGACGCCACGCTTCCCTTTGGGCTGATTCGCGGGAAGAACGCTGCTGGCTCTTTTCGCCTAGTCCTTCACGTGCGCTAGTGGAATCTGCGAAAACAATTGTAGATCTACGATCATGTTCAGCCTGCGGTCCAACTGAAAAAAGGTGGCGGCCTTCTTGCCCGGCAACACCTGGCTTACCACCGGCACATACCTCAAGCGCAGCGCCTGGGCCTGGCCGTCAACTTCCAGCCAATGCCGCACGTAAATCATGGCGTCCTGGTCGGACATGGTGGACCACATCTCGGCGTACTGTTTCAGCAGCGCGTACTTCTGGTCGTTCACTACCTGCAAGTCCTTTACATAGTGGTTGTAGATGGGCCAGAACTTCTGCCCTTCGTCCTCGGACAGCGACATATTCTGCCCAATCACTTGCATTTTCATGGCTCGCAGATCTTTTCGCAGCAAAGCGATGTCCTCGTCGGTTACCGTCGGGTTGATGACTCCCGGCTGCACGGTAACTTGCTGCTGCGATTGCTGCTGTTGCTGCTGCGCCGCTGCCCCCGGAGTCTTCCCCGCAGCCAATGCCCCACCCAAGGCCGTCGCCACCAACATGCCCAGAACAAACGTCCCCGCCAAGCCGGCTGCTCCCGTTATTTTGCTGTTCATCATCTTTCTCCTTACCTTGGTCTCTCTAGCCACGAGGAACAACCGAGAACGGCAAGTCCGAGTGCATGCTAATACAGGTGGGTCGCGTCAGTCAGTGTGATTCGTGCGACACCCGTCCGTATACGAATCACGAGGGAAGACGCGCAAGCCGCGATCCTACAATTGGCGAGCAAGTACGCGGCGGTTTGGGCAAAATTCCGAGACTACTGAATGGGTTTAGAGAGTCGAGATACAAAGTTAGTGCGTTCGCAAATCCCGGATAAATGACGCGTCGGGTTGAAATTCGCGGCCGATTTTGGCGAGTGCCGCGCGGCATGGCTTACAAGCGGGCAAGTGCGCTACAAATTCTTTGGTCAGCTTCATCTTTTGGAATTTATCGCAGGGTTTCGGTTCAGTATCGCTCGGCATGGGTTCCTCCCGAACTGAGGGGCTGTACGGCCACTTTTAGCACAACTTTGGAGAGCGCTTCAACTGTTTGCTTTTTTCGGGCCGACAATGGCGGGACGTTCAGACGTTCTTCGACTTAATCGAACAAAACTCGATTCTTTCGCCGACGAAAAATCTAGTTATGGTTTGCCGTCGCCCGAGGCGTTGGTGGTGTAGGGCTTGGAAAACTCGCGCAGAATGTTTGTGCCGATTCGTCCAGCGAGGCCGAGGGCGGCATTCGAGAAGACCAGGCTCACTCCGCGATTCGCTCGAGGATAGTAAAGATTGGATAGCGCGCCGGAACACATATCGCCCAGCACATAGGAATAATTGGGCGCGGTAAGGCCACTGTCGGTGCGGGTGACGAATGCGGAGCCGACGGCGTGCGCCAGGCGGGACTTGATGGAGCCGGTGCCCTGGTAGTAGTAGCGCGGATCCTGATGCAGCAGCGAGGGAAAAACCGCGTGGGTCAAGAAGTCACTCGAGCGTCCGTCGGCAAATTTTGCAGCGTAACGTTTGCTGTATCCCGCGAAGCCCTGTCCGTATCCGGCGTAGGTATTGGAGGCCTGCTCGATGCCGGCAGCGAAGCCCACGCCGAGGAGTGAAACCGGATCGAAGGTGCCACGCGCGGCGAGCAAGAATTTCTGTTTGGTAGTGAGCGGGGCGGCGTCATAGATGTAGCTGGTATAAAAGTTGGGGATGACGCCGACGAGACGCTGCGTCTCCGCCGCTTTTATTTGCTCGGCGGCGATGAATTCGGTGGGACGAACCGTCACCTCGGTGATCGCAGTGGCAACCGTTAGTGAGACGTTAGGAACCTCATAAATCTGCTGCGCAATGACGACGAACGCCGCCGATTTGAACGGCAAAAAATTCTTGGCGTTGACGGTCACGAAGTAGGAACCGGCCGGAACGTTGGTGAAATTAAATACGCCGTCCGCCGAAACCATCGCGCGGAATTCTGTTCCGTCTCGATGCATCAAGCTGACGACCGCGCCCGGCACGCTGCCTCCGCTCCGATCGAGTACGGTGCCCTCAACGCTGGCTGACGCGTTTGCCGCGGTTGAATCCTGGAACGAACTTTGTGGAGCGAAGATAGGCGCAATGTTGGGCGCAAAGATGGGCGCGACGTCAGTTGTTTCGGGGAATAGGTTGTTCCCAATACCGGCGAGCGCGTCCGTTTTGGACTGAGTGAACGCAGTCACGGGAAAAACAGATAGCGCAATTGCGGCGCAGGCGAGAACAGCGTAAGAACGGAAGCGCGTGGCCTTTCTCAAAGCTTTCACCCTTACGAACATGCCCGTCTTTCGGCGCACCAGGTGGCGCCCCAGCTAAAGACGGCTGGCTTACACGATTCCCACGAGCGGTTTGAACATGGAACCAGCTGGGAAGCGTGAGTTGTTCGTATAGCTTTAAGCTGAGCGGTTCGCTCTGTCAGAGTTGGCAGGGAGCCGTAGAGGGCAACAGCGCGGCAGGATGCTTCTGAGACAAGAAAAATATAGCATGGATATTGTTTTGTGTCACGTTCGGTGACACATCGCGTTATTCTCAAGGAACGTCAGGCACTTACGATTTGAGATTTCAGCGTATGTTGAAAGCATGATACGAATGCTGTTGGGCGTACCGAGCTCCGATGGACGCTATGAATTCCCGCCATTGCCTCCAGATAAATAAAATCACGGTGCGGCCCATCGGGTCCAATAAGCCCGGTAATTCCGAAGTCGACCTCACTAGCGGGCGTTGCCGCGATATAACGCTAGACAGATCTCCCCACGCCAAGATCGGCGGGTCTACCGGGTCTTCACCTCTTTCCTTCGTGGAGCATTTGAGGGCGGCTTGCCACCAACCGGCCGCCTGGGTCTGCTCGACGCTCATCGCATCGCCGCAGTTTCCGAGCAGGCCGTGAATCACGCGCTAGCTGAGGGCCCCTGCGTCATCGTGGGCCGCGGCTCGCAATATTTTCTGCGCAATCGCCAGGATGTCTTCCGCACATTTCTCTATGCTTCGCGAGATTACAAAATTCATAGACTGATACGCACTGGCGTGCCGGAGCGCGATGCCATCGAACAGGTAGACACCACCGACCGCGATCGCGCCGCGTTCATCAAGAAATACCTGAATCTAAACTGGCCCGACCACCACCTGTATCACGCAATGTTTAATGCCGAACTGGGCGAATCCTACGTCGCCGAAATCCTCGCCCGCTGCGCCCAAGAGATTCGGAGCTAGCCGCTAACGTGTCGCGACTTTCCTGGCCAGAGTCGCCCAAGAATCTACCGCCACACTGGGACCCGCGCAGCATCCAGCTTCCCGGCAATTTGAAGCGACACCTCATTTGTCCGGCAACGCGACAACCCAGGAGTTAGACGGCTGGAGCATCGCCGAAATACCGAAACAATTTGAGACCTCATGCGTATAGTAGGTTGCGGGTGATCGGCGGGGGCTCCTCGGCGGCCCGCTAGGTGGCAAAATTTCCGCAAAAGGTGTGTCCATGAACAAAAAACTTGGTTTTGTGTTTGCTGCACTGCTGTTTGTTCCGGTGGCTCTGCTTGGGCAGGAGAAAGCACCGGCGCAGTCTACTCCGCCGGCCAACCCGATTACCGCGAGCGAAAAAGGTTTTTACTCGTTCGTGAGCGGAGCGGTGGTCGGTGCCGCGCAGAAGATGCCGGAAGAAAACTACTCCTTCAAACCGACCCCGGAGGTTCGCAGCTTTGGCCAGCTTGTTGGCCATGTGGCCGACGCTTCGTACTCGTTCTGCTCGCAAGCCATTGGCGAAGCAAACCCACCGGTAAAGGACATCGAAAAAACGAAAACGTCAAAGGCCGACCTGGTGGCGGCGCTTAAGGACGGAGTGGCCTATTGCAACAAGGCATTTGACAGCATGACCGATGCAAAAGGCAGTGAGATGATTAAACTATTCAATTTCAACATAGCGAAGTTGACTGTGTTATCGATCAACACGGCGCACACCGATGAGCACTATGGAAATATGGTCACCTATTTGCGGCTCAAGGGCATCGTGCCGCCGACCAGTGAAAACCAGCCCGCACCGCCCCCGAAGTAGGAGACCTCACTCAGCGGATCGCCAAATCCTGCTAAAGGCGCTTACCGGACTAGTGGAATTCGCTCGAAAACCCCTGTCCGGTAACGCGACTTATCAGGCAAGTGGAATTGAACCGGTAACACTAGCGCGTTTCGCAGGACTAATATTGAGACCGGTAAACACTGGTCGCTGGGCGCATTCGATTGGGGGCCGGTTGGCCAGCCTTTTTCCCACCTCAGTGAAACATCCGGAGAGGCGATACGTCTGAACGGGGATAGGAAGCCCTTCGCCTCAACGCCCAAAGGAGAGAAGAGATGAAACGTTTTTCCAGATTTGCGCTGGTATGGTTGGCTGTGGGTTTTGCATTGGCTCCCCTGCGAGCGCAGGAAGCCCCAAAGGAAGCTCCCAAGAAAGCTCCGGGGCCGGCTCTCAGCATGTCGGAAGGCGTGCTGGAGTCGTGGAATGACATCGGACACAAATTGATTGCCATGGCCCAAGATTTTCCGGAGGACAAGTTTTCGTACAAGCCGCAGGCGGAATCTCGGACGTTTGTCGCGAACCTGGTGCATGCTTCGGCGTCCATGTACTTCTTCACG
>Ga0209006_10000118_pt1 | contig 84807 bp, 86 predicted proteins | sample JacPin_JW_Ref_O2_FD_188567 | JGI IMG/M metagenome (GOLD analysis project Ga0209006, IMG submission 188567) | Forest soil microbial communities from Algoma, Ontario, Canada - Jack Pine, Ontario site 1_JW_Ref_O2 (SPAdes) (version 2) | ecosystem: Environmental > Terrestrial > Soil > Boreal... | reverse complement strand
ACCGGGGGTTTTTCATTTCAGCGCCATAAGCGGCGATGCCGATTACAGGTTGGTCGCGACGCTGTTGAAGGTGGTCTTCAGGTTGGTGCCGAGAGTGGTGATGGTGCTGATGATGACGACGGCGATGAGGGCGGCGATCAGGCCATACTCGATGGCGGTGACGCCCGACTCGTCGCGCAAAAGCTTCACAAGGGTCTTCATGGTCGATGTCTCCAAGAGATAAAGTGGGTAGAGCGCGTTCAATGAAACGAGCGGGATTATCTGTCTAGATTCTTAAACTAAAATTAAAATCTCGAATATTTTAGAGAAACTCATTTGGCTAAAAATCAAGGACGAGGCGCATTGCCGCTTTATTCAGACAATTTATTTAAAATTGTAGACGATTATTTCCGGCAAGCCGGTTGGTTTCACGGTTGATTAAGTCGAACGGCTTAGGGTGGATGCGTCGAAAAGCGTTTCGAGGGCGCCGGCAAGGGATTTCGGAAATCCCGATTTCGGCGGCGCTTTGCTCCTGGTTATCGTGATTGGCTATCGCGCGCGAAGATCGCGGCCGGCGGCAATCCCCCCTCAGTTGCCCCGGCCGCGATTACTTTTTCAGGGCCGGCCATCGGCTCTGGTTTTTGCTTCGCCCTTATTGGGCCAGGTCTATTCCTTCAACTCATACTCCGCCTGATCTTCATAGATCGGGCCGGCCTTGGTGAGATAGCTCGCCACCAGCGCGAAACGGTCGACGGCGAAAGGCGCGGCGCGGAACAGCGCGTGCCGGCTCAGATATTCCGTCAGCTTCGGGCCGGACGCGCCGTTGAGCCGCGCCAGCGACACATGCGGCGCGTAGCGCCGCCCCTCGGGCTCGAGCCCGGCGCGGATCAGCGCGGTTTCGATCTTGGCCTGAAGCTGCATCAGCTCGGGATTCTTCTCGATTCCGGCCCACAGCATGCGCGTGCCGAAATGTCCGACGCCGGCCAGCGCCAGCGAGAAGCGCCGGGCGCGGATGCCGATGAGCGCCGCATCGGCGTCGCTCGCCACGCTTTCGTTGACCTCGCCGATGAAGCGCAGCGTCAGGTGATAATTCCCCGGATCGACCCACTTCGCGCCCGGCAATCCGGAGGCGATCAGCGAAATCGCGAGCTTCTGCTCCGGCGGCAGGCCGATCCCGACGAACAGGCGCAGCATGAAACCCCTTTCACGGCTTGACGGGCTTGGATTTCAGCAGCTTTTCGACAACCGGCGCGATGCGCGCGACGATGACAGCCACCCCCGCTTCGTTGGGGTGAAGCCCGTCGGGCTGGTTCAAGGCCGGGTCGAGCGCCACGCCATCGAGGAAAAAGGGATAAAGCGGCACGCCGTATTGCTTGGCGAGATCAGGATATATGGCGTTGAATTGCCGCTCGTAATCCGGCCCCCAATTGGCGGGCGCGCGCATGCCGGCCAGCAGCACCCGCACCCCGGCGCTCTTCATCCGGTCCAGTATCTTGATCAGATTGGCGCGCGCCAGATCCGGATCGAGGCCGCGCAGCGCGTCATTGGCGCCGAATTCGATCAACGCGTATTGCGGCTGGTCCGCCAGCACCCATTTGACCCGGGCCAGACCGCCTGCCGTGGTGTCGCCGGAGAAGCCGCCATTGGTCACCTCGACCTTGAAGCCGTCGGCCTGGAGCCGCGCCTGGAGCTTGACCGGGAATGCCTCTTCGGCCGCCAGGCCATAGCCGGCGGTCAGGCTGTCGCCGAAGGCGAGCAGGCGGAGAGGCGTTGCCGCGGGAGCGGGGGTTTGTGCCGCCGCCGGCAACGCCGCCGATAACGATAAGGCGAGCGCCACCCCCAGGACGTTGACAAGCAGCGCCCTCCCAACACCAAATGCCCGGCCTGTCATGAAACCGAAATTCCCTGAAGCCCAAGAATCCATGATGATCCTGCTCGACGGCGTACAGCTGACATTGGCGAGTGAAGCAGGCGCGGTCAATGTGCTGCGCGGGGTGTCATTAAAAATCGCCAAGGGCGAGACGGTGGCGCTGGTCGGGCCTTCGGGTTCGGGCAAGTCGACGCTGATGATGGTGATCGGCGGGCTGGAGCGGGCGAATGCGGGGTCCGTCGTGATCGCCGGACGCGACTTCGCGGGATTGGGCGAGGACGATCTCGCCCGGCTGCGGCGCGAGCATATCGGCATCGTCTTCCAATCCTTCCACCTCATGCCGGCCATGACCGCGCTCGAAAACGTGGCCTTGCCGCTGGAACTGGCGGGGCGGGACGACGCCGCGGCGGCGGCCCGCGCGACTCTGGCCGCCGTGGGATTGTCCGCGCGCGAGCGCCACTACCCGGCGCAGCTTTCGGGCGGCGAGCAGCAGCGCGTCGCCATCGCGCGCGCTTTCGTCGCGTCCCCCGGACTCATACTGGCCGACGAGCCGACCGGCAATCTCGACGGCGAAACCGGGCGCAAGGTGATGGACCTGCTGTTCGGCCTCGCCGCCGAATCGGGCACCACGCTGCTGCTGATCACCCATGACCGCGCCCTGGCGCGGCGTTGCAGCCGGATTCTGTCGCTCGAGGACGGACGCATCACCGCCGACGAGAAATCCGCCACGGGCGCGGCGCGGCGCGGCAGGAAGCGCCGATGAAACTCGCCCTTCGCCTGGCGCGGCGCGAACTGCGCGGCGGCCTGGCCGGTTTCCGCATATTCATCGCCTGCCTGGCGCTGGGCGTAGCGGTGATCGCCGGGGTGGGCTCGCTCTCGGCAGCGCTCGATGCCGCACTGCGCAATGACGCAAGGGCGCTGTTGGGCGGCGATGTCGATTTCCATCTCTTTCACCGCCCGGCCAGCGCCGCCGAGCGCGCCTATCTCGACCGCGCCGGCCGGGTTTCCGAGGCCGACGATATGCGCGCCATGGCGCGCAACGCGGACGGCAGCCAGCGCAGCCTGATCCAGTTGAAGGCGGTGGATTCGTCCTATCCGCTTTACGGCAGCGTGACGCTCGACCCGCCGCAAAATCTTGCCGATGCGCTGGCCTTGCGCGACGGGCGTTGGGGCGCGGTGGCGGCTGCCGGTCTTTTTCAGAAGCTCGGCTTGAAGCCCGGCGATCTCGTCCGCATCGGCGACGGCATGTTTCAGCTGCGCGCCGTTCTGGTCCACGAGCCCGACGCGCTGAGCGGCACCTTCGATCTCGGCCCCAAGGTGACCCTGGCCTTGCCGGCGCTGCCCTCGACCGGACTGATCCAGCCCGGCGCGCTGGTGGGATATGGCTATCGCGTCCGGCTGCCGCCGGGCGGCAATGAAGCCGCCTTCGCCGCCCGCGCCAAGGCCGATCTGCCCGACGCCGCCTGGCGCATTCGCGGCTTTGCCGACGCCGCGCCCAGCCTGCAGCGTTTATTGGACCGGCTGACCGTGTTCCTGACCCTGGTCGGGCTGACCGCGCTTTTGGTCGGCGGCGTCGGCATTGGCAACGCGGTACGCGCCTATCTCAACGAGAAATTGCCTTCGATCGCCGCACTCAAATGTCTGGGCGCGAGTCGCCGCCTGGTCTTCACCTGCTATCTCCTGCAAATTCTGGCGCTGGCCGCGGCGGGCATCGCGCTGGGCGTGGCTCTGGGCGCGGCGGCGCCCTTCATCGTCGCGCCTTTCCTGCCCTCCTCCTTGCCGGTCGGCCCGCAGCTCGGGCTTTATTGGCAGCCGCTCGCGACCGCGGCGCTGGACGGGTTGCTCGCGACATTGGCCTTCGCGCTCTGGCCCTTGGGCATCGCCTGCGAGGTCCGGGCCGCGAGCCTGTTCCGGCTCCTGATCGAACCGGCGGACAAAGTCCCGCCGGTTTGGGTCATCGCCGCCATCGCGCTTTCGGGCCTGGGCCTGGGCGCGCTCGCCGTGCTGACCGCACCCGAGCGCGTCACATCCTTGTGGTTCGTAGCCGGCGCGGCGGGTGCGCTGTTGGCCTTCCAACTGCTGGCGCGCGGCGTGATCGCCCTGGCGCGGATTCTGCGGCCGCGCCGGGCCAGCTTGCGGCTGGCGCTGGCCAATCTGCACCGTCCGGGCGCGCCCACCTCCGGGGTGGTGGCCTCGCTGGGTCTCGGCCTCGCCGTGCTGGTGTCGATCGTGCTGGTGCGCGGCAACGCGGCCAGCGAGTTCGGCGAGATTCTGCCGCAACGCGCGCCGTCGTTCTTCTTCATCGACATCCAGCCCGACCAGGCGGCGGATTTCGACAAGCTCCTGGCGTCGCTGCCGGGCGTGGAAGAGATCGCGCGGGTGCCGAGCCTGCGCGGCCGGATCGACCAACTCAACGGCATGCCGGTGGAAAAGGCGCAGATCGCGCCCGAGGCGGAATGGGCGGTCAGGAGCGAGCGCGGCCTGACCTATGCCGCGCTGCCGCCCGAGGGCTCGCGCGTGATCGAGGGGCAATGGTGGCCCAAGGATTACAGCGGGCCGCCGCTCATCTCGCTCGACGCCAATCTCGCGCGCGGCATGAACCTGAAGCCGGGCGACACCATGACGCTCAACGTGCTCGGCCGCGAGCTCACCGCCACCATAGCCAATCTGCGCGAGATCGATTGGACCTCGCTGGGTTTGAACTTCGCCATCGTGCTGTCGCCCGGTTCGCTCGACGGCGCGCCCGAGACGGACATCGCCACCGCGCGCACAGCGCCGGAAAACGAAACCGCCTTGGAAGCCGCGGTCACCGACCGCTTTCCCAATGTCTCGGCGATCGCGGTCCGGGACGTGCTGACCAGCCTGAGCGCCATCGTCGACGCCATCGCGCGGGCGATGACCGCGGCCGCGTCGATCGCGATCGCGGCGGGCGTGCTGGTGCTGGCGGGCGCGATCGCATCCGGACGCAAGCGGCGGATTTACGAGGCGGTGCTGCTCAAGGTGCTGGGGGCGGAGCGCAAGGGCGTGCTGAAGGGGTTCGTCTGGGAATACGGCTTGCTCGGCGCAGCGAGCGCGGCGCTGGCCGGAGCGATCGGCACCCTCATGGCCTATGTCACGCTCACCCGCATCATGCGCGTGCCGTGGCAATTCCTGCCCGTGCCGGTGGCGCTCACCCTGGTGCTGGCGGTGCTGGCGATCCTCGCCTTCGGCTGGCTCGGCACCGGACGGGCGCTGGCCGCCAAGGCTGCGGATTATTTGAGGAATGAATAGCCGGTTCAAGGACTTACGCCGACGTTGAATTGCCGCGGCGCTGTGCCAATATCTGGCTCCAAGCCATCAGGCTTCAGAAGAGGATTCAAACCATGGCGTTCGATTCGGGAAATCGCGCAACCGCGCGCAGCGCGCTGCCGCAAGTCGGCATCGACCAAGGCCTGCGCAGCTACATGTTGCGCGTCTACAACTACATGACGGGCGCGCTCGCGCTCACCGGCGGCGTCGCTTATTTCGTCTATGCCAGCGGCCTGATCGAGCAGATCTACGGCACGCCGGTCTACTGGGTGGCGGTGCTGGCACCGCTCGCCTTCGTGCTGGTGCTGAGCTTCGGCATCCAGAAAATAAGCCTGGGTGCGGCGCAGGCCATCTTCTGGGGCTATGCCGCGGTGATGGGCCTGTCGATGGCCAGCATCTTCCTGGTCTATACCGGCGCCAGCATCGCCGAAGTGTTCTTCATCACCTCCGCGACATTCCTGGCGATGAGCCTGTGGGGCTATACCACCAAGCGGGATCTTTCCGGCTTCGGCCATTTCCTCATGATGGGGCTGATCGGCATCATCATCGCCATGGTGGTCAATATCTTCCTCCAGTCGCCGGCGGTTTATTTCGCCATCTCGATCATCGGCGTGCTGGTGTTCACCGGCCTCACCGCCTGGGACACGCAGCGCATCAAGGAAATGTATTGGGACGGCGACAGCGCGGAGATCGCGGGCAAGAAGTCGATCATGGGCGCGCTCGCGCTCTATCTCGACTTCATCAACCTGTTCCTGATGCTGATGCAGTTGATGGGCCAGCGCCGTAACTAACCGGGCGCGGATTTCGAATCGGGAAGGGGCCGGGAAACCGGCCCTTTTCGTTTGCCCATTGCCCATCGGCCTACGCCGCAAGCCCACGCCCCGCCTCGCATTTTCGTGAGGCCGCCGGAACGATAAGGGAGTCGATTCAAACCGCGCGCCGGTATAGCTTGCCGCCTTCTCAGCCCAACCAAAACCGTCCTCCGAGGGAGAATTCGCATGAAGCTTTATTTTTCGCCCGGCGCCTGTTCGCTCTCGCCCCACATCTTCCTGAACGAGGCGGGCTACACCTATGAGGTCGAGAAGGTCGATCTCGCCACCAAGAAGACCGCGACGGGCGGCGATCTATTCGCCATCAACCCCAAGGGTTATGTGCCGACGCTGGTGCTGGACGACGGCCAGATCCTGACCGAGGGACCGGCTATCCTGCAATATCTCGGCGACAAGAAGCCCGAATCCAATCTCATGCCCAAGCCGGGCACGATGGAGCGCGTGCGCACCCAGGAGATGCTCAACTTCATCACCAGCGAGCTGCACAAGGCCTATAGCCCGCTGTTCCGCTCGAACGTGGCCGAGGATTACAAGGCCGGCGTGCGCGAGACCCTGGCGAAGCGGATCGCGTTGCTCGACAAGCAGCTCGCCGGCAAGCAGTACCTGCTCGGCAATTTCGGCGCGGCCGATTGCTACGCCTTCACCGTGCTGCGCTGGTCGCACTACACCAAGGTCGATCTCACGCCCTATGCCAACATCACCGCCTTCATGAAGCGGATGGAAGCCCGGCCCAAGGTGCAGCAGACGCTGAAAGAGGAAGGGCTGCTCGGCAAGTAGCCCCGGAGCGGTTCAGGACTTGCCGTAAACCGGCACGATCGCGCCGTTGGTGACGCGGTTGCCGGGCGAGGCCAGGAACAAGATCGCCGCCGCCACGTCTTCCACCTTCGGCCACAGGGCGTAATCGGCCTTGGGCATGGAAGCGCGGTTGGCGGGCGTGTCCATGATCGAGGGCGCGACCGCGTTGACCCAGATGCCGTCGCTTGCGACCTCGCCGGCCAGCGCCTGGGTGAAGGCCGCGACCGCGGTTTTCGACGCGGCATAGGCGGTCATGCCGGCGCCCGAACGCGGCTCGAGCGCCGCCCGGGCCGCGACATTGACGATGCGGCCGCCTTGGCCGCCGCGTTTCATCGCCTTGATCGCACCGGCGCAGCACAGCTGGCAGGTGAGCAGGTTCATTTCGATCATGGCCAGGAAATCGGCCTTGCCGCTCTCGGCCGCCGGCTTCATGGCGAAGCCGCCGGCCAGATGGATCGATGCCCACAGCGCGCCCGCGCCGGCATAGAGCCCGGCGACGGCGGCCTCGTCGGTCAGCTCGGCCGGCCCGACCAGCTTCACCCGGGCGTCGCCCTTGAACGGAAAGCTCTCAGCCTCGCGGGGTTGGATATAAGGCACGCGGCAGCTGGCCCCGGCATCGAGCAGGGCCTTCACCACGGCCCGGCCCAGCGCGCCGGTACCGCCGGTGACGACAACCTCGCGGCCGCTATAATCGCTCATGAGCCGAGATTATAGGAGTCGCGCCGTCCTGTCATGACGGCCGCGCCAGTCCTTTTGCAATCCGCGCGCGGCGCGGCCTTGGCACTGCTGGAAGCCGTGCTCGGACGCAAAATTCCGCTCGACCAGGCCCTGGCCGAGAGCAAGCCGATGGCCGCTCTGGCGGCGCGCGACCGCGCCTTCGCCCGCCTGCTGGCCGCGACCGTGCTGCGCCGCCTCGGCCAGATCGACGATGTGCTGGCGCGGTTCCTGGCGAAGCCGCTGCCCGAGCGCGCCGGATCGGTGCGTGACGTGCTGCGCCTGGGCGCGGCGCAATTGCTGTTTCTCGAAACCCCGCCCCATGCCGCGGTGGCTACAGCGGTGGAACTGACCGAAGCCCTCGGCCACCCGGCGCTGAAGGGCCTGGTCAACGCCGTGCTGCGGCGCCTGTCGCGCGAAGGCGCGGGGCTCGTTGAAAAACAGGATGCGGCCCGGCTCAACACGCCGGATTGGCTGTGGACCGGTTGGGTCTCGTCCTATGGCCCGGACATCGCGCGGCAGATTGCGCTGGCGCATCTCAAGGAGGCGCCGCTCGACCTTTCGGTCAAAGCCGATCCCGATCTATGGGCGGAAAGGCTCCAGGCCAGGCTGCTGCCGACCGGCACGCTGCGCCGCGAACCGGGCGGCGCCATCGACGAGCTTCCCGGCTATCGCGAAGGCGCGTGGTGGGTGCAGGACGCGGCGGCGGCGCTGCCGGCGCGGCTGCTTGGAAACGTGGCGGGCGAAACCGTGGCCGATCTCTGCGCCGCGCCCGGCGGCAAGACCGCGCAGCTTGCGTCCCAAGGCGCGCGCGTATTCGCCGTGGACCGGTCGGGCGAACGCCTGAAGCGCGTGCGTGAGAACCTGGCGCGGCTCGGATTGAAGGCCGAATGCGTGACCGCCGACGCGGCAAGCTGGCGGCCCGCGGCGAAGCTGCGTTTCATTCTGCTCGACGCGCCGTGCAGCGCGACCGGCGCCATCCGCCGCAATCCCGACGTGCCGCATCTGAAAACGCCGATGGACGTGAAACGCATGGCGGAGCTTCAGGACCGGCTGCTGCAGGCCGCGGTGGCGATGCTCGCGCCCGGAGGATTGCTGGTCTATTGCACCTGCTCGCTCGAAACCGAAGAAGGCCCGGCGCGCATCGACAAGCTGTTGGCGCAAGGCGCGCCGGTTGTGCGGCTGCCGGTTATGGCGCGGGAAATCGGCGGCCTGGCGCAATGCCTGTCGCCCGCGGGCGATCTGCGCAGCCTGCCCTGCCAGCTCGCCGAGGAAGGCGGGCTCGACGGTTTCTACGCCTGCCGACTCGTTCGAAACCCTTGATTTATCTCGGCTTGCGGCGCGGACCCGCCCCTGTTACCAAGTCGTCATGCAGCAAAAGACCCGCATCGCGCCCTCGATCCTGTCGGCGGATTTCGCCAAGCTCGGCGAGGAAGTCGCGGCCGTCACGGCGGCGGGCGCCGATTACATCCATGTCGACGTGATGGACGGGCATTTCGTTCCCAATCTCACCATCGGCCCGGCGGTGGTGAAGGCGTTGCGGCCGCATTCCCGGCTGCCCTTCGACGTGCATCTGATGATTTCGCCGGCCGATCCCTTCATCGCCGACTTCGCCAGGGCCGGCGCCGACATCATCACCGTCCATCCCGAGGCGGGCCCGCATCTCCACCGCACCGTGCAGTTGATCAAGTCGCTCGGCAAGAAGGCGGGCGTCGCGCTCAACCCGGCCACGCCGGTCGAAGCGGTGGACTACGTGCTGGACGGCCTCGATCTGGTGCTGGTGATGAGCGTCGATCCCGGCTTCGGCGGCCAGGAATTCATCCCGGCCGCGCTCGCCAAGATCAAGACGCTGCGCAAGCGCATCGACCAGGCCAAGCGGCCCATCGATCTCGAAGTCGATGGCGGCGTCAATTTCGACACCGCGCGCGCGGCGGTGGCGGCCGGCGCCGACGTGCTGGTGGCCGGTTCCGCCACATTCGGCGGCGCAGCTGGCGGATACGCCGCGAACATCCGGCGTTTGCGCGGCGAGGGGGCGCCGCGGGCGGCGGAGTGACAGTGTCGCCCCGCGCCTGGTTCTACCGTTCCGCGCTTTACAACTTCGCGCTCTGGGGGCCGACGCCGCCCGCGTTGCGTTTCCGACTGACCGAAACCTGGCCCGGCGACGCCGCGCGCGGAAAAGACATGCTCGGTGCGCCCCCGCACTGGACCGAGACCAATCACCGCTTTTTGTTTCTGGCCGATCTGGCGGCGATCGAGGGCGAAGACGGCGCGCGGGCGGCGCGCGAATTTACCGCCGACTGGCTCCGGCGCTGCGGCCAAATCGAGACCGTCTCGTGGCGGCCCGACATCATCGGCGACCGGCTTTATGCCTGGATCGCGTTTTACGAATTTCTCGCCGGCGGCAAGGGCGACGCCGCGTTGCGCCAGACGCTGCTGCTGAGCCTGGCGCGGCAGATGCGGCACCTGGCGCGCGTGTGGAAGCGCGAAACCGGCCTGGCGCGGCTCAAGGCGCTGCGCGGTCTGGTGGCGGCCGCGGCGGCGGTGGAGGACAAGCGGCGGCTCGGCCGCGCCTGCGATCTGCTGGCGGAAGAGTGCAAGACCCAGGTGCTGGCCGATGGCGGTCATCCATCGCGCGACCCCGGCGCGGTGCTGGCCGCGTTGACGTATTTGATCGAGGCGCGCGACGCGCTGGCGGCGGCGAGCGTGGAGATTCCGTCCGCGCTGCTGGCGGCGATCGACCGCTGCTCTCCGCTGCTGCGCTTCTTCCGTCACGGCGACGGCAGGCTCGCCCTGTTCAACGGCGCGTCGGAAGGCTCATCCGCCTTCGTCACGCTGGTGTTGAGCCGCGCCGAATCCGACGGCAAGCCGCCGCCGCGCGCGCCGCATATGGGCTATGAGCGGCTCCAGGCCGGGCAGAGCCTGGCGATCCTGGATTGCGGCACGCATCCGCCGCGCCCATGGGACAAAAACGCCCATGCCGGGGCGCTGGCGCTGGAGATGAGTTTCGGGACCGAGCGGTTGCTGGTCAATTGCGGCGCCAGGCTCGACGGCGAGAAGCGCGGCGGAGAGACCTCTTGGCGATTCGCCATGCGCGCCACCGCGGCGCATTCGACGCTCATCGTCGGCGATACCAGCTCGGCCGAAATCGCGCCCGACGGGCATTTCGCCGGGGCGCCGTTCGCGGTTTCGGTCAAGCGCAGCGAGGAGAACGGCAACCAATACGTGCGCGCGAGCCATGACGGCTATCGCGCGGCTTTCGGCCTGGTCCATTACCGCGAGATCTATCTGGCGGCCGACGGCGAGGATCTGCGCGGCGAGGATCGGCTCGAACCGGCGCCCGGCGCGGCGCGCGCGGGCAGCGGCTTCGCCATCCGCTTCCATCTCCATCCCGAGGTTCAGGCCTCGGCCGCGGCGGAGGGCGATGGCGTGTTGTTGCGCCTGCCGAGCGGCGGCCGCTGGCGCTTCCAGGCGGCGGGCGCGGCGATCAACCTGGCCGAGAGCGTCTATCTCGGAACCGGCGCCTTGCGCCGCAGCCAGCAGGTGATATTGAGCGGCTTCGCCGGACCGGACGGCGTCTCGGTCAAATGGGCCATGCGTCGCGAGCGCGACAAGGGCGCGGAATAGTTGGTTGATCGCCCAGCCCATCGGCACTATGGTCGCGCTGCCCTCGGTTCGCAGGACATCGATGCCTGACGCCAATCTCCGCTCCGTCAAGCGGGCGCTGATCTCGGTTTCCGACAAGAGCGGCCTCGTAGCTTTCGCCCAGGCGCTGGCCAAGCACGGCGTCAAACTCGTTTCCACCGGCGGCACCGCCAAGACGCTGCTCGAGTCCGGCCTCGCGGTCGATGAAGTGGCTGCGGTCACCCAGTTCCCGGAAATGCTCGACGGCCGGGTCAAGACGCTGCACCCGGCGGTGCATGGCGGTATCTTGGCCAAGCGCGGCGACCAATCGCACATGGACGCGATCAAGCGGCACGGCATCGCGCCGATCGATCTGGTGGTCGTGAATCTCTATCCCTTCGCCGCGACCGTGGCCAAGGGCGCGGCTTTCGACGAATGCGTCGAGAACATCGACATCGGCGGCCCGTCGCTGATCCGCGCCGCCGCCAAGAACCACGCCGACGTGGCGGTGGTGACGTCGCCGGCGGATTACGACGCGGTGCTGCAGGAGATGGCCGCGCATCACGGCGCGACCGGCATCGATCTTCGCCAGCGTCTCGCCCGCGCTGCCTTTGCCCGCACCGCGGCCTATGATTCGATGGTCGCGCAATGGTTCGCGCGCCAGGCGGGCGAGGATTTCCCCGAGGCGCTGATCATCGCCGCCGCGCTCAAGGAAAAGCTGCGCTACGGCGAGAACCCGCATCAGCAGGCGGCGTTCTACGTCGGCGGCTCGCCCCGGCCGGGCGTGGCGACGGCCAAGCAGCTCCAGGGCAAGGAGCTCAGCTACAACAACCTCAACGACACCGACGCGGCCTATGAGCTGGCGGCCGAGTTTTCCGAACCGGCCCTGGTCATCGTCAAGCACGCCAATCCCTGCGGCGTGGCGGTGGCCGCCGATCTGCGCGCCGCCTGGGACCGGGCGCTGGCCTGCGACCCGGTCAGCGCCTTCGGCGGCATCGTCGCCATGAACCGCGCGCTCGACGCCGCCACCGCCGAGGCGATCGCCAAGTTGTTCGCCGAGGTGGTGATCGCGCCTTCGGTCGAACCCGCCGCGCTCGAAATCTTGAAGAAGAAAACCGCGCTGCGGATTCTGGCGGCGGGAGCGATGCCCGATCCGGCGGAGGGCGGCATGACGGTCAAATCGCTCGCCGGCGGATTTCTGGCGCAGACCCGCGATGCCGGCCGGATTTCCGCCAACCAGCTCAAAACCGTGACCAAGCGTGCGCCCAGCCAGGCGGAGATCGCCGACATGCTGTTCGCCTTCACGGTGGCCAAGCACGTCAAATCCAACGCCATCGTCTTCGCCAAGGGCGGCGCCACCGTGGGCGTCGGCGCCGGGCAGATGAGCCGGGTCGACAGCGTCCGGATCGCGGTGCAAAAGGCCGCCGACGCGGCCAAGGCGGCGGGACAGAAAGAATCGGCGATCAAGGGTTCGGCGGTGGCATCCGACGCCTTCTTTCCCTTCGCCGACGGGCTCGAAGCCGCCATAGCGGCGGGCGCGACATCCGCGATCCAGCCCGGCGGTTCGGTACGCGACAACGAAGTCATCGCCGCCGCCGACAAGGCCGGGATCGCGATGGTGTTCACCGGGATGCGGCATTTCCGCCACTGACCTTGGCCCAGGCTCGGCGCAAATCCCAATCCGCGATGCGCGGGCGCGACATGGCGCTCGCCGCCTTCACCTCGGTGATCTGGGGTTTCGCCTTTCCCGCCATCAAGATCGCGCTGGTCGATTTCTCCGCGCCGCAATTGACCGCACTGCGCTTCATCGTCGCGGCGTTGCCGGTGTTCTTGCTGAGCCGGCCGCGGGTATCCTGGCAGGCGGTCGTGCTGATCGGGTTGACGCTGTTCACCGGCCAGTTCCTGCTCATGTTCTTCTCCTACGAGCTCGGCATGCCGCCCGGCCTCGCCTCGGTGACGCAGCAGATCCAGGTGTTTTTCACGGTTCTCCTGGCGGCGATTTTCCTCGGCGACCATCCGACGCGCCGCCAGATCGCCGGCATGGCGGTGGCGTTCGCGGGATTGGCGCTGATCGCCCTCACCACCGGCGGTGACCTGCGCCCGGCGGCGCTGGGATTGGCGCTGGGCGCCGCCCTGAGCTGGTCGGTCGGCAACGTGCTGGTGAAGCGCGCGGACAACACGCCGATCTTCGCGCTGCTCGCCTGGTGCAGCCTGGTGCCGCCGCTGCCCTCGCTGGCGATTTCCGCCGCCGTCGACAAGGTCCCGGTCTGGACGGCGCTCGCCCACGCCTCCTGGCCGGGATTGCTGGCGGTGGTCTATCTCGGCGCCATCACCACCAATGTCGGCTACGCCGCCTGGGGGCATCTGCTGCAGCGCTACAAGGCGGGCGTGGTGGCGCCGTTCGCGCTGTTGTCGCCTTGCACCGGAATCCTCGCCTCGGCCTGGCTGTTCGGCGAGGTGTTCCCGGCGGCGCGTTATGCCGGCATGGCGCTGATCCTGGCCGGACTCGCCGTGATCCTGCTGCCGGGAGCCAAGCCGCCGGTGCAGACCGAGCCTTTCGCGTGATCGCCGCCCGATAACCGCCCGATTTGGCGCGCTTGTCCCGTCCCCGCGAGGCGCATAAATTGGTCGAAACAAGAGATTTCACGGGAGCGCGCGATGCCGGACAACGAACTCTTTCCCATTCGGCGCGAGGCGGCGCAGGGCGCCTGGGTCGACGAGGCCGGCTATTTCGCGATGTACGCGGATTCGATCAAGCATCCCGACAAGTTCTGGGCCGAGCACGGCAAGCGCGTCGACTGGATCAAGCCGTTTTCCAAGGTCAAGAACGCAAGCTTTTCCGGCAACGTCTCGATCAAGTGGTTCGAGGACGGCACGCTCAACGTCTCCGCCAACTGCATCGACCGGCACTTGAAGCAACGCGCCGGCCAGACCGCGATCCTGTGGGAGGGCGACGATCCCAAGGAAAGCCGCCAGGTCAGCTACGGCGAGCTGCATGAAAGCGTCTCCCGGCTCGGCAACGTGCTGAAAAGCATCGGCGTCAAGAAAGGCGACCGCGTCACCATCTACATGCCGATGATTCCCGAGGCGGCCTTCGCCATGCTCGCCTGCGCGCGTATCGGCGCCGTCCATTCCGTCGTGTTCGGCGGCTTTTCGCCCGAAAGCCTGGTCGGCCGCATCAAGGATTGCGGCTCGACGGTGGTCATCACCGCCGACGAGGGGCTGCGTGGCGGCCGCAAGGTCGCGCTCAAGGTCAATACCGACGAGGCCTTGAAGCAATGCCCCGAGGTCAAGAGCGTGCTGGTGGTGCGGCGCACCGGCGGCCAGGTGGGATGGGTTGCGGGCCGCGACCGCTGGTATCACGAAGAGATGGCCAAGGTCTCCAAGGATTGCCCGCCGGCCGAGATGAGCGCCGAGGATCCGCTGTTCATCCTCTATACCTCGGGTTCCACCGGCAAGCCCAAGGGCGTGCTGCATACCACCGGCGGCTATTTGGTCTTCGTCTCGATGACCCATCAATACGTCTTCGACTATCACGACGGCGATATCTATTGGTGCACGGCGGATGTCGGCTGGGTCACCGGCCACAGCTACATCGTCTACGGGCCGCTGTCGAACGGCGCCACCACCCTCATGTTCGAGGGCATTCCCAATTATCCCGACGCTTCGCGTTTCTGGCAGGTGATCGACAAGCACAAGGTCAACATCTTCTACACCGCGCCAACCGCGATCCGCGCGCTGATGCGCGAGGGCGACGCGCCGGTGGCCAAGACCTCGCGCCAATCCCTCAAACTTCTCGGCACCGTGGGCGAGCCGATCAACCCCGAGGCCTGGCTGTGGTACCACCGCGTGGTCGGCGGCGGCCGCGTGCCGATCGTCGACACCTGGTGGCAGACCGAGACCGGCGGGATTCTGATCACGCCGCTGCCCGGCGCGACGCCGCTCAAGCCCGGCTCGGCGACGCGGCCTTTCTTCGGCGTCGAGCCGGCAATCGTCAACGCCGAAGGCAAGGTGCTTGAGGGCGCGGCCACCGGCAATCTCTGCATCCTCGAATCCTGGCCGGGGCAGATGCGCACCGTCTATGGCGACCACAAGCGTTTCATCGAGACCTATTTCTCCACATACAAGGGCATGTATTTCACCGGCGACGGCGCGCGGCGCGACGAGGACGGTTATTACTGGATCACCGGCCGCGTCGACGACGTCATCAACGTGGCCGGCCACCGCATCGGCACGGCCGAGGTCGAAAGCGCGCTGGTGGCGCACCCGAAGGTGGCCGAGGCCGCGGTGGTGGGCTATCCGCACGACATCAAGGGCCAGGGCATCTACGCCTATGTCACCTTGAAGCTCGGCAACGAGCCGCAGGAGGAGTTGCGCAAGGAGCTGGTGCAATGGGTCCGCAAGCAGATCGGGCCCATTGCCCAGCCGGATCTGGTCCAATGGGCGCCCGGATTGCCCAAGACGCGCTCGGGCAAGATCATGCGCCGCATCTTGCGCAAAATCGCCGCCAACGAGCACGGGCAGCTGGGCGATACCTCGACCTTGGCCGACCCGGCGGTGGTCAACGACCTGGTGAACAACCGACTCAACCGGGGATAGAACCGAGGGGTATTAAGGGATTCTTTATCCGAATCCGAGTCGCGTAAACCCGTTTTTTACCATTCTTCGCCAGCATGAACGGGCCATGTCTGACGAATCGATGTTCGATCCCGCCACCGTCGAAGAGAGCCGACCGGTTGCCGCCACCGCGCGCAAGAGCTATCCGCCGCGGGTGCCGACGCTGTGCCGGCTGACCTGCCAGGGCTTCGAGATGTTCTTTTCCGACCGCCGAGACGATCCGCGCATGCCGGGCCTGATCCCGCGCGCCATCATCGCGCCGTGGTGGAACGGCGTCAGCGCGCTGTGCGGCGCCGAGATGGAGAAATACGAGCGCCGGCTCAAGACCATCATCGGCACCGGCGAATTCAACGACGCCGACCAGCTCGCGGTCGAGCTGCAGAAGGCGGGCATCGGCTGGACCAACCGGCTGCTGGAGGAGCTCGACCGCCCCGGCGGCGACATCGCCTTGAAGCAGACATTCGAGAACCCGATCCTGATCGCCGATGTGCGCGAGATCGCCCGCATCCTGCCGCTGAGCGCCGCGCTCAAATCCCAGATCAACATCGCCTTCGCGCTGCTGGCCGAGGCCGAGCAGACCGAGGGCCTGCGCATCCTCGACCTCTCCTCCGACACGGTCGGGATGCTGAAAGGCCAGTATCTCGCCTTCGCCGACAGCAACGGACCGGATGCGCGCTATCTGGCGCTGGCGTTGCTCAACCGCATGGTGCGGCCGTGGCAAATCCTGCTGCTCGCGCGCGCGCTGTCCTGGCGGCCGAACGAGCGGGGTTCGCCCTATCCCGAATTCGATACCGTCGCCTACCGTCTGGTGCTCGAATTGCAGCGCATGGCCGGCGACCTGGTCGGCCTGGCCAAGAGCGCGGAGCTGGCCCCGGCGATAGGCCGGATACAGGCCCTGGCCGCGCAATATCTCGACGCGGCCGAAGGCATCGCCGGCGTCTTGATGCTGCGCGCCGATTCGCCCTGGGCCGAGATGCTGCAGGATGCCCACTGGCGCCTGGCCGCCGCCTTCGACCGTCCCTTCCTTGACCGCGTCTCGGCCATCGTCTTCGATCCCGAGCGCCGCCCCGATCCGGCGTCGGCCGAGGCTTCGATCGCGGGCGCGCAGTTCCTGGCGCTGCTCTTGGAGCATGGCGAACGTTTCGGACTCGCCGCCGCAGCGCGCGACGCGACATCCGATCTCGCCGGCCGCATCGGCGACGCTTCCCAAAACCTGATCGAGGCCATGCGCGCCTCGCCCGATTATTCCCTGTTCGACGGCCATCTCCAGGCGCTGCTGCGCATCACCGAGATCATCTTCAAGGACGGCCCGGGCGCCCAGCTGGCGCGCACCATGCGCATGGCGCGCCAGAGTAGCGCCGCTTAATTTCCGTTTTGCCGCGCCGTTATCCAGCAACGCTCTTATCGAGCGACGCTTCCGTATTTTGCTTCGCTCTTATTAAGCTACGCACCCCTGCTTGACCCTTCCGCCGATTGCCTTTAGGCAAAGCCGGTTCAAGGGAGGGGATTCATGAACATCGGATTCTGCGGCCTCGGCCGCATGGGCGCAGCGATGGTGGCGCGGCTCCTGGACCAGGGGCAAAAGCCCGTGATCTGGAACCGCAGCGCGGACAAGGCGAAGCCGCTGGTGGAGCGCGGCGCCGTCTGGGCCGCGAGCCCGTCCGAGGTCGCGGCCAAATCCGACATCATCCTGTCCATCCTGATCGACGACAACGCCGTGCGCGCGGTCTATGACGGGCCCGAGGGCCTGTTCTCGGGCGCGATCGAGGGCAAGCTGTTCGTCGAGATGAGCACGGTGTCGCCCGCTTTGCCGCAGGAACTGGCGAAAACCGCCAAGGCGAAAGAGGCCGCGCTGCTCGAGTGCCCGGTCGGCGGCACGGTCGGGCCCGCGCGCGAAGGCAAGCTTTTGGGCATGGCCGGGGGCGATCTGGGCGATTTCGCCCGCGCCAAGCCGGTATTGGACCTGGTCTGCCGCCGCGTCGAGCATATGGGGCCCAACGGCGCGGGCGCGGCGATGAAGCTCGCCATCAACCTGCCGCTTTCGGTCTATTGGGAAGCGCTGGGCGAGGCGATCTCGCTCACGCGCGGCTTCGCCATCGCGCCCGCGAAGATGATGGAGGTGTTCGGCGAAAGCTCGGGCGGCATCAACGGCCTCAAGGGGCGCGGGCCGGCGGTGGTGACGGCGCTCGAAACCGGCAAGCTGCCGCCCCAAGGCTTCACCATCGACGGCGTGCGCAAGGACATCGCCATCATGCTCGGCTGGGCCAAGACCGAGGGCGTGAAGCTCCCGGTGCTGGAACGCGCGCTCGAATGCTACGATCAGGCGGCGCGCGACGGCTGGGGCCAGGGCGACAATTGCACCGTGCTGTTCCACCGCCTGGAGCAGGCGAAAAAGAAATAGCGCCGTCCGCTATTCCGCCGGCTGCGCGTCGGGCGCGCCGGATGGCGGCGGGGTTCGGGCGCGCGCCCGCAATGTCTCGAACAGGCCGACGATGCCGCGCGGCATGAAGATGATGAACACCACCAGAAGCGCGCCGTAGATGGTGTTGGCGGCGCCGATGAAGTGGGTTCCGAACAGCACGCGCAGACCCTCGTTGAGGCCTATTGTGAAGGCGGCCCCCACGGTCGGACCCAGCGCCGAATACATGCCGCCGGCGATCGACGCGAACACGATCTGGAACGAGACGCCGACCCCCGACATGATGTCGGGATTGAGATACATCAGGTATTGGGCGTAGAGCGCGCCGCCCAGCGCGGTGAGCGCGGTCGAAAGCGCGGTGATCTTGAGCTTTTCGCGCAGCACATCGATGCCGATCGCCGCGGCCGCGTCCTCGTCCTCGCCGATCGCCTCGAGCGCCGTGCGTTCCATGCCGCGGTCGACCCGGAACCAGATGGCGATGCAGATGAGCCAGGCGGCCAGCGCCACGGCATAGAATTCGCCCTTGCCGGGCAGCTGCAGCGCGTACCAGGAATGGCCCACGATCCGGGGCGTCATGCCGAGCGAGCCGCCGGTGACGTCGCGCGCCGCCACAATCACCAGCAGCACCACTTGGCCCAGGGCCAGCGTCACCAGCGCGAAATAATGCCCCACCACCTTCAAGCGGAAGCAGGGATAGCCCACCACCAGCGCCAGCATCACCGCCAGCGCCATGGCCCCCGGAATGCCGAGCCAGGGCGAGACGTTCCAATTGTTCCACAGCAATGTCGGCACATAGGCGCCCACGCCCAGAAACGCGCCGTGGCCGAGCGAGGTGAGCCGGAACCGGCCCATCAGCGACCAGGAGGTGTAGACCAGGCTCCAGATCACGATCTGCACCGCCAGATGCTGATAGTAATTGGGCAGGAAGAAGGGCAGCGCCAGAATGGCGGCCGCCGGCAAATAGGCGATAAGCCGTTGCGCGCTCATTTCTTGCCCAGAATCCCTTGCGGCCGGATCAGGATCATGACGATGAAGAAGACGAAAGCCAGCACCTCGGCGATTTCAGCCGAGAAGAAAAACCCGCCGATGGCGATGATCTGGCTCATGATGAAAGCGGCAATGAAGCCGCCGATCATGTTGCCGAGGCCGCCCAGCACGCAGATCATGAAGGTGATCGGGCCGAAGGTGAGGCCGATGAAGGGGTGCACGTCGTATTGCAGCACCAAGAGGCAGGCGGCGAGACCCGCCAAGCCGCCGCCGATCGCCGAGGTGATGACGTAGACGCGCCTTTCATTCACCCCCATCAGCCCCATGATTTCGCGGTCCTGCGAGATGGCGCGGATGGCGGTTCCGAGATATGTCCGCGCCAGGAAGAGATACAGAATGACCGCCCCAACCAGCGCCACGACGAAGGCGATCAGCCGCGAGAAACTGATGAACATGCCGGCCAGCTCCAGCACCGGCAGGCGCACGCCGAGATTGCGAAACTCGGTGCCGAAAAGAAGCGTCGCCAGCGATTGCAGGAAGAACAGCAACCCGCCCGTCGCCAGCAACTGGTTGATCGGGGCGGAGCCCAGGATCGGCTCGATCACCAGCACGTGCACCAGCACGCCGATCAGCGCGGCGATCATGATGGCGGCGGCGAAGGCCAGGAACAGCGGCCAGCCGTAGTAATTGTGCAGCCAATAGACCGCGTACATCGCGCTCATCACGATCTCGGCGTAAACGATCCACACCACGTCGATGACGCCGAAAATGAGATTGAGGCCGAGCGACAACAGCGCCAGCACGCCGCCCAGCAAGAGCCCGTTGATGATCGCCTCGAGGAGATAGATGTCCATGCGCCGGCTCAGAGCCCGAGGTAAGACGAGCGGATGAAGTCGTTGTTCGCGAATTCGGCCGCCGGGCCGGCGAGCTTGATGCGCCCGGCTTCGAGAAGATAGGCCCGGTCCACCACTTCCAGAACCTGGCCGACATTCTGCTCGACGATCAGAACCGTGAAGCCCTCTTGGCGGATGCGCTTGACCAGCTCGAACACCTGTTCGACCACCAGCGGCGCCAGCCCCGCCGAAGGCTCGTCCATCAACAGGATCTTGGGTTCGGACATGAGCGCGCGGCCGATGGCGCACATCTGCTGCTCGCCGCCGGACAGCGTTCCCGCCAGCTGGAAGCGGCGTTCCTTGAGGCGCGGGAACAGCTCGTAAACCCATTGAATCCGTTGGGAAAAGCGCCGACGCGCGGCGGGCAGGAAGGCGCCCATGCGCAAATTCTCCTCGACCGTCAGGCGCCCGAACAGCCGCCGGTTTTCCGGCACATGGGCGATGCCGGCCTCGACGATGCGATAGGCGGGAAGCTGTTCCAGATGCCGGCCCTCGAGCGCGAAACTGCCGGCGCTCGGCCGCAACAAGCCGGAGATGACGCGCATCAAGGTGGTCTTGCCCGCGCCGTTGGGGCCGACCACGCCCACCGCCTCGCCCGCTTCCACATTCAGCGAGACGTCAAACAGCGCGGCGAAGGAGCCGTACCCCGCCGACACCCCGTCCAGTGTCAAAAGCACGCTCACGTCTTCCGCCGGCCGAGATAAACCTCGGCGACGCGCGCATCCTTGGCGGCGTCCTTGGGGAACCCCGCGAAGATCGTCTCGCCGTGATCCAACACGATGACGCGGTCGACCACGCGCATCAGCACGCCCATGATGTGCTCGACCCAGATGATGGTGAGGCCGAGCTCGCGCCGGATGCGCCCGAGCATGTCGGCGGCGCGTTCCATCTCGGCGTGGTCGAGCCCGCCCAGGCTTTCGTCGGCCAGCAGCAGCTTGGGTTTGGTAGCGAGCGCGCGCGCCAGTTCGAGCTTCTTCAGCTGTGCCGCGCCCAGGCCGTCGATTTGGGCGCCCGGATGGTTCGGCAGGCCCACCAGCTCGAGCGCGGCGGCGGCGTCGCGCCCGGCCTGATCGCGGCTGACCGATTCCCGCGCGCCGTAAAAGGCCGCGAGCGTCACGTTCTCCAGCAGCGAAAGCCGCCGGAAAGGGCGCGGAATCTGGAAGGTGCGGGCGAGGCCGAGCCGGCAGACGCGGTAGGCGGGCTCGCCGGCGATGTCGCGGCCCTCGAAGGCGATCGAGCCGCGATCGGGCCGGAGCGAACCCGCGATCAGGTTGAAGGTCGTGCTCTTGCCCGAGCCGTTGGGGCCGATCAGGCCCAATATCTCGCCGGGCTTCACCTCGAAGGAAACCCGGTTCACCGCCAGGAACCCGCCGAAGCTCTTGCTCAGCCCCTCGACCTTAAGCAACCGCTCGAATCCGCTTCAAACCGCGTAGGGATTCGATTTGGGCAGCGGCATCACCACATTGGCGGTCTTGAGATTATCCGGCCAGACGATGGTTTCGGTGTCGCCGAAAGCCTGGGTGACGCAGGCGGCGGCGCGCAGATTCTGCCCCGAGAACTGGGTGCCCGGCGCGGCGAATTTGACGCCATAGCCCTGGATGGTGCCGCCGAGGGGGATGTCGACGTCGAGCGCCGCCCTCTGGATCGCCGCTGGGTTGGTGCCGCCGTATTTGGTGATCGCCGCCGGCAGCACGTTCTGCAGGAAAATCCAGGTCTGGTTGAATCCCATCGACACATGCGGCGGGATCGAGGTGTTGCCGGACGCCTTCTGGTAGCGATCGGCCATGATGGAGACGAGACTCGCGAGGTTCGGCGGCAGCGTGCCGGGCTTGAGCAACTGCGCCGCCACCGGGTCGACATTGACGAAGTAGTCGAGATCCGGGCCGAAGGTCTCCTTCAGCTTGTCGCGCTGGCTGTAGCCGGCGCCGTGGCCGACCAGCATCTTGAACCTGAGTCCGGCCTCGCGCGACTGGCGCAGGAAGAGCGTGATGTCGGGGTTGTAGCCGGTGTGCAGGATGACGTCGGCATTGGCGCGTTTCAGCTTGGTCACCAGCGCCGAGAGGTCCGAGGTGGTGGCGGAATAGGCCTCGTTGATGAGGATTTGGATGCCCGCTTCCTGGGCGTGGATCTCGTCGGCGGCACCGGTGTCGGTGCCGTAAGGCCCGTCCTCGTGAATGATTGCCGCCTTGAGATTCTTGGGATCGATGCCGAGCTTGGGCTTGGCGTATTCGTTGAGCAGGCTGATCGCGGCGGCGCCGTAATTGTCGGCGGTGACGCCGGCGCGGAAGGTGTAGGTCAGGTTCTTGTCCTTGAGCACGTTGGTCGCGACCGCGATGGTGATCCACAGGATCTTCTGCGCCGCTTCCATCTTCTGCGCCAACGGCACGGCATGGGCGCTGGAATAAATCCCGAGGATGGTGTCGACTTTTTCCTCGTTGATGAGCCGCTCGGCTTCGTTGAGAGCGACGTCGGCCTTGCTCTGGGAATCGCCCTTGACCGGCTCGACCTTGTACTTGCCGAGCACGCCGCCTTTTTCATTGGTCAGGTCGATGGCGATTTGCGTGCCGATCGAGCCCGGCACCGAGCCCGCGCCGGTGAAAGGGCCGCTCAGATCGTAAAGCACGCCGATGCGGATGGGCGAGGCGACCGCCTGGGCGAAAGCGCGCGCGCCCGCAAGAGGACCGGCGGCGGCCAGGGCCGCGGTCGCTGCGGAATATTTGAGCAATGAGCGGCGTGTGGTTTTGGACATAAGCCCTCCCGGAATTGCAGCGCGCGGCCGCCTATATGAGCAGGGCCGCGGTTTGTCCCGGCCCTTTGGCGGGAGAGTGTTGGGCAAGAACGCGCCCCTGTCAACGCGCCGCCAGCCCGGCAAAGGAGCGCTCTCCGCCGCCGCCGGACGGGTTCCGCGCGTGCGCCGCAGCGTTGCTTTTCCCTGGGCTTTCAATCCGTTGGCGGACAAGCGGCGGACCTTGAATGAGCGGCGGCGGAAGTCCAATATCGGATCAAAGCCGCTTCAGATTCGAGGAATGCAGATCATGGATACCCGCTCGACCTTGGCCCACACCGTCAATCCCGAGGCGGAAAAAGGCCGGCAGGAATTTTACGGCCGCGCCGAAACGCAGAACCTGGCGCCGCTGTGGCGCGTCTTGGGCGCGCTGGTGACCGACGAGCCGGTGACGCCGGTCAAGGCGACGGTCTGGAAGTACGGCGAGGTGCGCCCCTATCTGATGGAAGCGTGCAAGATCATCACCGCCGCCGAGGCCGAGCGCAGGGTGATGATGCTCGAGAACCCCGGCTTGCCCGGCCAGTCGCGTATCACCCACAGCCTGTTCGCCGGCCTGCAGATCATCCTGCCGGGCGAGGTCGCGCCGGCGCACCGCCATGTCGCCTCGGCGCTGCGCTTCATCATCGAGGGCAAGGACGCCTATACCGCCGTCGCCGGCGAAAAGACCTACATGCTGCCGGGCGATTTCGTCATCACCCCGTCCATGACCTGGCACGACCACGGCAATGACGGCAACGGCCCGATGGTGTGGCTCGACGGGCTGGACGTGCCGATCGTCAACCTGATGGATGCGAGCTTCCGGGACGGCTATCCCGAGCGCAACCATCCGGTGACCCGGCCCGAGGGCGCGGCCGACGTCGAATTCGGCAGCAACATGCTGCCGATGGATCAGGAATTCGGCTCGCAGACCTCGCCGATCTTCAACTACCCCTATGCGCGCACGCGCGAGGCGCTGGAAAAGCTGCGCCGCTTCCACAAGCCCGATCCATTTCACGGCTTCAAGATGAAGTATATCAACCCGGCAACCGGCAACTGGGCGATGCCGACGATCTCGACCTGGATGCAGCTTTTGCCCAAGGGCTTCCAGACCCGGCCCTACCGTTCGACCGACAGCACCGTCTTCACCGTGGTCGAGGGACGCGGCAGCAGCCTCATCGGCGGCCAGCGTTTCGAATGGGAACCGCACGATATTTTCGTCGTTCCCAGTTGGCATTTCGTCGAGCACCAGGCCACGGACGACGCCGTGCTGTTCGGCTTTTCCGACCGCGTCTGCCAGGAAAAGCTCGACTTTTTCCGCGAGCAGCGCGGCAACGCCTGAAGCGTCCGGTCATCGTCGTTGATTCACGCTCCGCGTGGAGGCGCGAGCGGCGGTGAAACGCTTGAGTCCTTGAGGCTTAGTTCTGCGCCAGGTACTGCTGAAAGAGGCAGGCACCGGTGCCGAGATCGGCGCAGCCCTGCTGCTGCGCCATGCTGTCCCAGCCGACGACGATGCGGTCGCCCAGGCGATCGGCCTCGGCGTTGGTCATCGGGTGGCTCGCCAGCACCGCGCAGGTGATCAGCAACGCACCCAGAATATTCAACAACTCGCTCTGCATGAGCCGAACTCCTGCCGGCTTCTGCCGGCCTGTTGATCAAGCGATCACGGCTCATGATTTAATCACGCCATTGTTAAGCGGCGGTAAATAGGCTTAACAAAAGGTTGCGACATGCCGTCGCATGCTGCGTAGCTCGGCCAGAGCGAAGCCAAACCAAGGCTGGCCGACTCCGCGAAAACGCCCCAATCGGCGACGACCAGCGGCCTTTGACCCGCAGGACGCGGGCCCGGCGTAGCGCGTCAAGCGCGAAGCCAAGAATGAGATCGCCCGGACTTCAGCCGCCGCGGCCCTTCACGCGCAGGACACGGGCGATCAGGCCGTTCGCCAGCGCCGCCAGCACGAACACCACCGCCAGCACGGCATACATCTCGGCGATGTCGAAGCGGCCGTAATCCTGCATGATCAGGAATCCGAGGCCGCGATTCGACATCTTGATCTCGCCCAAGAGCGTGCCGATGATCGCGACGCCGAGGCCGAGCCGGAGCCCGGTGGCGATGGGCGGCAGCAGCGCCGGCAGGTAGATCTTGCGGATGGTCTGGGCCAGGGTGAGCTGGAAGCTGCGCCCGACGCGCAGCAGCACCGGGTCGACCTGGCGCACGCCCGAGATCACGCTCAAGGCCATCGGGAAAAAGCACGACAACGCGCCGATGGCGATCTTCGAGCCGCCGCCGACGCCGAACATCACCATGAACACCGGCAGGAAGATGATCTTGGGCGCCGGCGCGAGGTATTGCAGATAAGGCTCGAAAGCCTTGCCGGCGAAGCGGCTGGCGCCCAGCGCCAGGCCCACGGCTATGCCGCAGGTGACGCCGATCGCCAGCGCCGCCGCCACTTCCAACAGCGTGACGGCGAAATTGTAGTAGAAGGCGGGCATGACGACGAGATCGAGCGCGGCGCGCGCGATCTTGAAAGAGGAGGGCAGCGCGCCTTCGTAAAACAGGCCGGATCGCGCCGCACCCTCCCACAGCGCCCACAGCAGCAGCACGGTGCCGGCACGCACGGTCATCACCGGCCCGAACCGGCCTGGCGCCGCCCGCGGCAGGGTTGCCTGGAGCTCAGCCATGCGGCCTGAACCACCTTTCGACCCGGCCGGTCGCCCAGAAGAAAGCGACGCTGGTCAGGATCACGAACAGGATGGCGCCGAACATCGACGGCAGTTCCCAGCGCTGGGCGAGATCGTCGATCAACTCGCCCAGGCCGCCGAAATTGATCAGGAATTCCACCCCCACCACGTTGATGAGCGCGAAGATCAGGGCCAGACGCACGCCGTTGGCGATGGCCGGGATCGCCGCCGGCAGCATGATCTTCCAGAACAGCGCCGCCGGCTTCAAGCCGAAGCTCAGCCCCACATTCACCAGGACGCGCCTGGTGCCGTCGAGCCCCTCCTTGGTCTTCAGCACCATCGCCGGCAAGCCCGAGAGACAGCTCATCACCACGATGGTGGCGGTGTTGCGGCCGAACAGGACCAGGAACAGCGGATAGGCGATGACGATGGGTGCCGCGGCGAAACTGCCGACCCAGTTCTCATAGGCCAATCCCGCGAGCGGCTTGCGATGCAGCCACCAGCCGAGGGGAATCCCGATCGCCACCGCGAAGCCCGCGGCCAGAAAAGTCTCGGCGAAGGTCTGCAAGAAGCGGCCGACCAGGCCTTCCTCGGTGAACAGCCGCGGGAAGCTGCGCGCGATGTCGGACGGCGCCGGCGCCACGAATTTGCTGACCAGGCCCCACTCCGCCGCCCCTTGCCACAACGCGATCGCGGCCGCGATCGTCAGCAACCCCACGAGTATCGGCGCGGCGCGTTGCGCGAGATTGGGCGAAGTTCCGTCCAGCAGCGCCATGATGGAAAGCCCTAGGGACCCGGCTTCCAGACGATGTCGATCAGCCCCTTGACGTCGTCGGGCGTCATCGGGTGGTCGATGCGCTTGGCCGTATAGGCGTCGTCGAGCACGTGCTGCAGCCCCTTGATCTCGTAAGGCTGCACCGCCGACTTGACGTAGAACTGGGTCTTGGCGGCAAGCGCGAGGTCGCGCGAAATCTTGTTCTGCTCGGCGTAGAAATCGACCGCCTTGGTATCGGAATACATGGTGTCGAGCGATTTCTGATAGGCCTTGGCGAAACGGATCACCGCGTCGCGATGCGCCTCGAGCACGGCGAGATTCACCACGTTGACGCGGATGGTCTCGCCGCGCACCTGCGGCGAATCGTTGGCGTGGGCGACGATCACCAGCTTGCCGTCCTGGATGTCCGGCAGCGGCGCCGGCGGCGCGCCCCAGCCGATGTCGATCTGGCCGGACATGACCTGGGTGAGCGTGCCGGGAATGCCGCCGGTCGGCACCGTCTTGGCGTCGGTGATCCCGGCTTCGTCGAGCAGCTGGAGCAGCACCAGGTTGGAGCTCGAGCCCGGCGCCGAGAAGCTCACGGTTTTGCCGTGCGCGTCGCGCAGGCTGCGGATGCCGCTTTCCTTGCGCGCGTACCAGAAAATGTCGGGCGAGCCGGTCTGCTCCGCCGAGATGATGCGGATGGGCGCGCCCTTGGCATAGGCCGAGATGATGCCGAGCGTGCCGGTGGCCATGGCGAAATCGACGCTGCCGGAGATCACCGCCTGTTCGGTGGTGGCGCCGCCCTGGGTGTAGGTGATGTCGATGTCGAGGCCCTGGTCCTTGAAATAACCCTGCTGCGTGCCCCACACGGCGATGTTCGTGTCCCACACGCCCTGTTGCGGGATCGCGACTTTGAAACTCTCGGCGTGCGCGGCGTAGCTCGTTAAGAGCGACGTCAAGAATAAAATCGGCGCGTAGCTCGTTAAGAGCGAAGCAAAAGACAAAACCGTCTTGGCGGCTGGGGCGATGGTCTTGCGCATGGCGTTCCCTTCGAAGGAATTATTGGCCCGGCTTCCAGACGATGTCGATCAGGCCCTTGAGGTCGTCAGGCGCCATCGGGCGGTCGATGCGCTTGGCCTCGAACGCGTCGTCGAGCGTCTGCTGTAAGCCCTTGATTTGATAGGGTTGTTCCGCCGCCTGGGTGTAGTATTTCGCCGATGAAAGCGCGAGCGGGCGCGGCACGTTCATGCCGGCGGCGTAATAATCGATCGCCTTGGGATCGGCGAAGGCCCAGTTGAGCGACTTGTCATAGGCCTTGGCGAAGCGGATCACCGCGTCGCGATGGACGCGCAAGTAATCGAGATTGACGACGTTGACCCGCACCGTCTGGCTGCGCAGCGCAACCACGTCGTTGGCGCGCGCCACCACCACGATCTTGCCCTCGTTCAGCGCCGCGATGCCGATCGGCGGCACGGCGTGGCCGATATCGAGCTGGCCCGACATGACCTGGGTGTAGATGCCTTGGATGCCGCCGCCGGCCACCGGCTTGGCGTCGGCGATCCCGGCCTGCTTCAAGAGCGCCAGCGTGACCAGGTTCGAGCTCGATCCGGGATTGCTGTAGGCGATGGTCTTGCCGTGCGCGTCCTGGAGGCTTTTGATGCCGCTGCCGGCGAGCGCGTAGAAATACATGTCGGGTGCGCCGGTCATCTCGGCGGCGATAATGCGGATGGGCGCGCCCTTCACATAGGCCGAGATGATGCCGAGCGTGCCGGTGGCCACCGCCAGGTCGACGCTGCCCGAAATCACCGCCTGTTCGGTGGTGGCGCCGCCCTCGGTGTAGGTGAAGACGAGATCGAGCCCCTGCTCCTTGAAAAAGCCCTGGCGCGCGCCCCATTCCGAAATCGAGGTGTCCCAATTGCCCTTCTGCGGCACCGCCACGCGGATGGTCTCGGCGGCGGACGCGTAGCTCGGCCAGAGCGAAGTCAAAATAAGGGCGCCCGCCGACAGCAAGGCCAACGCGGCGAGCGTATTTCGCCGCGCGGGCCGGCCGGAGCGAGGCCGGATCATCGCCGGACGCCTAGGGCTGGCCCGGCTTCCACACGATGTCGATCAGGCCCTTGATGTCGTCGGGCTTCATCGGCTGGTCGATGCGCTTGGCGTCGAGCGCGCTGTCGAGCGTCGTCTGCAAGCCCTTGATCTGATAGGGCTGCATCGAGCTCCGCGGATAATACTTGAACGCCGCCGCGGCCACGTCGCGCGTCACGTTGAGCCCGGCGGCGTAATAATCGATCGCCTTGGGATCGGAATAGGCCCAGTTGAGCGACTTGTCGTAAGCCTTGGCGAATTTCACCACCACGGCGCGGTTCTGCTGCAGCAAATCGAGCCGCACGATGTTGACGCGCACCGTCTGGTCGCGCACCGAGGGCAGATCGTTGCCGTGCGCGACCACGAGCAGCTTGCCGTCCTTGATCTCGGCGAAGCCGAAAGGCGGCACGCTCCAGCCGACGTCGATCTGGCCGGACATGACCTGGGTGAGCGTGCCGGGGATGCCGCCGGTGGCGGTCGGCTTGGCGTCGTCGACGCCGTTCATCTTGAGCAATCCCAGCAGCACCAGATTGGAGCTCGAGCCCGGCGCCGAGTAGGCGACCGTCTTGCCGTGCGTGTCCTTCAGGGTCTTGATGCCGCTGGCGGTGGTGGCGTACCAGAAGATGTCGGGCACGCCGGTGGCCTCGGCCGAAATGATGCGGATGGGCGCGCCTTTCACATAGGCCGAGATGATGCCGAGCGTGCCGGTGGCCATGGCGAAATCGGCGCTGCCGGAGATCACCGCCTGTTCGGTCGAGGCGCCGCCCTGGGTGAAGATCTCCTCGACGTCGAGGCCTTGTTCCTTGAAGAAGCCCTGCTTGATGCCGAAATCGACGATCGAGGTGTCCCAGTTGCCCTTTTGCGGGATCACGACCTTGAGGGATTGCGCATCCGCGCCGGGTATCCAGGCCGCCGCCGCAACCAAGGCGAGCGCGCAAACGAAGGTTTTACGCATGCCGAAAATCTCCCTATGTCTGGCCGCGCCGACGGCCGTTGCTTTTGTTCAGTGACGATGACCGATGGCGGCCTCGTCCTCGCTTAAGCCGATGCTAGCCTCTTCGCGCAAATCCTTCCAGACGCTCGCGACATAGCGGCCGAAAGCCTCGGAGCCGAGAATGACGGAGGAGCGCGGGCGCGGCAAGTCGATCTCGATCACGCGCTTGATGCGGCCGGGGCGGAAGGTCATCACCAGCACGCGGTCGGAGAGCTGCACCGCTTCGGCGATGTTGTGGGTGATGAGCAGCGTGGTCTGTTTCAGCTGCTGCTGGATCTGGAGCACCTTGTCGCCGAGCAGCAGCCGGGTCTGCTCGTCGAGCGACGCGAAGGGCTCGTCCATCAGCAGCACCTTGGGCGAGAAGGCGAGGGTGCGCGCCAGCGAGCTGCGCTGGCGCATGCCGCCCGACATTTCCGAGGGATAGCGGTTCTCGAAGCCTTCGAGACCGACCAGCTTGACCAGCTCGCGCGCGCGCTTCAGACGTTCGGCCTTGGCCATGCCGGCGGTTTCCAAGGGAAACGCGACGTTCTCCAGCGTCGTGCGCCAGGGAAACGTCGATTCCTCCTGGAATACCATGCCGATGGAGCGGTGCGGCCCCTTGATCGATTCACCGCCGACCATGACGCTGCCGTCATAGCCGTCGACCAGCCCGCCGATGATGTTGAACAGGGTGGATTTGCCACAGCCCGAAGGGCCGATCACGGAAACGAATTCGCCCTGGCGCACCTCGAAGGAAATGCCGTCGAGCGCATGCACCGGACCTTCGGATGTCGCGAAGCGCTTGGAGATGCCCTCGACGGCCAGGACCGGCGCGGTCATGACCCGCCCGGCCGGAACCTAGCGCGCGCCCGGGGCGCGGGATATCGCGCCCGAGGTGCCGCTGTCATAGCCGGGCTCGACGCGTACATCGACCACCGCCACGCCGCCCGCATCGACCGCCGCAATCGCCAGCCGGACCGCTTCCGGCAGGTCGGCGAGATCGCGCACCGGGCCGAAGCCCTGCGCGCCCTGGGCCTCGGCCATCGCCGCCAGATCGATGTCGGGATGGGTGATGTGCTGGCCGATCCACTTGTTGGCCACCGGCCGGTTGCGTTCCTTGGCCATGCGTTCCTGGTGCACTTCGTCGTTGTAGAAGGAGCGGTTGTTGGCGATCAGGATCAGCAGCGGAATGCGGTAATGCACCGCGGTCCAAAGCGCCGTCACGCCCATCAGGAAATCGCCGTCGCCCAGCACCGCCACCGGCAGCCTTCCGCTGTCCTTGAGCGCGAGCGCCGAACCGATGCTGGTGCCCGGGCCCGAGCCGACGCCGCCGCCGCCGTCGCTGCCGAGGAAATCAAGCGGATGATGGACCGGCCAGAAATGCCCGGCCCAGGACAGCGAATGTCGCAGCAGCGAGGATTTGCGGCCCTTCACCGCCGCGCGCAGTGCCGCCGCCAGATGCGGCACCGTGATGGTGCCGGTGCCTTCGACCGCGGGCAGGCTGCGCGGCTCGGCCGGCTTGCGGCCGGGCCAGGCCGGGTGTTTGCGCGGCCCCAAGCCCGGCAGCGCAGCGAGCAGCGCCGCTACCGCCGGATCGGGTTCGGATGCGAGCGTCAAATCGACCGGGGCCAGGCCCTGGTGATCCATGCTCCAGCCATTGTGCAGATGCGCATCGAGCGTGGCGTGAATGACGAAGGATTTCACGTTCTCGCCGCGCCAGGCGCCTTTGAGCGTGCCGGCGAGATCGACCCAATCGAGCGCCAGCACGCAATCCGATTCGCGCAGCAGCGCCGCCGCCTCGACCCCGGGAAATGTGGCCGGCGCCGCGCCGAGCAGCGGATGATCGGAGGGGAAGGATCCCGCCTGTTTCAGATCGGTCAGCACCACCGCGCCGAGCGCCTCGGCCAGCTTGACGCGTTCGGCCCAGGCCTGTTCGCCGCGCGACATCCGGCCCATCAGGATCACCGGCCGGTGCGCGGCATGAAGGCGCTTGGCCGCCTCTTGCGCCTGCTGCGCGTCGGGCGCGGCGGAGGCGGTCGGGCGGAAACGCGTCACGTCGGGCAAGGGCGGCGCCGCGTCGAGTTTCGATTCCTGCAAGCCGGCGTCGAGGCAGACATAAGCGGGGCCGCGCGGCGCGGTCTGGATGATCTTCCAGGCGCGCAGGATCGATTCCTGCGCGGCGGCGACCGAAGCCGGCTGGTCGTCCCATTTGGTGTAATGGCGGATGAGCGCGCCCTGGTCCTTGGCGGTGTGAATCCAGTCGATCCAAGGCCGGCGTTTTGCCGCATCGACCGGTCCGGTCGCGCCCAGCAGCAGCAGCGGCGCGCGGTCGCACCAGGCGTTGAAAATCGCCATGGTGGCGTGCATCAGCCCGACGTTGGAATGGACGATCGCCGCCATGGGCGTGCCCGAAACCTTGGCCCAGCCATGGGCGATGGCGACGGCGCTTTCCTCGTGCAGCGACAGCAGCATCTGCGGACGCTCGTTGCCCAGCCGGTTGACCAGGCTGTCATGCAGGCCGCGATAGCTCGCGCCGGGATTGAGCGCCACATAGGGAATCTCGAGCGCACGCAGCAGATCGGCCACGGCGTCGCTGCCCCAGACGCCGCCGGCATTGGCGGGTTCATCGGACGGCAGCGGGCGCTCGATGCCTTCCGGCTCGTTGCGGCGCGTTTCTTTGGGCGCGGCGGTCATCCGACCTCTCCCTTGTGACGGACTTGGTTCTAAACGGGCCGGATTGTGCCCCGGGACGGGTTAAACGTCGAGGTTCACCACATCGAGCGCATTGGCCTGGATGAAATCGCGCCGCGGCTCGACCAGGTCGCCCATCAAGGTCGAGAAGATCTCCTCGGCCAGGTCGGCATGCGGCACCCTGACCTGCAGCAGCGCCCGCACCGCGGGATCGAGCGTGGTTTCCCACAACTGTTCGGGGTTCATTTCCCCGAGGCCTTTGTATCTTTGGATATCGCCCTGCTTGGGGCCGAGGCTCAGCACCGCCTCGAGCAGCGAGCTCGGGCCGTTGACGGTCATATCCTTGTCCTTGGATTTGAGCGTACCCGGCTTGCCGTAGACCTCCTGCAGCTCGGCGGTGCGCTCATCGAGGCGGCGCGCCTCGGCGCTTTTCAGCAGGGCGGCGTCGAGCACGCGGCGCTCGGTGACACCGTGGCGCTTGCGTGTCAGCACGAAGCTCTCGCCCGCGACCAGCTCGCCCTTCCAGCCGCGCGCGTCGGGCGGCGCCAGCGCGTCGAGCCGGGAGGCCAGATATTTGGCCGCCTCGCCGCCCTTCTTCGGGTCGTCGAGCAGCGCGGCGTCGAACACGCCGGCGATGGCCGCCTGTTCCACCACTTCGAGGCTACCGACTTTCCGCATCATCGGCTGCAACAGGTCGCGCACGTTGCGCGCGCGCTCGACCAGATCCTTCAGATCGTTGCCGGCGCGTTCGACCTGATCGTGCTGGCGGAACACCGCGTCCTTGATGCCGGCCGAGACCCGGTATTCCTCGAGCGCGGAATCGTCCTTGAGATAGATCGCCTTGCCCGAGCCGCGTTTCACCTGATAGAGCGGCGGCTGCGCGATGTAGAGATAGCCCTTCTCGATCAGGCTCGGCATCTGGCGGAAGAAGAAAGTCAGGAGCAGCGTGCGGATGTGGCTGCCGTCCACGTCGGCGTCGGTCATGATGATGACGCGGTGATAGCGCGCCTTGGTCGCGTCGAATTCCTCGGGGCCGATGCCGGTGCCGAGCGCGGCGATCAGCGTGCCGATCTCGGCCGAGGACAGCATCTTGTCGAAGCGCGCGCGCTCGACGTTCAGGATCTTGCCCTTGAGCGGCAGGATCGCCTGGAAGCGGCGGTTGCGGCCCTGCTTGGCCGAGCCGCCGGCGCTGTCGCCCTCGACGATGAACAGCTCGCTTTGCGCCGGATCGCGTTCCTGGCAATCGGCCAGCTTGCCGGGAAGATTGGCGAGGTCGAGCGCACCCTTGCGGCGGGTGAGTTCGCGCGCCTTGCGCGCGGCCTCGCGCGCGGCGGCGGCCTCGATCACCTTGCCGACGACGCGGCGCGCGTCCGTGGGATGTTCTTCGAACCATTGCCTGAGCTTGTCGGCGACGACGCCTTCGACCGCGGGCCGGGTCTCGGACGAGACCAGCTTTTCCTTGGTCTGCGAGGAGAATTTGGGATCCGGCATCTTGATCGACAGGATGCAGGTCAGGCCCTCGCGCATGTCCTCGCCGGTGAGCGCGATCTTCTCCTTCCGCGCCGTGATCTCGTCGGCGTAGTGGTTGATGGTGCGGGTGAGCGCGGCGCGGAAGCCGGCCAGATGCGTGCCGCCGTCGCGCTGCGGGATGTTGTTGGTGAAGCACAGCATGGTCTCGTGATAGCTGTCGGTCCATTCCATCGCCACTTCGACCGTGATCTTGTCGCGTTCTCCCGCCATGACGATGGGCGCGCCGTGCAGGACCTGTTTGGAGCGGTCGAGATATTTGACGAAGGCCTCGAGCCCGCCTTCGTAATGCAGTTTGACCGTCTTGGGCTCGACGCCGCGCGCGTCGGTGAGGTCGAGCGTCACGCCGGAATTGAGGAAGGCCAGCTCGCGCAGCCGGTGTTCGAGGGTCGCAAAATCAAACACGGTCTTGGTGAAGGTCTTGGGGCTCGGCCAGAACGTCACTTCCGTGCCGGTTTTCGGGCCCGGCTTGCCCTGGCGTTCGGCCACCGGCGCGGCGCCGACCTCCTTCAAGGGCGCCACCGGGTCGCCGTGCTTGAAGCTCATGAAATATTCCCGGCCGCCGCGCCAGATGCGCAAATCGAGCTTTTCCGACAGCGCGTTCACCACCGACACGCCGACGCCGTGCAGGCCGCCCGACACCTTGTATGAATTCTGGTCGAATTTTCCGCCGGCATGGAGCTGGGTCATGATGACCTGCGCCGCCGAGACGCCTTCCTCCTTGTGGATGTCGACCGGCACGCCGCGGCCGTTATCGACGACGGTGGCGGAACCGTCGGGGTTGAGCGTCACGCTGACCATGTCGCTGAACCCGGCCAGCGCCTCGTCGATCGAATTGTCGACCACCTCGTAGATCATGCGGTGCAGGCCCGAGCCGTCATCGGTGTCGCCGATATACATGCCCGGGCGCTTGCGCACGGCGTCGAGCCCGCGCAGCACCTTGATCGAATGCGCGCTGTATTCCTCTTTCTCTTCCGCGGCTTGCGAGGCGAGCGCGGGATCGGGCTTGGGCGGGCTTGCCGGTTTGCTCATGGACAACGGTCCGTTTCTTCTGGTTTTCAGCCGGGCGCGATCGCGGCCTGGGAAATGGCGAAGAACTGCGCCGCGCCGCGGAGCTCCTCGAACAGCGCGGCGTCGGTGCCGGCGAGCCAGGCCTGGGCCTTGAGATCGAGAATGGCCGCGAATAAGGCGGAGCGCCGTTCCGCATCGAGATGCGCGGTGATCTCGTCCAGCAGCAGCAGGGGTGCCGCGCCGCGCCGCGCCGCCGCGAGCCGCGCATAGGCCAGGGTGATGGCGATCAGCAGCGCCTTCTGCTCGCCGGTCGAGCAGGAACTTGCCTCGATGCCGGTTTCGAGATGCCGCACCAGCAGGTCGGAGCGGTGCGGGCCGCATTGGGTGACGCCGCTTTCGGCGTCGAGGCCGCGCCCGTCGCGCAAGGCACGGCGGAATTCCTCTTCGGCGGCCAGCGCCGGCCGGGTTTCGATCCAGCTTTCGACCGCGCCTTCAACGGCCAGCCCGGCGCGCGGGAAGGGCCCCTTGGCGCCGCGGCAGGCGGCGTCGAGCCGGGCCACCGCCTCGATGCGCGCCGCCGCCAGGGCCACGCCGTTCTCGGCCATGGCGTCCTCGAGCGCCGCGAGCCAGGCCGGGTCCGCCCCGCTCCCCTGATAAGCGCCGTCGCGCAGCAGCCGCGCGCGTTCGCGCAGCGCCTTCTCATAGGCGTTGAGCCGCGCCCAATGGCCGGGATCGAACCCCGTCACCAGCCGGTCGAGGAAACGTCGGCGCGATGACGCGCCTTCGATGAAAATGCGGTCCATCTGCGGCGTGAGCCACGCCAGGCCGAAACGCTCGGCCAGATCCTGCTGGCTTTTGGCCGCCGCGCCGTCGATGCGCAAGTGGCGGCGCTCGCCGCTGTCGCTGGAATCATCGCGGCCGGTGCCGATTTCGATCTCGCCGGCCGGCGTCGCCACCGCGGCCGCCATGGCCCAAGGTCCGGCCTGGTCGCGGCGGTCGATCTCCGAAAGCCGGGCGCGGCGCAGGCCGCGGCCGGGAGCGAGAAAGGACAGCGCCTCCAGCAGGTTGGTCTTGCCCGCGCCATTGGCGCCGTACAACACCACCGGGCCGGCATCGGCCGAGAGGCGCGCTCGGGCATAGCCGCGGAAATCGGTCAGCATCAGGCGCGAAACCGCCACCGGAAGGGGCGATGAGTCATTCGCCGGAATGGCGAGGGGGGCGAGCGCGTCCTGCCGCACGGGGAAACCGGGCGCGCCTTAGACGCGCATCGGCATGAGCACGTAGAGCGCGCTGCCGTCGGCGGCGTCGCGCACCACGGTGGGCGAGGCGGCGTCCGCCAGCATGAAGCGCGCATTCTCGCCCTCGATCTGCTCGGCGATGTCGAGCAGATAGCGGGAGTTGAAGCCGATCTCGAGCGACGCGGCGGCGTAGCCGACCTCGATCTCTTCCGAGGCGGTGCCGTTCTCGGGGCTGGTGGCGGAGAGCGTCAGGTTGTTGCGCTCGAGCGTCAGCTTCACGGCGCGGCTCTTCTCGGTGGAAATGGTGGAGACGCGGTCGACCGCCTCGGCGAATTCCTTGCGGCGCACGTCGAGCGTCTTGTCGTTGCCGGTCGGGATGACGCGGTCGTAATCGGGAAAGGTACCGTCGATCAGCTTCGAAGTCAGCACGGTGGCGCCAAAGGCGAAGCGGATCTTGGTGTCGGAGAGCGAAACCGACACCTCCTGGTCCATTTCTTCCAGCAGTTTGCGCAGCTCGTTCACCGCCTTGCGCGGCACGATCACGCCCGGCATGCCGGCGGCGCCGTCGGGCAGCGGCAACTCCATGCGCGCCAGGCGGTGGCCGTCGGTGGCGACAGCGCGCAACATGGCGACGCCGTCGCTTTTGGCGGCGTGGAGATAGATTCCGTTCAGGTAATAACGCGTTTCCTCGGTCGAGATGGCAAAGCGCGTGCGGTCGATCAGGCGTTTCAGGTCGGCGGCCGAAAGCGCGAAGCTGTGGCCCAGATCGCCGCCGGCCATCTGCGGATAATCCGCGACCGGCAGGCAGGCGAGGGTGAAGGTCGAACGGCCGGAACGCAGGCCGACCTGGCCCTTGTCGCCGTCCTCGAGCGATACCTGCGCGCCTTCGGGCAGCTTGCGCACGATGTCGTAGAGCGTGTGCGCCGGCACGGTGGTGCCGCCGGACTTGACGCCCTGGGCCGGCACGGACGAGACCATTTCGATATCCATGTCGGTGGCGGAGAGCGACAACTGGCCGTCCGCGGCCTTGAGCAGCACGTTGGACAGGATGGCGATGGTGTTGCGCCGCTCGACGACGCTCTGCACGTGGCCCAGGGCCCGGAGCAGGGCGGCGCGTTCGATGGTCAGTTTCATGGTTTTCGGGTTTCGCTCAGGTTTGTGACGGCGTTGCGTTATGGCCCCCTCGCGGGCCGGCACCCCGCCGCACGCGAACCGCCCGGAAATCGCCGGAAGAATCGAATGCAACGGGAAAAAACTATATCACAGCGCCGCCGCGCCGGTACACCAATTCGGGCGCCGCGAATCGCCACTTTTGTCTTTTAAATCAACCGATTAGACGAAGGCTAAGGCCTTGCGGCAGCTTAGGTTTCGAGCATCCGCTTCAGGAGCTCGATGTCCTCGGCCAAGGTGCGGTCGGCGGCCTTCAGTTCCTCGATCTTGCGGACCGCGTGCATCACCGTGGTGTGGTCGCGGCCGCCGAATTTGCGGCCGATCTCGGGCAGCGAGCGCGGAGTGAGCTGCTTGCACAGATACATCGCCACTTGGCGGGGCCGCGCCACGGCGCGGGCGCGGCGGGCGGAATGCATGTCGGCAAGACGGATGTTGTAGTGCTCGGCGACGCGCTTTTGGATTTCGTCGATGGTGACGCGGCGGTCATTCGCGCGCAGCAGGTCGTGCAGCACTTCCTGCGCGCTTTCGAGCGTGACCGTGCGGCCGACCAACTGGGTATGGGCGGAAATGCGGTGCAGCGCGCCCTCGAGCTCGCGCACATTGGAGGTGATCTTGTGCGCCAGGAATTCCAGCACCTTGCCCGGCACCTGGGATTTGGTCGCGTCCGCCTTGGCCTGGAGAATGCCGAGCCGCAATTCATAGGTCGTCGGGTGAAGATCGGCCACCAGCCCCCAGCCGAGGCGGGATTTGACCCGTTCCTCGATGCCTTCGAGGTCGGAAGGCGATTTGTCGGCGGAGATGATGATCTGCCGGTTCTGGTCAACCAACGCATTGAAAGTATGGAAGAATTCCTCCTGGGTCGCGTCGCGGCCGCCGATGAACTGGACGTCGTCGATCATCAGCACGTCGACCGAGCGGAACTGCTCCTTGAACGCCATGGTGTCCTTGAAGCGGATGGCGCGCACGAACTGGTACATGAACTTCTCGGCCGAGAGATAGATCACTTTGCGCGTCGGATCCTGGGTGCGCATGTGCCATGCGATGGCATGCATCAGGTGGGTTTTGCCCAGCCCCACGCCGCCATAGAGAAAAAGCGGGTTGAAGGGCACGTGGCGGTTGGGGCCGACCTGGGATTCGGCCACCCGGCGGGCGGCGGCGTGGGCCAGCTCGTTGGGCTTGCCGACGACGAAATTCTCGAAAGTGAAGCGCGGGTCGAGCGGCGCGCTGACGTCCTTCTCTTCGGCGGCGGTTTCCGCCGCTTCCTTTTCCCGGGGCTGCGGGGTCGCGAGCTCGACATCCGCCGGCTGGGCCATGGTCTTGCCGGTGACCAGGATTTCGACCGAAACGATGGCGTCATTCTCGCCGTTCCATAAGACGCGGATGCGTTCGGCGTAATGTTGCGTCACCCAATCGCGCAGGAAACGGGTCGGCACGCCTATGCGCACCCTGCCCTCGTCCACGCCATAGAGGGTCATCGATTTAAGCCAGGAACGATAGGCGGCGTCGCCGAATTCCTCGCGCAGGCGGCCGCGCACCCGCGCCCATTGGGATTGCAAATCACCCTTACGTCCCGTGGTTTCGTTCATGCGCTCGCCATTTCCTTCGGCACGAGCGCGCTCCGCGCGCCGGGCGCCGGATGGGATGGTCCGGGGATGAATGCCTTTTCGTCGTTTCGCGTCGCCTGATCGAAAGCCGGCGCCGCTTGCCTATTATTATCTATCGCCACTCCGCCCCCCAGGAACCCCGAACAGCGCACGGGCGCCCCTTTGCCGAAAGAAGTTCTTATTTCTTTTCGGCGCTAGCCTTTAGACGACGACCTGTAGTTGATACGCGAAACCAGTCTGGCACCCACTGCCCCGCCGTCGAAACTTTGCCGGTACCGCTCACCTACGACGCCCGACATCGCGATCCCCCGAGTGGATGAAACAGGGTCTTACGCCTTTTTCGACGGCGCAGATTCAAACTTTACCGAAGCCCAACACCGAAAGGCAACATAACTGCAATGCGAACGCAAAAATTTTTTTTCTTGCGGCAGAACGGCAACGGATGGGCTTAGCCCTTGAGCGCCTTGATCCGAGCGGAGAGACGCGACAGCTTGCGTGCAATCATGTTCTTATTCACTACGCCTCGCGCAGCGCCACGCTGAAGCTCCGGCTGCGCGGCGACGAACGCGGCGCGCGCCTTCTTCTTGTCGCCGGCCGCGATCGCGAGTTCGACGGCCTTGACGGAACTGCGGATGCGGCTCATGCGCGCCCGGTTGACGACGACGCGGCGCGTGGTCTGCCTTATTCTTTTTTCCGCCGATTTATGCGTCGCCATCTCGTATCCGTGATAGCCGAGGGATGTCGGTGCCGCGTGGATTGGAGCGCGCTTATAGCCACAGGCGAGGACGCGCGTCAAGCGTGCGACGGTTGCCGTCATCAACGGTTTTTGAAACTGGGCTTGCGTTTTTCGACGAAGGCGGCCATGCCCTCTTTCTGGTCCAAGGTCGCGAACAGCGAATGGAACAGCCGGCGCTCGAAGCGCACGCCCTCGGCAAGCGTGGTCTCGTAGGCGCGGTTGATCGACTCCTTGGCCATCAGCACCGCCGGGCGCGAGAGCGCCGCGATCTGCGCCGCGATCTTGACCGTCTCCTCGACCAGCTGCGCCGCCGCAATCACGCGCGAAACCAGGCCCGAACGTTCGGCCTCGGCCGCGTCCATCATGCGCCCGGTGAGAATCATGTCCATCGCCTTGGCCTTGCCGACGAAACGGGTGAGCCGCTGCGAGCCGCCGGCGCCGGGCATGATGCCGAGATTGATTTCGGGCTGGCCGAATTTCGCGCTGTCGGCGGCGATGATGGTGTCGCACATCATGGCGAGCTCGCAGCCGCCGCCGAGCGCGAAGCCCGCCACCGCGGCGATCACCGGCTTGCGGCACAAGGTCACGCGCTCCCAGCTTTTGACGAAATCGCCGAGATAGACGTCGACGTAATCGCGGTTCTGCATTTCCTTGATGTCGGCGCCGGCGGCGAAAGCCTTGTCGCTTCCCGTCAGCACGATCGCGCCGATCCGGTCGTCGCCCTCGAAGGCGTCGAGCGCCTGTCCGAGTTCGCCGATCAGCGCGTCGTTGAGCGCATTGAGCGCCTTGGGCCGGTTCAAGGTTATGAGGCCCACCGCGCCGCGGCTTTCGACCAGGATGTTCTCGTAGCTCATTGGCTTTGCTCCGGATTTCACGCTATTGCGGCAGCGGCGACAAGGTGAAGCCCACGGTCAGGTTGCCGTCGGGACCGCGGTATTCGAGCTTCAAGCGTTCGCCCTCGCGCCGCCAGAGATTGGCCCCGGCCGCGCTCCAGCCGAGCTGCGGCAGGGTCTGGACGTAGAAACGCGCGACCGCGTCGCGGGTCAGTTTGCCCTTGGCCTGGGCCTCGACGATGCGGCCCTCGGGCTTGTCGAACACCAGCGACGAGCCGGCGACGGGCGAAAGGCCGGGCATCAGGGGCAGGTCTTCGGTGCCGGGGACGAATTCATCGGCCCGCGCCGGCATCCCGGGCGCAAGCGCCGGCACGAGCAGCAGGCTGAACAGAAGGACGCGGCGCCGCATCGGCGAAACTTAGCCCTAGCGCTGCCGCTTGGCACAGTAAAAAGTCGAGCGGCCGCCTTGGACGATGCGTTTGATGCCGATGCTGCAATCGCAGCGCGGGCAGGACTCGCCTTCCTTGCCGTAGACCGTCCAGTGATGCTGGAAATATCCCAGCTCGCCCGAGGCCTGCACGTAATCGCGCAGGCTCGAACCGCCCGCCGCGATCGCGCGCGCCAGCACGTCGCGGATGGCGTTCGCCAATCGGCTTGCGCGTTCGCCTTGCACGCTGCGCGCCAGGCGCCGCGGCGACAGTCCCGCGCCGTAGAGACTCTCCGAGACATAGATGTTGCCGAGACCGGCGACCACGCGTTGGTCGAGCAGCGCCGCCTTGATCGAAGTCTTCTTGCCCTTGAGCAGCTTCGCCAGCGTCGCGCCGTCGAATTCGGGCGCGAGCGGTTCCGGTCCCAGATGCCGGAACAGTTTGTGCGCGGCCAGCGTTCCTTCGGTCGCGTAGTCGAGCAGCCCGAAGCGCCGCGCGTCGTTGAAGCGCAGCTCGACGCCGCCTTCGAAGCCCAGCACGGCGTGGTCGTGCGGCGCGGGCGGGGGCGCATTCGCCGCATCGGCCAGCACCAGCCGCCCCGACATGCCGAGATGCGCGATCAGTACGCCCCCGTCCTCGAGATGGAACAGAATATATTTGGCGCGGCGCGCGACGGCTTCGATGCGCCTTCCTTCGAGCTTCGCCTTCAGGCCGGGCGGAACCGGATTGCGCAGATCGCGGCGGTTGAGCTTGAAGGACAAGAGTCTTTTGCCCAGCAGACGCGCCGCCAAGCCGCGCGCGACGGTTTCGACCTCGGGCAATTCGGGCATGGTTCTCGGCGGCTCGCGTCTCTTGGAAGCAAGGCGGGGGGCGCGTATGGTGCGCCGATGGCGAGACCGGATACAAGCGAGACGGATTTCGGCTTCCGCCGCGTCGGAACGGACGAACACCGGCGCCTGGTCAGGGGCGTTTTCGACCGCGTCGCCCGGCGCTACGACCTGATGAACGATCTGATGTCGGGCGGCGTCCACCGGCTTTGGAAATCCTCGCTGATCGCGGCGCTCAATCCGCGCCCCGGACAGATTCTACTCGACGTCGCCGGCGGCACCGGCGACATCGCCCGGCGGTTCCTGGCACGCGCCGGATCCGGCGGGCGCGCCATCCTGTGCGACATCAACGAAAGCATGTTGCGCCAGGGCCGCGACCGCGCCCTCGACCGCGGCGCCTTGGAGGGCATCCAGTGGCTCTGCGGCGCCGCCGAGGCCCTGCCCGTCGCGGATTGCAGCGTCGATGCCTACACCATCGCCTTTGGCCTCAGGAACGTCACCGGCATCGCTGCGGCGCTGGCGGAGGCGCGGCGGGTCTTGAAACCCGGCGGGCGGTTTCTCTGCCTCGAATTCAGCCAGGTCGAGCGGCCGCTGTTGAAGCGCGCCTATGATTTATATTCCTTTACCGTATTGCCGCGTTTGGGCGCGGCGGTGGCCGGCGACCGCGAAGCTTATCAATACCTGGTGGAAAGCATTCGCCGCTTCCCCGGGCGACGCAAGCTTCTGTCCCTGATGGATCAGGCCGGGCTGGAGCAGACCAGCGTCCGTCCGCTTTCCGGCGGCATCGCCGCCATCCATTCCGGCTGGCGGCTCTGAACTGGACTTTGACGGCGAATTACACCTCCTATAGAGTGGATTTCCTCGAACCCCACATGAAGGATCACGGGCGCCGTGCTGCATGGACGCCGCATTCTCTTGATCGTTGCCGGCGGCATCGCCGCCTATAAGAGCCTCGATCTCATCCGCCGCCTCAAGGAGCGCGGCGCAACCGTGCGCTGCGTGCTGACCTCGGGCGCGCGGGAGTTCGTCACGCCGCTGGCGGCGCAGACCCTGAGCGGCGAGACCGTCTATGGCGACTTGTTCTCGCTGACCCAGGAAAACGAGATGGGGCATCTGCGGCTGTCGCAGGAAGCCGACCTGCTGATCGTGGCGCCGGCCACCGCCGATTTGATCGCCAAAATGGCGGCAGGATTGGCCGACGATCTCGCCTCCACGATTCTTGTGGCCACGGATAAGCCGGTGCTGTTCGCGCCCGCCATGAACACGCGCATGTGGGAGAACGCGGCCACAAGCGCCAATGTCGATCTTTTGGAAAAGCGCGGCCTGAAGCGGGTGGGGCCCGCAGCGGGAAAGCTGGCCGAAAATGAATCCGGCATGGGCCGCATGGCAGAACCCACGGAGATCGCGGATGCGGCCGAGGCGCTGTTCCTCGCCAGCGCCGCGCTCAAGGGCAGGCGGGCGCTGGTGACCAGCGGCCCCACCGAAGAGGCGATCGACCCGGTGCGCTATATCGCTAACCGCTCCTCGGGCAAGCAGGGCCATGCCATCGCCGCGGCCTTGGCGCGGTTGGGCGCCGATACGGTGCTGGTCTCGGGCCCGACGCGCGAGCCCGACCCGCCGGGAGTGAAGGTGGTGCATGTGCGCTCGGCGCGCGAAATGCTGTCGGCCTGCGAAGCCCAGTTGCCGGCCGACGTGGCGGTGTGCGCGGCCGCGGTGGCCGATTGGCGCGCCGAGGAATCGGGCCAGAAGCTCAAGAAAAAGCCGGGCGAGGCGCCCCGGCTGGCGCTGGTCGAAAACCCGGACATCCTCGCGACCTTGGCCAAGCCGGGCAACCGCCGGCCCAAGCTGGTGGTGGGTTTCGCCGCCGAGACCGAGAACCTCATCGCCAACGCCCAGGACAAGCGCCGCAGGAAAGGCTGCGATTGGATGCTGGCCAACGACGTCTCGGCGGCCGCCGGCACCTTCGGCGCCGAGGACAACGAAATCCATCTGATCGACGAGACCGGCGTCGAGGACTGGGGAAAAATCTCCAAGCGCGACGTCGGCGACCGGCTGGCGCGGCGCATCGCCGCGGCGCTCAATCGCCAGGCGGCGGAATAAGCGCGGGCGGCCTGGATCATGGTGCGGCTGACCAAGAAACTCCTGTTCGCCATCGAGGCGGTGCTCGACATCGCCTACAACGCCGGCGATCTGCCGGTGCAATCGGGCGAGATCACGCACCGCCAGGGCATTCCCCGGCGCTATCTCGAACAGGTGCTGCAACAACTGGTGCGCGCCGGCGTGCTGGCCGGGGTCAGGGGCCCGCGCGGCGGCTATCGCCTGGCGCGCGAACGCCGGCGCATCACGCTCGGCGAGATCGTGCGCGTGGTGCGCGAGCTCGACGGCGGCGGCGACCCGCTCGAGGAAACCGGCGGCGCCGCGCTCGGCCAGCGCGTGGTGCGGCCGGTGTGGAAGGAGTTGAACGACGAGGTAATGCGGCGGCTCGACGCCATCACCATCGAGGATCTCTGCCTGCGCGCGCACAAAGACGGCGTGCCGGGCGAATACGGCGCCAAGATCGATTTCACCATCTGAAACCGATCCGGGTGCGATTTTCCGAGGAGGCAAAGCCATGGCCGAAGCCAAATTCAAGACCGCCCCGGCTCATCTGAGCGCAGCCGGCGAGTTCCGCGGCCGGGTTTACGACAGCATCGTCGAGACCATCGGCGCCACGCCCCTGGTGCGCCTGGCGCGGTTCGGCCGCGCGCACGGCGCCAAGGCCGAAATCCTGGGCAAATGCGAGTTCTTCAACCCGCTCTCCTCGGTCAAGGACCGCATCGGCCTGGCGATGATCGAGGCGGCGGAGCAGCAGGGCCGCATCAAGCCGGGCAAGACCGTGCTGGTGGAACCCACCTCGGGCAATACCGGCATCGCGCTGGCCTTCGTCGCGGCATCCAAGGGCTATCGCCTGATCCTGACCATGCCGGAAAGCATGTCGGAAGAGCGCCGGCGGATGCTGAAAATTCTCGGCGCCGAGCTGGAGCTGACCCCGGCGGCGCAGGGCATGCGCGGCGCGATCGCGCGCGCCGAGGCGCTGGTGAAATCGCTGCCCGACGCCTACATGCTGCAGCAATTCCAGAACCCGGCCAACCCCGAGATCCACCGCCTCACCACCGCCGAGGAGATCTGGAAGGACACCGGCGGCAAGGTCGACGCGGTGGTGAGCGGCGTCGGCACCGGCGGCACGCTCACCGGCGTCGGGTCGGTGCTCAAGGCGCGCAAGCCCGGCTTGAAGATGATCGCGGTCGAGCCCGAGGATTCGGCCGTGCTGTCCGGTGGGCCGCCCGGCCCGCACAAGATCCAGGGCATCGGCGCCGGCTTCATCCCCGCCATCCTCGACGTCAAGCTGATCGACGAGACCATCCGCATCGGCAACGAGACCGCGTTCCGCACCTCGCGCGAGGCGGCGCGGCTCGAGGGCGTGGCGGTCGGGATTTCCTCCGGCGCGGCGTTGGCCGCGGCGGCGGAGATCGCGTTGCGCCCGGACATGGCGGGCAAGGTGATCGTCGTCGTGCTGCCCGACACCGCCGAGCGCTATCTTTCCACCGCCTTGTTCGAAGGGCTCTAGATGGCCGAAGCCGACGCCTTTGCGCTGACCGAGGAACAGTTCCGGCGTTACGCCCGGCACCTGATCCTCGACCAGGTCGGCGAGGAAGGCCAGGCCCGGCTGCTCCGATCGCGCGTGCTGGTGGCGGGGGCGGGCGGGCTGGGCTCGCCGCTGCTGATGTATCTCGCCGCCGCCGGGGTCGGAACCCTCGGCGTCGCCGATGACGATGCGGTCGATTTGCCCAATCTGCAACGCCAGATCGTGCACGACACGGCGCGCATCGGCGACAACAAGGCGTTGAGCGCCAAGGCGGCGCTGGCGCGGATCAATCCGGACGTCAAGGTCGAAACCCACGCGCTGCATTTGGACGCGAACAACGCGCCGGCGATCATCCGCCGTTATGATCTGGTGGCCGATGGCAGCGACAATTTCGCCACGCGCTATCTGTTGAACGATCTGTGTTACGCCCTGCGCAAGACCCTGGTCGGCGCGGCGCTGTCGCCCTTTGATGGGCAACTTTCGACCTTCAAGGCTTATCTAGGCCCGCCCCATCCCTGTTACCGCTGCCTGTTCCGCGAGCCGCCGCCCGCCGATCTGGTGCCGCGCTGCGAAACCGCCGGCATATTGGGCGCGGTGGCCGGCGTCATGGGCACGCTCCAGGCGGTCGAGGTGCTGAAGGAACTGCTCGGCATCGGCCAGAGCCTGTCGGGCGCGTTGCTGATGTACGATTCGCTCAACACCAATTTCCACAAGATCGAACTGTCGCGCGACCCCGACTGCCCGACCTGCGGGCGGGGCTGAACGGCCTTGAATAGCGGCGGACAAGCGCCCCAGGCGGCGCCGGAGAATTCTTCGGGTTCCGGCGCTCCGCGGGATTCTTTGGGTTCCGGCGCTCCGCGGGATTCTTTGAGTTCCGGCGCTCCGCGCCAAGGCGCGGTTTTCGCCGCCGCCCTGGTGGCGGTGGTGTTTTTCGCGCTCACCGCGCCGCTGACCCGCGCGATCACGCCGCAAATGGATCCGGTGCTGCTCGGCATGCGGCCGGCGCCGGCGGCGCTGGTGGCGGTGCCGTTGATCATCATCTTTCGGCTCAAGGGCCCGGGCGACGCCTATGGCTGGCTGCTGCTGGCGATTTCGGCCGCTTGCAGCTTCCTCGCTTTTCCGCTGCTGTTCACGCTCGGCCAGGCGCGCACCTCGGCCACCCATGGCGCGTTGATCCAGGCGGCGATGCCGATCTTCACCGGGCTTGCCGCCGCCATCGTCGACCGCCGCCGCCCGGGCGGTTTCTGGTGGCTGGGCGCGGCGCTGGCCTTCGCCGGCGAGGGCGTGCTGGTGTTTTTCCGCGACCAGGGCCCGGCGCGCGAGGCGTCGCTCGAGGGCGATCTGCTGATCCTGCTCGCTTCGGCGCTTTCGGCCAGCGCCTATATCGCGGGCGCAAGGCTGGCGCAGCGGATTTCGGCCTTGAACGCGACTTTGTGGTGCGTGGGCGCGGCCGGGTTGGCGGTTTTTCCGTTTGCCGCGGTGCGGGCGGTTGCGGTGCCGTGGTCGAGCTTCGGCTGGGGCGTGTGGGCCAGCATTGTCACGCTGTGCTATGGCCCGATGCTGCTCGCCTTCATCGCCTGGTTCTGGGCGCTGGCCAAGGGCGGCGTCAGGCGCGTTGCCGTGTTCCAGTTTCTGGTGCCGCCGCTTTCGGTGCTGATCTCGGTGGTGTTCCTGGGCGAGCGCCTGACCCTGCCGCTGGTCGTCGCCATGACGGCGATCTTCGGCGGCATCGCCCTCGCGCGGCGCGTCAAGCCTTGATAGCGGCGCGCTAAACCCGATTTTCGCCCGATCCGGACTTGACCTGATTTGCGGGCGGGGTTAGAGCAGAGCCCGTGTTCCGCGCCGTGTCCCTGTCATTCCGATCTCAATCTGCGTTGATCGCGCTTGCCGTTCTTTTTTTCGCGGCGATCCCTGCCCGCGCCGACGACAAGCCCAACGTGCCGCGCTTCGCGTCCTTGCGCGTCGGCGAGGTCAATCTGCGCTCCGGTCCGGGCACGAAATACCCCATTCAATTCGTCTACCGCCACAAGGGATTGCCGGTCGAAATCCTCAGCGAATACGACATATGGCTGAAGGTTCGCGACTGGCAGGGCAGCGAGGGCTGGGTGCATGAGCGCATGGTCACGCCCGCCCGCACCGTCATCATCAAAAGCGATACGCGCACCATCTATCGCGATCCGGCGCGGGATTCGCCGGCTCTGGCCAAGCTCGAGCCCGGCGTGGTGGCACGGCTGTTGGAATGCCGCAACGCCTGGTGCCGGATCGAAACCGAAAAGCAGAACATCAAGGGCTGGCTGTTGCGCAGCGAAGTGTGGGGCGTCTACCCCGACGAAGTGGTGCAGTAGAGCAATATCGGCCTGAATGGAATCAGCCGATTCCATTCAGGCCGATAAAATTGCTCGCCAAACAAATAATAGAGCGCGTTCGCCGACGGCGATCACGCTCTAACCCGCCATATTGACGGCGATATCGTCCTGCGGTCATCCTCGGTCCATCATCAGCGAGGAGAGCGGCGATGTATTATTATTTCCATTACGGCATCACCTTCGGCAACGCGCTGGCGATCGCCATGTCCTGGACCGCGAACAAGAGCGTGCTCTGGGCGGTGATCGACGGTTTCCTGAGCTGGATCTACGTCATCTATTACGTGCTGCTGCACATGCCTACGAGCTAGGCCGCGCCCGCGCGGCGAAGCTGGCTAGGCGAAATCCCCGGCCAGCGCCTGGCGTGTGGCTTCGGACAACACTGCCATATGGCCGTAATCCGCGTGCTCGATGCCGGCCATCACCTGGGTTCCGGGAACCTTGAACTTGGCCTTTTGCTCCGGGGTGAAGGGAAAGCGCAGGAATTGCACCGAGGAGGCCTTGCCCTCGGGCGAGGTGTTCTCGCGCGTCGGATCGGCCTCGCCGCGAACCTTCTCCCCGGCGAAGGACAGATACACCTTGTGCTCGACGCCGCCCAGCCGGTGCAGCAGCTTGTCGCGCTGCACCGGATCTTCGATCTCGAACATCACCGTCGCGACCAGCTCGCTGCCCTTGGGGATGAGCGGGTTGTAGGCGGCGAGTTCGTCCACGATCTGCGGCTCGCCGCCGCGCTCGACCGCCAGCATCTCGTGCACCTGGTGCCACATGGTGTCGAAATTCTCGAAATAGAATGTCGCATGGGGACCGACCTCGACGCGGCGGTTCTGTTTGAGCGCGCTGATGCGCTTGCGGTGATCGCGCCGTTCGCGCTCGTAGCGCTCCATCGGCAGGATGTCGGCGCGGGTCAGGTCGCGGAACTTCGTCATCGGCCGTTCTCCGGAAGCAGGCCATAGGACAGCGCCATCAGCTCGATCGGGTGATAGGTCTCTGCCGGCGCGTGGCCTTCCTCGCCCAGCATCTCCATGCCCTGCTGGATGTGGAGAGCGGCCAGCGGGCATTCCGAGGCGAGACGGCGCTTATCCGCCTTGGCCGCCTGGCGCGCCACCGGCTTCCCGAGCTTGATGGCGATGTCGAAATTCTCCTTTTTCACGCCCCAGGAGCCGCCATGACCGGAGCAGCGCTCGATCACCGCGATCTCGGTCTGGGGCAGAAGCCGCAGCATCTCCGCCGCCTTCGGACCCATGTTCTGCGCCCGCGCGTGGCAGGCGAGATGCACCGAAACGCCGCCCTCAAGCGGCTTCAGGCCCGGCGCCAGCCCTTCCTTCTTGGCGATATCGACCAGGTATTCGCTGGCGTCGAAGGTGGCGCGCGCGAGCCGCTTCACGTCTTCGTCCTCGGGCAAGAGCAAGGGCCATTCGAATTTGAGCATCAGCGCGCAGGACGGCACCAGCGCGACGATGTCGTGGCCCTGCTCGATAAGCGGTTTCAACGCCTGGGCCACGCGCCGCGCGTTGCCGGCGACGCGCGCCAGATCGCCCTGCTCGAATTGCGGCATGCCGCAGCAGCCGGGATACGTCACCGCGGTTTCGACCCCGTTGAAGGCCAGCACCGCGCGCAGCGCTTCGCCGATGCGCGGGTTGCTGTAATTGACGAAGCAGGTGGCGTAGAGCGCGGCCTTGCGGCCGAAGGCGGGAGCGCCACGGTTGATTTCGGGCGCCCCATCGCGGGCGCGCATGACGAAGGTCTTGCCGTGGAATTTTGGCAATTCGGCGCGGCGGTCGATGCCGGCGAATTTTTCCATCGCCGGGCGGGTCAGGCGGTTGCCGGTGGCTGTCGCCCAATTGGCGAGCGGCGACAGCGCGGCGCCGAGCTTGCCGTTGCGGTCGGTTTCGACCATCTGGCGGCCGAGCGCGCTCTCCCCCTCGGTTCCCATGCCGGAAGCCCGGGCGCGCAGCATCAGATGCGGAAAATCGACGTTGAAGGCGTGCGGCGGCACGTAAGGGCATTTGGTCATGAAGCACAGATCGCAAAGCGTGCAGGCCTCGACCACCTTGCCGTAATCGCCGGGCGCGACGCCGTCGACCTCGCCGCTGGCGCCCGCATCGATCAGGTCGAACAGCCGCGGAAAGCTGTCGCACAGATTGAAGCAGCGCCGGCAGCCGTGGCAGATCTCGAAGACGCGCTTCAGCTCGGCCTCGATCTTGGCCGGATCGGAAAAATCCGGATCCTGCCAGGCAATCGGATGGCGCGTCGGCGCCTCGAGACTACCTTCGCGCATAAGGCCTCACGTCATGAAGAACAAAAAACGAGCGGGGGCACGAACGCCCCCGCCGCGGCTTCAACCGATGCTGTCGAGCGCCTTCTGGAAACGCCCCGCATGGGATTTCTCGGCCTTGGCCAGAGTCTCGAACCAGTCGGCAATCTCGGTGAAGCCTTCCTGGCGTGCGGTCTTGGCCATGCCCGGATACATGTCGGTGTATTCGTGGGTCTCGCCGGCGATCGCCGCCTTGAGATTGTTCGAGGTCGAGCCGATCGGCTTGCCGGTCGCCGGGTCGCCGACTTCCTCGAGAAATTCAAGATGGCCGTGCGCATGGCCGGTCTCGCCCTCGGCGGTGGAGCGGAAGACGGTGGAGACGTCGTTGAAGCCTTCGACGTCGGCCTTCTGCGCGAAATAGAGATAGCGGCGATTCGCCTGGCTTTCGCCGGAGAACGCGTCCTTCAGATTCTGTTCGGTCTTGGAGCCTTTCAGGGCCATCGGATCCTCCTCTTGGGAATGAAATCGAACGGCGCGCCGTCAAACGCGCGTCACCCGTCCTATATGAACCCTGGGATTGGCGCTGTCAATAGATTAGAATAGTTTTAATATATTACCTAAATTGCCACGGAATATGACAATTCAGATGAATTAGCGGCGGGTCGTGGGCTGTTTCTGGGGGCGTTCGACGCGGATGATGACGTCGACGCGGCGGATGGCGGCGCCATCCGGGGGCAAGGGCAAATTGGTCACGTTGATGCGCTCGCCCGGAATGTCGAGCAAATGGCCCGAATCCTCATAGAAGAAATGGTGGTGGTCGCTGACGTTGGTATCGAAATAAGAGCGCCCCGGGCTGACCACGACCTCGCGCAACAGCGCCGCGCCGACGAACTGATGCAGCGTGTTGTAGACCGTGGCGAGCGAAACCGGCACATCGGCCGCCAGCGCCTCGCCGTGCAGTTCCTCGGCGCCGACATGGCGGTCGCCTTGTTCGAACAGCAGCCGCGCCAAAGCCAAACGCTGGCGCGTCGGCCGCAATCCGGCGGCGCGAAGCAATTCCAGGGCGTTGGCGAAGGGGCGCGGCGCGTTCATGAACGGTATATGGGCCTGACGAAAGCGGATGTGAAGTGGCTCAATTTAGCCCAAACCGGGGTTTCCGGCTAGGCCGGAATTGGCCGGAAAAGCCAATCAGCTCGCCACCGCGGCGGCGCGGCCGACGCGGCCGGGCGGGAAGTAGATCGAAACTGTCGTGCCTTTGCCCGGCTCGCTCGCAATGTCGAGTGTACCGTCATGCAGCTCCACCAGGTGTTTCGACAGCGGCAGGCCCAGGCCGACGCCGCCGTGCCGGCGCGACAGGGCGCGCTCGATTTGGCCGAAAGGCTTGAGCGCCTGCGGTATGTCTTCGGCGGCGATGCCGAGCCCGGTGTCGGAAACGCTCAGCGACAGACCCCGGTTCGGCAGCAGCCGCGCGCCGACCGTGACCTTGCCGCCCGCGGGCGTGAACTTGATCGCGTTGCCCAAAAGGTTGAGCAGGATCTGCTTGACCGAACGGAGATCGGCGTAGAGCGGCGGCAGATTCGGCTCGATCTCGCGGCTGATAGTCAGCCCGCCATCGCGGGCGCGCGCGCCGATCAGGCGCAGCGTTTCGCCGACCGGATCGGCGACATCGATCCATTGCGCGTCGAGGTCGAAATGACCGGCCTCGATCTTGGACATGTCGAGAATGTCGCTGATGATGTCGAGCAGGTGGCTGCCGGCGTCGTGAATGTCCTTGGCATACTCGTGGTAACGCCGGTCGCCGAGCGGCCCCATGATCTCGGACATCATGACCTCGGAAAAGCCCAGTACCGCGTTCAAGGGCGTGCGCAATTCGTGGCTCATATTGGCGAGGAATTGCGATTTGCTTTGGTTGGCGCTTTCGGCCGCTTCCTTGGTCTGAAGCAACTCTTGCTCGGCGCGCTTGCGGTCGGTGATGTCGAGATACAGGCTGACGATGCCGCCTTCGCCGGTCTTCTCTTCCCACACCTGGACGTAGCGGCCGTTGGTGAAGGCCATTTCGAACGGCCCGGTGGGATTGCGGTGGCGCGCCACGCGCGCGGCCACCCATTCAAGGGAATCCCGGGTGCCGCCGATGGATACGACAAAGGGCGTCGCGCGCCGTATCAGCTCGGTGAAGACCGCGCCCTGCTGGATGTCGTCGGTGACGTGGGACAGAATCTCGTGCATGCGCTGGTTCCACAACACCAGCCGGTCTTCGCTGTCCCAGATGGAAAAGCCCGCGCCCATCTGCGAGATCGCGTCGCGCAGCCGCGACAGCCGCGCGTTCAGCTGGCCGTGCTCTTCGCGCATGACGTTGTGGGTGTGCGCGAGCACCCGGTGCTGGCGCTCGAACTCGCCATAGGCGCCGTCGACGAGACCCAGCAGCGTATCGAGATCGATCGCGCCGTCCGCCTTGCCGCCGCGCGCCTTTTTCAACTGTCTTTGCAGCAGCCTGTGCAAGGGTTCACGCTTCGGCGATGGTGGTGATGGTCATGGTCTGGTTGTGGAGATCGCAGAAGGGCGAATTCTCCAAGGGCGCGATCTCGCCATAGGAATAGAAGCCGGTGAGCCGGCAGGCTTGTCCCAGCACGTCGTGCACCGCCTCGACCTCGTCGGCGATCTGTTGGCCCATCAGCAGCTTGCGGCCGATGCAGCTCACCAGAATGGCGAGCTGGGCTTCGGGAAAGGCGGCCTTTTGCGCGGCCTGGCCGGCGCCGGCGATCAGGTGGTCGAAATGGCCGAGCATGATCTGGGCGACGTGGCCTTGGGGGATGGTGCCGGCGAAAATCATCGCCTTGCGCTCCTCGTCGATGCCGATGACGGTGCGCACCAGGCTGGCCTCGGGCTTGCCCACCGGATGAATGCGCAAGGGGCAAAGCAACGCGCTCGCCGGCAGGTTCGCGGCCTCGGGGCCGAGATATTTCTTGTAGAGATCGAGCGCCGGCAAATCGTCGAGATCGAACAGCGTGTTGCCCGCCGAGCGGGTGACCAGCCGTTCCGGCCCGACCGCATCCCAGCCGCCGACGCTGCCGTAGCCCAGGCGGATTTCCGGACCGTAGAACCCCACGGCGACAAGCTTGCCCGGTTCGGGATTGGCGTTGAAGCCGACGCGGGTCGAAACGAAAGACGAGCCGTCGCCGGCCAAGCCGCCGGTGATCGTGATATCGGGTCCGAGTATGTGCTGGATGCCGGCAACCAGCTCGGAGCCGTTGACCTGCGTTCCGTCGGACAACAGGAACACCCCGCGCAGGCCTGGGCGCGGCAGCCCGCGGCCCAGCCGCACGCCGGCGTCGAACGAGTTGCGCTCCTCGCCGCCGATCGACGTGCCGGCGAAGACCAGCCGGGCGTGTTTGAACGCGATCGCGGTGGCGATGATCGAGCCATCATGGACGTCGGTTTCGCTGATTTCGCCGCCGGTGGTGCAGCCGATGATGGAAGCGGCGGGATAGAACGCCTTGAGCTCGTTGTAGCGCGCGCCGTCGTCGGTCGTTCCGGGCGAGGCGAAGAAAATGACCAGCGCGGGCGAGAGCGCGCCGTCGCTGTTCAAGAGCCGCCAGCCGTCGCGCGGCTGCCAGAGACGCTGCTCCAGTTGCATGAGAAACACTCTCCGTATCGGGCCCGGCCGGAAGGATCGATAGGAAAGCACGCCTGACCTTAACAAAGAGGTAACGACTGCGACGGCGCGGAAAGCCAAGGGAAATGCAGGGAAAATCGGCGTTCTATGCCGCCGATGGCCGTTGGCCGGAGAGCGCCGCCCGGCGGGCGGGCGGAAATTCAGTCGCCGGTCTTCAGGCGCTCGACCAGCTCGCGCACCGAAGGCACGAAGCCGTTGGCATAGAACGGGTCCGAGGCGAAGCGGAAGGCGTTGTGGCCCGAGAACATGAGCTGGAATTCGACGTCGTCGCTATGGGCGATGTTTTGCAACGTCTTCTGGATGCAGAAGCTCCGGGGATCGGCCTTCTTGCCGGTGGTGCCTTCCTCGTTCTGCGCCCAGTTCGAGAACTGGCAGGCCGAGAGGCAGCCCATGCAGTTGATCTGGTCGTTGCGGATCTCGAGCGCCTTTTTCGGCGTGACGAAGACCAGCGTCGAATCCGGCGTCCGCAGCGCCTCGGTAAATCCCTGATTGATCCAAGTGAGGGCGCGTTCGCGATCATGCGGCGTGAGATAGACGATGCGTTTGCGAGCGCCCACTTCCAGCGGCGCCAGATGGTCGCCCACCTGTTCGATCGAATAGGCCACCTGGTGCTCGGCGCGCTCCTGCAGCTCCTCGATGAAGTGGTTGCGCACCGCCGAGGAATAGAATCCGGTCGGGCTGAAGCGGTTGAGGAACACGTCGCCTTCCTTGAGCGTCAGCAGCTTGCGCTTCCACGCATCCGAGATCGGGCTTTCCTTGGTGAGCAGCGGCCGGGTGCCGAACTGGAAGGCGATCGGGCCCAATTCGGGATTGTCGAGCCAGTCCTCCCATTCCCTGAGGCACCACACGCCGCCCGCCATGATGATCGGCGTCTCGCCCAAGCCGAAATCGCGCATCATCCGCCGGAGCTCCAAGACGCGCGGATAGGGCGATTCGGGACGTTCCGGGTCCTCGCTGTTGGTGATGCCGTTGTGGCCGCCGGCGAGCCAGGGGTCTTCGTAGACCACGGCGCCGAGCCAGTCGCGGAACTTGTGATAGGCCCGCTTCCACAGCGCGCGAAACGCGCGCGCCGAGGATATGATCGGATAGTAATCGACGCCGTAGCGCGAGCAAATTTCGGCGATGCGATAGGGCATGCCGGCGCCGCAGGTGACGCCGCCGATGAGCCCGCGCGCGCCTTCGAGCACGCCGGTGAGAATCTCCTCGGCCGCCGCCATCTCCCACAGGATGTTCATGTGCAGCCGGCCCTGGCCGGAGGCGCGCTCATAGGCGACCTTGGCCTGGTGGATGCCGCCCATGATGGAATAGCGGATCAACTCCTCGTGGCGCTCGCGCCGCGTCTTGCCGCGATAGATCTGCGGGAGGGTGCGGCCCCGGGCGTCCTTCGAATCGGCGTTGACGCCGGAGAAGGTGCCGACCGCGCCGCTGAAGGCCCAGGCGCCCGAGCTTTCGCCGTTGGAGATAGAGATGCCCTTGCCGCCCTCGACCAGGGGCAGCACTTCGCGTCCCGACATCACCAAGGCGTTGAGCGCCCTCAAATCCCTATTGCCCTCCGGGGCCGCAAGAGCGGCCCCCTGGATTCCATGTAGGACCGGGCGGCGCGATTATCAACCGCCCGCCTTGGCCTCTTCGCGCGGCCGGCGGCTTTCCGCCAGTTTGGCGCTGATGTCCTCGCCGGTCGCCTGGTCGACCTGCTTCATCGACAGCTTCACCTTGCCGCGGTCGTCGAAGCCCAGCACCTTGACCTTGACCTGGTCGCCGACATTGACCACGTCGGTGGTCTTGCCGACGCGCTGCGGCGCCAGCTCGCTGATATGCACGAGCCCGTCCTTGGCGCCCAGGAAGTTGACGAAGGCGCCGAAATCCATCGTCTTCACCACCTTGCCGTTATAGATGACGCCCACTTCCGGCTCGGCGACGATGCCCTTGATCCACTTGATCGCGGCCTCGGACGCGCTGGCGTCGACCGCCGCGACCTTGATCGTGCCGTCATCCTCGATGTCGACCTTGGCGCCGGTGACTTCGCAAATCTCGCGGATCACCTTGCCGCCCGAGCCGATCACTTCGCGGATCTTGTCTTTCGGGATGGTGATGACGGTGATGCGCGGCGCGTTGGTGGAAACCGCCTCGCGCGCATGCTGCAACGCCTTCGCCATCTCGCCCAGGATATGCAGGCGGCCGTCGCGCGCCTGGTTGAGCGCGATCTTCATGATCTCCTCGGTGATCGAGGTGATCTTGATGTCCATCTGCAAGGCGGTGACGCCCTGTTCGGTGCCGGCCACCTTGAAGTCCATGTCGCCCAGGTGATCCTCGTCGCCGAGGATGTCGCTCAGCACGGCGAAGCCGGTCGGCTCCTTGATCAGGCCCATGGCGATGCCGGCCACCGGCCGGGTGAGCGGCACGCCGGCGTCCATCAGCGACAAGGACGCGCCGCACACCGTCGCCATCGAGGACGAGCCGTTCGATTCCGTTATCTCGGAAACGACGCGAATGGTGTAGGGGAAGCTTTCGCCCTGGGGCAGAAGCGGGTGAACGGCGCGCCAGGCGAGCTTGCCGTGACCGATCTCGCGCCGGCCGGGCGAGCCCATGCGCTTGGCCTCGCCGGTCGAATAGGGCGGGAAGTTGTAGTGCAGCAGGAAATTGGAGCGGTACTCGCCCTCGAGCGCGTCGATGATCTGCTCATCCTCGCCGGTGCCGAGCGTGGTCACCGACAAGGCCTGGGTCTCGCCGCGGGTGAACAGCGCCGAGCCGTGGGCGCGCGGCAACACGCCGACCTCGACCGAGATCGGCCGGATGGTCTTGGTATCGCGGCCGTCGATGCGCGGCTGACCCTTCAATATGGCGCCGCGCACGATATCGGCCTCGAGCGACTTGAAGAGCTTGCCGGCCAGCGTGCGTTCGCCCTCGTCCTCGAACAGCTGGGGTATCTTGGCCTTGGCCTCGTCCAACATGTTGGAACGCGCCTGTTTCTGCCGTTCGGCATAGGCCGCGGCCAGATCGGCCGAGACCGCGCCGCGCAGCTTCTGCTCGATGACCTTCTTCTGCGCGCCGGTATCGGGCATGTCCCAGGGATCCTTGGCGGCGGATTCGGCCAATTCGACGATCGCGTCCAGCACCGGCTGGAAGCCTTTGTGGCCGAACATGACGGCGCCGAGCATGATGTCCTCGGACAACTCCTTGGCCTCGGATTCGACCATCAACACGCCTTCTTTGGTGCCGGCGACGATGAGGTCGAGCGCCGAATTCTTGAGATCGTCGATCTTGGGATTGAGCACGTATTGGCCGTCGATATAGCCCACGCGCGCGCCGGCGATCGGCCCCATGAAGGGGACGCCCGAGAGCGTGAGCGCCGCCGAGGCGCCCACCAACGCGACGATGTCGGGATCGTTCTCGAGATCGTGCGACAGCACCGTGCAGACCACCTGAGTCTCGTTGAGGAAACCGGGCGCGAACAGCGGCCGGATGGGGCGGTCGATCAGCCGCGATGTCAGCACCTCCTTCTCGGAAGGCCGTCCTTCGCGCTTGAAGAACCCGCCCGGGATCTTGCCGGCGGCGAAGGTTTTTTCCTGGTAGTTGACGGTCAGCGGGAAGAAATCCTGTCCCGGCTTCGCCTGCTTGTTGGCGACCGCGGTGCACAGCACCGTGGTCTCGCCGTAGGTCGCCATCACGGCGCCGTCGGCCTGGCGCGCCACGCGGCCGGTTTCAAGCACCAGGCGGCGGCCGCCCCAGTTAACTTCCTTGCGGAATAGATTGAACATGTCTCGTCTCTCTCTTCTCTCTCGCGGTGAAATTCGTGGGAAACGTCGGCGCGGCGGTCGCGGCGAAGGATTCCCGGATGCGGGGTTGCGGGGTCAAGGCCGGCGCCTGCTTCCGGCCTATGAAGGGCAGGATCAGCGGCGCAGCCCCAGGCGGTCGATCAGCGCCTCGTAGCGCTTGGCGTCGACGCGCTTCAGGTAATCGAGCGTCGAACGCCGCTGGCCGACCATGACCAGCAGGCCGCGGCGGGAATGGAAGTCCTTGGTGTGGGTCGCCAGATGCTCCGAGAGCTTCTGGATGCGTTCGCTCAGAATCGCGACCTGGACCTCGGGCGAGCCGGTGTCGCCCTCTTTGCGCGCGTATTCGGCGATCAGTTCCGCCTTGCGCGTCACCGCTATCGACATCGTTTTCTCCTTGCGATCTAGACGTTCATCACGCGCAGGGGACGGATTTCCCCGGACGCGACTTCAGCGAGCGCCACCAGCTTGCCGCCGCTTGTTGCACAGATCCTGGCGCCTTCGCCGATTTGATCGATGCGCGCCCGGTCCTGTGGACGCAACGGCGTCACGGCCTGGCCGCAACGCAGGGCTTTCGCCTGGGATTCCGTCAGGGCGAGCGCCGGGATGTCGTCCAGCGCCGTCTCGAGCGGAAGCAGGTGCCCGGAAGCGGCCGCACTATGCCCCAAGGTCTCGAGCAGTGCCAGGGAAATCGCCCGTTCGAGCGTGAAGCAACCGACCGAAATACGTTGCAGTTCAGTGACATAAGCGAGGGTGCCGAGGGCCAGGCCGAGGTCACGGGCGAGCGCCCGGATGTAGGTTCCCGAACCGACCTTGGCTTCAAAGCGCGCGTGATCGGGATCGGGCAAGTCCAAGAGCGCCAGGCCGTGGATCGAAACCGCGCGCGGCGCGAGCGCGACATCGGCGCCGCCGCGCGCCAGGTCATAGGCGCGCGCGCCTTTCACCTTGAGCGCCGAGAAAATCGGCGGCGTCTGCATCTGATCGCCGGTGAAACGCGGCAGCATCGCTTCGATGGCGGCGCGATCGGGACGCGCGGTGCAGGTGGCGGTCACAACGCCCTCGGCATCGTCGGTCGAGCGCGATTCGCCCCAGGCGAGGGTGAAGCGATAGGTCTTCGGGCCGCCCAGGGCGAAGGACATGGTCTTGGTCGCCTCGCCCAGCGCGATCGGCAGGACTCCCGTAGCCAGCGGGTCAAGCGTCCCGGCATGGCCGGCCTTTTGCGCGCCGAGGATGCGTTTCACCGCCGCCACGGCGCGCGCCGAGCTCAGGCCCAGCGGCTTGTCGAGCACGATCCAGCCATGGAGCGGCGTACCCTTGGTCCGGCGGCTCATTCCTGCTTCTTTCCGGTCTGCTTCTTTGCCCCGGGGTGCGGCGCCAGGTCGCGCGCGACCTCGGGGCGGTGCAGCAGCGCATCGATGCGGCTCGCATGCTCGAAGGACGTGTCGAGCGCGAAGCCGATGGTCGGAACGATGCGCAGCTTGACCGCCTGCGCCAGCTCGCGGCGCAGGAAACCGCTGGCGCGTTTCAGCGCCTCCAGCGCTTCGCCGGCATGGGCGCCGGCCAAGGGCATCACATAGGCGGTGGCGTTCTTCAAATCGGGCGAAACCCGCACCTCGGTCACGGTCAGGGCCAGGCCGGCGAGCGCCGGATCGTGCAGCCTGCCCTGCTCGAAGATATGCGCCAATGCGTGGCGCAATTCCTCGCCCACCCTCAAGGGGCGCGGCCCCGGCGCGCTTGGTCCTCGTTTCGGCATCGGTCTCGGCTTCCGCGGAAATATGCGCGCCCGTTAGAGGACGCGGGCGACCTCTTCGACCTCGAAGCACTCGATGACGTCGCCCTTCTCGATATTGTCGTAATTCTCGAAGGCCATGCCGCATTCGGTGCCTTCGCGCACCTCGCGCACCTCGTCCTTGAAGCGCTTCAGGGTCTTCAGGCTGCCTTCGTGGATGACGACGCTGTCGCGCAGCAGGCGCACCTTGGCGCCGCGCCGTACCAGGCCTTCCTTCACCATGCAGCCCGCCACCTTGCCGACCTTGGTGATGTTGAACACTTCGCGGATCTCGGCGTTGCCGAGGAAGCGCTCGCGCTTGGTCGGCGTCAGCAGGCCGGTCAGCACGCCCTTAATGTCGTCCACCACCTCGTAGATGATCGAGTAATAGCGGATCTCGACGCCGTCGCGCTTGGCGAGATCGCGCGCCTGCGGGTTGGCGCGCACGTTGAAGCCGATGATGGCCGCGTTCGAGGCCTTGGCCAGGATGATGTCGCTTTCGTTGATGCCGCCCACCGCGGCGTGCAGCACGCGCACCTTGACCTCGTCGGTGGCGAGCCCTTCGAGCGAGGCGACGATGGCTTCGAGCGAGCCTTGCACGTCCGATTTCACCACCACCGCCAGTTCCTTGGCGGAACCCGCGGCGATTTGCGTGAACATCTGCTCGAGCGTGCCGCGCGCGCCGGCGGTCGCCGTCTTCTCGCGCCTGAGCCGTTGCCGGTAGGCGGCGATGTCGCGCGCCTTGCCTTCGTTCTCGGCGACGATGAAATCGTCGCCCGCCAGCGGCGTGCCGTTGAGGCCGAGAACTTCGACCGGCATCGCCGGGCCGGCGGACGGGACGTTCTGGCCGCGGTCGTCGATCAGCGCCCGCACCCGGCCCCATTCGCTGCCCGAAACGAAGATGTCGCCCACCTTCAGGGTGCCGCGCTTGATCAGCACGGTGGCGACCGGGCCGCGGCCGCGTTCGAGCCTGGCCTCGATCACCGTGCCTTCGGCGGGACGGTCCGGATTGGCCTTCAAATCGAGGATTTCGGCCTGGAGCAGGATCAGCTCCTCGAGCTTCTCGAGATTGGTCTTCTGGGTCGCCGAAACCTCGACGTCGAGCACTTCGCCGCCCAGTTCCTCGAGCACGATCTCGTGCTGCAACAGTTCCTGGCGCACGCGCTCGGGCTTGGCGCCGGGCAGGTCGATTTTGTTGATGGCGACGATGATCGGAACCTTGGCTTCCCTGGCGTGGCGGATGGCCTCGACCGTCTGCTCCTTGATGCCGTCATCGGCGGCCACCACCAGGATGACGATGTCGGTGACCTGGGCGCCGCGCGCGCGCATGGCGGTGAAGGCCTGGTGGCCGGGCGTGTCGATGAAGGTGATCTGCTGGCCGTTCTTGAGCGTCACCTTATAGGCGCCGATATGCTGGGTGATGCCGCCGGCTTCGCCGGCCGCCACGTCGGTCGAGCGCAACGCGTCCAAGAGCGAGGTCTTGCCGTGGTCGACATGGCCCATCACGGTCACCACCGGCGGCCGCGGCTTCAGGCTTTCCGGCGGGTCGGCGTCGCCCTTCAGCCCTTCCTCGACGTCGGCCTCGGCGACGCGCTTGATCTTGTGGCCGAATTCGGTGACCAGCAGCTCGGCGGTGTCGGTATCGATGGTCTGGTTGATGGTCGCCATCACGCCCATCTTCATCAAGGCCTTGATGACGTCGGCGCTGCGTTCGGCCATGCGGTTGGCGAGTTCCTGGACCGTGATCGCCTCGGGCACCACGACTTCGCGCACCTGCTTGAGCTGCGGCTGCGCCTCCTGCTGGATCTGTTGGCGCAGCTTCTCGCGCTGGCGCTTGACGCGCGCCTCGCTGCGGATGCGTTCCTCGTTTTCCTCGTTGAGCGCGCGGGTGACGGTGAGCTTGGCCCGGCGCTGCCGCGGCTCGTCGCGGCGCGGCGCCAGCACCGGACGCTTGGCCGCGCCGAGGCCGCGGCGCGGCGGACCGTCATCCTCTTCCTCCTCGGGCTTGACCTTGCCGGCGGCGGTCAGCGCCGCGACCTTGGCCGCGGCCGCCTTGCCGGCGCGCTCGGCCACTTCGCGGCGCGAATCCTCGGCCGCTTTGTCGGCGGCGCGCTGCGCGGCGTCGGCGGCGCGTTTCAGGCTTTCGGCGTCGCCGCCGGCCGCCGGACCTTCGGCCGAAGGTTTGCGGACCACCGCGGTTTCGGCCGCTTTTTGGCGCTGCCGGTCGGCCTCGATCTCGGCCTGACGGCGTTCCTCCTCGTCGGCCTTGATCGCGCCCTTCAAGGCGCGGGCGCGGCGCGCCGCTTCCTCGGGCGTCAGGCCGTGCGGCAATACCACGCCGCGGCGCGGCGCGGGAGCGGGCGCGGCCGGCGCTACCGCCGGCTTGGGCGCCACCGTTGGCGCCGGCGCTTCGGGTTTGTCGCCGAAGCCCAGGCCCACACCGGGCGTGGCGCGCTTCTTGCGCACCTCGACCTGCACGGTCTTGGAACGGCCATGCGGAAAGCTCTGCCGCACCGAGCCGGTCTCGATCGGCTTGCGGATTTCGATCTTGCCGCCCGGACGGCCGCCCAGACTCAAGGGGCGTTTTTCGTCGCCTTTATCCGCCATGCTGGTCCCGAATCCTCACGCCCTGGTTTCCGTCCTTGGCATCGCGGAAGCCGGCGAGCCGCGCCGCTTCCGCGAGAAATTTCTTCGCCAGCCCGCCGCGCGACAGGCAGGCATGCACCGCCTGTTCGCGCGCGAAGGCGCGGCCGAGCTCGGCGGCGGTCAGCGCGTCGATCACCGGCAGTCCGGGCGCCAGCCGTTTGAGCTTGCCGCGACCCCCGGGCGATCCTTCCGCCGCTTCGACCAGCACCGCCGCTTCGCCCTTGTCGAGCGCCGCCTCGACCTTGGCGAAGCCCGTAACCGCCTGGCCGGCGCGCCGCGCCAGGCCGATGAGGTCGACGCAACGCCGCGCCAGCAAATTCTCGATGCGGTCGGCAAGCCCGTCCGATACCGAGACATTCTTGCGCGCCGCGCGCGCGAACAAACGTTTGGCCACCGCCGCGGCCACTATATCGCGGCGGGGAAGCAACCACAAACCCCGCCCCGGCAGGCGGCCTTCGATGTCGGGCACGATGTCGCCGCCCGGGCCGACGACGAAGCGCAGCAGCAGGGATTTGTCGCGGCTCTCGCCGGTCACGAGACAGCTGCGCACGGCGCCGGACGGCGGCGCGTCGATCTCATCCGTAGGGGCGAGGGTTGCGGCCAAGGATCTACTCCGCTTGCGGCGCCGCCGGCGTTTCTTCCGCCTTCGGCTCCTCGGGGAACCAATGGGCGCGCGCCTTCATGATGATGCCGTTGGCCTCCTCGGCGTCGAGCTTGATGCCCGCGCCCTGGGCGAGCTCGACCAGCTCGTCGCCGGCGAGATCGGCGAGATCGTCGAGCGTCTTGACGCCCTTCTCCCCCAAGGCGACCAGCAGCGCCGGACTCATGTTCTCGACATTCGCGACTTCGTCGCTCACGCCCAGCTCCTTGCGCCGGGTTTCGTGCTTCTCGTCGCGCTCCTTGATGAAGACCTGGGCGCGCTGCTGCAGCTCCTTGGCCACGTCTTCCTCGAAGCCCTCGATGCCGGAAAGCTCGTTCAGGGGCACGAAGGCGACGTCCTCGACCGAGGTAAACCCCTCGGTGACGAGCAGATGGGCGATGACGTCGTCGACATCCAAGGCCTGGATGAAGAGCGCGGAGCGGGTGCGGAACTCTTCCTGCCGGCGCTCGCTCTCCTCGGCCTCGGTGAGAATGTCGATGTCCCAGCCGGTCAGCTGCGAGGCGAGCCGCACGTTTTGTCCGCGCCGGCCGATGGCCAGCGAAAGCTGATCGTCGGGAACCACGACCTCGATGCGCCGTTGTTCCTCGTCCATCACCACCTTGGCGACCTCGGCCGGAGCGAGCGCGTTGACCACGAAGGTCGCCGGATCCTGCGACCAGGGAATGATGTCGATCTTCTCGCCCTGCAGCTCCGCCACCACGGCCTGGACGCGCGAGCCGCGCATGCCGACGCAGGCGCCGACCGGATCGATGCCGCTGTCGTTGGAGATGACGGCGATCTTGGCGCGCGAGCCCGGATCGCGCGCCACGGCGCGGATTTCGATGATGCCGTCATAGATTTCCGGCACTTCCTGGGCGAACAGCTTGGCCATGAACTGGGGATGCGTACGGGATAAGAAAATCTGCGGCCCGCGCACTTCCTGGCGCACGTCGTAGATATAGGCGCGCACACGCTCGCCCTGGCGGAAGCTTTCGCGCGGCAGCAGCTCGTCGCGGCGCAAGATCGCCTCGGCGCGGCCCAAATCGACCACCACGTTGCCGAATTCGACGCGTTTCACGAGGCCGTTGACGATCTCGCCGACGCGGTCCTTGAACTCCTTGAATTGACGCTGGCGCTCGGCGTCGCGCACCTTCTGCACGATCACCTGTTTCGCCGTCTGCGCGGCGATGCGGCCGAAATCGATCGGCGGCAAGGGGTCGGTCAGGAAATCGCCGATCTCGGCCTCGGGATTGATTTTCTTGGCCGCCTCGAGCGGAATCTGGGTCGCCTCGTTGACCACCGGCTCGGCCACTTCGCGGAAGCGCATCAGCTTGATTTCGCCGCTCTTGCGGTCGATCTCGGCGCGGATGTCGTATTCCTGCCCGTATTTGGAGCGGCCGGCCTTCTGGATCGCCTGCTCCATCGCCTGCAACACCTCGTCGCGGTCGATGCCCTTGTCGCGGGCGACGGTGTCGGCGACCTGGAGCAATTCCAGGCGGGGATAATTGGCGGCGGTTTGCGTGGCCATGATTCTATTCCTCGGTTGCGTCTTAGCTGCGCGGTCCGGTCGCAGCGATCAATTCATCGGTCAGGACGAGCTTGGCGCGGGTGATCTCGGCCAAGGGCAGCAGCACGACCGATTCCTCGGTGCGCAGCTTGGCGGCGTCGCCTTCGACGCCCAACAGCTTGCCGCGGAAGCGGCGGCGGCCTTCGCGTGGGCGGACCAGCTCGATCTTGGCCTCAAAACCGGCGAAGCGTTCGTAATCCTCGCGGCGCAGCAGCGGCCGGTCGATGCCGGGCGAGGTTACCTCGAGCACATAGGATCCCGGAACCGGATCCTCGACGTCGAGAATCGCCGAAACCGAATTGCTGATAAGCGCGCAATCCTCCACCGCCATGGCGGCGCCGTCGCGGCGCTCGGCCATCACCTGCAGCGTCGGGCGCTGGCTGCCGCCGGTGAACACCGCGCGCAGCATGCGATAACCCATCGCCTCGAGCGAGGGTGCGATCAAGGCTTCGATGCCTTTGGCGTCGATCAATGCTCGAATTCCTGTTCCTGCGGGCCGAAGCCCCAAATAAAAAGTGGGCCGCCGGCCCACCGTTGAAACCTCCCCGATCTCATCGAACCGGGGCTATGGGACTCTTCTTATTATTGGCCGTGAATATAGTGCAATTTCGCCCTTCTGCAAGGGCGGCGAGGATTCCGCCGCCGGAGCCTAACCCTTTCGCCGGTATAGGAAAAATCGCGCCGGCTGGCCCGAAACCGCCTTTTGTTCATAACGCGTCGGCGGCCAGTCGGCGGGCCGCGCTCGCCAGGCGCCCGCGCCCGACGCCACCGCCGCGAACGCGTCTTGCGCGCCCAGCTGCTCCTCGATCCACGAAGCGTAATCGGCATCGTCGGTGGCAAGCCGCAGTTCCGCCCCCGGCCGCATCGCGCGCGCCAGCCGGTCGAGCGTTTCACGCGAGACGATGCGCCGCTTCTTGTGGCGTTCCTTGGGCCAGGGATCGGGAAAGAGGATGAACACGCGGCCGAGCGAACGCGCGGCCAGCCGGTCGAGCAGCAGCAGCGCGTCGTCGGCGAAGATCCGGATATTGCCGAGGGCTTGGCCTTGCACGGCAGCGAGCAGCTTGGCGATGCCGTTTTCGAACACCTCGGCGCCGATAAACCCGATCCCGGGATGGGCATGCGCCTGCGCCGCCAGATGCTCGCCGGCGCCGAAGCCGATCTCGAGCCAAGCCTCGTCCACGGACGGAGAAAACAGCGCGCGCGGATCGAGCTCGCCCGCCGCCGGAAGTTCGACGCGCAGCAGCGGCAGCTTCGTGTCCATCAGGGCGCGGCGTCCCGCCCGCAGCTTACGGCCGCGCCGGCGGCCATAGAGACGGCGTTTCGCATCATGCGGCGATGCTGCGCCGGAGGTTATGGGCGTCATGGGTCGGGATGGGACAGGCGGCGAGCCGCGCCGTCAAGCGGCTTGGCGGAAGATCGCGGGCGGGCGGGGAATCAGTCCTTGGAAAAAGTGCCGGCGATCGCCTTGGCCAGATCAAAAATGCGGCGGCGCAGCTGCACGTCGGTGATCTTGAGGTAGGCGCGCACCAGCTCCAGCGTCTCCCGCTTCATCATCGGCTCGGCCTGGTAGGAAGATTCGGGCTCGTGCATGCCCTTGGGCTTTTGCTCGCCCTTGACCGCCGCACCGACCAGGCCCGGGGCCATCTCCTCGAAGAAAAACGCCACCGGCACATCGAGCACGCGCGATAGGTCATAGAGTCGGCTGGCGCCGATGCGGTTGGCGCCGCGCTCGTATTTCTGCACCTGCTGGAAGGTGAGGCCGATGGCCTGGCCGAGCTTCTCCTGGCTCATGCCCAAGAGCGTCCGGCGCAGCCGCAGCCGCGCGCCCACATGCACATCGACGGGGTTGGGTCCGCCGCCTTTGCCGCGGCGATCCCGGCCGCCGGTGGTTGGAGTCATGATGACCTAACGCGCAAATTTCTGGTTACTTGGGCGTAAGGTTATTCATGCTCTGGTATGCGGTCAACCGGTGAAGCAAACGGGAATTATTCTAATAAGCCCGGTTTCCCCTTTAAGCGGCGCGAATTTCGCTCAATAGGTGTAACCAGGGCGGCGGCTGCTAGCCCCGAGAGCAAAAGAACCAGATAGGCCTTGTCGCCGAATCGGGCGTAGGGCGTGGGCGGCAGAGGCTGCGGCAGAGACACGTCGAGCACGCCCACATCGTCGAGACCGAGTCGCGACACCACCCGGCCGAGCGGATCGATCATCGCCGAGACGCCGTTATTGCCGTCGCGCGCCAGCGGCAATCCCTGCTCGACGGCGCGCAGCCGCGCGATCGCCAGATGCTGGAACGGCCCCGAGGTAAATCCGTACCAGGCGTCGTTGGTGATGTTGAGCAGCCAGGCCGGACGGCGGCCGGGGTCCACCGCCGCTTCGGGAAAGATCGCCTCGTAGCAGATGAGCGGGCTGAAGGGCGGCAGCCCGGGGACGGTCAGCGTCGCCGGCCCGCCCCCGGCGGAGAAATCGACCGTGCCGGGCGTGATCTTGTTGATCGGAAGGACGCCGCGCAACGGAACATATTCGCCGAACGGCACCAGGTGATGCTTGTCGTAGGTCGCGAGGATATCGCCCTTGGCATCGAGCACGGCCAGGCTGTTCCAGAATTGCGCGAGCGGCGCCGGCGGCGGGTTGCCGCGCACCGTGCCCGAGATCACCACGCCGCCCGGCGGCGCCGCCCGCGCCAGCGCCAGGCGCGCGTCGTCGTCGCGGTCGAGGAAGGGCGGACCGGCGTTCTCCGGCCAGATCACCGCCGAAATCGCATCGAACCCGGGCGACAGGGTCAGGCCCAGCGTGCGGCGGAAATCGGCGACCCGCGCCTGCGGATCGTTGACCAGGCTCTGCGGGATCGAGGGCTGGACCAGCCGCAAGATGACGTTGGGCACGTCCTGGCGCGGATTGGCATGGAGCCGCCAGGCGCCGAATCCCGTCAGCGCCGCGACGATCGCCAGCGCCGCGAGCGCGGGCGCCGCGCGCGCGCCCGACGCCGCGCCCAGCCGCGCCGGCAGCGCGGCCGCCAGCACGGTCAGGAAGCTCAGCCCGTAAATCCCGAACACCGATCCCGCCTGCAACACCGCGAGGCCGCCGGGAAATCCGCCCGACCAGGCATAGCCCACTAGGTTCCACGGGAATCCGGTCAAGACGTTGCCGCGCACATATTCCATAACCGACCAGCAGAGCGCGAGCATGATGACCCGCGACGTCCCGCTCAGCCGCAGGCTGCGCGCGGCGTAATCGCTCGCCGTCAGCGCCAGGCCGGTGAAGATGCCGAGCGCGGCCGGCAAGACCAGTTCGGCAAACGGCATCAGCCACCAGAATTGCCGCCAATCGACCGTGAGCGCCACGCCGATCCAATAGAGCCCGGCCATGAAAAATCCCGCGCCGAAGCTCCAGCCCAGCGCGAAGGCCTGGCGCCAATCGCGGCTGCCATCGGCCAGCCAGACCAGGCCGCCGAAGGACACCAGCAGGACCGGGGTCATGTCGACGGGCGGCAGCGCGGCCGCGGCCAGCGCCCCCAGCAGAAACGCCCAGAGATACCGGCGCCAGCCGGATAACGCCAAGACGTGCAGCGCCAGGCGCTGCAACGGCATCAAGGCATCGCCGCCGCGCAGCAGAACGGGCGCCGCGTCAGCCACGCTTATTCGTCCGTATCCGGTAAGGATTGGGAATGCCGAGCCGGGCGAGAATCTGGGTCTCGAGCGCCTCGGTGCGCGCGGCCTCGGCTTCGCCGCGTTCGTGATCGAAGCCCAGGAGATGCAGCACGCCGTGGACCACCAAATGCGCCGCGTGCTCGGCCAGGCTCTTGCCCTGGGCATGCGCTTCGCGCGCCACCGTCTCATAGGCCAGCACCACGTCGCCCAGCAGCACCATCGGCGCCCCGGGCGCGGTTTTCTCGGAGGCGGGAAACGAGAGCACGTTGGTCGGCTTGTCCTGGCCGCGGAATTCCCGGTTCAGTTCGCGCACCGCCGCGTCGTCGGCCAGCACCAGCGACAATTCGGCCTTGGCGCCGGCGACCGCCTTGCCGCAGACCGCGAGCGCCGCCAGCGCCGCGTCCTGGCAGAGCTTGTCGATCCCGGGCAGCGCCTTGCGCCATTGCGCGCAGGGATCGGCCAGGTCGATCTCGACCTCGAGCGGTTTAGTCTTGGCCGCCATGGTCTTTCTTGGAGCCGCCCTTGAGACGGCGGTCATAAGCGGCGACGATGCGCGATACCAGCGGGTGGCGCACCACGTCGGCTTCGGTGAAGCGGATCATGGATATTCCCTCGACGCCTTCGAGCGTCTCGACCGCGTCGGTCAGGCCGGAGCGCGCGCCCTTGGGCAGGTCGATCTGGGACAGATCGCCGGTGATGGCCATACGCGCGTTTTCGCCGAGCCGCGTCAGGAACATCTGCATCTGCACCGGCGTGGTGTTCTGCGCCTCGTCGAGAATGACATAGGCGTTGGAAAGCGTCCGGCCGCGCATGAAGGCGAGGGGCGCGATCTCGATGTCGCCCGATCCCAAGCGCTTCATCACCTGCTCGCCGGTCAGCATGTCGTGCAACGCGTCGTAAAGCGGGCGCAGATAGGGGTCGACCTTCTCCTTCAGGTCTCCCGGCAAAAACCCCAACCGTTCGCCGGCCTCGACCGCCGGGCGCGACAGGATGATGCGTTCGACCTGGCCGCTCATCAGCATGTCCACCGCCATGGCGACCGCGAGATAGGTCTTGCCGGTGCCGGCGGGACCCAGGCCGAACACCATGTCGTGGCTCCTGAGCGCCTTGACGTACTGGGCCTGAACCGGCCCGCGCGGGGTGATGCGGCGGCGGCGGGTGCGGATCTCCTCGCCCTCGCTCCAGGCGCCGGATCCCTGCTGCGGCGCCATGCGCAAGGCGGCGTCGACCGCCGGCGCATCGACTTCCAGGCCGCGTTTGAGCCGGTCATAAAGCGCGGTCAAGGCGGCGCGGGCGAGATCGGCGCGCGATGCCGGGCCCGAGATCGCCACGCGGTTGCCGCGCGAGGCGAGCGCCACGCCGAGCGCGCGCTCGATGCGCTCGAGGTGCTTGTCGCCCTCGCCGAACAATTGCGGCAACAGGGAATTGTCGTCGAACGCCATCTGCAGGCGGGCTTGCGCCTCGCGGGCGTGGGCGCTGGCGAGTTCGCGCGGGTTCACGCGGCGTGCTCCGCGCCCGGATGCCGGACCAGGATTCCGGCCAGGCTGTTGGGCTCGATCCCGGCGACGGCGACCGCGGCGACGCGGCCCAATAGCGCGGGCGGCGCTACGGCATGAACCGGCTGGAGCCAGGGGCTGCGCCCGGCGAGCTGACCCGGGTGGCGCCCCGGCTTCTCGAACAGCACCGGCAGGGTGCGGCCGACAAAACTCCGGTTAAAGGTTTTCTGCTGGTGCGCGAGCGAATCCTGCAACCGGGCCAAACGCTCGTTCTTCAATTCTTCCGGCACCTGGTCCGCGCGCATAGCGGCGGGCGTGCCGGGGCGGGGGCTATATTTGAACGAGAAGGCCTGGACAAACCCGATGTCGCGGACGAGATCGAGCGTGGCGGCGAAATCCGCTTCGCTTTCGCCGGGAAAACCGACGATGAAATCCGAGGAGAAGGCGATGTCGGCGCGCGCGCGGCGCAGCGCCGCGATGGTGCGGCGATAATCGGAGGCGGTGTGGCGGCGGTTCATCTCCGCCAGCACGCGGTCCGAGCCCGATTGCACCGGCAGGTGCAGCAAGGGCATGAGCTTGTCCTCTTCGCTATGCGCCGCGATCAGTTCTTCGTCCATGTCCTGCGGGTGCGAGGTAGTGTAGCGCAACCGGAGCAATCCCGGAATTTCGGCGAGTTCGCGGATGAGCCGGCCCAGCCGCCATTCCCCGCCATCGGCCGCGGCGCCGTGATAGGCGTTGACGTTCTGGCCCAAAAGCGTGATCTCGCGCGCGCCCCGCTCGACCAGGCGTTTCGCCTCGTCGAGCAAGGATGAAACCGGCCGCGAGAATTCCGCGCCGCGCGTATAAGGCACGACGCAGAAACTGCAAAACTTGTCGCAGCCTTCCTGCACGGAAAGAAACGCGCCGATGGCTTGCCCGCCCCGAGCCGGCAGATGATCGAATTTTGATTCGGGCGGGAATTCGGTCTCGACCCGGCGTTCGCCGCGTTCCGCGGCGTCGACCAGCCCGGGCAAGCGGTGATAGCTCTGCGGCCCCACCACGATGTCGACGCCCTTGGCGCGCTTCAGGATTTCCGCCCCCTCGGCTTGCGCCACGCAACCCGCCACCGCGACCACCAAGGTGCCGCCCGATTTCTGCCTGCGCAGCTTGAGCGGCATGAGCCGCCCCAGATCGGAAAACAGCTTTTCCGCCGCCTTTTCGCGGACGTGGCAGGTGTTGAGCAGGATCATGTCGGCCTCGGCGGGCGCGGCGGCCTGCTCATAGCCCGCCGGCGCCATCAACTCCGTCATGCGGGCGGAATCGTAGACATTCATCTGGCAGCCGTAAGTCTTGACGTAGAGCTTCTTCACCATCGGCTTTCTCTCACTGGGCCGCCAGCGCCGGGGCCGTGACGTGCGGCGGCAAGCAGGTTTCCGCCACCCGCCCGGAAAGTGCCGTTTCGAGTCCCGCCGCCACCATGCGCCGGCAATGCTCGGTCAGCTCCTTGCGCGAAGCGAAGTCGCGGGCGCGCACCGGCGGATGGAAGATCACCACCACCGTCAGGCGGCCGAGACCGAGCACGGTCCAAAGATGCGGCGCCAATTCCATGTCGCCGTACCAGGCGAAGAGGGGGCGATAAAACCGCCCAAGCGGCATGCCGTCAAGCCGCGTATACGCCACCGAAACCGGCTGCACCGCGACATCGAGGCGCTGGGCGGCTTCCTCGACCGCGGCGAAAAGCGAGCTCTTGAAGGGCAAAAGACGCAGCCCGTCGCCGCTGGTGCCTTCGGGGAAAAGGATCAAATTGTCGCCTGCCGCGAGCCGTTGCTCGATGGCATCGCGCTGACGGGCGACGCTGCGGATCTTGCGGTCGATGAACACGGTGCGTTGCAGCTTCGCCAGCCAGCCGAAGAGCGGCCAGGAGGCGACGTCGGCCTTGGAGACGTAGGAGGCGGCGACGGCGCCGCCCAGAATCTCGATATCGAGATACGAAGCGTGGTTCGCCACGAACAGCGTGGGCCCGGAAGCCGCCGGCGTGCCGCGGCGGTCGATGTCGATGCCCAGGATGCGGCACACCATGCCATGATAGAAACGCGGCAGACGGGCGGAAAGACGTTTGCACCGGAACAGCACCAGCACGGATTGCACCGGCATCAGCGGCAGGGTCAACGCGAACCACGCCACCATCCGCAACAGGCGAATCATCCGTCCGGGCGGCGCCATCAGGCGACGGCGTCCGCACGCGCGCGGCGCTCGTAATGGCGGTAATATTTCTCGGTGACCAGGTCGGTCTTCACCAGGACGCACACATCCGTGGTGTTGAATTGATGATCGACCACCGCGCCGTCGCCGACGAAGCCGCCCAGCCGCAAATAGCCCTTGAGCAGCGGCGGCAACAGCGGCAGCGCCTGGGCCGGGTTGATGGAATCCTTCGGCTGCCGGTTCATCTCGACAAAGCGCTCGGGCAGCGCGCGGGCACGCAACTCCGGCGGCGCCAGGTGATAGTGGTGGAGATAGGAGAGCGGCAACGCCAAGGCGTCGGGATCGGTGCCGGGCAGGCTGGCGCAGCCGAACATCAGCTCGATGCCGTAATGGAAGACGTAGGCGGCGATGCCGCGCCACAAGAGCTGCATGGTGGCGCGGTTGCGCGAAGCCGATTCGACGCAGGAACGGCCCAGTTCGAGGAGTTCGCCGGGGTAGGCGACGATGCGGGAAATGTCGTATTCGGCTGCGGTGTAGAAGCGGCCGTGGCGCCGCGCCGCGGAACGCCTTATCAGGCGGTAGGTTCCCACCACCGCGTCGCCGCCCGCGCCTTTCGCCTGGTCGATCACCAGCAGGTGGTCGCAGACGCGGTCGAAAGCGTCGAAATCGCGCTGCGCCAACGCCATCTCCATGGTCGGGTGCGCGCCCATCTCCTGATAGAACACGCGGTAGCGCAACGCCTGCGCCGCTTCGATGTCGGCGGGGGTTTCGGCCAAGCGCACCAGAAGCGCACCGAAGCGCACATCGACGATGCGCGTCTCGATCCGGCGGGCGATGGCTGATTTTCTCATACGCGGGGACGGCTCATTTCTTGGCGGCGGCTTTCACGGTCGGCACGGCGAACAGCTCCAGCCGGTGATCCACCAGCTTGTAGCCCAAGCGCGCGGCCACTTCGCGCTGCAGCTTCTCGATCTCCTCGTTCTTGAATTCGATCACCCGCCCGCTTTGCAGATCGATCAAGTGATCGTGGTGTTCAGTCGGCATCTCCTCGTAACGCGCGCGGCCGTCGCCGAAATCGTGGCGTTCGAGGATGCTCGCTTCCTGGAAGAGCCGTACGGTGCGGTAGACCGTGGCGATCGAGATCTTGGGATCGATGGCGGCGGCGCGCCGATGCACCGCCTCGACATCGGGATGGTCGGCGGAATCCGACAACACCCGGGCGATGACGCGGCGTTGCTCGGTCATCTTCAGGCCCTTGTCGATGCAGAGCTGTTCGAGACGGGACGGCATGCTCAGCCGCCAGTGCCGGTCTTCGCCATGGCGAAATTATAGACCAAGGCCGGATGATCGCCTATAGCCCGGCGCATCCGGCAAACGCCCGATGATCCATGACAAAGCGGTGACGGCGCGGGCGATTCGTCAGCTTGCCTTGGCCTGCCGGCCGCGGGTGCCGAGGCCGATATCCTTGGCGAGTTTGGAGCGCTGGCGGGCGTAATTGGGCGCCACCATCGGGTAATCCGCCGGCAGACCCCAGCGTTCGCGATAGGAGTCGGGGGTCATGTTGTAAGCGGTCTTGAGGTGACGCTTCAGCATCTTCAGCTTCTTGCCGTCCTCGAGACAGACGATGTAGTCGGGATGAATCGATTTCTTGATGTGAACCGCCGGGCGAGGCCGGTCCGCCGCGCCCGCGGGCGCCTTGCCGATGCCGGCGAGCGATTGATAGACCTGATCGATCAGCTGGGGCAGATCGGCGGGCGCCACGCTGTTATTGGAGACATGGGCGGCGACGATCTCGGTGGTGAACTCGAGCAGGCTATTCGGGGCCGTCTTTTCAGTCATGGCAAGAAATTCCTTTGGGATTCTGCGCGGATGTATAAGTATTTTGCTTGGCCAGCGCAATATATATTGCGGCTTAACCTTCAATTCCTCCCTCTATAATGGCAAAAATCCTTAAAACTCCCGCGCCAACATGACGGCATCGACCGGCGGCGCGTCGCCGCGGCGGTAATAGCCGGCGCGCCGGCCGATGGGCGCGAAACCGCAACTCTCATAGAGGCTGAGGGCCGGGCCGTTATCCGCCGCCACTTCCAGCACCAGCCGCGGGGATTGGGCTTCCCGCGCCAATGCCGCGAGATCCGCCAGCAGCGCGCGGGCGACGCCCCGGCGGCGGGCATCGGGCGCGACGCACAGCGTCAGAATCTCGGCCTCGCCCGCCACCACCAAGGCCAGCAGAAACCCCGCCGGCGCGCGCCCACCGCTTTCGATCACCCGTGCGCGCATCGCCGGCAACGCGACCAGGCTGGCGAGCGAATTCCGGTTCCAGGGTTCGAAGGGAAATGCCGCCGCATGGAGCCGCGCCAGCGCCTCGAGATCCCCGGGCACGACATCGCGCGGCGGCGGGGATTCGGTTTTCAAATCCCCGCCTTGACGCCGGGCGTTTTGCGCGCGCGCGGCGCCGTCGTATCGGGCGCGCGCAGATAGAGCGGGCGCGGCGGCGTGGTTTCGCCCTTTTGCCAAAGTTCCAGACCGAGCCGCGCGACGGCGGCGGGATCGGGCGAGCCCGGCCCCGCCGCGATTTCGGCATCGCGGTGCTTGAGCCAGGGCAGCAGTCTTGCGGCGGCGTCGCCGGTTAAAAGCAGCTTGCCCGCCGGCAGGAAGGCCTCGAGATCGCGCGGATGAACCAGCGCGCCTGCGCCGAGCGCCGCGCCCGACGCCGCGAATGCCTGCAGATAGAATTCCTCGCGCTTGGATTCGATGGCGGCGACCAGGATGCGCGCGCCGCGCGACGGCGGCGGCACCGAGGCCGCGGATGCGGCGAAATTCGACACCCCCGCCGCCGGAATCCCCGCCGCCAAGGCCAGGCCGCGCGCGGCCGCCAGGCCGATGCGGATGCCGGTGAAGCCGCCCGGCCCGGTGGTCACCGCGATCAGGTCGAGTTCGCCCAGAGCGAGTCCCGCCTCTTTCAGGGTCTCGGCGATCAAGGGCATCAGCCGTTCGGCCTGGCCGCGCTCCATGCTTTCCGCGCGCCGGGCCAAAACGCTTCCGCCCGCCAACACCGCGGCGGCGCAGCCGCGCCCGGCGCAGTCGAAGCCCAGGACTTTGCAGGCTTTAGGCTCTTTCGCCATGGCGTCGATCATAACCTGCTGCGACAATGGGGTCATGGCGCTCGAGGAAATTTCACCGCCGGGATTCGATGTCCAGCTCGACATCGCCTATGCCACGCCCGACAACTTCACCGGCAAGCCGGTCTATGCCCGGCCCGGCTGTTATCTCCACGCCGACGCGGCGGACGCCTTGAAACGCGCGGCAGCCTTGGCGAAGCCCCTGGGATACCGGCTCAAGATTTTCGACGCCTTCCGCCCGGGCGAGGCGCAATGGGTGTTGTGGAATTTCCGCCCCGATCCCGAATTCCTGGCCGACCCGCGCAAGGGCTCGCCGCATTCGCGCGGCGTGGCGGTTGATCTCACCCTGGTCGACGGCGCGGGCAAGGATTTGGACATGGGCACCGGCTTCGACGCCTTCACCCCGCTCTCGCATCACGCCAGCACCGCGATTCCCGCCGCGGCGCAGAAAAACCGTCTGCTGCTGTTGGGATTGATGAGCGCGGCAGGCTGGGACTTCTACAAGAACGAGTGGTGGCACTACCAGCTTTTCGACAGCAAACGCTATCCGTTGCTGTCGGACGGCGATCTGCCGGTGCCGATGATGAGGAAATCTTCCTAGGCCGCGCGAGCAGGGTTGGCCCATTGCGCTTGGCGACTTGGCGACAAGCGCCAAGTCGCGGGGCGGCTGCGAGCGCGACCTAAATAAATAAAAAGGCGCTGCCCGCGTCGGGTTTTGGATCGCGCGCGGAAAACTAGACGGCCCTGACTTCCGTCACTTCCGGCACGTAGTGGCGCAGCATGTTCTCGATGCCGGCCTTCAGGGTCGCGGTCGAGCTGGGACAGCCCGAGCACGAGCCCTGCATGTGGAGATAGACCACGCCTTCGGCGTAATGGTCGAAAATGATATCGCCGCCATCCTGCGCCACCGCCGGACGCACGCGGGTTTCCAGCAACTCCTTGATCTGCGCCACCACCTCGTCGCCTTCCACCTCGGCGGCTTTGGGCTGGGTCTCGTTCACCGCCGGATCGCCCGAGGTGAAATGCTCCATGATCGTGCCCAACACGCGCGGCTTGAGCTCGAACCACTCGACCGCCTCGGCCTTGGCGACGGTGATGAAATCCGAGCCCAGGAAAACGCCGGTCACGCCCGGCAGGCCGAACAGGCGCGTGGCCAGGGGCGAACCTGCGGCCTGGTCGGGCGCGCGGAAATCGGCGGTGCCGGCGCTCATCACCGCCCGTCCGGGCAGGAATTTGAGCGTGGCGGGATTGGGCGTGGTCTCGGTCTCGATGAACATCGGCTTCTCCGGCTGGGGCCTTTAACTTGGTCCCGGCGGCCTCGCAACTCAACCCCAAAGAGATTGGGGTTATAAAACAAGGAGTTAAGCGAGAGCCGCGAGCTGCGCCTCGGTCAAATTCCCCGGCACCACCGTGACCGGCACGCGCACCGCGCCCGCCATCTTGCCGATCAGCGTCGTCACCAGCGGCCCCGGCCCTTCCGGCCCGGTGCCGGCGGCCAGCACCAGCACCGAGATGCTCGGCTCCTCGTCGAGCAGCGCCAGCAATTCGTCGCTCCGCCGCCCCTCGCGGATATGGACCACCGGCATGCTGCCGGAGATTTCGTCGATCTCGCTCGAGAGCTTGGCCAGCGCCGCCTCGGCGGCGGCCCGGCTTTCCTGGCGCTGCAGATCCTCGATCGCGCCCCAGGTTTTGAGTTCGCTCGGCTCGATGACGAAGAGCAGCGCGACGCGGCCGCCGGTGTGGCGGGCGCGCAGCGCGGCATAGCGCAAGGCCACGCGCATTTCCTCGGTCTCGTCGACCACGACCAGGAAGATGCGTTGTTGCATGGCGCGCTTGGCGCTCGCGCCGGCCTTGCTCTTTCCTTCCTTGCCCTTTGCGGTCGTTGCCATTGGCTGCTCCCTGCGACCGGGAATGCTCACGCGTTACGGAACGGCAGGCTGGCGATATATCCCGTCACCGCCGCCGAGGCCACGGCGATCAGGCCGTAGATCAGCGCGCGGTGTTCGGCGAATTCGCCGACCTCGGCGTCGACGCCGACCTGCGAGACCACCAGCGGCGTGGTCTGGCCGGTCACCACGTTGCCGTCGCGGACCAGCAGCACTTCGATGAAGTAGGTGCCCGTCGGCACGGTGGCGGGAAAGTCGACCTGGGCGCGGAACAGCCGGTCGCCGAGGAAATTGATGCGGCCGACCTCGTCGTCGTAAACGCCCTGGCGGCGCTGGTCGTCGATCAGCGCGTTGCGGAAATCGGCCACCTCGGAGGAGTCGAGGCTGGTCGATTTGGCCTGGAGGCGCAGGTTGGCGAGGCCGATCTGGTGCAGCGATTGCACCGGCTGCGGCACGATGTCGTCGAGCGGCTTGCTGGAGAAGACGGCGTAATAGCTCGGCACGCCGGAAAAGGTCACCTGGCGGGTGTTGATCCAGATGCCGGCAAAATGGCTCTTGTGCCGCACCACCATGTCGCGCTCGGGCCCGCGCACCACGATCACCACGTCGCCCGGGCCGTCGGTTGCGCCGAACAGCACCACCGAGGCGCCGGTGAAGCCGGTGGTGATGGCGATGAGATGGCTCGACAAATCGGCCAGCAGCGGCTGGTCGGCGCGCGCGTAGCTCGGCCAGAGCGAAGCAAAAAAAACGAGCGGGGCGAGCAGCCGCACCCTCATGGCCCGCGTCCTCATTGGAGAACCTCGAGCGAATAGAGCTGGTCGGGCGTCACCGTCATGTCGGCCGCCAGTTTCGCCGCCACCACCAGCACGACGATGGCGAGCGCCGCGCGCAGCTGTTCGCCGCGCAGCTTGGCGCCGAAGCGGCTGCCCAGCTGGGCGCCGATCACGCCGCCGACCAGCAGGATCATCGCCAGCACCAGATCGACCGTGCCGTTCTCCACCGCCTGCAGCACGGTGACGGCGGCCGAGACGAAGATGATCTGGAACAGCGAGGTTCCCGGCACCATGGAGGTCGGCATGCCGAGGAGATAGATCATCGCCGGCACCATGATGAAGCCGCCGCCCACCCCCATGACCGCCGACAGCGTGCCGACCAGGAATCCGAGCCCGAGCGGCACCAGGATGCTGATATAGAGCTTGGAGCGGCGAAAGCGCATCTTGAACGGCAGGCCGTGCATCCAATTGTGCGCGTGCAGCTTGCGCTGCACCGGGTCGCCCCGGCGGTGGCGCAGGAACGTGCGCACGCTTTCGACCAGCATCAGCAGGCCGAGCACGCCCAGCAGCACGGCATAGGACAGGCTGATCACCAGATCGGCTTGGCCGAAGCGCAACAGCAGCGCGAACACCCACACGCCGAAGACCGAGCCGGCGAGACCCCCCGTCAGCATCACCAGCGCCATGGCGATGTCGACGTGGCCGCGCCGCCAATGCGCCAGCGCCCCCGAGACGGAGGCGCCGACGAGCTGATTGGCCGAGGTGGCGACCGCCACCGCGTGCGGCACGCCGATCAGGATCAAGAGCGGCGTCAGCAGAAAGCCGCCGCCGACGCCGAACACGCCCGAGAGAAAGCCCACCGCCGCGCCAAGGATCAGGAGGACGAAACCGTCCAACGAGACCGCGGCGATCGGCAGATAAATGTCCATGAGTCCCGGAGGAAGTTTTTTCTGGCGGGGCTTGGCAGCGAGCCTACAACCGCAAAGCCGGGAAAACAAAGCGCTTTCGCCGCGATAGGCGGACCGGCTCCGGGCGGTTAGTATCGCGTCTCGCATTGCCAAACCGGAGGATCCCATGGCCGACACCACCGACAAGAAAAGTCTATCGCTCGACGGCGCGCGCAAGGTGCTGGACGCCGCGCTGGCCGAGGCGAAAAAGCAGAAATTCAACCTGTCGATCGCGATCGTCGACGATGCCGGCCATCTGCTCGCTTACGCCCGCATGGACGAGGCGGGGCTGGCCAGCGTCCGGGTCTCGGTCGCCAAGGCGCGCTGCGCCGCCTTGTTCAAGCGCCCGACTAAAGCCTGGGAAGAAACCTTCGCCACCCGGCCGGCCATCGCTAATCTGCCCGGCGTGCTGCCGATCGAAGGCGGGGTGCCGCTGATCGTCGGCGGCAAGGTGGTGGGCGCGATCGGCGCCTCGGGCGCTTCCTCGGCGCAGGACGGCCAAGTGGCGGCGGTCGGCGCGGCGACGCTCGGCTAGGGCCGCGCTAGGGCCTGAGCAGCCCCATGATGTCGAACACCTGGCGCAGCGCCGGCGCGGCGATGGCGTCGGCGCGCGCGGCGCCGCGCTTGAGCACGCCGTCGATATAGCCGGGATCGGCCAGCAGCCGGCGCATCTCGGCGCCGATCTTGCCCAGCACGTCGGCCGCGACGACCGCCAGCTCGTTCTTGAAGGCGGAGAATTGCCTGCCGGCGAATTTTTCGACCGCTTCCTGGCGCGTCAATCCCGAGAGCGCGGCATAGATCCCGAGCAGATTGTCGGCCTCGGGCCGCTTGCGGGATTCCGCCTCGTTTCCGGGCAAGGGCGCGGGGTCGGTCTTGGCCTTTTTGATCTTGAGCGCGATGGTGTCGGCATCGTCGGTCAGGTTGATGCGCGAGTAATCCGAGGCGTCGGATTTGGACATTTTCTTGGTGCCGTCGCGCAGGCTCATCACCCGCGTGCCGGCGCCGAAAATCTGCGGCTCGGGCAAGGGGAAGAATTCGACGCCGTAGCGCCGGTTAAAGGCGCCGGCGATGTCGCGCGCCAGCTCCAGATGCTGCTTCTGGTCCTCGCCCACCGGCACATGCGTCGCCTTGTATAAGAGGATGTCGGCGGCCATCAGCACCGGATAGGCGTAAAGCCCGAGCCCCGCTTCTTCGCGCGCCTTGCCGGCCTTCTCCTTGAACTGGGTCATGCGGTTGAGCCAGCCCAAAGGCGTGAGGCAGCCCAACAGCCAGGCGAGCTCGGTATGCGCCGGCACCGCCGACTGGTTGAAGATGATGCAGCGTTCGGGATCGATGCCGCAGGAGATGTAGGCGGCGGTCACTTCGCGCGTCTGCGCCGTCAGTTCTTTCGGATCCTGCGGCGTGGTGAGCGCGTGCAGATCGACGATGCAGAAGATGCAGTTGAAATCCTTCTGCAACCCCACCCAGTTGTTGATGGCGCCCAGATAATTGCCGAGGTGCAGGTTGCCGGTCGGCTGCACGCCCGAGAAAATGCGGTTCATGCGCGTTTATCGCCGCGCCCGGCTTGCCGGGTCAAGAGGCGCGGCCCGCGCGGCGTCTGACTTCGCTCCACTTGACGGCGCCGAGAATGAGCGCCAGCGCGGCGAACACGGCAAGCCCGCCGCCGACCAGCAGCGCCAGCGCGATCAGCCGCAGCGCCAATCCCGAAGCGAGCCAGGGCGCAAGCAGCAGCGTCAAGGCCCAGACCGCCAAGCCCATGAGGATGCTGGCCGCGACGATGCGCGGAATGCGCGATCGGGAGCGGCGGTCGAGCGCGAAATGCGCGCGCTTGTGCAGCAGCCAGAGGAGCGCCAGTGCGTTGACCCAGCCCGCGACCGTGGTGGCGCAGGCGATGCCGGTCTGGGCGAAGGGCAGCGCCAGGCCCAGGATCAGCGTCAGCGCCAGGTTCACCGCCATGGCGGTGAGCGCCACCTTCACCGGCGTGGCGGTGTCCTGGCGCGCGAAAAACGCCGGCGCCAGCACCTTCACCAGCACGAAGGCGGGCAGGCCCGCGGCGTAGGCGGTCAAGGCCGATGCCGTGGCCGCGGTTTCGGCGGGCCCGAAGGCGCCGCGCTGGAACAGCACCAGGAGGATGGGCTTGGCCGCCATGCCCAGCGCCACCGCCGCCGGCAGCGTCAGGAGCAGCGCCAGTTCGAGGCCGCGATTCTGGGTCGTCAGCGCACCCTTCTCGTCATGGGTGCGCAGCTGGCGCGACAGCGGCGGCAAGATCGCGGTGCCGACCGCGATGCCGACCACGGCCAGCGGCAACTGGTTCAGCCGGTCGGCGTAATAGAGGTAGGAGACCGCGCCCGACGGCAGCAGCGAGGCGACGGCGGTCGAGATCACCAGGTTCAGCTGCGTGACCCCGGCGCCGAACACGCCGGGCACCATCAGCCGCACCAGCCGCTTCACTTCCGGCGTCAGGCGCGGTCGCGGAAAATGCAGCGTCAGCCCGGCGCGGTGGCACGAGATCAAAAGCCAGACGAATTGCGCGAAGCCGGCCGCCGTCACCGCCCAGCTCAAGGCCTGGCCGTTCACCGGCCGCACCCCCAGCAGCGCGCCGATCATGAACAAATTGAGCAGCACCGGCGTCGCCGCCACCGCGGCGAAGCGCTCGACCGAATTGAGGATGCCGCCCTGGAGCGCGACCAGCGAGATGAACAGCAGGTAAGGAAAGGTGATGCGCGACAGCTCGACCGTGAGCTGGAATTTTTCCGGGTCGTCGGCGAAACCCGGCGCCAGCAGATGGATCAGCGCCGGCGCCAGCGCCTCGCAGATCAGCAGGAAGACGAACAGCACCGCCGTGAGTGAGGACAACGCGTCCTCGGCGAAACGCTTGGCCAACAGCCTGCCGTGCTGGGCCATGCCGCCGGCGAACAGCGGCACGAAGGCCGCGCTGAACGCGCCCTCGGCGAAAAAGCTGCGGAACAGGTTGGGCAGGCGGAAAGCGACGAAGAACGCATCCGCCACCGGCCCGGCGCCGAGGAACTGCGCCGTCAGCATGTCGCGGACGAAGCCCAAGACGCGGCTCATCATGGTGTAGCCGCCGACGGTGGCGACCGAGCGCAGCAAAGCCATCAGGCCGATGGTGTAGGCGAAAGCGGCGCTTTAGGGAAGGCGAGGCGTAGCTCCATGAGAGCAAAGCAAACAAAAGCCCGCGACTCGCGATGATGCCGCGGCGCTTGTCATTTGGCGGAACGGTCTTTAACCCTCTCTCTCCAGGAGAGAGCGATGGCCGATATTCGCATCGGGGTTTCGGGCTGCGGCGGGCGCATGGGACGCATGGTCGCGCTCGAGGTGCTGGAGACCAAGGGCTGCCGGCTGTCGGGCGGCATCGAGGCGCCGGGCAGCCCCTATCTCGGCCGCGATCTGGGCGAGCTGGCCGGCGTCGGCGCGCTGAAGCTCACGGCGGGCAGCGACGCGCTGGCGCTGTTCCGGGCTTCCGACGTGGTGATCGATTTTTCCTCTCCCGCCGCCGGAACCGGCCACGCGAAGATCGCGGCGGCGACCGGCAAGGCGCTGGTGATCGGCACCACCGGGCTCGACGCCAAGCAGACGGACGCGCTCAAGACCGCCGCCAAGAAAGCGCCCATCCTGTGGGCGCCCAATATGAGCGTCGGCATCAATCTGCTGCTCAATCTCGTGAAGGAGGCCGCGCGGCAGCTGGGCGAGGATTACGACATCGAGATTCTGGAAATGCATCACCGGCACAAGCTGGACGCGCCTTCGGGCACGGCGTTGGCGCTGGGCCGCGCGGCGGCGGCGGGGCGCGGCGTCGAACTCGCAAAGAAAAGCCGGAAATCGGCATCCGGCGCGCGCAAACCCGGCGAGATCGGCTTCGCCAGCCTGCGCGGCGGCGACGAAGTGGGATTTCACCGGGTGATGTTCGCCGGGCCGGGCGAGATCCTGGAGCTCAGCCACCGCGCGACGACGCGGCGCCTTTTCGCGCGCGGCGCGCTGCGCGCGGCCTTGTGGGCGGCGAAGCAGAAGCCGGGGCTTTATTCGATGGCGGACGTGCTGGGCCTTTAGCCTTGGCGGCCGCCGGTCCCGCCACCGTCTTCTCCTTATAAAGACAGAGATCGCGCACCGCGCATTCCGGGCATTTGGGATTGCGCGCGGTGCAGACATAGCGGCCGTGCAGGATCAACCAGTGATGCGCGTGGCGCTTGAATTGCGCCGGCACGATCTTTTCCAGTTCGTCCTCGACCGCGCGCGGATCCTTGCCCGGCGCCAGGCCGGTGCGGTTCGCGACGCGGAAGATATGCGTGTCGACCGCTATGGTCTCGTGGCCGAAGGCGACGTTGAGCACGACATTCGCGGTCTTGCGCCCGACGCCGGGCAGTTCCTCGAGCGCTTCGCGGTTGCCCGGCACCTGGCCGCCGTGTTTTTCGATCAGGATTTTCGACAGCGCGATCACGTTCTTGGCCTTGGTGCGGTAGAGACCGATGGTCCGGATGAATTCGCGCAACCGCGCTTCGCCCAGCGCGACCATCTTTGCGGGATCGTCGGCGAGCCGGAACAAGGGTTCGGTCGCCTTGTTGACGCTGACATCGGTCGCCTGGGCGGACAACACTACCGCCACCAACAGCGTGTAAGGATTGATGTATTCGAGCTCGGTGGCGGGCTCCGGGCGCGAAGCCGCCAGAATGGCGAAAAAACGGGCAGCGGAATCCGGGCTCATGCGTTTCATGCCTGCGACTAAAGCGCGCCCCGCTTTACGGCGGCAAGCCCGCTCTTTTATGCTGGGGCCATGACCGCGGCTTCCCAGCCCGTGTTCTACGACGCAAGGCTGCAGCCTTATCGCAGCCTGCCGCCGCGCGGCTTTGCCCTGGTGATGGCGGTGCTGGGCGGCGCGTCCTTCATCTTGAGCGTCGGTTGCGTGCTGCTGGGCGCCTGGCCGATCACCGGCTTCTTCGGCCTCGACGTGGCGCTGGTCTATCTGGCGTTCCGCGCGAGTTACCGCAGCGCGCGCAAGACCGAGCATCTGCGCCTGACCCAGCATGAGATGACGGTCGAGCGCATCGGCGTGCGCGGCGACCGGCGCCTGTGGCGTTTCGAGCCGGTCTGGCTGCGGCTGGTGTTCGAGGAGCCGGACGAGGATTCGAACCGGCTTTACCTGACCTCGCACGGCAAGACCCTGAGCATCGGCAGTTTCCTCGCGCCGGCCGAGCGCAAGAAGCTTTACGCCGAGTTAAAGCACGCCTTCGCCCGTTGGCGCGCGGCGCTCGCCGGCCGCTGAGCCCGGGATTGCTGCCGGTTCATCAACCGGCGCGGGGATGGAATGCCGAACCTCCGCCTAACACGCCCCAGCGGCAGGGATTCCGATGTACCACCTGTTTCATTGGCTCCACGATCATTGGAGCGCGATCGGCTACATAGCCCTGGTCTGGGTTGTGCCGGTCGCGGTCGTTTATCTTTCAAATAAATTATTCCACCGCAGGCTCAGCCTCTAGCGCCGGGCCCGGGCGGGCTTCGATCAAGCGATACTAGGCAGCGGAACAACCCGGACTCATTTTGGACCGGGGCTGGAATCGACTGCGGTGCTGGGCGTATCGCTGGTCTCCGTCTGCTGGCCGCCTGTGGTGCTCTTAAAGGGAGGCTCCTCGGTCAGCATGACCAGCACGGCGGCAAGACAGGTTGCCAGGATGATGGCAAACCAGCCCCAAGGGTCATCCGGACCCTCCGGCGGTTTCCGCTTCGATTCGTTATTCGGCCACATGGCATTCGATTACCATGCAACTACCCTGCCAACTGGCCGGAATAGGGATACCGCCTGGCAGGCCCAAAGACTCAGTTTTGCAGTATTAGCACCTAAGCTTTGTCCGCCTTGCGCGCGGCTATATGTTTCCTGCGCAATTCGAGCTTACGGCGCTTCTTTCTTTGCTGACCTTTGCGATGCGCCTTTTTCATGCTCACTCCTATCGGTTCCTGGTTATGGCGGGGGGTCGCCTGCGCGCTTGGTTTATCCCCTGCGTAGGCGGCGAGGATGGGACGGCTTAGGGATAGCACCTAACGGGCCGCATGGCCCGCTTTTGCAGTGTCCAGGCGGCAAACCCGCTTAATCCGGAATTGACGCGCGGCCGCGTCCCGAGCCGCCGCGGCTTTCCCCGTTCTGCTGGTCTTGGCATTCCCCCTCGCCTAGCATGGCGGGGCCCGCGGCGCATAAGCGGGCGGGAGAGAAACGTGGTCGCGCGCGTCAACACCGTGGCCTTCCAGGGCATCGAAGCGGTGCCGGTCGAAGCCCAAGTGACGATTGCATCGGGGCTGCCGGCCTTCACCGTGGTGGGCCTGCCCGACAAGGCGGTCGGCGAATCACGCGAGCGCGTGCGCGCCGCGCTCTCGGGCATGGGCCTCGCTCTGCCCGCCAAGCGCATCACCGTCAATCTGGCCCCGGCCGATCTCTTGAAGGAAGGCAGCCATTTCGATCTGCCGATCGCGCTCGGCCTGCTCGCTGCCATGGGCGTGCTGCCGGCGGAAGAGATCGAAGGCTATGTCGCGCTGGGCGAACTTTCGCTCGACGGCAGCCTGCAGCCGGTGGCGGGCGTGCTGCCCGCCGCCTTGGGCGCGGCGGCGCAAGGCCGCAGTCTCATCTGTCCGGCCGCCTCGGGCGGCGAGGCCGCCTGGGCGGGCGGGATCGAGGTGCTGGCCGCGCCCGCGCTGTTGGCCATCGTCAACCACTTCAAGGGCACGCAAATCCTGCCGCATCCCGAGCCCAAGCTGGCCGAAATGCACGGCGCCCGGCTTGACCTCAGGGACATCAAGGGCCAGGAGACGGCCAAGCGCGCGCTCGAAGTGGCGGCTGCGGGCGGCCACAATCTGCTGATGATCGGGCCGCCGGGCGCGGGCAAGTCGATGCTGGCGCAGCGGCTGCCGGGATTGTTGCCGCCGCTCGATCCAAGCGAGGCGCTCGAGGTCAGCATGATCCACTCGGTCGCCGGCATGTTGCGCGAGGGCAAGCTGTTGCGGGAAAGGCCGTTCCGCGACCCGCACCATTCGGCCTCGCTGCCGGCCTTGGTGGGCGGCGGTTTGCGCGGCAAGCCGGGCGAGGTTTCGCTCGCCCATCTCGGCGTT
>Ga0209006_10000117_pt1 | contig 85456 bp, 80 predicted proteins | sample JacPin_JW_Ref_O2_FD_188567 | JGI IMG/M metagenome (GOLD analysis project Ga0209006, IMG submission 188567) | Forest soil microbial communities from Algoma, Ontario, Canada - Jack Pine, Ontario site 1_JW_Ref_O2 (SPAdes) (version 2) | ecosystem: Environmental > Terrestrial > Soil > Boreal... | reverse complement strand
TTCCCATCCCGAACACGGAAGTTAAGCCCCGCAGGGCCGATTGTACTGCACGCGAAAGTGTGTGGGAGAGTAGGTCGTTGCCGGCATTAATAAAGGCCACGTTCAGAAATGAATGTGGCCTTTTCCTTTGGCGGCTCCGGGAATAGAATCTCCTGACCCGGCCAACGGCAACGGAACAAACTTAGAATGAACGAAGAAAAGATTTACGAATGCGAGATGCGAATACTCAAGAAGGACTTAAGTACCGGTGAGAATATTACGGCTGGAAAATTGTTCCCGTTCGGGACGCAATTGAGAATAACTCAAGCGGCGAGGATGTACGGTGCAAGTCCTGCCACGGTCGCGTGAAGCTGCTCAATCAGTACGGCGACATCGGAAACGCACCGCATGCGGTTCACCATTCCCGTCAAGATTCGAGCTACTGTGAATTGGGGTTTTATTTTCGTCAAGCGAAGGACGGGCGCGAACCCAAACTCTCCCAGATGCCCGTGGAATAATACCTTTCTCGACGCCACCTTTAAGAAATGAATGTGGCTTTTTCCTTTTGTCTCAAAACTCACCATCCTTCATCCTGTACCATCGCAAATCTGTTGTAAGCAGCACGGACCTTGATAACCCGAGTCTCGCCTGCTGACGCGCCTAAAGTTCGCATGACCGCGCTTCGGGTGAGCGTGCAACTCGCTCCGACTCTCACCTCGACGAGCCGCATTCTTTGTTCGAATTCGAAGAAATGAAGGCCATCTTCCTCATTGCTCAAACGGCCCCACACACGTATCTCCTTCTCATATGCCCAGTGTTTGAACTTCGTGAAGGGAATCCGATTAACGTATTTTAGTTGGCGAGCTTGGGGCAGAGTCAGGAATTCTGCTGGAAAACGCAGTGGTCGCGATATGTAAGTCACTCTCTTCGCGATGTCTTTGCCGCCGTCGCCTGTGATTCTGGGTATCTCGAAACCCAAGCAAATGCCTTGATGCTTGTCGGCATAGTGCGCCCAAATGACTGGGTCTTGCCATGACGCGCTGAAACAAATAAGCCCGTTCTCTTGCGCCATAGAGTCTCGCAAGGAGACGAAAGCATGGCGTACCGCAGGGTCTGTCAGATCGTATGGTGCCAGCTCGAACGGATCATTCAGTTCGTGAATTCGCGATTGCTTCAGTCGCCGCTCGTACAAGCCTTTGAGGCCAAATTGCTTGCTGAGAAACTTATAGACACGCATGCCGGGATCATATCGTTCTTCCACGTGTCGTGCAGTGGGCTCCTGTTACAGGGCCCATTGTAGTGCCCGCGAAAGTGTGCGTGAGAGTAGGTCGTTGCCGGCAATAATAAAGGCCACGTTCAGAAATGAATGTGGCCTTTTCCTTTTTCGGGAGTGGCGATGGAATTTTCGATTCGTTCCGGACAGAAGCCCTTCATCTTCCGCCTATAATCGCTGCGTCATCGAGAGGGATTGTCCTTGCTGGTCGCGTTTTTCGCGCACGTCTTTGTGCCTCTGGTCGCCCTGGTCGCCGTGGCCGTGATTCAATTCGACAGGGACATTTCAGTGGCCGCGCAGATTGCCGAGGGTGGAACGGATGTCTGCATTTTGGCGATCGGGGCGACGGGGAGCATGTTTATCAGCCCTAAACTTCACGAGAAATTCGGAGCGGAGTGGATGGTTCTGATCAGCATCCTGATAGTGCTCGGAACGGTGACTCTGGCGGGCATGTCCATTCATGTGAATCGTTCTCGAATGACTCTGGTGAAGCGGGCGAAGGTCAATTGCTTTTTGGGTGCGGCTGCGATAGCGTTGGTATGTTGGATCGTGGTTTGGGGAGCAATGTAGCCATGGAAGCGCTGAAGTTTTTGGCGGCTGCGGTGGTTTTCGCAGTGATTTTTGCGTCTGTGATCACTTTTCTCGTTAGCCTGGCGATTGACCCTCTTGAGCGCATGCGCCTGCGTTGGTTGGAGCGCGAGCGGGAGGCGGAAGCGGCCAAGGCGGTTCGCGTCTAGCGCCTACAGATCGAGCCCCGCAGGGCGGATTGCAACTGCACGCGAAAGTGCGTGGGAGTCCCTTCGACAGGCTCAGGGCAGGCTCTTCGACAAGCTCAGGATAAAATCCGGTCGCTGCCGGCAATAATAAAGGCCGTTGAGAGAAATCTCGACGGCCTTTTCCTTGTGAGCCAGGTTTCAAGGTTTCGCGTTTCAAGGTTTCCCTTGCCGAAACGACTCTGGCGGGACCGTGGATTCCGGTTTCGTCGGATGTGACGAAGGTTCCTCCCACTGGCGATTGAGTGACTTGCAGGCTCCCGATTCATAGGCTCCCGTTTTGGGATCTGTTAGCAAAAATTTCGGAGTCGATTCTGATTTAAAGAAGGCGATGGAGCTATAGTAAGCGGCCAAGGAAAAATCCTCGGGAAGACTCGCCGCCCGCAAAAAATGGGCAGTGAGGAGGAGACGATGTGCATCATCTGTGAGCGCGAACTTTGGGGCGAGCACCGAGCGCTCGAACGCGAGTTTTTCAAGCCGTGCAAGACCTGCAAGAAATTCCCGGGCACCAACTCCGACGGAACCTGCTATCACTGCTTTGCTATTGGCAGCATGATCGACGAGTGCCCCGAATGCGCGGGCAAAACGTGGAGTGAGGAATTCCTGGAGGCTAAAGACGAGATCGAAGGCCCGGACGAGATGCTGGTCCCGTTCTAAGAGCCAGTGGGTCTAACTGCCCTGACGGGATGAGCGGTGAACACGAGCGCCACATTGAGAGATGAATGTGGCTTTTCCTTTTCCCGACAGCGCGCTATTCTGAGGGGAGGAGTTACGCCATGGCGAGTCTCGATTGGTCGCAGTGTCCGGCGGTGGAAAGCGTTCCCGGCAAGGTCAGCGGCGCGTGGGTGTTGAAGGGCACGCGGATGCCAGTGTCCGCCATTTTCGAGAACCTCGAGGCGGGGGCCAATCTCGACGACATCTTGCAATGGTATGACGGCCTCGACCGGGAACAGGTGAAAGCCGTGATTGAGTTTGCCGATCCGGTCAATCCATCGGTTAATGCCACTTAGAGAAGACCAACCTAATCTCTTCGGTCCAGCAACGCACACGGTCTGTGATGTCTCTGCCTAGCTTCTGTGCAAGATCAAAGAACCCGTCACCCGGCATGCCGTCTTCCTTGCGCACAACCAGTGCACTCAAGAGTCCCCTCCCTGCCCCATCTTCCTCTACGGAAATCTCATATAGCAGATAATGGAAAGCGTAATCGCTGGGACTAAACGCGATGCTGTGGATTCTCTTAGTCAGATCAGTATAGGTGATCGTGGATTCCCTCCTGGCTTGCGCGCTGATCTCCTTGACGGCTTCTGCCTTAGCTCCCTCCCACGCTCCCACGCCATAACCGTATCTGTTTTCGGACGATTGTTCGCGCGCTGATATCACCTGTGAAACCGAACCCTGTGTTGAAATGCTTTTTTCCGGTGCTTTGGGTGCAGGCGCCCCCCGCAACAATCCTTCTGTGCTCAAGTCTTCATCCAGATCGGGCCAGTGCAGGCCGTAGCCTCCGCCCGCGATCTTCCAATTCTGGCGCTGCTCGGGCGTGGCGTTCAGCAGACGCGGATACCAAACAATGGGCACCGTGATGATACGGCCATCGCGCAGGGATACGCTTAGCGCATCGTCGGTGAAGGCGACGTCCAGGACCCGCTCATCTGCTGCTGCGGCCGAAAAACTCATTCCATGCCTCCAGAAGCTGCGCTCGATGGTCGAGCACTATAGATTGTATCTCGCGAAGTTCGTGCGCGCGAAAACCAAAGTTAGCGGCGAGCTGTACTGGATCGAGCCAGAACTTCGCGGAAAGATCGTCGCGATCCACGTGAATATGCGGCGGCTCATTCGGTTCGTGGCTGTAAAAATAGAAGCGGTAAGGACCGAGACGCAACGCCGTCGGCATTTGGCGAATTCTAACATGTGTATCAGTTCGCCGTGCTTTATCGGGTTACCAGCCGATCCGTTTGGTTCCGGCTACGAGATCGAAGTGGCGGTCGCGGCTGAGCAGCGGGAGAGAGTGCTGGCGGCAGAGGGCGGCGATCCAGAGGTCGTTGGTGGGGATGGGTTTGCCGATGCGCTTGAGTTCGAGAACGATCTCGGCATAGTGATGCGTGGTCGGTTCGTTGATGTCCAACACGAAGCAATCATGGAGCAGGCCCGCGAGCCAGTTTTCGTAGGTAGCGCGGCGGCGCGACTGGGCGATTCCGTAGCGGTATTCGCCGAGCACGATGACGGGAATCGCCACCTGTTCGGCGCGCGCGAGAATGGCAATGATGGCGGGATCGTCATCGGCCGCAGCGGACACGGCATTGGCATCGAGAATCATTCGGTCATTGCGGTCGAATTATTAGCATGCTGCGAGACCCTTCTTGGGCGCGGAAGGGCGACCACAGGGGCTGAAGCCCGTATTGATTCCGGCCGATTTACGCGGCGCTAAAAGCGCCGCTCTTCCACGGTGCCACCCACGGCACCACCCGAATGCACTTTTTCCCGCAGCCTGGTACGGAAGATCTGATTGAGTTCTAAACCGAAAAGCAGGTTTCTCGACTGCGCTCGAAATGACAGACTGTTGCGCTCGAAATGACAGAAGTTGAGCTTAATCGTAGCTTCCTTACGACAGACTTGAATTAACCGGAGCTTCGTTAGCTTACCGCCAGATCTCGCGATCGATATGTTCGAAAGTTTCTTCCACCCGCTTCTCGATTTGCTTTCTGTCTTTTCCCGAACGATTCGGCCCTGAATGCTTCAGCTTGCCTAAATGCTTCATCCAGGGCCTTTCCTGAGAGGTTGTTTTCAGCTTTTCCTGGACAGCCTCCGTCACAAACTGACGCAGAGGAATACCACGCTCGGCGGCAACCGACTTTGCTCGGCGAAAGAGGAAATCGGGAATTTCAAGCGTCGTCTTCACGTTCCCATATTACCATATTTATGGGATACGGTCTCGGACAGCAGATTCCTCACCGGGCCTTCGGCCCCGTTCGGAATGACAAACGGTGGTTCCGTTTTGGGAGAGGTTTGTTTTTTCGAGGGGGAATTTTGTTGACTTCGAGAATTTGATGGACTGATGATTGTTAGATAGGCGCAATCGGCCTTGAGTGGCCCCTTCCGACCGGGATGGTTGTGGAGGGGCTTTTGTGTTTTTGGGGCGCGTGGCGCTGCATGCAAATAGGGATGCGAGCCATTCGCGCGATTTACGCGACGCAGAAACCGCGTCGCTTCGCGCGGCTCGCTCGGGTCCTTCGGCGACGATAAGGCTGTCGCCTCAGGATGACAATGCGTTTTTTTGAATTCAATTTGGATTGGAGTGTTTTCGATGACGGATGTATTGGCGGTGGAGGCGGGTGAGGTTATTTCGTTGTTTGCGATGGCGGAGGAGGGGCCGAGGAGACGGACGAAGGCGAGGTCAACAAGGACGGTACAGGGCTCACGCAGTGACGAAAGTTGCTCTGCCCGGCCGGTGACGGGTCGCGACAGTAAATCAGGTTCCTCGCCGGGCTTACGCCCGACTCGGAATGACAAGAGTTTTAGAGCTATGACTCCGAAGGAGTTGGGGGAGATGGCGGAGGCGGAGTTTTTGGCTCGGGCTCTGGAGATGGGCGTGGCGGTGGCTAAGCCCTGGGGAGATAGCCGGTCGTATGACTTTATTGTGGACGATGAGGGTAAGTTGTGCCGGGTACAGGTGAAGGCGGCATTTAGCGAAGGGAGTCAGGGGAGTTATAGCTTGCGGGCGCATAAGCATTCGCTGGAGAGTTATACGGAGAAGGACATTGATGCGCTGGCGGGATATGTGAATCCGGTGGATGCGTGGTATTTGTTTCCGGTGCGGGTGGTGAAGAGGTTGCGGTCGTTGAAGCTGTTTCCGGGGAGTAAAAAGAAGCGATCGAAGTACGAGAAGTGGAGAGAGGCGTGGTGGGTGGTGCGGAAGTAGCGAGATTGCCCCGGAGATACAGGCGGTGCCGATCCGAATGAAGGTCAAAATCCCCACCCTAGCCACTTGAGGGTTGTGCAGCCATTGAGTTAGAGAACGCGGCTAGGATGGGGCACCTGCACCCGACAAATCCAAAAACGAAGCTATTGACTCGTGCGCCTATGGTGTAAGGGCGAAGACGACACCGCAGTTGCAGGTATTGCCTCCGGCGAAGGTTGTGCCGTAGAGATTTCCGGAGGAGTCTACGATTACGCTGCTATTCGGAAATGAGCCCGAGGTACCGTTGAACTGGAATAGTTTGCTGAAGGTGAAAGTGTTTCCGGTTTGGCGCGAGAGTTTGAAGACGGTACCGCAACCGTTGCCGTTGTTGCAGGTTAGATTGCCTCCGCCACTGGTAGCGCCGTAGAGGTTGCCGGCGGAATCCATTGTCAATCCGCCCGACGGCTGGGCGCCGCGCGATCCATCGACGCCGTTGAAGGTGTAGACCACGCCGAACTTCCAGCCGCTGGATTCGGGTGTGAGCCGGTAGACGACGCCGCAGCCGCTTTGCGGGCAGGCGAACGATCCGCCGTCGTAGGTTTCACCGTAGAGATTGCCGGCGCTGTCAAAGGTGACGCTGCTGCTGGGAGTTCCGCCGTCGAGGCCGTCATTGAAGGCGTAGAGGATGGTCTTTGTCCAGGCCGTTCCGCTCTGTGGAGGGCTGAGCTCGAAGACGGTACCGCAGTTGCAAGGCGACGTTGCGACGCCGCCACTGGCAGTAGCGCCGAAGAGGTTTCCTGCGCCATCGAGAACGATCGCCGTGGGAAACCCACCGTCAAGACCGCCCAGGAAAGTGTAGAGAATGCTCTCGGTCCAGGTGCCGTTGGAGTTGGGTGCGAGCTTGAAGATCGTGCCGTTGCACTCTTCGATGCAGCCGCCCTGGGCCGCGCCGTAGAGATTGCCGGCAGAATCCATCACGACGCCAAGCCCCGGTTGTGCCACGTCCGTGCTGCCCAGAAAGTGGAAGAGGACGGTTTCGGTCCAGGTGCCGTTGGAGTTGGGGGAAAGCTTGTAAACGGTGCCGCAACCTTCTCCGTTACAAACTTGAGGATCGCCGCCGGTGACTGTGGTGCCGTATAGATTGCCAGCATGATCGAACATCAGACTGCCGGCGGGAGATGCTCCATCGGCTCCGCCCTGGAATTTGTAGAGCACAGTCTCGGTCAAGGTTCCGTTGGCGCCCACGCTCACTTTGAACACGGTTCCGCAAAAAGGCGTGCTCAGGCCGCAGTTCTTGAGGCCGCCACTGGACGTTGTGCCGTAGAAGTTTCCCGCTCCATCGGAGAGAAGAGCGCCGTCAGGTTCCGAACCATCGGGTGCGCCGCGAAAGTGATACTCCTTGGCGGACACGACTGGATTGGACACTGCATGAGAAAAGGGCGCGGCCAGGGCACAGATCGCGATGGCGAGCAGCACTCTTGCTATTATTCCTGTTCCAATCGTTCTTGTTCCGATCGTTCCTGTTCCGATCATGATTCTTCCTATCATTATTTTCTCGGGCGTTGTTCCTGTAATCGGTGCGGTCATTTTGTTTGCTGCCGTGTGCATTGTTGTCATGGTTGCCTTTCAGTGGAATCTGGCCCGCTCGTGGAGGCGGCAAGGGGCTGGGTATTCTTTGTCCTGCGTTCAATTACAGCGAGGATCGAGGAATTGTCGCGAAGCCAGCGTACGACAGCCGGCAGGCAGGTGTGTCGTGCAGTTGTAAAAGGTTTGTCAAGCGCAGAAATGAATGCAATCCGGTGCTTGCGCAGGGAAGCAAGCTCGAATGGCAAGCTCAGATAAAATCCGGCCGTTGATGGCATTAATAAAGGCCGCGTTCTTGAACCGAACGTGGCCTTTCTTCGCTCGCAGGAATTTCACGAAATCCGAACAAAATCGGGCGCAAACGAGTCGCTCCTATCGAGCCAAAAGCCGCTAGGGAAGCTGCGTAGTCCGTTTTTTGTAACAGTCGCTATCCTAATTTGTCCACACAACACGATGCGTGATAGTTTCCCCCACCGGGGTGCTGCTGTAAGGGGAGATATTTCACAGATGCTTTTCGTAACTTCTTCCTATCGGTGTGCCCAGGCACAGAACGCTTCGGCATCCTGCAACGATTTCACGAATTCAAAGGAGTTAACATCTATGCGCACAGAAAAGGTAGGTTTCGCGGCCCTTGCTGTAATGATTTTCACAACACTGTCGTTCGCGCAGGTAAGCCACACATCCAGTTGTACCGGAACCTGCGAGGATGAACAGTGTACCTATTCCAACTGGGCCTACACCGACTCAGGTAAGGTAAAACATTCGTTTAACGGCTCTGATTCCGAAACATTAGTGAGCTGCAAATTCATCCATTTCACCGATTTGGACACGTTTTCGACGGACCACGAATACTACCTTCAGGCGATAGGGCCGACCGGCTCGGTGTCCGCTTCCGGAATTCTTTATCCGGCATATAAGGTCGTCTCGATTATTTACGCTGCGCCCGGCAACTACAGCAGCGACGGCTTCACCAACACGCTGACCGACGGCTCGACTGCGGGAATCGGCAGCAGCTTTCAGGCGGGAACCACAGAGACCTACAGCTCGGGGTTCAGCATTTTCGGTGTGGGCAGCACTATGAGTTGGTCGTTCGGCGCGTCCGCGACGACGGGAAACAGCACGACAGTCACAGATACGATCTCTCAAGCTTCAGGCGTATCCCTAAATAACGTTTCCACAAACTCCAACGCCATTGACCACACGCAGGATTTTATTGTGATATGGGTCAATCCCTCGGTGACGCTTGTAAGCGCGGGGACTTCAGCCGTTGACTATGGGATTGGTACGCAACTTCAGTCCAGTGGAACTGCCGAGGCTGTGGACACACTTGAGGTAACGGCGAAAACGATGATGGCAAATTCTTCGGGCGCCAGCACCGTGCCGGTGGCGATTTTAGGACCACAGAGCTACAACGGAGAGACCCTGCCGGGCCTGGCTACCATCTGTGCCAACCACTCCTATTATCCCAACTCCTGCACGCTGGCCAACCAATGCGGCTGCGTTCCCAGCGACTTCACAGCCATTCTCGCCACGGACCCGCTTCTCAGCTACAGTTCAACGGAAAGCCCATTGAACGCCGACACCTCCGGCGCAACCGCATGCACGAACCCATCTTCTACAGCCAAGTGCCGCTTTGTGCCGATCATGACACAAGAGAACGGAACCGTTCAGGAGACCGAACTCCTCGCCGGTCCAGAGTGCTCCGGTTGTGATCGGCCGGCGAATACTTTCACACAAACAGATTCCACACAGACCGCAGAGACTCTCAGCGAAAGCATCTCCCTCACGACGGGATTCAGCTGGGATGTGATGCTGGCCGGAAGCGGTCTGAAGAGTGCGAATCAGTTCACCTGGACAGATACCGAAAGCACTGGGTCGGTAAGCGGGTCAAGCCACCAAATGTCGGTTACGCTCTCATCCGGTACGGTGGGCTGCTACGAATACGTCCCCATTTTCATGGACACCATTTACCACACATTTGTTTTTCAAACAGAAACCGGCAATACCAGCTGCCCGTAACAGAAACGTTAAGCCACGCGGGACCAAGGCGACTTAGGTGATCAGAGTAAGGTTCGTTGCGGTTCTAAGTAAAGGCCATATTCTTAAATTGAATGTGGCCTTTTCTTTTTCGCGGGTGGCGTCGCACACGTATAGGATTTTGGCCTTCTGCTTTTTAGAGTGACTGCAAGCGATGTCGCTCGTTGCGTACAATTGCCTTGGTGGGGAGGGGACATCAATGAGCAAAGTCAGGGTTGCTGCGTTTTCGATTTCAATTGACGGGTTCGGTGCCGGGCCCCTGCAGGATTTGCAGAATCCGCTGGGCGTGCGCGGGACGGAACTGCACGGCTGGTTTTTTCAGACCGAGGTTTTCAAGAAGATGCATGGCCAAAGTGGCGGCGGGAACATGGGCATCGACAACGATTTTGGCGAGCGGTCTTTTGAGAATGTGGGCGCGTGGATTTTAGGGCGCAATATGTTTGGGCCGGTTCGGGGTGTGTGGAAGGATGAGTCGTGGAAAGGGTGGTGGGGCGACAATCCTCCGTACCATGTGCCGGTGTTTGTGCTCACGCATCATGCGCGGGCTCCGCTGGCGATGGAAGGCGGCACGACGTTTTATTTCGTTACCGATGGAGTGGAATCTGCTTTGAAGAAGGCGAAAGAAGCGGCCGGCGACAAGGACGTGCGAATTGGGGGAGGCGTGTCGGTGATTCGGCAGTATTTGCTTGCCGATCGGATCGATGAAATGCATTTGGCTGTGTCGCCAGTGTTGCTGGGCGAAGGGGAAAATTTGTTTTCCGGAATCAATCTGGTCAAGCTTGGGTTTGCCGTTGACAGGACTGTGGCGGGAGAGAATGCGACGCACGTTCTGATCGGGAAGGGATAATCCGGCGTTGTCCGGTTAACGCAGAAGGGCGACTGCGGCGATGGCCAGTGCGGCGGCGGCGATTGCGCCGAGCACGTATTTGTTCGCGGCGAACCAGGATGGCGGAGATTCCAGTGCGGCGGTTAGAAAGGGTACGTCGTCTGCATTGGGCATCGGCAAGTCAGAGGCGCTCGGCGCCGGTGAATCTGCCGCTGGGATTTCAATTGGAGACGCTTCTGCCGGCGGCGTGATTGGCTCGGCTGCGGATGCGACGGAAGCAGTTGCAACTGGCTGTGCGGCAGGCTTGGCGGACTTGCGGGCGGCGGGGCGGCGCTGGGCTTGCCAATTTTTTTCGTCGCAGTCGAGGCAGAGACGGCGGCCTTCAGAAACGGGAAATCCGCAGGTCTCGCATTTACGCAATCCCTGAAGCGCTAACGGCAGGGCCGCCTCATCGAGAAGAAGTTCGGGAGGCGGGCTGTCATCTTTCTCAGCCGAGTCGGAATCAGCGGCGTCGTTTTCCGCGGTGGTTGCTGACCACAGTAGAGGTTTGGATGCCGGCGCGGGAATAGTCCCGGCGGGATCGTGCGTCGGCGAAGGCTCAATCGGTAGCTGTCCGGCAGCATTCACGACAGAGTCTGCGTCGCGGAGATCGACGCTCTTTTCTTGGACGAGCGGTTGCTGGACGGATGATTCGCTGGCTTGCGGCTCGGCGCCGACGGGCGGATCGGGAAGGTGCGTGGGACGAGCGAAGCCTACGGCTGTTTCCACCATTTCCGCGAGACGCTCGAGCGCGGCGACATCACGGTCGCCAAAGGCGTTGGCTTGACCCGAGAACAGCTCGAAGACTCCAAGGACTTCTCCGTCGCTCAACACGGGAGTGACCAGGACCGAGGCGATTCCCAGGTCGCGGCAGCTTTCGCGGTTCACGCGGCCATCGGTTTCGGCGTTGTCGCAGCGCAGAGATTTCTGTGTGCGAACGCTCTCGCCGGAAACGCCGAACTCGGTGGAGAGCAGGGCGCCCAGCTCGGGAGCGTTGGGGCCGGCGGTGGCGCGGCAGAGCATGTCATGCTGGCCGATGTGGCGGAGGGCGATGGCCGCACCGGTTGCGCCGGTGATGTATTGGGCGCGCTCGGCCAGCAACTGCAAAGCGGCGTCAAGATCGCGCTGCGCCATTTCGGCGAGGGATTGGCCGCGGTCTTCCCCGGGAAATGTGAGTGGGGCGCCGGGTTCGACGGCGGGAGGCGCCGGCAAGAATTTCACCTCGGACAGTTGGACTCCGCGCTCGTCTGCCGGTTCAGGTAGAGTCCGCGGGATCGGAGAATTCGGTTGAGCTGTCGAGTGATGAGTCATTGGTGGTTGCAACATCGGCCCCTAAAGGGGCAATTCCATGCCCACGATTACGGCATCGCTAAAGCGATGCCCTGATACGAGTCCTAACAAGCGAGTATCGATGACAAATCGCGACAGAGCGATGCCTTGATAAGAGTCCCAAGTTTTTTCGTGGCGCTTCAGCCGCGTAAGTCCTTTTCTATTAGCAAAGTAATAAAGATTGGTAGTTTGAGTCTCGCTCCCGTGGTGGGGAGTGTCAAGGGATTCGGGGTGGCGAAGGTGCTAGTACAAAAGGTTCCCCCTGCGGGGGAGCATTCAGCCGTCGTGGTCAGCCCAATCGGGACCGTGGTAATTGACTGCGAAGGCTGGCGAAGGACGCAAGCGGCTGAAACTTCGCGGGCCGGAATAAAGCGTAAAGGGCTGAATGCTAATTGCTGATTGCTACTGGCTGACTTCCAACTTCCGTACGGCGGCATTGGCCAGGCGATTGGCTTCGGCGTTGTTTTCGCGGCGCACGTGGGAGATAGAGAATTTCAGGGCGCGGGCTAGTTTACGGCAGGTCCAGTTCAGCGAGTAGAGGCGCGGGCTGCGGCAGGTGTACTCGCCGGTCATTTGGCGGACGACGATTTGCGAATCGGAAAAAACGTGCAGTTGGCGGGCGTTGAGGGAGACGGCGTATTGCAACGCTTCGAGCAGCGCCATGTATTCGGCGACGTTGTTGTCCTGGCGGCCGATGGATTTCGCGATGCGAATCGGTCCGCCCAACATGCCATTGATAACGACACCGATCCCGGATGGGCCGGGATTGCCGAGCGAACCTCCGTCGATGTAGGCGACCAGATCCGGCATCAACTCCTCATGGCTCTCATGTTGAGAATCAAATGCGCTATGAGCACGATGCGCCGGGAAATTTCCAACGTCAAGCGATTATTTGGGTGCGGGCGATTTATTTTCCGTTTCTGCCGTTGTGCAATTCTTTGTGTAAAACGCGGATTGTTCCATTGAGCTTGTAAGTAACCATCCAGTCTGCAATAGCTTGCAGAAACAAGAATCCACAGGAGAATCAATGAGCGCTGCACCAAAGCTTTGCGTTGACATTTATGAATGCTCTGTTAACTTAGCTTGCGTCGACGGTTGAAAGGGTTGGCGAAACGAAAGAATCGCCGGTCCGAAGTAAACTGGGTGATCAGCCAAGGCGGGGCAACCTGCCGAGGCAGCCGGACCGCAAAGAAAACCGACAGCTCTGCGAGGAGTGGTTGGGGTTCGGAACTGCGAAAGCAGAGATCGCACCAAGGGGTCGTGACGGTACATGCATCCACGCTGTGGGCTCCCTCGCAGGAGGCAGCAGCTAGAGCATAACCAATGTCACGGCCCTTATAATTTTTACCCTCCTGCTTCGAACCCCCGCCTCACGTTTATGTCTGCCTTTGTTCGTTTTTCGTAACAAGATAAATTTCTTTTCGCGGTCTCCCGCTTTCTGCTGTACGCTCCGCTTCCACATCGGGCCGAGTCCGGGGAATGCACTTCCTAGTCAAGGATGGCCACCATGGTCCGCTTTAGTTCTCGCTTTGTCCTTGCCGTAGCCCTTCTGTTTCCTTTGCCGATTCAGGTTTGCGCTCAAAGTGTGCCGCCTCGGCACCCGCCTCGACCGAAATTGCTCGGTCCAGCGGATTGGAAACCTAGCCCTCAATCAGTCTCAGCCGCATACTGGACTTTAGAGCCAGGTTGGAACACCGATCTGGAAATGCGCAACAATCTGCGCTCTCGTGAGCTAACGATCACGCCCGTCCTCCGAATCGCCTCGGGTCAGGAGCTGTCCCTCGCGCCAGTGACCGTCGCTCCGCAACATGTCGTATCGCTCAATTTGCGAAACCTTGCTCAGGAGGATGCGAGAATCCTCAACTATTCCGGTTCTTTCGGCTCGGCGGTATTCCGCTTCAGCGGGATGAGCGCGGTTAACGTATTCGCCGCCACAATCGTTCGCCATGAAGGCGAGCCCATCGATTTCCATTTCGATGCGGACGAAGCCGGAGCGACGTATTACAAGATGGGTGGACTGGAAGGAGTTTGGTGGCTGCCAGTCCGAAGTTCCACGGACTACCTTATCCTCAGCAATCCGTCGGAAAAAGCGCTTAGTGGAAGCCTTTTTCTCTCGACGCTCTCCCAAAACCGTCGCGTGCCGATCAGCATTGGCGCGGGTCAGACGAAGCGCGTCAATATTCGTCAGGCGCTCGGTCCCTCTAATATCAGCGCGATCGGCGGCCTCACTCTCTCGCTCCCAGGCAATGAATCGCTTTCGGCCACACAGATTGTATTCGACGAGGTCACGGGCCTTGCCGCGATTATGAAGCTCTTTGATCGCGACCCGGACGACAAGCCGACGAATCACGTATTGCGCGCTCCGATGATGGCCCTCAGTCAGCCGGATTACGGACTTGGCTTCCCCAACGGCACAAGACTTATTCCGCACGTTTTCCTGCGTAACGCCGGAGTGACCCAAATGCAGGTCGCTCTCACGGTAGACTGGCGAAGTGAAACTCAGACGGGGGAACTCGCCCCACCCGCGCTAACTCTATCGCCCGGCGAAGTGAGAGTCGTCTCTCTCATGGAGCCGCAGAAGTCCGGACAAATCCCGGCCAACGCGAACTGGGGCGTCGTGAATCTCTCCTACGCCGGGAGGAGAGCCGACTTGGTAGCGGTGGCCACTAGTTACGACCAGAATCATCGTTATGGTTTGCAAACTCCGTTCTCAGAGAACGTGAGCCAAAAGTGGGCGGGCGGAATGTGGCATGTAGATTCCACTCATAACACGCTCATCACCACGGGAAACGCGGGCACTGAACCCACCACGGCTGAGGTCACGCTCTTCTATAATGGAGGAAAGCGCAGGTACAGGCTCCAGAAGATGCTGCCGCCCGGGCAACAGTTGTGGCTTGATGTCGGACGTTTAATTCACGATCAACTCCCGGACTCCGATGGGAACACTCTCGCGCCCGACACCATGACCGGCTCGTATGAGTTGCGCGATCTCGACCATCAGACGGTCGGGCAGCTATACGAAGGGAAACTCGTAATCGATAAGACCTACGGCCATGCCGCCTACGGGTGCGGAACCTGCTGCGGCTACGGCATTCCAACGCTCCTCCCCGATCCGTTCGGCGGGCCTGCCGGAATCAACAACATTGACGAGATGGATTCCGTCGAACAGTGTGGCGGCGATACAGTAGATCTTGCGGACGATGCATATGACTGGAACAGCAGCAATACTGCGGTGGCCACGCTGCCAACAAAAACCTTGCATACGGTCGCCACCGGCTCGGCAACTGGCAACGCCACCGTGTATGTGCAGGCTGACAAACCCGCTCCCAGGTGTCCGATGGCTTACTACAGCCCAGAGCAGCCGGTCACAGTGTGCACTGCGCCTACCTCAGAGACGACAACTTTGTACGGCACGTATCAGATTACGGAAGGTTCATTCGTTATGAGTCTCAACCCAGGGACGAACAACTATGACAGCCACTACGTAACAGAAGGTGATTACGCAACTGGGACAGACAGCTGTTATTGGCCGGGCGCGAGCATTACCAATCCGCCTAGTGTCGCGGGAAGCACCTGGACGGTGGGCGCAAATGGATCAGCCCATGACCAATATGGGGTCGACAGCATTGGCTTCACTTCGGCGGGAGTAAGCTATATTCAACAAAACGGGGCTGCACATGACATAGACTTCCCTTGCGTCGTCACGTTCTATCAGCAGATGAGTTACGAGTGCAGTGCCAATGCGTTCTATGCCTACGCCGACAATGTCCTGACGCAAACCATAGGATCTAACACAGTAAAGGTCTGCCGTGCCGGTGTTTGCACTGGTTCGATTCCGTGGTGATTCCGATGACAGGAAAACACGCTGCCATTCTTGTCGAGTTGCTCTTGCTATACGCACTTTCCTCGGCGCAGTCTACGATGCGGCCGAAGTATATGGACCGTGCACTTATTCAACACGGCGCATCGGGGGAGACTGTAACTGCGAATGACCCATTGCCGCTGCACCAGGCCATCTCCGCTCTCAGTCAGGAGTATGGATGGCGCGTAAACTGGGAAGTAGCTCCTTGCTATAGCCGCTTCGATGTGGTCGATGACACCGGCCCTAAGTGGCGCAGTTCCCATCCAGGCGAGAAGGGCGTCACCCGCCCGGCCGGAGGTTTATTCGTTGCAACATTCCCGGACCCCGCTAGCGTACCGCAGCCTCCCGAAGAAGAAATTCTTAACAGAGTAATTGAGGCGTACAACGCCACTGATAACCCTGGCAAGTACGCCCTGCGGACAGACGCAAGGGGATTACTGACCGTGGTCGGCACCACAGTTAGGGACCAAACGGGTGCCTTACAAAAAATAACCCCGGTTCTCGACACTCCCCTTACAATTGAGAAAGTTCGACGGAACGCATACGATACCATCAATTTGATCCTGGACGGGCTGTCAGTCGCGACGAACAGAAAGCTGATTATCATGAGCGTCCCCACCAACTTGTTGAGGGACACGCTAGTGGAGATAGGCGGACGAGGGGTTGCCGCCCGAGCGCTATTGAGAGAAACGCTTGACGGCACGCAGCGGCCGTTGCAGTACGACCTAGGTTTCGATCCCGATTTTTCGTCAGTTTTCATTCTGAACATCACCCTGGCAACGCGGACGGAAGTCGACGGAAGCGGGAGGATAAGGCCGGTCCCGATCGACCATATAGGACGGGTATCCCATCCTTGAGGTCCTATGTGGGAAGAACCCAGGGACAGGGACGACGTTTTCGGTTAACCGCAAGCCTTTCTAAATAGGACACTGGCAAAGTCGCAACTAGAATTCGGGAACCGCTCGCTTCTACGGTTTCGTACCAGCATCCAAAATCTCTGCCGACTCTCCCTCTCGGTGGTCCAACCACCGCGAACCAAACGTGGACGGTGAATGGGTACGCCTTAACATCCGACATAAAAGGCTCTCACATACAATTGCGGAAGCGTCCTTGTAAATGGCCAGTGAGGCTCTCATGCGACCCGTGATAACACTCCTTGCAACGATTGCCCTCTTAGTGGCTAGCACGCTAGCCAGCGATGCTAGTAATCCCGAAGCCACGCTGGATGCAACACTTCATTCCGTCGTGACTGGCTATGCGGTAGACGCAGAGAATCCGCTGCAGGCCTTAGCTAAGTTTTCTGACGATTTTCACGTACCACTCGGCATCGAATGGCAACTTTCCAGCGTTCCGTCTAAGGCCGTCAGATTACGATTCGAGAAGACGACCGTGCTGCAAATCCTAACGGATATCGTCGCGGTCGAGCCAGGGTATGCTCTCAGTACAGCTAACGGAGTGGCACATGTAGGCAGGGTTACCATTTCCGATGACCGGCGAAACTTCCTGAACATTCCAATAAGCAACTTCGAACTGTCGTCCGAATATATCTTCCATGCTAATAACCGGCTCCGAAAACTTGTCGTGGAACTCTCCAATCCAATATCCACAAAGAATGAGGCCGGCTGCGCTGGTAGCTTTGGCGTCGGAGCCGGAGATCAAAAAGCTTCGTTTCAGCTCCACGACGTAGTTGTGCGGGATGTCCTTGATAGGTTCCTGACGTCGGCGGGATTCAATATTTGGCTGGTCACATTTCCCGAGCTGCCGGCTACCACGACGAAGAGTTTTTTCAAAAGCATTTCCATCTTCAGCCCAAACCTCCCGGACTCCGAGTTGCCAGCGTGGGATCTACTTCTGCCCGGCTATGACCCGGTGCGAAAACAGATGGGAATCGGCTGGAAGCAGGGTGCGTGGCGAACCGGAAACGGCGCCTGAGCACTCGTATCCCCAGGGGCGCATCCGGATGGCGGAAGGCGGCAGCCAGAAGGCCGCCTTCTTATGGCTTCGTTCCCGCTCGTAGAATTTCCACCGACTCTCCTTGCGCGACTGCGGGATACGCTTGAGCTCTTCTGCGGCGCAGATCGTTGGGCAGTTGCGAGCGTGTCAGCCACAGGCCTCCGGCGACTGCGGCTGCCCAGGTGATTGAGATCAGCGCGAGGCGCAATAAATCCGCTGTGCGGCTGCCGTGGCCGGTTAGCGGGAGCGGGACGATCTTTGCTACTTCGAAGCTCAGGCCTGCGGCTATGACTGCGGTCAGTGCGGACTTGGCTAATTCATCCCAGCGCAGGCCGTTGAGGGGCACGAGCTTTCGCCAGTGGAGCAATAGCATCAGAGCAATCAGGTTCGCTCCGATGCCGATGTCGGAGGCCCAGGCGAGGCCGACCACTCCGTAAACGCGAAATAGAAATGAATAGATGGGCAAGGAAGCGGCGGTGATGATTGTCACCGCGGCCATGGGAGTGAGCGTGTTGCCGGCGGCGTAGAAGGCGCGTGCGTAGAGTCCTTGCGCGGCCCATAGGGCGAGCGAGAGCGCGAACCAGAAAAAATAGATGGCGGTGGTTTGCGTGTCGGAAAAAAGAAAGCGTCCACGGCGATAGACCAGATCGATCAGCGGGAGCGCGGCGGCCATCATCCAGCCGGCGGTTAGAAACGATGCTGCCGAGACTCGGTAGACCGAATCGTTGACGGTCTCAGCAAACTCTTTCAGACGTTTTTCGTTGAACAGGCGCGCAAAAAACGGGAGCGAGGCCTGTCCGGTTGCTTGTCCCAACACCGCTATTGGCACGGCGAACAGACGCTTGGCATAGTTGAGGCGCGCGATGTCTCCGATGCCGCTGGCGGCGTAGTGGCGCAGGATCCAGTCGTCGGCGGTGACCAGAGAGACGCCGACCATCAGCGGAAGGGAAAGCTTTACCCACTCGCGGAAGGCGGGATTGGCTACATCCAGCGATGGCTTGTAGCCCGTGCCGATCTTGGCTGCACCGATCACGCTGGCGAGGAATGGACCGACCAGGCTTCCGGCCAGTGCGCCATAGGCGAGCGAGGCGATGCCCATGCGACGGCCGCCAATCACGCCGCCAACAATAATGAAGACGTTGTAGAGAAGCGGGCCGAGCGCGGGGAAAAGAAACAGACGATGAGAGAGCAGGACGGCGGAAACCACTCCGCCGACATAAAAGAAAATTTGCGCGGGCAGCAGGATGCGCGTGAGGTGAACGCAGAGTTCAATCTGCTCCGGCGAAAATCCGCCATGCGCGGATGTGGGACCAAACATCCAGCGTACGAACTGCGGAGTCAGAATTTCGGTGACAATCGTGCCGATGACCATCACGACGGTCATGACCGTAATAATGATGGAAAAAGTTTTCTCCGCATCGGCCTCGCGCTTCTCCGCGAGGAAGCGAGTGTAGATCGAGATGAAGGTGATTGATGCTGCGCCACCGGCGACGAGATAGTTGAGCCAGTCGGGCAGGGTGAAGGCGGCAACGTAGGCGTCGGTTTGCGGGCCCGCGCCGAAGGCATAGGCGATGTAAGCCTCGCGCACGTATCCGATGACGCGCGAGAGCATCACGGTGCCCATCAACAGCAGGGTTGCGGAGAACGCGGTGTGCTGATGCGATGGCCGCAGGAAGCGAAGAAATTTCGTCATGTCACCCGAAGCTGAATGCGTTTAGCGAGCCGCAAGCCATCTTATAGCAATCGGATGTCTTCGCCGTGCTCTCGGCGCTCCCGTGGTTGAGACTTTCGCTACCTGCTGCCAGATTACCTCGCTGCGTAACGTCCGCCTTTTCTGAGGCTTGCCGGATGATCTTCGTTTGAGGCTCAGTTGAGCTTGGATGCATTGCCTCGCCCAGCGTTGTTGCCGCACAGTGCTTCACGGAGGCAGCAATGTCCACTCACGATTCTCCTTTACAAACCATGACACAACTGTGTGAACAGGTCGATCCTCACATCTTGCTGGAAATGCGGCGGGCCAGACCGTTTAGCGAAATCACGCGCGTGCAGGAAAGTTGGGTGGCAGCGTCGGAGAAACGTGCGCTGATCTGGATAGCGGCGCGAACTCCGATGTGGATCGGACCGGACCATCTGACGGTGTTGGGTTTGGGAGCGCAGGTCGGCGCGGGGGTGTGCTACGCGCTGGCGGCATGGAGCAGAAATTGGTTGCTGGGCGCGATTGCCTGTCTGGCGTTGAATTGGCTGGGCGATTCGCTTGATGGGACGCTGGCGCGAGTGCGGCAGAGGTTGCGTCCACGATATGGATTTTATGTGGATCACATGGTCGATAGCTTTGGCGCGGTGGCGCTAATGGGCGGGCTGGCGTTGTCGGGGTACATGCATCCGTGGATTGCGATGAGCCTGCTGATTGGTTTTCTGGCGATGTCGATTCAGTCGTATCTGGCGACGCATGCGCTGGGAGAGTTTCGCCTGTCGTTCTGGAACTTTGGGCCGACGGAATTGCGCATTCTGCTAGTCGTGGGGAACTTGGCTTTGTTCTGGAAGCCGATGGTGCATTTGTTTGGAGAACGATTTCGCCTGTTCGATGTTGGTGGAGCGATTGGCGCGATCGGCATGGCGCTGATGATCGTTTTCTTCACGGCGAAGAATGCGATGCGGCTTTATCGCGAAGAAAGGATCGCGTGAGCCATGAAAGCGACGCTGACCCGGTGGGTGAAATTCAATCTTGTGGGCGCGATTGGAATTGTCGTGCAGTTTGCGACGCTATTTTTTCTGAAGAGCGTGCTGCACTTTGATTATCTGTTGGCGACCGCGCTGGCCGTTGAGGCTGCGGTGATTCACAATTTCATTTGGCACGAGCGGTATACCTGGGCGGATCGCGTGGAGACATCACCGTCAGTGCGACGGTCGGTAGTGCGGTGGTTACGCTTCAATGTGTCGACCGGCGGAGTTTCGATCCTGGGCAATCTGGCTTTGATGAAGTTGCTTGTAGGCTTTGGTGGCATGAATTATCTGGTGGCCAATGGCATAGCGATTGTGCTGTGTTCGCTGGCGAATTTTTTGGTCAGCGAAGAGTGGGTGTTTGTGGGGCAGTAATCAGTGGCCAGCGGTCCCCTGAGTTTGCAAGACGCGATCAAGACCAACGTCAAAGCAGCGGCAAGCGTGCCCGCTCTACACGTTTTATGGGAACGAGACGAACAGGCCGCCGAGATCCACTTGGTTGGCGGCATCGCCGATGAGCGGAGTGATCCCGAGAACTTCTTCGACGGTGCGCAACGTGGAGCTGTGAGTGTAGGAGATTGTGTTCGAGTAGCCGCCGCCTTTGGCGTTGGGTGAGATCACGATCATGCCGATGGGTCCGTCGGCGGTGACGGCCTCGTCCCAGGTGATCAGGATTAAGCCTCCGTCCTGGTACGCGGGCGAATTCAAAATCGTGGGAAGATTGGCGGCGAGCCAGGTGTCTCCGGCGGCAATGCTGCTCGTGCCCGTCGCCATGCTGTCAGCGGTGCTGGGTGTGATGAACGAATAGTTGGCTACGGTGTTGTTTTGCAGATCAGTCTCCAGTTCGCTGAACGGGCGGACATGGGCGATGCAGGTAGCGGAACTGGTGCTGTTGGTGTTGGTGACGTCGTCGAAGTAAACGAACGGGTTGGTATAGACAGCGAACTGATTCACGCTGGTCAATGGACAGGTGGCGCCGTCGATGCTTTCATTGTAGGACTTCCAGGTCTTTCCGGCGGCGGTGAGCATGGTGACCAGATGGCTGGTTGTAGTCTGACTGTTGACTGAGGGCGTGTTGTTGTCGGTGACTCCGAGATTGCTGCCGGCTTCGAGCCAGAGATAATTCGGCAAATCCGGGTGCATGCCTGTGGGATTGTTGTAGTTCTCCGCGTGCGATCCCATGGGCAGCAGCACGTTGTTGATGTAGGGCGCGTTGGCGCTGCCTTTAATCGAGGACCAATCCTGATTCTGCATGGCGATTACGAAGACGCTGGTGATAGCGCGGCCGGTGGAGATGATGGCCAGCGGCAGTGTAGCGGCGCTGGTTTGACTGCCGGTCGTGCCAGTCACGGAAATTCTGGCGCAACAAACCGTGGCGGAAGAAGAGGTAGCAACAACCATTGTGGACGTGCCGGAGCCGCCGGTGATGGTAGCCGGGGTGAAGGTTGCAGTCGTGCCGGCGGGCAGGCTGGCGGCAGAGAGTGCTACGTTCCCGGTGAAACCGGAGCTTGGAGTCACGGTGATCTGGTAGCCGGTAGAGCCGCCCAAGGTAACAGTCTGCTGGGCGGGAGATGCGCTCAACGTGAAAGAAGTAGTCGGTGCGGAAACGGACAGTGATGCCGAAGCGGAGTGAGTTACGCCATTGCTGATGCCGCTCACGGTGAACGAATAGGTTTTGGCCGTCATGGATGCGGGCGTGGTCAGGGTGAGCACGGAACTGCCGCTGGCCGCAATGGATGTCGGGAGGAACCAGCCATTCACGCCGGAGGGCAACGTGCTGCCGCTGAGATTGACTGTTCCGGTAAAGCCATGAAGGGCGCTGATAGTGACGCTGTAGCTGGCCGAGCCTCCGGCGACGACGCTGGCGGAAGACGCTACGGTGATGCCGAAGTCGGGAGCAGGAGTCACCACGAGGCTGGCCGTGGCTGCGTGCGATAGCGAGCCGCTGGTTCCGGTCACGGTGAGGGTCGAGGTCGTTGCGGCTGTGGCCGTGGTGGTGGTGACAGTCAGAGTCGAAGCTCCGGACGCGATGGCAGAGAAACTGGCGGTAGCGCCGGTGGGCAATCCGGTGGTGGCGAGCGTGACAGAACCAGCGAATCCATTGCTTGGGACTACATGCACGGTGTAGGAGGTGGAATTGCCTGCCACCACGGTTTGCGGGGAATTCATAACGGCAACGGTGAAGTTGGCGGTCGAGCCTCCGGTAGTGCCGGAGGAAGAGTGATGGCTGCCGCCACAAGCGGACAGGAGCGTTACTAGAATCACAGAGACGAACACTGGACAGAGATGTGGCAAGCGCATGAGTTCACCGTGGACAATGGTTCAAGTTATGAGATGAAGGCCGTGCTTGTTCTTTCGGCGACGAAGGGAATGTTCGATAGATTCCGAAAGTAACCGGCGGGGCGGCGGCGTGCAGTCAGGCAGGTATTGGGAGATCGTCGGGAGCCTAATTTAGGATTGCAGAAGTTTTCGCCGGCGAATTCTCCGCGCCTGGACGGCTATGGGCTACAGATGATGTCCTGAAGTCGCGGAGCTATCCGGAGAAAGTGGCGCAGGTTGAAGGTGTAGATTCTCTTGCACTGATTACTAGCCGCAGCCGCGAGGTGCAGCGCATCGTAGACGAGGCCGCCTGTCCAGGCTTTTTCCGCCGCCTCTCGCAATACGGACTTGTATTGCGCGGCAGTCAACGATACAAGTTGAAAGTGCGGCAAAATATTCTGAGCGAGCAACTGCCAAGCCTCGGTTGGATGAATGGCCGGAGTCACAGGCATTCGGGTGAGCACCGCGTGAAACTCTGCGATGCCGTGCGCACTGATTAGTGCTTCGAGTCTTTCCGCTTGTATCTGCTTGAATAGTGCTGATGCCTGGGCGTGGTGCGGATGCGACGATATGGACGCCGCGACCAGTACAGAGGAATCGCAATAGACTTTCATCTGCTATCTCATTGGTCCCAAAATATCTTTCAGCCTTTCCTGCTCCAGGTCTTCCGAGATCTCTTCCCAGTCGAAATCGCGAATCGGCTGGCCCGTGTGCACCAGGAGTCCGTCACGCTCAACCAGCGATGGGCGCACTTTGATAGGCCGAAGCAGGAGTCCGTCGGCGCCTTCCGTTGCTTCAAGGGTTGTGCCCGCTCTTAATCCAAGCCTCTCCCGGAGTGGCTTCGGTAAGACCACCCGGCCCGATTTGTCGAGGTGAAGCTCCATGCCATTTAGTTTACCATATGGCATTGAGAATGGCATCGGGAATGGCATCGGTAACAAGAGCTTCGAGAGGGGATGGGAACTCAGGTGTAAAAACGGGCTCGGGTTCAGGGCTTACGTAGCTTTAACACCAGCTTGCCGTAATTCTTCCCCTCTTGCAGTTGCTTGTACGCTTGCACAGCGCGATCGAGCGGGAAGACTTCGCCGATCACCGGAGTTAGTTTTTTCTGTCCGATCCAGGCTAAGAGCTGAGCCCAAGCCGGGGCCATGATCTCGGGCTTTTGTGAGAGGTAAGTCAGCCACAAGCCTTGCACGCTGGCGGATTTGGCATACATGGCGCGCAGGTCGAGTTGCGGTTGTTTTCCTGTGGCGGTGCCGTATTGGATGACGCGGCCGAAGGCGCTGAGGCAGCGAATGCTTTTTGCGGTGTGCTCTCCGCCCAGCATCTCGAAGACGGCATTGACGCCTTCGCCGTGGGTTAGATTCTTTACGACTTCTTCGTAATCGTGCTGCTTGTAGTTGATGCCGTGTTGCAGGCCCAATTCGCGGACGCGGGCGAGCTTCTCGTCTGAGGACGACGTGCCATACATTTCGACGCCAAGTATTTTGCCAATCTGCACGGCGGCGGTACCCACGCCTCCGGCGACGGCGTGAATGAGCACGCGATGAGACTTACCCGCGGTCGTTGGTTCCGTCATGCCCGCCTGCCAGTAGGCGAGATAGGCGGTGAAATAGTTGACGGGAAAAGCGGAGCCTTGTTCGTCGGTCCAATGATCGGGCGTGGGCCAGAGCATGCTGGAATAGGCGGCCACTTTTTCGGCGAAGGCGGCGTACTGTGCGTATCCCATGACGCGGCGAGCGGAGGATTCTTCGACGCCGGCAAATTCGCGGCCCGCAATCAGCGGAGGCGCTGGGGTTCCGGGATATCCGCCCTGCATGGTCATGAGATCGGCGAAATTCAGGCCGCCAGCGGCGACGCGGACAATGGTTTGCCCCGGTTGCGGACTCGGCTCGGGCATGTCTTGAATGGTGAGCGCTTCAGGGCCCGAGAGGCTGGGGATGACCAGGGCTTGCATGAGAAAAGTCTAGCAGGAGAAGGGGAGGCTTTGATGTAAACTCCCGAGGCCCTCGGGGGCTTCAAAGCCCGCATTTTTATTAGCTCTGAGCGGCACGGCTGAACGCCGTGCCCTTCCCGAAATGATTTATGAGATCGCTAAATAGCTTTTTTAGAAGCCCTTGTTGCCGCTGGAAGGTGTGAAGTGCAGAGTCAGGTCGTAGCCCGGTAGGCTGACCGGCACGCTGTAATCGGCGGCCACGTAAACGGCGGGAGCACCCGGCGTGCCGATACGTGTCACTATGACCTGTTCGGGGGCTAAGACGATGTCGTGGCCTTTGGCTTTCGTCAAGACGGCAGTGCGGAGATCCTCATCGCTCTGGCGAGAGGTCGCACCCATCATGGCGACCTGGCGCAGGTCATCCTGAAACGAATAGTTATTCATTTCCGGTGGCACGATCTGAAATGCCGCGTAGAAAACGGCGATGATGGCGAGAAATCCAACGATTGCTTTAACAGTTCCCATAGCGAAATTGCTCTCCGCCCGGGATTACAGCTCAATTGCCGCGGCGGAGCAGCCCCTGAAAATGGTCTACTACCGCTGAAATCGTAACATCGTGAACTTCGCGAGTCGAGCGAAGAACGACTTCCACAGTACCTTCGGTAACCTTCTTCCCGACCGTGATTCTAAAGGGGATTCCGACCAGGTCGGCGTCTTTAAACTTTACGCCAGGGCGCTCGTCGCGGTCATCGAGTAAGACGTCGAAGCCGGCGGCTTCGAGGCGCGTGGCAATATCCTCGGCGGCCGATTTTATGGCTTCATCTTTTACATTCGTCGCTGAAACTACGATTTCAAACGGCGCAATCGCCGGTGCCAGCCAGAAGCCATTGTCGTCGTTGCTCTGCTCGACCGCGGCGGTCAGAATACGTTCGATGCCGATTCCGTAGCAGCCCATGATCGGCGTAACTTCTTTGCCGTTCTTGTCGAGCACACGCGCACCCATGGATTCCGAATAGCGATAACCCAGTTTGAAGATGTGTCCGATTTCGACGGCGGCATCTATGCGAAGAGCTTTGCCACAGTTGGGACAGGCTTCACCGGCGGCGACGCTGCGCAGGTCGGCATAGGCAGTCGGCTGAAATTCTTTGCCGGGAGTTAAATTCTTGACGTGATAGTCCTCTTTGTTTGCGCCGGCGATCAGATTGGTGCGGCTTTCGAGAGCTTTATCGACGAGCAGCACGGGGCGATCTGTATCTTTGTTTATGTCCTTCGCCCAGTCGATGCCCAGCGGACCAAGATATCCGGCAGGAGACTTGAATAGCGCCTTGATCTCGGCTTCGTCCATGGGCCGCGTCGCGACTGCCACGGTCGAGTTGAGTTTGGCTTCGTTCAATTGATGATCGCCGCGCATGAGCACAACGATTCCGCGCAACTTTGTCTTCCCTGTCTTTGCGTCTTTCTCTTCCGCCATCAATGCCAGCGTCTTAATTTTGTTCTTCGGCGAGACGCCGAGAAATTTCGCGACATCTTCGATCGTTTTTTGTCCGGGCGTATGCACTTCGAGCGGCGAGCCATCGCCTTCAGGCGCAAGATCTCCCCACGGCTCCAGCTTCGACGTCGCCTTCTCCATGTTCGCGGCATAGCTGCAACCGTCGCAGCTCACGATCTGATCTTCACCAGCGGGAGTGCGCACCATGAATTCGTGCGATTCCTTGCCGCCCATCGCGCCTGAATCCGCCTCGACCACCATGTATTTCAAACCGCAGCGGTCGAAGATGCAGCAATACGTTTCGTAGTGCTTCTTATAAGAAACATCCAGCCCCGCCGGATCGATGTCGAACGAATATGCGTCTTTCATCATGAATTGGCGCACGCGCAGCAGGCCAGCCTTGGGTCGCGGTTCGTCGCGAAATTTCGGCGCGATCTGGTACCAGATCTGCGGCAACTGCTTGTAGCTGCGCAGTTCTTTGCGCGCGATATCGGTCATGACTTCTTCTTCGGTCATGCCCAGGGCAAGGTCGGCGCCCTTGCGGTCTTTCAGACGGAACAAATTCTCGCCCATGAGAGCCCATCTTCCGCTGGCTTCCCAAATTTCGCGCGGATGCAGTGCCGGCAGGAAAAATTCCTGGCCGATCGTGTCCATCTCCTGACGGACGATGGCCATGATCTTGTTGAATGATCGATTGCCGAGAAATAAGTAAGAATAAATACCCGCCGCGAGCTGGCGAATGTAACCCGAGCGGACGAGGAATTTGTGGCTGGCGACCTCGGCGTCGGCCGGAGCCTCGCGCAGGGTGGGGATGAAGAGTTGTGACCAACGATGCATGGTGAGTAATTCCGTGTGAGTGGAATTAATTATTGTAAATGATTGCACTGATGCACATGCATAGAGCGGTTGGTATGAGAAGTTCACTAGAGGACGCGGGCAATGTCTTCCGTCCAGTTAGAGCCGAGAACCATCAACAGTTTCAATGCAATCTCTTTCGGCAGTCGAATCGCCATTTCTCTCTCCGGGTCGCCCGCGTCCGCGGCGATGTAGATTGGCGCTCTCATCATCTTTCCTTCAAGTTCGCGCTCGGCGAGTTCCCAATAAATGTGAACGCACTTGCCATCTTTTTCGCGCAGCCGGATCGATGATCGCGTGCTCATAATTTCCTCGACGATGATTAGCAACTTCTTCGACAGTTCCTCTGGCGTTGAGCAATTTGAGCACCACGTAACATGTGATTTCCAAAATCTATCGACAAAAAATCTACATCATTTCCGTTCCCCACAAATCATGCAGATGCACAATCCCTTCTAACTTTCCGTCGCCATCCACCACCATCAGCGATGTGATCTTTTTTTCTTCCATCAGAGCCAGCGCCGTAGCCGCAAATTCGCCTGAAGGTATCGTCTTGGGATTTCTCGTCATCGCTTCGCCCGCCGTCAGGTCAAGCACATCCTTGCCGCGTTTTTCGAGCAAACGGCGCAAGTCTCCATCACTCACAATGCCTAACAGCTTTTTCTTGTTATCCACCACCGCCGTCACGCCCAGCTTCTTGCGCGACATTTCGTAGATTACATCTGGCATTTTCGTCTGCGGCGAGACACAAGGGAGACCATCGCCCGAGTGCATCAGCGATTCCACGCGCGCCAAGCGCTTGCCCAACTTGCCTCCGGGATGCAGGTTGGCAAAATCTTCTTCTTTGAATCCACGTTTTTCGCTGAGGGTTACGGCAAGGGCGTCGCCCAGGGCCAGCATCGTTGTCGTCGAAGCGGTGGGAGCCAGGCCCAGCGAGCAAGCTTCTTCCGTGATCGAGCAGTCGAGAGCTACATCGGCAGCGGAAGCTAGCGTGGAAAGCTGTGTGCCCGAAGCCGCATCTCCGGTCATCGCGATCAGCGAAACTTGCAATCGCTTGATGGTCGCCAAGAGCGCCAGGATTTCCTCCGTCTCGCCGCTGGCGGAAAGAGCAAGGACCACGTCTCCGCGAACCACCATGCCGAGATCGCCATGTACGGCATCGACTGGGTGCAGATACAGCGCCGGACTTCCGGTGGAACTCAACGTGGCGGCGATCTTGCGTGCGATCAGGCCGCTCTTCCCCATGCCCGTGACGACGACGCGGCCCGGGCAGGAAAACATGAGGTCAACGGCGCGCTGAAACGCTGCTGCCATGGGGCCAGCAATGCGATCCGCCAGGGCATGCAGGGCCTTAGCTTCGATGCGCACCACGTTTTCACCAATCCGTTTCATGGCCGGAGTCAATCAGAGCACGAGAAAATGGATGTTAGCAAGCGCTTCAAAAAAGCTGGAGCGCGATTCAGAAATGATCGTCAACCCGTTGGATTGTTGCTACGGGCTTTTGTCCGAGCACGGCAAGCCCTTTCGCTTGAATCATGCGGTCCCATGGACCTCCCTGCCAGTTATCGCGCAGCTTTTCCGGATGCCGCCAGGGCGGAAGCGTGAGCATTAGATTTCTGGCGGTCGAGTGTACATAAGGTTCATACATAGAACGTAACTTCGCCAGCTTTTGCCGGGCCTCATCGGTGGTTCGCAATTGCAGGTTTGCCGCGGCCAGCGCGTCACGCAGATTCTGAAAGCCATCGTCGGGCAAGCGGTCGGGAGCTTGCGCATCGTAGCGCGCATTGACGACCTGAGCCAAGTCCACGGCGGCGTGACGAGCCATGGCGAAGGTGAGACGCGCTTGACCCGGATGCACGCCATCGATTCCGGCCAAGATCAGAGAAGTGACATCGAGCATGGTCATTAGCGCGCCTAGCCAGGATTGATTGCTGTGCTGGGAACGAAAAAAACTGAGCACGGGGTAAGAAATGTGGCTTTCCAATAGTTCCGCCGACCAGCGCTCCCAGTCGCGCAGAATTTCATCGAGCACCGCCTGATCAATCGTGGGATTTTCGGACGATCCCACCAGACGAATCAGAAGTTCCGCCGCAGTGGGCGGCGAGCCTGCGCGTGCGTCGAGCATTGAGATCTGAATCTCGCGGCGGGAAAATGAGGAATAGACCACAGGAATGTAGCCGATGACCACTCCCAGAAAAGCGAAGCCCAGACCGGCTTCGAGCACCGCGAGGGCGCGCGCCAAGCCCGAAATCGGAAGGATATCCCCGTAACCGAGAGTAAAAAAAGTTTGCCCGCTGTGATAGATAATACGGCCAAAAGTCAGCGGCTCGCCGCCCAGATGCTCGTGCCCTCCAATTCCCTTTTGCAGCAGGGCAAATCCGAAAATTAAGCTCGCAGCCCAGAATGCCAGCAGCATAATCAGCGAGAGAGGGCCGAAATAGCCGAGGAAGCTCTGCTGCCGCGAGGGATTCTTGATCTGCCGTGCGATCTTGATCCAGGGAATCCAGGTGCGCCGGTAGAACCACGCCGTCAGCTTGAAGTGACGGGTCACCCGGCGAGGCAAAACCACGGTTTCAAAGGCGTCCAGCAGGATCACCCAAATGATGATCGCCCCAAAGATAGTCGCGAATACGCTGCCCTGCGATTGCATAGTAAGGATGCGATGTTGATGCGAGAGGAAGGGTAACAGATTCCGGCTTCCGGCTCTCGGCTCTCGGCTTCCGAAAAATTCATTTCATCGAATCGACCGGTTGACGAAACGACGTTGCAACTGCCAGCAAGATGGTAAGCGCCCGGATGTGTTCTTGCGGGAGCCGGGAGCCGGAAACCGTTATTGCGGCTTTGGTGCAGGAGGCGGCGGCTGTTGCTGAGCTGGCGCTGATTGCCCCGGCGTCGGGGTGGTGGTTGCGGGCTTTTTGGTCATCGGCTTTTTTCTTACGGGCGGTTTTTTTTGCGTGTCCGTGTCGTCGATAACAACCTTCTTGGGCGGAGCGGCCGGGATGGCAGCTTGCGCAGCTTTCAAATCGGTGCGCAGGCGGGCTATCTCCGATTCCTTCGCTAAGGCCAGAGTCTCGATACGCTCGGCTAAAGTCTTGCGAGATGCTTCAAAGCTGTTCAAATCGTTTGACAGGGATTGAAAATCGTCTTTCGGTCCGAACGCGCCAGTTGATTCCGCCACGCTTCCCAATACGTCGTAGAGCGCGTCGAGGTTGCGATAAAGCTTGAAAGTCGAGGGCAAATCTTCCGGAGCATTGCGCAGTTGCGTCATGATTTCCGGCAGCGCGCCCTGCAGATTGCGCTGGATCGAATCGGTATTGGCGAGAATCTGCTTCTTGTAATTCGCGTCAGTCTTCCAGCGTTCGACACGGAGCTTGGCCAAATCGGATTGGGTGGTTTTGGAGGTTGCGTCCAGTTGCGACAGCAGGCCATTCAACTGCGCGACTGATGCGTAGGATACAGGCGCGGTGCCCTGCCCGGACGGCGCGGTTCCTTGTACCGAATACTCGGAGGCGGACTTAGCGGCAACTGGCGCATTCGCCGGCGGCACCTGGCCCAGAGAAGGATGGGCAAAGAATGGAATGGTGCACAATAACGGAAGTAAAGATAAAGTTCGGTAGACGGTTCGGTTGTAGTTCATTTTTGGGGGCAGTGGCGATGCGTGCAACAGCATACTACATAGGGATGGGCAGTTGTTGATCGGGTGTTTTTCGGGTTTCAGCGCCGAACGGCAAGACCTTAAAACCTCTAACCACAGAGGGCACAGGGGAGCACAGAGTCCTGATTCGACTCTTCAGTGGCATGGGATGATAATTAGGCGAGGCTGAGATTTGGAGATCAGACTTTTGCGTTCACGTCCTGCGCCAATGCTTTTTGGCATCAGCGTCTTCTGCATCGCTCTAACGCTGATCTCCGTCCTGGTATTTTCTTATCCTCCTTTATCTTCCGCGCAGGAGCTTTCCCGCCGCCTTATTCTCAAAGACGGCTCGTATCAGCTGGTAACGAAATATGAAGTCAAGGGCGACCGAGTGCGGTATTACAGCGCCGAGCGCGAGGACTGGGAAGAGTTGCCGAAATCGCTGGTGGATTGGACAGCCACGGACAAGTACGAGAAAGACCGCGCGGCCGGCGCTTCCGTTCCGGAGGCGGTGCAGCTCGACAAGGAAATCGACGCCGAACGCGAGGTGGACGCGTCAAAGATGCCCGAGATCGCGCCGGGTTTGCGTCTGCCGGAAGAGTCCGGAGTTTTTCTGCTCGATAGTTATAAGGGCGAGCCGCAGTTGGTGGAGGTGCAGCAGACTGCGGGTGATGTAAATCACGATACCAAGGCCAACATTTTCCGCGGCGCGATCAATCCTATTGCCGGAGTCCGCCAGACGATCGAATTGGCTGGAGCCCACGCCAGCATCCAATCGCATGTGGACGTGCCCTCGATCTACATCAAAGTCGACGAGGCAGCGGACTCATCGGAGCACTCCGGTGATTCGAGTTCCAGCGGGCGCAGTGCAGGACAGACTCCGCAGCAACCGCAACAACCGCAGCAGGCCAGGGTGCCCTTCGACCGTTTCCGCATCATTCATGCGCAGCTGAAAAACGGCAAACGTATTCTCGGCGACGTCAAGCGGGCGGTCACCGGCAAGGTGAGCCAGGACGAGCGCTTCGTGAAAACTACAATCGACCGCGTCAACGGAGGATGGCTGAAGGTAACGCCCACCGAAAGCCTGGTCAAAGGGGAATACGCGCTGGTCGAAATGTCAGAGGAAGGAATGAATCTCTACGTGTGGGACTTCGGCGTGAACGCTGCTGCGCCGGCAAATCCGAATCCGTGGAAGCCGCAAGCTCCTAAGCCCGCAGAAAAAAGCGCAGAACCTTCGCCGAAGTGAAAACCTGCCGTGCTATTTCATCACTCCCCGCTGCGCAATCCCAATATTGTCCCGCGTCGAATTCTTTACCATGTACATTACACCGTCTGCCTGACGGATTAGATCGTGGGCAGTGCGGGCATCATGGGGATAAGTTGCCAGGCCGATTGAGGCGCGGACGTTGAGGTTGAGGCCTTCATCTTGAATGAACTTGCTGGCGCGCAGCGCGTCGCGCAGGCGCTTGGCAACGACCAGCGCCGAGTCTTTGCTAGTCTGCGGCAACAACACCACAAACTCGTCGCCGCCGTAGCGGAAGGCGAAGTCGATCAGGCGAAGCTGGGCTTTGATTAAATATCCGATCTCTGACAGCAGTTTGCTCCCGACGAGATGTCCGTGCGTGTCGTTGACGGACTTGAAGTGATCGAGATCGATGAACAACAAACTGAACTCGTAACCGAAACGCGCGGATCGATAGACTTCCGTTTCGAGTGTTTTATAAAGATGCCGGGCATTGTAGAGACCGGTGCAGTCGTCGGTGATGGTGAGTTCCTGGATGCGCTCGACCCAGCGCGCGTTCTCGATGGCGATGGCGGCGTAGTCGCACAGAGACTGCAGGAAGAAAATCTCCTGTTCGCTGAATTGCGATAAATCCACATTCACCAACTGAATCACACCCAGCACGCGCAGCCGCGAGCGCAGAGGGAAGCAGATGATGGAGTGCGTCTCCATCTTGGTGGCTTCATCGACGCGCCGGGCAAAGCGGGGATCGGCGGCGACATCCGGAATCACGAGTTGCTCTCCATGCTTGGCCACCCAGCCCGCGATACCTTCGCCTACCTTCAGGCGGATGTTCTTGAGCGTCTCCGCCTTGTCGCCGACGGCAATGGCGAAGTAGAGATCCTCATGCTCTTCATCCACCATGAGCAGCGACCAGGTATCGGGACGGAAGTATTCCGCCATTTTGTCCATGATGGTCTGGAGAATGGAGTCGAGGTCGAGCGACGACGTGAGAGCCTTGGCCACGTCGTGGAAGATGGTCAGCTCCTGGCTGTGGCGCGTCAATTGTGTGCCGGTAGCCTCGGACATGCTGAAAGTAATACCTCGATGGACGGGTAGCGTTAGAAAATTATAGCCACCACCTTTGTGCCAGGGCAAAGAACGTTGGTAACGGGAATCCGTAACGTCAACGGCGGAAGTCCTTTACACGCCGAATGAATCGATTCTGTTGTGGAGTACTCTGGTAAGCATGAGAACGATTACCAAACGGCTCTTGATGCTGCCGATAACCGGGCTTGTTTTCGCGATTCTGGCGCTAGGAATCATGAGCGCTGATGCCATCGCGGCCGACGATTCGCAGGACGCCTCGAAGGTAGTTCCGGTCATCGATGGTGGCATCGGGCCCTGCACGGCGGATTTCACGATCACCGACGTTGACGGCAAGCCGCTCTATGACTCCAAGATTAAGGTCCACATCGCTTACCGATTCATGAACGCGCACAAGCTGGATTTGGAAGTAGGGACCAATGTGGACGGGAAAGCCCGCTTCACTGGATTGCCGGACAAGATCAAACACGGCATTTTTTTTTACGCCTCGCAGGGAGAGCTTCAGGGTGAGGCGTTCGATGATCCGGCGCAGAACTGCAAGGCGGTGTTTGCGCTGGCGCTGAAGAAGAAGGAGTAGTAAATCGCTTTAGCCTCGGGAGTGGCTTGTTCCGCTAGTCGCAAGTGGGAAGTTCAATGGTTCGAAGACCGAAGGAGTTGATGAGCAGTCTTCATTGCCTGTGCTGCAAGACAGTGTTGCTTGTGCAGACTGACCGTTACCCGGGGATTCAGTTCTTCAGTGCCCTGACTGTGAGCGCCGTTACGCTCTGGAACCGGGAAGGCAGCTGACATTCCGTTGGCGACATCCGGTCACTAATGTCCTCTACTATGTCCTCTTCGATGCCGCCCCGGTTGAGCGAGCGGAAAGCATCGCGAAAATGTTTGGCGAGTGGTATTCGCGTGAGGACTTGGAAAAGATCGTCAAAGAGATCCGGCTGGAGCTAGATGATCCCACCCAGCGAGTGCGGGATGCACTCGACTCCAGGGCGTCGGAAAAGGATTGTCGCCGTTTTCTCGCCTCAATCACAGCTCATGACGACTCATCGCGGGGCTAGGATTACGAGGCGCGATATGGCGAACGAAAGAAATATCAGGCTTGTCGTTCAGAGTTCCGGCTGGTAGGCACCCTATTTTTCTCGCCCTCTCTTCACGCTGCGGGGTAGAACGTCCACCGTGAGTTTGTGATATAGTTCCCCGCCATAGCAGGGCCTCTCCCCTGTTTCCGCAGGTTTTGGTCCTCGCGGGTGAATCGCTTCGTCTACCGGGTCCGTTTTATGTTGTATTCCAGCCTCTTCAACTCCGGTATGCGAAGGCGTGCCTCGACAGCCCGAGGCAAACAAAAACCGCGAAAGCTCTCCGCTTTCCGTTCCGAATTCAATCGATATAAGGAAGGTTCCCCATGAAACAACTTGTTTTACTTTCGGCCCTTATGGCCAACATTTTTGCCCTTGCCACCCTCGCCTCGGCGCAATACACAGAGACCACGATCTATAACTTCGGAGCGATTGCGAACGATACCAACTCTCCTTCCGTAGGATTGATTCGCGATGCTGCCGGCAATCTGTATGGCACGAGCAACCTTGGAGGCACACTCCAGGGTACGGCTTTTGAGCTGTCGTTTTCTGGCGGAAGCTGGACCGAAACGATCCTGCACAACTTCGGCTCCGTGAGCGGAGATGGGGTGCAGGCCTCAGGTGGATTGCTCATGGATTCCAGCGGGAATCTCTATGGCGTTACCCAGGCTGGCGGCGCCAATAACCAAGGCACGGTTTATGAGCTTTCGCCGAGCTCCAGCGGTTGGACGGAGACCATCCTTTACAGCTTCGCGGGAAACCCCGATGTACGCGAGCCCAGCGGCAGCCTGATCTTTGACGCGGCCGGGAATCTCTACGGCACCAGCTTTGAAGGCGGCGGTGGGACAAATGCGAACTGCTTCGACGGTTGCGGAACGGTATTTGAGCTGTCACCTTCCTCCAGCGGCTGGACCGAAAAAATCATCTACGCCTTCACCGGAGGCGGCGATGGAATGGCTCCGGGCGGCAACCTGCTGTTCGATTCGGGTGGGGCTCTGTATGGATCTGCCGCCTTCGGCGGCAGCGTCGTCGGGGCGGGATGCTTTGAGGGCTGCGGTACTATATTTCGCTTAACGCAGGTTTCGGGCACATGGCGATTTGCCCGACTGTTCAATTTTCAGGGCCCGGTCGGCGGCGCTGCTCCGCTTTGGCTGGTCTTCGACGCGGCGCAGAATATTTACGGCGTGGCTAGCGCAGGCGGTTCGGGATGCCCCGGCAATCTCGGCTGCGGGACCATTTTCGAGCTGACGCGACAAACTTCACCGGGACCGTGGAAGGAAACGGTGTTGCACTCCTTCACGGAACTGCATGATGGCGGCGAGCCAGGGGCCGGTTTGGTTTTTGACTCCTCCGGCAATCTTTTCGGCTCAGCCGATTTTGGCGGCAACGGCAACCTGGGAACGGTGTGGGAGCTGAGCCCCACGGCTCATGGTCCGTGGAAGCTGACGCAGTTGTATTCCTTCGGCGACGGTACGACCGGCAGTAGACCGAATTCCGGGGTAATTATCGACCCGAGCGGCAATCTGTATGGAACGACGCAGCAGGGTGGCCAGTTCGACCGCGGGACGGTGTTCGAGCTGTCGCCGCCGGATGGCAGAGAAAAATAACTTAGCGCTCGCCGTGTTTGGCGGCCTTGCATCCAACGAAGCCAAGCCTACAGGGGAAAAAAATGAAAAACAATCTTTCGCGATTCCTTCTGACGGCTGCCGTCGCTGTCGCTCTAGCACTCACCCTAAGTACCGCGGTCTGGGCGGTAGATAAACAAAGTACGCTTTACGGTTTCAAGGGCAAGGCTGACGGGGGCAATCCCTACTCCGGCTTGATTGCCGATTCCGCCGGCAATCTCTACGGAACCACCTACGACGGGGGAATTTCCTGCCCGTCACTCAAAACCTGTGGGACCGTATTTGAACTCTCGCCATCGTCGAGCGGAAGCTGGACCGAAACCGTGCTCTACAGCTTTAGCGGCGGAGCCGACGGCGCCGCCCCCGAAGCCGGTCTTGTCTTCGATGCGCATGGGAATTTGTTTGGCACCGCGTATGCCGGGGGCGGAAGCACGGCGTGCGAAGTGGGATGCGGCACAGTTTTCGAATTGTCGCCGAATTCCAACGGCTGGACCGAGACGACGCTGTACCAGTTCCAGGGCGGATCGACCGATGGTCAGTATCCGCTGGGCAGTCTGATTTTCGACGGTTCCGGCAACCTGTATGGCACCGCATTCTTAGGCGGGGTCAATGGCGGCGGCATTCTGTACGAATTGTCGCCGAATTCCACCGGTGGCTGGACCAAGACTACCCTCTACAATTTCACTTTCAACCAGGGCATCTATCCCCAAAACGGTGTGATTATGGACTCGGCGGGAAATCTGTACGGAACTCTTTCACAGGGCGGAAGCACCGCCAACAATTGCAGCAATGGTGGATGCGGAACCGTGTTCCGGCTTTCCAAAACTTCCACGGGATGGCGCTTCGGACTGCTCTATATGTTCCAATCGCCGGGCGGTTTGCAGCCCCATGGCGGCCTGGTGTTTGACGCCGCAGGAAACCTCTACGGCACGAACTTCTTCGGAGGCAAAACAACATGCACGGAAACATGCGGCACCGTTTTCGAATTATCGCCCACGACTCAGGGCCAATGGAAGTTGACCTTGCTACATTCCTTCACCGGAGGAAGCGACGGCTCACATCCTCCATCCACCTTGATTATTGATTCGGCGGGAAATCTTTACGGCACGAGTTTTGGCCCACCCAGCACCGTGTTCCGCATAAGCCCCGCGCCGAGTGGAGGCTGGCAGTTCGAGGTATTGGCCACGCTCTCAAACGCCAGCGTTTACTACAACACAGCGCCGCTGCTACGGGACGCGGCGGGCAACCTGTATGGCGCGGCCGATTTCGGCGGCAGTACGCTATGCAAAGATGGCTGCGGCTTGGTGTATGAGCTGTCGCCCATAACCAATTAAGCGTGCGTGCGGGAAGAATGCCCCACCTTCGCACTGTGCATCTCGCAAGCATGAAGCACAAAGAAGGAGAACCAATGAAACGCAATCTCTCGAGAATCTTGCCCGCGGCCGTAGCGGTTGTTGTCCTGACTCTAACTTCGAACGCCCACGCGCAATACACCGAAACCGTTCTCTACAACTTCGGTGCGACCGGCGACTCAGTTTTTCCCATGTCCGGACTGATTTTTGATGGATCCGGCAATCTCTTCGGCGCAACAAAACTCGGCGGCAGCAATGACAGCGGCGATGCCTATGAACTTTCGCCATCCTCCAGCGGCGGCTGGACCGAGAACATTCTTTACTCGTTCTTCGGCGGCACCGGGGTCAGCGAACCCAGCGGCAACCTGATTTTCGACACTGCGGGGAATCTCTACGGCACCAGCGTTGCGGGCGGGAGCAATCGCACCGGCACCGTCTTCGAAATCTCGCCCACTTCCAGCGGAAGCTGGACGCAGACCATCCTGCACAACTTCGGCGGCGGCACGGACGGTAAGACCCCGGAGGGCACCCCGGTTTTCGACAGCAAGGGGAACCTTTTCGCCACCACCGCTGTCGGAGGGCTGGGCTTTGGCACTGTGGTTGAGCTGTCGCCGTCCGCAAGCGGCCACTGGACGGAAAAAATCATCTACAACTTTACCGGAGGCAACGACGGCAGCGAACCCGGCGGCAATCTCGTCTTCGATGCGGCCGGCAATCTCTATGGCACTGCGTTCGGCGGCGGCGGAACCACCACCTGCACAACCGGCTGTGGCACGGTTTTTCGCCTCACTCCTATGGGCCCGACTTGGCGGTTCACCCGCGTGTTCGCCTTCGGCGGTCATGACGGAACTTATCCCAGTGCTTTAACCATCGATAGCGCCGGAAACCTATATGGCGTGGCGCGCGAGGGCGGGCTCCCGAAATGTAGCGGAGGTTGCGGTAACGTCTTCAAACTCACGGGGCCGGGCACGAACGGCATTTGGAAGGAAACCGTTCTGCACAACTTCACCAGCGAAAGCGACGGGGCCACTCCGGCCGGTGTGGTTGTCGACTCGTTCGGCAATGTTTTCGGTACCGCCAGCGTCGGTGGCACCGACGCCGAAGGAACCGTTTTTGAGATCAGTCCAGCATCTGGCGGCGGCTGGACCTTCTCAGTGTTGTATAGCTTTCAGGGTCAAACCGACGGAGGCATACCGGCTGCGGGCGTAATCCTGGATTCCGCCGGCAACCTGTACGGCACAACCACTTTTGGCGGCAGTCTGAAGGACGGCGTGGCCTTCGAACTATCGCCTCCGCCTGACGGCAGGAGATAACCCGTTCCACACAGTTGTGAACACGCCGCTCCCAAACGCCACAAAGCCGGGCTGGTTGGCCCGGCTTCTCTCTTCGTGGAACTGGTGCGGTTGGCCTGGTTTCGACCGCCGTCCCAGAATGTCGAAAACATTTAAACGCCGAGTACGCGGAGCCCGCCGAGCAAATCTTCAAGTTTTTCTCGGCGCACTTAGCGATCTCGGCGTTAAAAAAGTTTTTCCGCCCTACATCACCATTGCGAGATTCTCCAGTTCGTGCTGGAGAACTGGCAGTGCGCAGCCAGCCATTTCCACACGGCCCGCGGCGTCAAGGGCCGCTTTGGGCGATACTCCGTAACCGCGTCCCATCAGGAACACCTGCAACAGTTCGGCCGCCTCGTAGGAGTCGATCATTCCGCCTTGCAGCAGATCGCTGCGCAGAGCCGACAGTTCCGTCACGGTGAATCTGTCTTTGTCGTTCATGATCCGGTTGCTCATCAGTCCGTCAATCACCGCGTTGTCCTTCGTCATTCTTTCGTTCATGGCCGTCATCACCTCCGACTCCGACCTCTTTTGTACCTATTAGACTCATCGGTAGCCGATGAAGTTGCATGCAATTCGGATGCCGCAACTGCTCCTGCCCTTTATACGTAAGGCAGGTCGGTTTAGATGTGTAAACCCCTGTGAATATCGGAAGTTGCGGATTCGCGCGTTGGCGTCGTCATCTCAAGCTGACGCCGATGGTAACCATTTTGGGGTTCAGAGTTGACACGATGTGTCATTGCGGGACGGAGGGCGGAGGGCGGATTACTTGGCTCTCCAACTCTGCGCTTTGGTTAACAAAACAGTTGCGAGGCGTCTTCAACCTGAGACGGGTCGCAATTAGGGAAGGCTCAAATGGAGATATCAGTCTAGAGCGGAAGGCGGAGCCGCAGACCGATTAGGGTTCGATCCTGGCCTCATCAACCAACATGATGGGGATGTCGTCTTTTACGGCATAGACACGGTGACATTGTGTGCATTTCAGACTCTCCGGATTCTGGCGGTATTCGAGAGCCTGCTTGCACGCCGGACAGACCAGCATTTCTAGTAGATCCTTGGCAATCATGACGGAAGCATTGTACGACATCGGCAGCGTTGTGGATGTCTGGTAGAAAAGGCAATTAATCGCCGAGAGCGCAGAGAAACCTGAGATTTCTGTGCGCCTCTGTGGCGAACGATTTTCTCGGCCCCCTTCGCAGTGTAAGATTTCTAGCGGAAGCCTGCAGCTTGCAGCCGGAAGCCGAATTATGTCTGCCCGAATCCTAGACGGAACAAAAATCGCTGCTGAGATTCGCGCCGAAGTCGCGGCCGAGGTCAAGACTCTCTCTGCCGGAGGACGCCGCCCCGGGCTTGCCGTAGTTCTCGTCGGCCATAATCCGGCGTCTGAAGTTTATGTGCGCGGCAAGGTCAAGGCCTGCGAAGAAGTCGGCATCTACAGCGAAAAACATACACCCTCTGAGACGATTACTACCTCCGAACTGCTGCGAATGGTCGACGACCTGAATCGCCGTGACGAAATCGACGGCATACTGGTGCAACTGCCGCTGCCTCCGCAGGTGGATTCGAAGCGCGTGCTCATGGCTGTCGATCCGCGTAAAGATGTCGACGGATTCCATCCCGTGAATGTTGGATTGCTTTCTACGCAGCGCCCCGGTCTCGTGCCCTGTACGCCGGCCGGCGTGATGGAAATCCTCAGGCGCAGCAGCATTGCGGTCGCAGGACAGGAAACGGTTGTGGTTGGACGCAGCGACATCGTCGGCAAACCGGTGGCGATGCTGCTGCTGAACGCGAACGCTACTGTCACGGTTTGTCATTCAAAAACGCGCGATCTGGCTGAAGTGTGCCGCCGCGCCGACATTCTGGTGGCGGCCATCGGACGCGCGGGCATCATCACTCGTAATTTCGTGAAGCCGGGCGCAACCGTGATCGATGTCGGAATGAACAAAGTCAGCGATGCCGCCGAGTTTGCGAGTCTGTTTGCGGGGATCGCCAAGCGCGAAGAGTCGTTTCGAATTAAAGGATCGACGCTCGTCGGAGACGTTCACCCTGAAGTCGCGGAAATCGCGGGCGCCATTACCCCAGTCCCCGGCGGCGTAGGCCCGCTGACCATCGCCATGCTAATGTTCAACACAGTAAAAGCGGCCAAGCTCCGCCGCGTACCCGCATTGGCTGGAGCCTAAAAACCATTCAACGCCGAGGGCGCGAAGAACGCCGACAAAACGACCGCAGAGAAAACCGAAACAATTCAGCCTTGGTCTTTCTCGGCGCACTCGGCGGCCTCGGCGTTAAATGCCGTTGATCCTCAGGGAGGAAGATTGCTGAAGGTCGGACTCACCGGCGGCATCGCCGCGGGCAAGTCGTCAGTCGGAGAAATGTTCGTCGCCCTGGGCGCACACTTGATCCAAGCTGACCGCATTGCGCACGATCTCATCCAACCCGGGCAGAAAGTCTATGAGGAAGTAATCGCCCACTTCGGCGAGGAAATTCTCAACCCCGACCATAGCGTGAATCGCAGCAAGCTCGCTGAAGCCGCATTCGGACGTCCGTCCCGCATCAAAGAATTGAACGCCATCGTCCATCCCGCCGTGATTCGCCGCCAGAACGAATGGATGGAGGAAGTGGCGCGAACGGCCCCCGATGGCGTCGCCCTCGTAGAAGCGGCTTTGATTCTGGAAGCCGGCGCGGCCAAGGATTTCGACCGCCTGATCGTCGTCACCTGCAACGACGACCAGAGGGCGGCGCGCTTTGCCGCCCGGCAAAACATGCCTGTTGACCAAGCTCGCAAAGAAGTCGCCCGCCGCATGGCCGCGCAACTTCCCGACGCAGAAAAAATCAAAGCTGCCGACTACGTGATCGACAACTCCGAGGCACCGGAGCACACGCGCGCACAGGTGTACCAAGTGTGGGAAAAACTACGAGGCTGAGTCGAACCGATCTTAAAAGGGCGCGAGCTTATATTATGACGCCTGATCCGAAGAACCCCCTACGGATTGATTCTGAAAACCACGCCGGTGCCCGCCGCGCCGCCATTCCCGGTTATCCCATAAAGATTGCCGTTTGCGTCGAGCGTCAACCCGCCGTCCGGGTCCTCTCCGCCATCCGTGCAATCAAAGGTAAAAAGCCCGCTTTCCTGCCAGCCGCTCGACGAAGGCGAAAGCTCAAAGACAGTGCCGCAGTTCGTGGAACCTCCGGCAGCATTCTCAACATGAAGGTTTCCAGCAGGATCGAAAATCAGCGGCTGGGGTATGTTTCCGTTGAGAGAGTCGTCGAGGTTGAGAATCGTGCTCAGGGCCCAGCCCGAAGATGTGGGAGAAATTTCAAAGATAGTTCCAAAGCCGTTCGCGCCATCACTGCTTGTCGTGCCAAACACGTTGCCCGAGGCGTCTAAAGCCAGTCCGGGGGAAACAAATCCTCCATCCGCGCCGCCGGTGAACTGATGTAGTGTGGTCTCTTTCCAGGGCCCGCTCGCGGTCGGCGAAAGTTCAAGAGCAACGCCGCAGCCGTAAGGCGCGCATCCTACTCCGCCAAGTACCGCCGTTAAATACAGATTGCCGGCCGCATCAAACACGACTCCGCCCTCTGGCGCGCCGCCATCGCCTGGGCCATGAAATAAGAAGAGCCTTTTCTCTGTCCAATAGCCGAAAGCTCGGGGCATAAGCTCGAAGACGATGCCACAGCCTCCCTGACTGATGCTCTGGGGACAATCGTTGGAATCGCCGCCCTGCGTGGCAGTCCCGTAAAGATTTCCTGCTGCGTCGAAGACCAGGCCGGAAGGATTTCCTCCGGTAAAGCCGCCGACGAACTGATAGAGAAGCGTTTCCTTCCACACTCCGGACGCGGTGGGTGTGAGTTTAAATACAACTCCGCAGCCCTCATTTCCCGGACAACCGTTGTTGCCTCCGCCAAACAGCGTAGTCCCGTAGAGATTGCCCGCCGCATCAAAGATCATCTTAGTGTCGGGAAACGACCCATCTGTGCCGGAGAAGTAGTGCAGCACAGTCTTTTTCCACTGTCCGCTTGCCGTCGGCGACAACTTGAAAACGGTGCCGCAGCCTGCGGGACAACTGGCATTGCCGCCATTGGCAGTCGTGCCGTAAAGATTTCCGGCAGCATCGAGCACGAGCCCGCCCAGGGGAAATTGCCCGCCGCCCGCGCCGCTGAAGGAGTAGAGCACGGTTTCGGTCTGAGCCTGGGCGTTTGAAGTGAAAGCAAGTGCGGAGCCTGCTAGAGCAAGCGTAAGAAACGCCGCTTTGAATCTTTCCGTAGTCATGGGAACCTCCTGGAGCACGGAATATCTGGAGCTGTCTATCTCGAAAAAAATTCTATGGCGTGATTTCAAACGCGGTGGGGGCTGGCGGTCTTGCTGCGTGGCCCCCGGTCCTTCATGGCACGATTTTGTAAACCATGCCGTAGCCAAGCGGTCCGTCGTGATAAGTGGTGCCGAACAACGTGCCACTCGCATCGATTGCCACTGGGGCGTTCGGCTGTGCGTCGTCCTTGATGCCTAAAAAATGATGGACTACCGTCGGGAACCATCCGGTCGAGGTATGCGTCAACTTGGTCACGGTGCCGCAAGCCTGCCCGCCGCAAATTGTCGTGCCTCCGCCCGCCTGCGAGGCTACGAAATACAAATTGCCGCTCGCGTCCGCGCTGATTCCAATAATGTCCTCGCCATCATAATTCTGTACCGCTGCGGTGACCGTCGTGTCGTCCCATCCCCCGGAAGAATTCGGCGAAAGTTCAAACACCGCGCCACAACCAATGCCGCACATGGAAACGCGCCCGCCCGATTGCGTGCTGCCATAAAGATTTCCGGCACTGTCAAAGAGCAGATCGCCGTTCGGCATAAAGCCATCGCGCAGGTCGAAGCTGTGCAGAATCGTTTCCGTCCAACCGGAAGAGGAAGGAGATAACTCAAACACGGAGCCAAAGCCGTGGACACCACCGTTGACCGTCGCGCCGTAAAGATTACCCGCACCGTCAAAAATTACCGAGCCCACGCCGGTGACGCCATCGGCTCCGTCGTCCACAAAACTGTGAACGATGGTTTCCGTCCAGCCGCTCGAAGAGGGCGACAACTCGAACACCGTGCCGCATCCAAGTCCTGAGCAGGCAGTCAGACTGCCTCCGGCATTCGTGGTTCCATAAAGATTTCCAGCCGCGTCGAACACAAGGCCGCCTTCGGGGTACTCACCATCCGCCCCGCCAGCGAAGGCATAGAGCGTGGTCGCAGTCCATGCGCCTCCAGAGTGCGGCGAAAGTTCAAACACCACGCCGCATCCTTTTGTATTCGTGGCGCTGTTGATACACGCCGCAGTATTGCCGCCGATCTTTGCAGTGCCATACAGATTGCCCGCCGCATCGAACACTAGATTGCCCATCGGTATACCGCCATCCGCACCACCCGAAAATCCATGCAGCACCAGTTCCTTCCATCCGCTGCCTTCCCGCGCCAGCTTGAACGCCACGCCGCATCCGCCAAAACAGTTCTCGCCTCCTTGCGCGCTCATGGTGGTCGTCCCATAAAGATTTCCGGCGCTATCGAAAATCAACTTCGCAACCGGTGTTGCTCCGTTGGTGTTGTTGAAGTCATGGATGTCGGTGAACACCTGCGCCTGCGCACCTGCAACCAGGAAAAAATTGAGCGCTGCAAAAAATGAAGCTGACAGCAAACTTCGAATCATCGTCTTCGTCTGCATATTGTTTTTTCTCCAGACCTTTTGTTTGACCGTATTTCTTTTTGCAAACACAAAAGAAAATCAGCCGCACAACGCCTAAGCCTGCGCGGCCGGATGCGCCGCTACGGCGTGATTTCAAACACTGTGCCAGCATCAAGTCCCGCAAATGTTGTCGTGCCGTAAAGATTGCCGGAGCCATCAAGGACCATGCCTGCCTCGGGGAATTCTCCATCGGCTTCGGCTGTGCCGAAGACGTGCAGCAGCGTGAGGCTCCATCCGCCGGAACCGGGGCTGAGTTTGAAAGCCACGCCACAACCATTTTTCCCGCCGCAGTCCAGGTCCCCACCCATCTCCGTCGTGCCGTACGCATTGCCCGAACCGTCCAACACCAGATTGCCTAATGAACTCCAACCGTTAGTTTTGGCAAATTTGAAGATGCGCGTCTGCTGCCATCCGCCTTTTCCGTTGGGGCTGAGTTCATATGCCACACCGCAACCGATGTTGAAGCAGAGTCCAAGCAATCCTCCGTACCTTGTGGGGCCATACAAATTTCCGGCAGCATCGAAAATCACTCCTTGCGGGCCCTGACCATTCTGTCCATTAAAAAAGTGAATGACTTTTTCCGTCCAGGGACCTCCGGAAGTCGGCGTCAATTTGAAAACCACTCCACAGCCAGAATAGGCGACGCACGTGTTGGCGGTTCCTCCAGCCTCGGTCGTACCGTAGAGATTGCCTGCGTGATCGAAGGCGAGGGTCGAAACCGGTTCAGCGCCGTCCAGTCCATGGAAAGTGAAAATCGAATTCTCGTTGTACCCACCGGAGTTATTTGGCACAAGCTGGAAGACGGCGCCCCCGGTGATCTGGCCGGCGTTGTTTCCGCCTTGCGAAGTCGTTCCGTACAGATTTCCGGACGAGTCAGCGACCAATCCACCGAGCGGCACCGCGCCATCATGCGCGCCAGTGAATGTGTAGAGCGTGGACTGCGTCCACGTGCCGCTTGCGCCGGGAGAGAGTTTGAACACTACGCCGCAGCCGAAGCTACCCACACCGCAATTCATGGCTCCCCAGGCGGCGGTACCGAACAGATTTCCGGAAGTGTCCATGAGAAGGGTCCCATCAGGATTCCATCCGTCGCTGCCACCGGTGAAGCGATACAAGATCGTCTCCGTCCATCCGCCACCGGATGCGGGAGAAAGTTCAAAGATCGTGCCGCAACCGCCTCCCTCACAAGTGTTGTTCCCACCGCCGGCTGTAGTGCCGTATAGATTGCCTGCGTGGTCGAAAATCAAACCGCCGATTGGGTTTTGTCCGTCAGGCAAAACGCCAAAGTCGTAGATGACGGTTTCGGTTTGCGCATGGGCTGCAAGCGAGAGATTCAACACGCATACCGCAAGCGCGAAGGCGGTAAAAAGAGCAACCTGCTTTTTCCTACTCATACATCATCTCCTGTGCAAGCTCATTGAAGTGGACGCACCACTCGCCTGTTGAAAACTCACTGCAGAAAATTCGCACAACTACAACGCATTCCTTAGTCCCAGCGCGAGGTTTGAGCCCGCGAAGCTGCATAGCCAATTTGCTACTGCCTGATTTCGTAGATAATCCCGTAACCCGCCTCGCCCCCCGGAGCGCTGCCGTAGAGATTGCCGGTGGCATCCAGAGTCACTCCAGCCATCGGTTCGGTGCCGTCCGGGAATCCGGCAAATCTGTGGAGCACTGAAGCCGTGTAGTGTCCGCCGGTAGAAGGAGACAGCTTGGTTACCGCGCCACAGCCTCCGTCGGTTGAGCAGTTAGGATTGTTTCCTCCTTCACTGCCCACGAAATAAAAATTTCCGGCCGTGTCTGCGCTGAGTCCCACGATAAATGAGCCGTCGAAAGGCGCAGCTGTCGTCAACACCGTTTCACTCCAGCCGGAAGTAGCCGAGAGTTCAAAGACAACGCCACAACCATCCCCTCCGCAGAATGCGGTATTGCCCCCCATCACAGTGCTGCCGTAGACATTGCCTGCCGAATCGAGAATGAGGCCTCCGTTAGGATTCCAGCCGTCCGTGCCGCCGGTGAAGTTATGCAGAATCGTCTCCGCCCATCCGCCCGAGGCTGCCAATTGGAAGACGGTGCCAAAGCCGGGATTGCCTCCATATAGCGTCACACCATAGACATTGCCGGAAGCGTCAAGAGTGACCGGACCAGTCGGAACCACCCCATCCGTACCGTTGTCGAGAAAACTGTGCAGCGTGGTTTCCGTCCAACCACTCCCGGACGGCGACAATTCAAACACCGTGCCACAGCCCACGCCTCCGCAGGCACTGACGTTGCCGGCGGTAGTTGTAGTTCCGTAAAGATTTCCGGCCGAGTCAAACACCAGGCCGCCCACGGGATTGCCTCCATCGGTGCCTCCGGTAAACGTGTAGAGGACAGTTTCCGTCCATCCTGCTCCGGAACGTGAAAGCTTAAAGACCACGCCGCAACCTGGCTCGTTGCCGCCGGTGCAAACGCTCGTATTGCCCGCATATTCTGTAGTGCCATAGAGATTCCCCGCCGCGTCGAAGATTAAACTTGATTCGGGTGTGCTTCCGTCAGCGTGGCCAGCAAAAGTGTGCAGCACCTTTTCTGTCCAGGTACCGCCGGAACCACGGACCAACTCAAATGCTACCCCGCAACCATTGGTGGGGCAGCCCCTCGCGGTACTGCCTCCCGCGGCGGTTCCGAACAGACTTCCCCCAGCGCTGAGGGTCAGCGGAGATGAGGGATTGGCTCCGTTGGTCCCTGGGCTCGGGAAAAAATAGAGGATTTTCTCGGTTTGTGCCTGGGCGCACACCGCCAGGCTGAAGGTGATGGCTGCCAGCGTGAGTGCCATGCAAAAAAGATGCGAAGTTCTTGTTGTATTCATAGAATGCTCCCCCCTCATTTTTATCTTGCTCGTTAGATCTGCAGCGAAAATCAAAAAGCAATTCGTCCGCGCAGCGTAAAAAGCCACGTGGAATACGAATGAATCTAGGGCGTCACTTCAAACACAATGCCTAGATTGGCGCTGCCACCATCGGATGCTGTTCCGTAAAGATTGCCCCCAGCGTCACGGATGATGCCGGACGGAGTGAAGCCGTCGCCGTCGCCGACAATGAAGGTATGCAGCACTGTTTCGGTCCACGGCCCACTCGTTGTCGGCGAAAGCTCAAAAACCACGCCGCAAACGTTGGTATCGCAGGTGTGCTCGTTGCCTCCGTACGGGGTCGAGCCGTAAAGATTCCCGGTCGCGTCGAAGACCAGAGCAGAGGTAGGAAATTTTCCGTCGGCTCCGCCGGTAAAGCTGTAGAGCTGAGTTTCAGTCCACGGGCCGCTGGAGGTCGGAGCCAGCTTGAACACGGTGCCGGCTGAGTTCGCCCCTCCTCCCTGTTCAGTTGTGCCATAAAGGTTTCCCGCCGCGTCGAAGGTCAAACCGCCGATTGGATTGGCGCCGTCCGTCCCGCCGTTGAAGGTGTAGAGCAAAGTCTCAGTCCAGGGGCCGCTGGCCGCCGGAGCCAGCTTGAATACAGCGCCGCATCCTTCGCCGCAATTGGTGAAGTTTGCTCCTTCCGACGTCGCGCCGTATACGTTGCCGGACGCGTCGAGAACCAGAGCAGTCCCAGTACTGCCATCGATGAAGAAATTGAAGGCGCGGAGCACGGTTTCGTGCCAACCGGTGGAAGTCTTCGACAAGCGAAAGACTACGCCGCAGCCGACTCCACCACATCCGCTGAGGCTGCCCCCAGACTGCGTGGTGCCGTAGAGATGTCCCGCGGCATCGATCGCAAGATCAGAAAAAGGAAAGGCTCCGTCGGTGCCGCCGCTGAAAGTGTGGAGGACGGTTTCCTTCCAGTGCCCGGATGAAGAAGGCGAAAGTTCGAACACGACGCCGCAGCCTCCGCCACAAGCCGAGAGATTTCCGCCCGCCGCGGTCGTGCCGTAGAGATTTCCAGCGGAATCCTGCACGACTCCCTTGAAGACTCTTCCGCCATTGGCATCGCCCGAAAAACTGTGGAGAACGGTTTCGGTCCACGTGCCGCCCGCGCTGGGAGAAAGCTTGTAAACTGTGCCGCACATTCCTTCGGATTGATCGCACTGCGTGGGGTTGGCGCCGCCCCACCAGGTTGTGCCGTAGAGATTGCCGGATGAATCAAGGATCACGCCAGATTCCGGCAAGCCCCCGATCCAGTTGCCGGGAAAGCTGTAAAGAACGCTTTCGGTCTGGGCCCCGGCGCGCACTGCCAGGCTGAAGGTGATGGCTGCGATCGCAATGGCTACCAAAGAAATGCGGGAAGCTTTTCTTGTGTTCATGTGCCACTCTCTCCTCAAAATTTGTGTCGCCGAATTTTTATTCGTTGAAAAGCGAATCCGGGCTGCGCAGGCGCGCGCCGCACGGCCGGAGAATGAACTACGGTTGAATTTCAAACACAGTACCGAAGCCGCTTGCGCCGCCGTACAAGGTGCTGCCGTACAAATTTCCTGCGGAATCCAGCCAAGGAGTGGATTGCGGGAAGGCGCCATCGGTGTAATCAAATTCGTAAAGCGTTGTTGGTATCCACCACCCACCGGACGTGGGCGCGAGCTTGAAGACAAGGCCGCAACCGGAGGCATCGCAATTCGAGTTCTTGCTGCCGCCTTCAGTAGTCGTCCCGTAAAGGTTGCCGGAGGCGTCCTCGAACAGGTTTGCCATGGGATTCTTGCCGTTCGTTCCGGTGAATGCATAGATCACCGACTCGCGCCAGCCGCTCACCCCGGAGATGAGCCGGAATACGACGCCACAGCCGATTTTGCCGCCGCAGGGGGGAGTGCCGCCGTACAACGTTGAGCCGTAGATGCGGCCAGAGGAATCAAGAACTAAGCCGTTGGGAACGCCGCCGTCGGTGCCGCCGGTAAAAGTATAGAGAGTAGTTTCATGCCAGCCCCCACCGGAACCGGAAGCTAGTTTGTAGACAAATCCGCAGCCCTGGTTGCCGCAGTTCACATCATCTCCGACCCCTCCGTAGGCGACCGTGCCGTAAAGGCTGCTGGATGGACCAACGACAATCCCGTTCGGTTGGCTCCCGCTCGTTCCGCCCGCAAAAGTGTAGAGAAGAGTTTGAACCCAGCCAGTGGAACCGGGTGACAGTTTGAAAACCGTGCCACTGCTGGCGGATCCTCCAAGAAGAGTTGTGCCGTAAAATTTGCCCGTCGCGTCGCGTATCAGGGAACTTGGACGTAGTCCATCTGTGAAGTGGAAGGCATAGAGGACGGTTTCGGTCCAGCCGCCTGCAGTCGGGGAAAGCTCAAACACGACTCCGCAGCCGTACGGGCTGCAATCTTTATTGGTGACCTCACCCCCGGAGGCGGCCGCTCCGTAAAGGTTTCCCTCCGTATCCAGCAGCAGAGTGGAAGCGGGAAAGGCTCCGTCCGCCCCGCCGGTAAAAGTGTAAAGCACAGTTTCTATCCAACCGCCGGTACCATCCGGCGAGAGTTCAAAAACGACGCCACACCCCTGATTATTCGTGCAGTTACCGGTTGTTATTCCCCCACTGAGGGTCACGCCATAAAGATTTCCTGCCGAATCGGCTACTAAGCCGGCAGTCGGGCCGCTCCCATCGGTTGCTCCGGAGAAGTTGTAGAGCACGGTGTCGGTCTGCGCCTGGGCACGCACCGCCAGGCTGAAGGTGATGGCTGCGAGTGTGAGTGCCATGTAGAGAAGATGCGAAGTTCTTTTTGTATTCATAAAAGATGTTCCCCCTCCTTTTTTATTTCGCGGGTTGGATCGATATTGAAAATCAAAGTAATCCGGCCACGTCTCAACGCAACGCGCGGCCGAATGCGGCGTTACTGCCTGATCTCGTAGACCACACCGTCGCTCGCGGTGCCGCCACCAGCCGACCCGTAAAGGTTTCCGGCGGAATCGATGATGACACCGTTGGGCTGCTCACCATTCGTGAACTCGAACGTTCCTAGCACAGACTGAGTCCAGGTTCCCGTGCCCGAAGGCGAGAGTTCAAAGATCACGCCACAGCCCTGGTTGCAAAATGCTGTGCTGCCTCCGTATGGCGTCGACCCATAAAGATTTCCCGCGGCATCGAACACGAGATCTGACTTGGGGTACTTGCCATCTAACCCGCCGGTGAAGTTGTAGAGCTGGGTTTCGGTCCATGAACCGCCGGAAGACGGGGAAAGCTCATAGATCGTGCCCGAACCATGGGCACCGCCTAGTGTGGTCGTGCCATAAAGATTCCCCGCTGCGTCCAAGACCACTCCGCCGCCTTCCGGGCTGGCTCCATCGGTTCCGCCCGCGAAGGCATAGAGCACGGTTTCGGTCCAGGGACCACTGGCGGTTGGTGCAAGACGGAACACTGTCCCGCATCCGCAGGTAGTGCCCCCTACCTCATAGGTCGTGCCATAGAGGTTGCCCGCCGAGTCTTGCACCAAACCGTTCGCGAAAAAGCCATCGACTTTGGGGTCAAAGGAGCGGAGCACGGTTTCGTGCCATCCCGAGGCAGTTTTCGACAAGCGAAACGCTACGCCGCAGCCCATCTTCGCGCAGACGCTGAGGTTGCCGCCAAAGTATGTCGTTCCATACAGATTTCCAGCGGAGTCGATAATCAGGTTGGAGGCAGGAGAAGCTCCATCCGTACCGCCGGAGAAAGTGTGCAGGATTGTTTCCGCCCATTGGCCGGAAGAAGTAGGAGACAACTCGAAGACGACACCGCAGCCGGTGCCGAGGTAACTGTCGGAGGTGCAGGATGTAAGATCGCCGCCATCGCTGGTGGTTCCGTAAAGATTTCCCGCGGCGTCGCGCGCCAGACCTTTCACCAGCTTTCCTCCGCGCGTACCACCGGTAAAACCACGGAGCACAGTTTCAGTCCAGTTTCCTCCAGAACTCTGCGAAAGTTTGAAGACTGTGCCGCAGCTTGAGCCGGGTTGGTCGCAGACTCCGGGATTTCCGCCCCCGATGAACGTGGTTCCGTAGAGATTGCCGGAGGGGTCGAGAGTCAAAGTAGATTGTGGGAGTCCCCCAATCCAACCGCCGGGGAAGTTATAGAGCGGGGCTTGGGCTTGGGCGCGGATCGCCAGGCTGAAGGTGAATGCGGCAAAGGCGAGTACTATCGAGAAAATACGGGAGGTCTTCCTGGCGTTCATGAACGGATCTCCTGGAATCTGGACTTGAAGATGTTGTGGGCCGGCCCGCGCGGGCCGGTGCATCAGACACAGATACAGCGGGGCCCTGGAACTTAAGACGAGGTGGACGAACCCGCACAGATTCGCGGGATTGCGTAGCGGTACAAAAGGGGGAGAGCCAAACCGCGCCGGAACTATAACACAGTATCTCTAATGAACGCGGGCGGAGTTACTCCGAATTCCAGGCTACTCCAATCAATCTAGCCTACTCGATCACACTCTCTTACTTCTGACTTACGCGGCAGCGATCCGGCGGATTAAATCTTGCTGTTGTTGAATGCTTTCGGCGCCGATGGTGAAGGCGTCCAGGACATTCAAGCTCAGGGCGTATTTGATGGCTTCATCCTGGCGGCTCGCCAGATCGCCCTGGCCCAGGATTTTCATTCCTACTACGGCTTTGCCCGCCGCTTTCATTTCTTTCAAGACCGCAACTACTGTTTGAGGGTCGGCATCCATGTGGGAGCCGATGGGGTTGATGCGGGCTAAGTCGATTTCTACCCATGGACTCTTTGCGGCGGCGCGCAGGGCTTCGATGCTGTGGCAGGAGCAGCCATGAGCGCGGATGATGCCTTTCTGTTTGGCATCCTCGAAGACGTCCATGACGCCGCGGTAGCGAGTGGTCCAATCAGGCTCGGTGAGACAGTGCATGAGGCAGATATCGAGATAGTCGGTGCCGAGCTCACGGCGGAAGCGGTCGAGATCGGCGCGGGCGGCGGCGGGATCACGCGCCCAGGATTTGGTGAGCACCGTAACTTTGTCGCGCTGGAGGTGCTTGAGCGCTTCGGCAACGTGCGGGTGAGTTCCGTAGGAATCGGCGGCGTCGAAAAAGCGCAGACCCTGATCGTGGCCGTGGAGCAGGAGATCGGAGAGGCCTTTGACGCCGAGCGCGCTTTGATTCGAATGATGGCCGGAGCCGACTGTGCCGGTGCCCATGGCGAGGCGGCTGGTCTTGATGCCGGTGCTGCCGAGAGTGACGGTATCGGTGGCGGAGAATTTTCCGGCCGACGGCTGCGCGGCAATGGCGTCGAGGATCGTTTTTGAAGTGAGCCACATGGCTCCGATGCCGGTGGCAGAGCGAATGAGGAATTCGCGGCGTTGCATGGGGAACCTCCAAGTGCGGAATTCGGACCTCGAACCCACGTGATTTTACTAGGCTACACCCGAGACGCGGATGCGGTCGCTGGCTTTTTATTGCCGCGAAAAAAATTCTTTACCACAGAGGGCACCTGGGGATTTCATAGGGTTGCACAGATAAATTTTCTATTCGAATTGTTTGCGGAACGTGGCTAGTTGCTGCTGGAGGGTAGAGACTTCTTCGCGCAGGCCGGCTACTTCTTGTTCCAGATGAGCGAGGCGGTTGGCAGTACTGGCATTCGCAGGTGAGAGTCCGTCCTCAGATTGTCGAAGGGGCGCCATCGCTACACTCGCTTGTGTTTCAGAATCCACTTCCGGTTCGCCGCTAAGCAGATGCATGTAGCGGGATTCTTTTGTTCCCGGCTGGCGTGGAAGAATTCTTGCCAGCGCAGGATCACGCTGACTTAGACGATCGAGTGTGGAGACCACATCTTCGAGGGCTTCGAAGTGATACATGCGGTCAGCGCGGCTGCGGAGTTCGCCGGGAGTTTGCGGGCCGCGAAGAAGCAGCACGCAGAGGACGGCGATCTCGCGCCGATCGAAGTTGAAAACTTCCTGAAGGCGATGTTCGTACTTGGTGACGCGGCTGTCGGCTCCGCCGGTGGGTCCGGCGAGACGTTTTTCCTGCAGAGTGCTTAGGGCTTCGCGGACGGTTTGTTCGTCGAAGTAAGTGACCGGCTCGCGATTGTTTTTTTGATTACAGGCGTTGACCAGGGCGTTGAGGGATAGCGGGTAGTAGTCCGGCGTGGTGATGTCTTTTTCAATCAGGGAGCCGAGGACGCGGGTTTCGATTTCGGTGAGGATCATAAGCGGTCGTTGGTCGATCGTCGTTGGTTATTCGCCAAAACTTTATTGCCGTGTTTAACGACTAACGATATTTTTGAGACCGGCATTTCGCGGGCGAGGGCGCACGCGTCACATTTAGTTCAAAATCTCCGCCCGCGCCGCTTTCTAGAACAACGCAGTAGGGCGGCGCTTCCAGGTCTTTCCTTTTTCTTGCGCTATTTTTTCCATGTCGGCGACGTAGGCACCGGATTGCGTTAGCACGTGGTGCAGGTCGTTGCCGATGCTGATGAAGGTAAATCCCTTCTCAAGAAATTCTCCTACACGCGCTGTACCGAACAGAAACAAGCCGAGAATGACGTTGTTCTTGTGGGCGTGTTCGATCAGCTTTTTGGTGGCGGCGTCGAGTTCAGGAGAAGTGTACATGTGCGGGAACTCGTATCTGTTGTAGAGGCCCATCGACATGCAGAGATCGTTCTGGCCAAGGAAGAGAATGTCGACGCCGGGGACGGCGGCGATTTCGGCGATGTTTTCGATGCAGGATGCGGTTTCGACCTGCAGGGCGACGATGCCGTCGTTGTTGAAGTTGCCGGCGTAGCCGAGAAGGCCATTCTTATTCATGCTGCGCTGCGGAAAATAAACGGAGCGAGTACCGACCGTGGGATATTTTGTGCAGCTTATCGCTTGGCGAGCTTCCTCGGCGGTGTTGATGTAGGGGACTAGGACGCCGTCTGCACCGAGGTCGAGGGCTTGCTGGATGCCGGGGCGGTCGTCGTATCCGCCGACGCGGACCAGAGATTTTGCGCCGCCGTTGGCGACCGCGCTGAGCATGGCGGAAAGCTTTTCGTAGTGCATGGGTCCGTGTTGCGTATCGACGAGGAGCCAGTCGTAGCCGCTGTGGGCGAGTTGCTCGGCGACGGTGGGGCTGTGGGCGTTGAGGAACAGGCCCATCTTGGGCGATCCGGAGCGCAGTTGCTTTTTGAATTCGGAACCGCTGAGGGCGGCGTCGGGCATGGAAATCCTCCTGGGAATGAGAAGAGGTAGTTTAACTCAGGCGATGGTTCGGTGGTTTCGGCTTGATATAGTGGAGCGTCGTCGACTGAAAGGGCTTCCATGCGATTGCTTTTGAAATGGCTATTGAGCGGGCTCGCAGTTTGGATTGTGGCGCAGGTGGTCCCGGGAATCTATGTGAGCGGAGTATTTTCCGCGCTGATTGCCGCGCTGGTGATTGGCTTTGTTAACGCGACGATCGGTGCCGTGCTGAAGATTCTGACGTTTCCTTTGACTTTAATTACGCTGGGGCTGTTCTGGTTTGTGATCAATGCGTTGATGTTGAAATTTGCTTCGGCGCTGGTGCCTGGGTTTCAGGTGCGCGGATTCTTCGCGGCATTTGTGGGCGCAATTGTGTTGAGTCTCGTGAATATGATGCTCCGCTGGCTGGTCGATCCGCGGCATGAGGGATGAGGCTGGCTGCGAAAGAAAACCTTTACCACTGAGGCGCACAGGGATGTCGCAGAGGAAACACAGAGGTTAGAAACTTCGCAATTTAGGCCCCATGTCTCGCCACGGCGGCGGGGCATGGGGCTTTACTTTTTTGCTGGCTATTCTTAGATCATTTGGAGAGCAGGCCGAAGACGCCGACCCCGTTGGTTGTTCCTACATACACTTTGCCATTGGCGATTGTCGGGGTGATGAATTTGTTGCCGTCGCCGAAGTTATCGCGTCCACCCGATGCCTGGTTGGTGTTGTAGAGTTCCGTCAGAGTGCTGGGAGCGTAGGCGTGCAGAACCGCGGGATTTGTATTTTCGGTCGCCCAAAGAATTGAGTTGGCCCCGTTGTTGGACGATACGCTGAGCGTCGCTCCGGGGAAGGCGAAAGTGTTGACGGACTTCGCAGCCGGGGCAGTGAGCAGCTTGGCATTTTTGAATTGAAAGGCGAAAATTGGCGACCCCACGGGGCCGTAATAGAGCCGGCCGTTATAGTAAGCGGGACTGGCCCACAGGCCGCCAGGCAAAGCTCCGGCGAGTTCCTGATAAATCTTGTTGCTGCCGGAGTTGAACTTTCCCATCGAGTTTCGATTTATGAGATAAAGATTGCCATCTTTGCCCGCGCCCGCCGTAAGTTGCCACGTCGTGCCGGCAGAATCCTTTTGATCGGGCAGAAGAAGAGCACCGCCCGAGCCCAGGTCTACGTCGCCGTCATTTTCGCTTTGCTCGTTATCCATCTCGAAGTAGTCCACTACCGACAGCCCGCCTTTCGTGGAAAGCCTGAGGAAAGCGTTGCCATAGTCGCCGCTCGTGGGAAAGCCGGAAGAATTCAGCTTGGTGTCAAAGAGTCCATTGGCATCGAGCACAAACATGTTCCCGCTGTTATCGAGCGTGAGGCCGGCGCCGGAGCCCCAGATGGCGCCTTCGTTGCCGTTGGGGGTTAGGTTGAGTACGTAAGTCTGGGTAAGTTTGGTCGAATTGTAGGCCATGATCCATCCGGTGTAGGGGCGAATGTCGCAGTGCGAAGCCCAAGTCAGATAAACCGTTCCATTCGACAGCAGCAGCCCGGAGCGTTCTTTGTATTGCGAAGGATCGAAGATCACATAGCCGCCCGAACTGTTGTCACCCGTGCCCGGATATTTCGCGGAGATGTCGACCGGGCCCTTGTAGAGCTCAGCACCGCTGGCGGCGTCGAGCGCGTGCAGGCGCTGGTGATAAGCGCCGGAAGAATCCTTGGACATGGCGACGGTGTAGATGACTCCGTTGGAGCCGACGGGGCGCGCGATGACGGGAGTCGAGGTGATTCCGATCTCGGGCTCGACCTGGCTGCAGCCGCGATCGTCGGAAGTAGTTTCACCGGATTTGAGTGCGGTGACATGCCAATAGGGTGCGCCGGAATCGGCGTCGAAAGCATAGACACTATCGTGTTCGGTGGCCACGATGAGCACGTTGTGCGTTCCTCCGGCAATCGTGACGGCGGAAAGATAGAGAGGCTGGGCGTCGACTTTGCCGTCGACGGAAAGAACGAACAGTTTGCCGAAGGTGCTTGCGGTTACGTTGCTGGGTGTCAGGATGGTTTCTTTGGCATCGAGGGCGGTACGGGCATTATTGTTGCGGTAGGTGAGGACATCTTGAGAGTGGGCTGGAATTGCGACGGCCACTGCGGCTAACAGGATGAGAGTAGGGGAGAACTTACATGCTTTCATTACGAAACCCTTCTTGATCTAAATTCGGGAAGTGGCGTGACGGGTGGCGATGGGTTAGTTGCAGAAATTCGCCAAGAGGAAGCCGATGCCGATATTTTCTGAATAAAACCTCGAAGTATTATGGAATGATGGAATCCAGGAAGCAATAATCGAAGGGACATAACGGCGGTCTCAGAGCTAGCGGCTTATGAATCAGATGACAACCATGGCTCAACTGGGAAGGCTGTTTGTTGTCTTCGGAGCGACTTTAATGGGAGTGGGCGTCGGTTTGTTGTTGCTGGGAAGAACCGACCTTCCGCTGGGCCATCTGCCGGGGGATATTGCTTATCGCGGGAAGAACTCGACGATTTATTTCCCGCTGGCAACTTCCATTTTGTTGAGCGTAGTGATTTCGATTGTGCTGTATGTGATTGGCAGGGTGCGGAGATAGGGCCAAGTCGAACTCTATTTTCTGGTGAGTTTCACGCGGGCGAAGGGCGTCAGCTTGCCGCCGACTTCGTTGTCCATAAGCCACTGCCAGGTGCCGGTATTCTTGTTGTAGGAGAAAGCTGTGTGGATGCTGCTTCCGTCCGGGCTGTTGAACAGGAATGCGATTTCGTCGCCGTTGCGTTTGCCGTGACCCATGGTCTGGGCTGAGAGGCCGCCACCGCTTGTCGAATCCAGCCACAGGCATTTATATTCGCCGGACGATTCGTTCCATTCGATAAAGACGATGGCTTCATACGCGGGCTGGCCTTGGGCATTCTTTTCGCGCGAGGTTTCATGCATGCGCACATACTCGCGGTTCAACACCCAGTCGGATTCGATATCGTGCGTCGTCTGGCGACCGGCGATCGTGCCCTGAAGAATCCAACGGCCTGTCATGCGATCCAGCAGCGGATCAGGGCGGGTTGGCTGTTGCCCGGAAACGACCAACGAAAGTAGGGCGATCAAGGCAAAGATTGTAACGGTGCTTTTCATTGCGGAATCTCCCGCGCCTTGAAAATGATTACCGTTCTTACATTTCTATTTCACATTTCTATTTCAAATCTATTTTAAATTGATCGTGTCTTTCAACGGCAGGTTTTGCGAAGAGCCGCCGACCATGAATGTGTAATCTCCGGGGGCGATTTGCCAGGCATTTTTGTCGACGTTAAAGATGCTGAGGTACAGGGGATCAATGTCGACGGTTACCTTTTTGCTCTCGCCGGGATTGAGTTTGACTTTGCTAAAGCCGACCAGGCGCTTGGGTGGTTCGCCGGCGCTGTCGGGGAGGGCGGCATAAACTTCAGCGATCTCCGCTCCGGGGCGGCTGCCGGAGTTGGTCAGAGTGAAACGTACGCTCACGTTTGTCCCGGGGCTAAGCTTGAGAGCGGAGTAGGAATACGTTGTGTAGGACAGGCCATGACCAAAGGGGAAAAGGACTTGCTTGTGTTCGGCGTCATACCATTTGTAGCCTACCTTGAGACCTTCGTTGTAGGTGGTTTGGAAGGCGGGAAGACCTTTCAGGATTTCTTCCCAATCGCGAGGGCCGCCGTGGGAAAGCGAATGGGCGGGCGGCTTGACGATGGTGGGATGAGGAAGATCGGCGTCGCTGACCGGAAAAGTGATGGGCAACTTCGCGCTGGGGTTGACCTCGCCGAAAAGAATATTGGCGACGGCTTCGGCGCCGCGGCTGCCCGCGTACCAGGCTTCGAGAATCGCGGCGGGTGCGCCGACCCACGGCATGGTCACGGGGCTTCCGGTTTCAAGGACAACTATGGTGTGCGGGTTGGCGGCCGCGACTTGAGCGATTAAATCGTCCTGCTTTTCGGGAAGCGAGAGGCTGTCGAGATCCATGCCTTCGCTTTCCCACTGATATACGAAGATAATGGCGACGTCGGCGGTTTTGGCCAGAGCAGCGGCGATTGCGGGATCCGCACCCGAATCGAAGGAGACGGTCGCGCCTGGAACTTTGGCTTTGATGGAACGCAGCGGAGACGTGGGAAACCAGATGTGATCCTGCCAGTGAGTGCGTCCCTGGCCGGGGGGCATAATTGCATTGCCGCCGGGAGGATCGACCTGCGCTGAGCCTCCGCCGGAAATCATGCCTACGTCGGCGTGAGGACCGATTACCGCGATGCTGTGAATCTTCGAAGCGTCGAGCGGAAGCGCATTTTCGTTCTTCAGCAGAACCATGCTTCCTTCGGCAATTTTCTGAGCGATGTCCAGGTCGCGAGAAATGTCGATCACGCTTCTCTGCGGCGGATCGTCGATGACGCCGGTTGCGAACATCGAACGCAGAATTCGATGGACGTGATCGTCCAATTGCGACATGGGAATCTGCTTGGATTCCACGGCCTGCTTGAATTTATCGGAATAGAAATACCAGTTGGGCTCTTCGTGATCGAGTCCGGCGGCGGAAGCTTTGGCGACGCTGTGAGTGCCTCCCCAGTCGGAGAGGACGAAGCCGGGGAAATGCCAGTCGTTTTTTAGAACGTCGGTGAGCAGGTAACTGTTTTCGCAGGCGTAGTCGCCGTTGATGCGGTTGTAGGAGCACATGACGGCGGCGGCGTGAGAGGCCTGCAATCCGATTTCAAATGCGAGGAGATCGCTTTCGCGCATAGAACGCTTGTCGATGTTGGCGTTGACGGCGTTGCGTCCGCTCTCCTGGTCGTTCATGGCGTAGTGCTTGATGTCACCGATGACGTGCTGGGCCTGGAGTCCGGTCATAACGGAGCCGACCATCTTTCCGGCGAGGACGGGATCTTCGCCTTGATATTCGAAGGTCCGGCCGTTGCGCGGTTCACGTGTGAGGTTGACGCCCCCGCCGAGAGTCATGTTGTAGCCCTGGGCGCGAAGTTCTGTGCCGATGAGCGCGCCGTATTGATAAGCGGCGTCGAGATCCCAACTGGAGGCGGCTCCGAGATCGGAAGGTAGCGCGGTGGAGTAGCGGCCGTTCTCTCCGCTGGCGCGGACACCGTAGGCGGCGTCGGATATTTGAATCGGAGGAATGCCGAGGCGCTCAACTCCGACGACATAGCCAGCGCCGCCGTCAGACATCACGTGCAGCGGGCTAAGCGGGCCAAGGCCTGCCATGCCGGTGCCGTGGAGCATGCCGATTTTTTCGTCGAGAGTCATTTCTTTGAGGACCATGGAAGCACGATCGTCGGGCGAGAGACTGGAGTTCATCCACGGGAATGGCGGATGGTCTTTGGAAGCGGATTGGGAAAATGCGGAAGCGGTGAAAAGCAACGCAACGAGAAGTACGGCGACCAAATTGGAGAGCGAACGCAGGGGCATGAATGATCCTCATTGTTGTTTCGTTTCTACTTGCTAGGACGTTTTGTTGCCTTGAAGTTGACCCGGAAAATCTGTGCCAAATCGATAATGTTAACGCTTTTTGGCGATTAGTGCTTGATAGCGGGCGGCGCGGCTCGTGATGGCTTCGGGAAGATTGACGGCGTTGGCGGGCGAGGGCGCCCGCCCCACACACAGGTCACTATCGGCGTTCTGTTAGCATGGTTCGCTCTCGATCCCTATCGCTGGAGTCGCCATGAACTTGACCGGACGCCGGGCTTTCCTGCGCAACGCTGCAAGCACCGCAGCACTCACTCTCACTGCACGAATTTCGACTTTTGGCCGCACCCGCAGCCTCAGAGTTTCCGCATCAATGCCTTCGGCGGCTGCTGCTGGAGCAGGTTTGCCGGATCGCCTGGATCCCGATTGGTATCGGCGCAAAATCAGCCAGGTGCAGCAGGAGATGGAGCGTCGCAAACTGGATGCGCTGGTTCTCCTCGACTCCCATAATGTGATTTATACGACGGGTTACTTCCATCTTTCCACCGAACGGCCGCTGGGCGTGTTGATCCCGAAATCCGGCGACCCGGCGCTGTTCGTTCCCGGTCTCGAGAGCGATCAGGTGAAGCTGTGGTGGGTGAAAGACTTTGAAGCCTACTTCGACTTTCCCGGCCCGGTGAACCGCGTGCGCTGGATTTTTGAGCGGGTGGCGCGGCGTGGCCTGGATAAGGGCCGCATTGGTATAGAGGAAGCTAAACCGAGCCGGATGCGTGAAATCAAGCTTGGCGCGCCGAACGCGGAGATCGTTGAGGCCGGTGATCTGATTGAGCACATGCGCTGGGTCAAAGATGAAGACGAGTTGAACATCATGCGCCGCGGCATGTATTTCTCCGATTTCTACGTTCAGGCTGGGCGTGACTATGTGCAAAATCATGGCGGCGTGACCGAAGACGAAATTCTCAAAAACGCAGCCGATGCACTCGCCGACAAGATGTCTTCAGAATTGAAAGCGGTGGTCGGCGTCAGTATCGATGCACCGTTCGGAGGACTGGTGCCGTTTGGCAAGCGTTCGGCGTTTCCTCATGCCGTTCCCAGCAAGGATCGGTTGAAAAAAGGAGACGCCCTTATCCTGAGCTACGGCACACAGGTTGGCGGTTACGCCGTGGAAGATGAGCGGTCGTTCGTGATCGGCAAGCCGACTGATTATGCCAAGCGGCTCTATGAGGCGATGCTGGCCGCGCATGACACCGGAGTAGAAAATATGAAAGAGGGCGCGATTGCCGAAGAGGTAGACAAGAAGAGCCTGGACCAGATCCGCAAAGCGGGATTTGAAAAGTTCCTCAAGCACCGGACGGGGCACGGCATCGGCCTCGAAGGCCATGAATCTCCCTGGATCGCCGAGGGCGACAAGACTGTTCTGAAGCCGGGAATGACCTTCAGCTGCGAGCCCGGCGTCTACGATCCGGATTGGGGCGGGTTCCGTCACTCCGATACGGTCATCGTAGGTAAGGATAAGGGAGAGGTTATCAACAAATATCCCACGCGCCTCGAAGACATGGTGATTGAGATTTGAAGAGCGTGGCCGGGCAGAAGCCCGTGCGCTTGAGGGCTCGATGTCGTCTCGAACAGACCAACTCGGATTTAGCTTTCGTCCGCCGGAGCGGCAGGTTTGGAAGGTGCGCGAACTGGTAGCGGCGGTGCGTACCCATGTGGAGCGCGAATATACGGACGCGTGGGTGGAAGGAGAGATATCAAATTTTCGCGCGCCGGATTCGGGGCACCTTTATTTCACGCTGAAGGATGGGAATGCGCAGATTCGCGTGGTGATGTTCCGCTCCTCGGCTCGGCTGCTGCGTTTTCGTCCGGCGGATGGATTGCAGGCGCTGGTGCGCGGGCGCGTGACGGTGTACGAAGACCGCGGCGAGCTTCAGATTTCGGCGGAATTTATTGAGCCCAAGGGCGCGGGCTCGCTGCAACTGGCGTTCGAGCAGCTTAAGGCGAAGTTGCAGGACGAAGGATTGTTTGCGGCAGAGCGCAAAAAAGCGATTCCGTCGCTGCCGGCGAGAATTGGCGTGGTAACGTCGCCGCAGGCAGCGGCATTGCGCGACATTCTGAATGTTTTGCGGCGTCGGCACCACACGGTGAGCGTGCTGATCTATCCGGCACAGGTGCAGGGTGACGCCGCGGCGGGAGAAGTCGCTGCGGGCGTGCGGGTTTTTAATCAGCGGAAAAATGTGGATGTGATTGTGGTGGCGCGCGGCGGCGGATCGACGGAAGATCTGGCGACGTTCAACGATGAAGGGCTGGCGCGGACGGTTGCGGCGTCGGGGATTCCGGTGATTTCGGCGGTGGGTCACGAGACAGATTTTACGATTCTGGATTTCGTGGCTGATTTGCGGGCGCCTACGCCCTCCGCCGCTGCGGAGTTGGTAATTCGGTCGCGGCAGGAAGTGGAAGATCATTCGGCGGCCTTGCAGCAGCGGCTGGCGCGTGCAATGCGCTACCGCTTGCTGATGGGACGTCAGGCATTGACGGAAGTGGCGCAGCACGGCGCGTTTGCGCGCATCATGGAAGTAATCAATCAGAGGCAGCAGAAAGTTGACGACCTTACTTACAGGGCGGAACGGGCAGAACGGCGGTTGCTGGACCAGATGCGGCGGCGGTGGGAGACGACTGCGGCGGCGGTTCGCCATTACGACTTGCGGCTGGTGCTGAGTGGAATGAGGAAAGAGTTGACCGCCGGAACCGGGGCACTGGTGGCGGCGATGCGGAATTCGTTGCTGGTACACAAGGTGCGAAGCGAGCGGTTGCAGACGGCGCTGGAGTCGCTGTCTCCACTGGCGATTTTGGAACGCGGATATGCGCTGGTGTTTGATGCGTCGGGCAAGCTGATCAAGGACGTCAACGGTGTGGAAACTGGGCAGAACATTTCTGCGCGGCTGGCGCGGGGCGAGATTAGGGCGCAGGTGACGGGGAAGAAGGTTGGTCGATAGGCTCGGTCCTTGGTCGTCGGTCGTTGGCTCCTCCATGCTCATCGTCGGTTTGGCTAACGGCTAACGACCAGCGACTAACGACTTACTCTCCAGCATTTAGAATGTGGGTGTACTGAGCGAAGCGGTTTTAGGGAAGATTTCCGATGACGCAATTTGTTACGTCATGGTCGTCGTGGGCATGGATTGGGCTCGACATCCTGCTCGTTGCCCTGCTGATTTATCAGGTGCTGACGATGATTCGCGGTACGCGCGCCGCGCCGATGCTGGCGGGTTTGGCCGTAATCGCAATCATGGTTTATTTGGCGCGGATTGGCGAACTGACTACTTTGAACTGGGTGGTCAGCCGGTCCCTTCCTTATGTTGTCTTTGCTTTGATCGTAGTGTTTCAGGCGGAAATCCGGCACGTGCTGGCGAACCTGGGGCGCAGGTTGAGCTTCGCGCGGGCTTCGTCAAGGGATGGCGATTCCTATGATGACATTGTGCTGGCTGCGAACCTTTTTTCGCAGAATCAGACGGGCGCGCTGATTGTGATTGAGCGGGAGATTGGGCTGCGCACGCATGTGGAAAGCGGAGTGCCGCTCGATGCGAGGCTTTCTTACGATCTGTTGGCGACCATTTTTCGGCCGAGCGCGCCGCTACATGACGGCGCGGTGATCGTGCAGAAGGATCGCATTGCCGCGGCGGCGTGTTTCTTGCCGCTCTCGATGAATCCGATGCTTTCAACTCAATTGGGAACGCGCCACCGCGCGGGAATTGGAATCACGGAAGAGACCGACGCGATCGCAGTGATTGTGTCCGAAGAGACAGGCGCAATCAGCATGGCGGTGGGCGGCAAGATTGAGCGCGACTTAACGGTCGAGCAACTGCGCGAAAGGTTGAGTGTGGAGTTGCGGCGATATATGTCTCCAGTGACGCTGCCCACGACGATTTCGCCTTCGGATGATTCGGATGCGGCGCTGGATTCGCCGCTGCGGGCGGAAGTGGATCTGGGCGGCGAATCCGGTGACGCACTCGACGTACAGAAAACCGCGGCCCCCGATGCGGAGCGACGCGCGTGATCAGTTTCTTTCAGCGATACGTGGTTCACAACTTTGGATTGAAAGTATTGTCATTGCTGCTGGCCACGGGATTGTGGATGGTGGTTTCGCCGGACGAACAGCCTGCAGAAGTGGCAGTGCGCGCGCCAATTGAGTTTGAGCACGTGCCCGATGCGCTGGAGATTAGCTCGGAGACAATTCCCGAGGCGCAGATTCGAGTGCGCGGCCCGGAACGGTTGATCCGGCAATTGCGGTCGCAGGACGTGCGAGCGCACATTGACTTGACTGGCGCCAAGCCAGGAGAGCGCACGTTTGATTTAACGGCGCAGGAAATTCAACGGCCGCGGGAGGTGAGCATCGTGCAGGTGGTGCCCAGCCAGGTTCATCTCGCCTTTGATACGCGGCTGACCCGAGACGTGGAAATCCATCCGAGGGTAACGGGGACTTTTCTGCCGGGAGAGCAGATTACAAAAGTTGAGTCGGAACCGGCGAAGATTACGGTGACTGGGCCGCGCCATCACGTGGAGCGGATCGATTCGGCAACCACCGATCTGGTGGATGCTTCAGGGATCACGGGGCAAGTGACTTTCACGACGAATGTTTATGTCTCGGACCCGCTGGTGCAGGTGGTGCAGCCGGTGTTGATTCATGTGACAGTGGACGTAGAAAAGACAGCGAACGATCCGAAACATTAGTTGGCGAACATCTAATCCTTGCAACCATCCTTTCCTCTATGAGCCAGCAAAATAGACAACTATTCGGGACTGACGGCATCCGCGGGGTTGCGGGCGAATTTCCGCTGACGCGGCAAAGCACTTATCTGATTGGGCGGGCGCTGGGCCATGACTTGATGCGGAGTGCACCGCGCGTCCAAGCCATAATCGGCCAGGATACACGCGAATCGAGCCAGTGGATTGCGGATCGCGTCGCGGCGGGGTTGGCGTCGATTGGAGTCGAGGTACACAGCGCGGGCGTGATTACGACGCCGGGAGTCGCGTATCTGGCACGGTCGCGCGGATTCGCGGCGGGCGTGGTGATTTCCGCGTCGCACAATCCGTGGACGGATAATGGGATTAAAGTTTTTTCCGGCGATGGATTCAAGCTGACGGATGCGCGGGAACTCGCAATTGAAAAAGAAATCTTTACTCTGCTGGAGAATCCGTCGGCAACGGAGATAACCGCATTGCGGATTGCAAAGCCTTCGCTGCCGGGCGAGGCGGAGTTGAGACGCGCTTATATTGAGTCGCTGGCAAGGAGTATTTCGTCGGACTTGAGCATGTTGCGCGTGCTGGTCGATTGCGCCAACGGCGCGGCGGCGGCTGAGGCGCCGGAGCTATTTCGCGGCTTGGGAATTCAGGCGACATTTATTCATGTGACGCCGGATGGAAAAAATATTAATGAAGGCTGCGGAGCTCTGCACCCTGCAACTTTGGGCAAGACCGTGGCGGAATCAGGCGGGAAGTTTGATTTGGGAGTGACGTTTGACGGCGACGCGGATCGGGCTTTGTTTTGCGATGCAGGCGGGCGAGTGGTAAATGGAGATGGCGTTCTGCTGACCGTGGCGCGCGATCTTCATGCGCGCGGCATGTTGAAAAACGACACTGTAGTGGCAACCACCATGTCGAATATGGGCCTGGAGATTGCGCTGAAGAAATCTGGCATTCGCATGTTGCGGGCGAATGTGGGCGACAAGTATGTCCTCGAAGAAATGTTAAAGAGCGGAGACACGCTGGGCGGAGAACAGTCGGGGCACATTATTTTTCGCGATGGCGATGCGACCACCGGCGACGGCTTGCTGACCGCGTTGCGCGTGATGGACGTGATCGTGCGCAGCGGGAAATCGCTGGCGGAGTTGGTGAGCGATTTGAAAGTGTTTCCCCAGAAAATTCAGAATGTGCGGGTGCGGGAGAAGATTCCGTTCGCGCAGGTGCCTGCAGTGCAGGCGGCAATTGATGCTGCCGAGCGTGAGCTAGATGGAAACGGCCGCATCGTAGTGCGGTATTCGGGGACCGAGGCACTGGCGCGAGTGATGGTGGAGGCAGAGTCGGAAGAGCGGATGCTGGCGCTGACCGCGGGGATTGCGGGGGAGATTCAGAGGGCACTCGGAGTGTGAGAGGAGGACGCAACCATGATTGACAAAGTCGATCAACTGATGAGTCAAGCTCTTCAGGCGCGAAGAGAGAATCGATTTGACGATGCGAAGCGCGATCTGGTCGAGGCCGTTGTGCTTTGCAGGGAAGCTCACGAGCCTGGTGAGTTGGCGAGGGCTCTGGCCGATCTTGGCCAGATTGAGAGAGACATGCATCACAACGACGCCGCGCTTCGGCACTACGAGGAAGCTGTGGCTCTTTACCGGGATCAAGGAGATCCGCTCAAACTGGCTCATGCAATTCGGCATGTGGCGGACATTCAGCGGCATGTAAGGAATCATCAGCTCGCCGAAAGTTGTTACGATGAGACGCTGCGTATTTACCGCGAGCATCCGGAGACCCCGCCGCTGGATTTAGCCAACGCGCTCCGTGGCTGGGCGCTGTTGAAGGAGACGATGGGAGAAATCGAGGAAGCCCGCGCGCGCTGGCAAGAAGCGGGCAGGCTTTATGCGGACGTTCATGTGGAGGCAGGCGTGACGGAAAGCAACCGGCGATTGAAACTGTTGACGGTCTGAGGCTCTCTGCAATCAGCGGGGCGGCTTCTGAAGCTCGTTCACTCAAAGATCGGCGCTATCCTCGCCAGCACTTCATTCACGATCGCGTTCGGAATGCTCTCCAGTTTCTTGCCGCCGCGAGCAACGAGATCGAGAGCGCGAGGCTGATCGCAGCGAACAATCCCCGTCGTTTTGGTTCCCGCTCCCGCCAGGGGCACGGCGAAACCCGCGGCGCGCGCGAAATTGCCGCCGCTCGTAATCGGCAGAACTATTGGGACTTTCGTGATTCGATTGAAGGCTTCGGGAGATACGATCAGTACGGGACGGCGGCCCTTTTGCTCGTGGCCCGAGGTAGGATCGAGACTGACCAGCCAGATTTCGCCGCGCTTCATTGCTGCTCCTTGCGTTCCTCGCTCCATTCTGGGTTCCGTCAGACGAGTTCGCGGCCCACGGGCTTGCTGTCGAGCCATTCTCTTTCTTGTTTCGAGCCTCGTTTAGAACGACGGGCCTTAGGATCACATTGGGCCAGCAGTTCGTCCAGGCTATAGCGTCGGCGCGGACGTGGTTCCACGATGAGACGGCCGCTTTGAATCGCGATGCCGACCTTCGCGCCAGGCGCCAATTGGAGGATGTCGAGCAGCGCGGGCGGGACGGCCAGCATGACCGAGCCGCCGACTTTACGCAGGTTGGTGGTATGCATCGCGGTTCCCCAGAGTTATACTATAGTATAACAGGAAGTCGAGGGATCCTTCGATTAGCTTCCTGCATAGTCAGACGCGTAGTGCATAGGCGGAGCGGGTTGGCGGAGCGCGCCAGCCCCTCAAGCGTCTCGATTTCGGTGACCCGTTGACGCCATGACGGCTCGTCACGTACGTTCGGATCGTTCTGGATGGACTGGCGCGCCTTGCTGTACATGGCGACAGCATTTGGGTAATCCCCGTCGGCGTGGCTGGAAAGACCTCGAGCGAAAAAGTTTTTCCAGTGAGAATCATCGACGAACTGCTCGACAATCTTGGCCATAAGGCGACGGAACTCTTTATCCTCTACCGCGTTCTCCTCTGCTACCGAAAAAAGAACTGCATTGGCCGCAGTCCTGCGCAGCTGATGCCTGAAGCCAAAAGTGGAGAAAGGGACGGTTCTCTGCAACAGTTTCGCAGTAAAGGTCGACGCCAACGTCAGTGTCGGCGGCTACAGGCCTCACCAGACATTCGGAGCTTAGCCTATTCATGAGCAGCGCCGTACCGTAGTTCCCTTAAGTCGATTTTCCATGACGACGGGCATAGATTTCTCCCAAAGAAATTTTATTTGCGTCGCGGCGCTTGGCGGACAAGAGTGTCCGCCGCAGACTAATCCAAATCTCTCCAGTTGGGACCTGTGCCCATTTCTACAAGCAACGGCACCGCGAGCGCATGGGCTTTTTCCATCTGCTCGCGGACCAGGGACTGCATTGTGTCTACTTCCTTTTCTGGGACTTCGAAGACCAACTCGTCGTGGACTTGCAGGGTCATTCTGGATTTAAGGTCGCGCTCGCGCAACGCTTTGTCGATGCGGATCATTGCGACTTTGATCAAGTCGGCGGCGGTGCCTTGCAGTGGGGTGTTCACGGCGGTGCGTTCGGCGAAGCCGCGCTGGTTGGCGTTTTTGCTGTTGATGTCGGGGATGGGGCGAATGCGGCCATGGAGGGTTTTTACTTTTAGGTCGCGGCGAGCTTGCTCGAGAGTTTTGTCGATGAAGGCGCGGACGCCTTTGTATTGTTCGAAATAGTTGGCGATGAATTGTTTGGCTTCGGCGGGTTCAATGCCGAGATTTTGCGAGAGGCCGAAGGGCGAGAGTCCGTAGACGATGCCGAAGTTGACGACCTTGGCCTGACGGCGATGGTCGGCGGTGACCATGAGCGGCGGAACGCCGAAGACTTGCGAGGCGGTGAGCGTGTGGATGTCGTCGCCGCGGCGGTAAGCTTCGACGAGGAGCGGATCATGCGAGAAATGGGCGAGCAGGCGAAGCTCGATCTGCGAGTAGTCGGCGGTGAGCAGCACGTGGCCCGGTTCGGCAATAAAGGCGACGCGAATGCCGCGTCCGAGTTCGGTGCGGATGGGAATGTTTTGCAGATTCGGATTCGCGGATGAAAGGCGGCCCGTGGCGGTTCCGGTTTGACCGAAGGTGGTGTGGACGCGGCCGGTTTTAGGATCGATCAAGGCCGGTAATGTATCGACGTAGGTCGATTTAAGTTTTGTGAGCTGGCGGTAGTCGAGGACCATGCGGGCGATGGGATGATCTTCGGCGAGCGTTTCCAGCACATCCACGGCGGTCGATATGGTGCGGCCCTTGCCGTACTTCACGGGCTTGGGCAGATTCATGCGGTTGAAAAGAACGTCGCCGAGCTGCTTGGGGGAGCCGACGTTGAATTCCATTCCGGCCGCTTCGTGAATCGCTTTCTCCTGAGTCGCGATCTCGCGTTCGAGTTCAGACGACATTTTCGCCAAAGCAGCCGTATCGATCTTGACTCCGGCTTGCTCCATACGCGCCAGCACCGGAACCAGAGGCAGATCGATTTCCTCGTAGAGCCTGGTCAGACCTTCGCGCTCGACTTCGTCGCGCAGGGTAGTGGTGAGTCGTCCTGTAATGTCAGCGGCTTCGGCCAGGCTGCCGCCCAGTTTGAGATTGAAGCGGCGCAGGGCTACGTCGGGCAGGCGGTGTGAAGAATACGTTGGGTCGAGGAGATACGAATACAGCATCGAATCGTGGCGCACGCCTTCGATTTCCAGACCTAATGGAGCAAGAGCGTGAATGGCTGATTTGTAATCGTGAATTGTCTTAGCCACAGAGGCGCTGGTCAGGGCGAAGCGCAATCTTGCGGCAGTCTCGGCGGAATCGAGCTTCACCACGACGGCGGAGCCTGCCTTTGCGGAGATGGCGACGCGCTGGGCTGCCAGGGCGACATTGGCTGACGCTCCGGTGAGGGGCAGCATCGCTTCTTCCGGCTCTTCTTCTTTTTCTTCTTCCGGTTCGGGCGGGAATGCTGCTTCGACGGCTATTGCCAGATCGCCATCATCCGGTACGGAGCCCAGGACGCGTTCTACATCTGCTACCGATTCCGCTTCGGTATAGTGCGCGTCGGTGACTTCGACCACCGGCAGCAATTCTTTGAGCAGCGAAGTGAATTCGAGTTCGGTAAAAAGATCGCGCAGCGCATCAATTTCCGGCTCGCCGGCTCGCATTGCGTTCACATCCAGTTCGAGGGGGACGTTGACATCGATGGTCGCCATGCTTTTGCTGAAGAGAATCGTGTCACGATTGTTCTGCAGCGACTCACGGTAGGTTTTCTTTTCCACTTCGGCAGCGCGTTCGAGCGCTTGTTCGACAGTGCCGAAGCGCTTGATGATTTCGACGGAACCTTTATCGCCGATGCCGGGCGCGCCGGGGATGTTGTCGATGGTGTCGCCGCGGAGGGCCATTACATCGACCACGCGCTCCGGAGGGACGCCAAGGATTTCTTCGACTTTCGCGGCGTCGCAGATCAAATTATCTTTCGGCGGATTCAGGATGCAGACTTTGTCGTTGACGAGCTGCATCATATCTTTGTCGCTGGAGACGACGTAGACCGAATGAGATGCGGCGGCGGCTTTGCGGGCCAGGGTGCCGATCACGTCGTCGGCTTCGAAGCCGGAAAGTTCGAGAATGGGGATGCGATAGGCTTCGAGCGCGCGGCGAATGTAGGGAACCTGCTGCGCCAGATCTTCCGGCATTGCCTTGCGATTCGCCTTGTAGCCTTTGTATTCGATTTCGGTGAAGGTTTGGGTTTTGATATCGAATTTGCGGACGCTGGTAATGGCTTCGGCCTGTTGCTTGCGGAAAGTGGGCGCGGCTACATCGAAGACTGCAGCCAGATATTCAGGAGAAAAATCGTCGCGAAGCTTGCGCAGCATGTTGACGAAGACATAGATGGCAGCTGTCGGCAAGCCGGTTTTCGTCGACATGGGGCGCTGGCGAGCCATGGCGTGATAGGCGCGGAAGATGAACGACATGGTGTCGATCAAGAAGATGGCACCTTCGGCCACCGGCGCATTAACTTTCGCGGCGGGAGCGGGAACCGGAGCGGCGTCAGGCGCGGAAGACTTTGATTGCGGTGATATTTTTCGCGGAGGCAATGAGGTTAGTTTAACAGCCGGAGGATGAGAACGATGTTCTGAACATAGCGCGAATCCGCCTGAAGGCGCACAGCATAAACGATGACTATTTGACACGTATAAATGCGTGCCCTGATACGAATCCCCGAAACTGACTACAGAGCGTACCGGTTAAGGTCTCTGCAATCAGACGTCGCTGTATACTCGTGTGCCATGAAACTAGCAAGTCCTCCCATGCGATTCTTTGCGCTGTCCTGCCTGATTGCAGCTTCTTTCTTCTTTGCGCCCTTCTTGCGGGTGCAAGCGGCCGAATCTTCTCGCGCCGCCGGCATCCTCGATTCCATGCCTCACGCGAAGAAGATCGATCAGGCGGCGCTGTCGCCAGATGGAATGCAAGCGGCCTATACCGTGGACGGAGAACTCACGGTAGTCGCCTTCAGCAGTGGCGCGTCTCATCTAGTGTCCGTAGAAGGGAAGCCTCCGCTGCGCGATCTTGCCTGGTCGGCGGACAGCAGGCAGCTTGCGTTTCTGGCGGACATGCCGGGCGATGTTCCATCGGCACAGCTTTGGACCGTTAGTGTCGATGGCGGCGCTCCGGTAAAGCGGGTAGACCTGAAAGGCTATGCTCAGACGCTGCGGTTTTCGCCGGATGGATTCAGAGTCGCGGTGTTGTTTATTGAGGGAATGCCACGCGTGGCTGGTCCGCTGCAACCGATGACGCCGTTATCGGGAGTGGCGGGCGAGAAGATTTACGAGCAGCGGCTTGCGACCATTGATCTCAGCACAAACAAACTGGCCCAGGTCACACCCGCCGATATTTATATCTACGAATATGATTGGACGCCCGATGGGAAAAGCTGGGCGGCGATTGCGGCGCACGGCAATGGGGATGCGAACTGGTGGGTTGCGCGGATGTATCGCGTGGATGCGGCGAGTGGGGCGATGCGGGAGATTTACGCGCCGAAGTTGCAGATTACCGATCCTCATGTCTCTCCGGATGGGAAGAACGTGGTGTTCATTGAAGGATTGATGAGCGATGAAGGGATCACCGGTGGAGACGTTTACGTTGTGGCGTTCGCGGGCGGGGCGGCGCGGAATCTTACGCCGGGGATTAAGGCGTCGCCTTCGGCGGTGACGTGGGCGGGAGATGAGCGCATTGTGTTTGTGCAGGATGTAGATGGAAATTCCAGCTTTGCTGCCATGAGCGTGAATGGCGGGGGGGTAGAGACGCTTTGGACGGGCGAGGAATTGGTGGGTACGGGCAGCGATGCGTGGGAGCACGCGGCTTCATTTTCTCGGGATGGAGCGAAGGCTGCGGTAGTGAGGCAGTCGGCGGGTACGCCGTCAGAACTTTGGGCGGGGCAGATTGGCAAGTGGCAGCAGGTGACGCATGTGAATGACGGGATCAAACCCGCATGGGGCGAGACACGCAACGTGAACTGGATGAACGGGAAAACACGAGTGCAAGGATGGCTGACTCTGCCCAAAGATTTCAGCCCGAGCAAAAGCTATCCGCTGTTGGTGAGCGTGCATGGCGGGCCGGCGCACGCCTGCACTTCGCGCTGGGACGAGGGGATCGCCGGCGCGGCATCGGCGCTGGGATATTTTGTGCTGTGTCCGAACCCGCGCGGAAGTTATGGGCAGGGCGAGGCGTTTACGCAGGGCAACGTCAAGGACTTCGGCGGCGGCGACTATCGCGATATTGTCGCCGGCGTTGATGCGCTCGCGAAACAATTTCCGATCGACCCAAAGCGGGTAGGCATACGTGGGCACAGCTATGGCGGATACATGGTGATGTGGGCGGAGACGCAGACTACGCGCTTTGCCGCGGCGGTGGCGGGTGCGGGGCTTTCGGATTGGCTGAGCTACTACGGACTGAACGATATTGACGAGTGGATGATTCCGTTCTTCGGGGCTTCAGTGTATGACGATCCGGCGGTGTATGCCAAGAGCGATCCCATGCATTTTGTGAAGGCGGTGAAAACGCCGACGCTGATTCTGGTTGGCGAGCGTGATGGGGAGGTTCCTATGGAGCAGTCGGTGGAGTGGTGGCACGCGCTGAAGGCGATGAATGTGCCGACAACGCTCGTGGTGTATCCGAACGAAGGGCATCTGTTTCTGAAGCCGGCGGATGCGCGGGACTACAATTTGCGGACGTTGGAGTGGTTTGAGGCGTGGTTTGGGAAGGCGAAGTGAAGTGATTCATAATCGCCCACACCCGAAGCGGAAGCTTGTGCCAGTAGTTACCGTGATCGCCGTTCTTGCCTTTGGCTTGGCTTGTCGTCGAATCGAGGATAACGACTTGACGGGACGCTTTGTGTTCGAACGAGACTCTGTACGTTTGGAACTGCGGCTCAATCCGGATCATACTTACACCGAAACGGTCACTCAGGCCAGGACCCAGAAGCAGGCCAGTGGAGCATGGCGTACTGGGACGGTCCAGAATTTGAGTTTGGTGGATGTCTGGGTGCCGTTTGTTCAGCCTGGGTCAGATCATATCGATCTAAGACAGACTCTCTTCAGTTTTCAGGTAGTGCCTTGCGGGTCGAAGCTCTGTTTGGGCGTTAGCGATAACGATCCCGCGCTCCCGTTCGTCAAAGAGTAAGACTTATATCGTTTAGGCGCCGACCGGCGGCTGTCCGTTCCCTGTGTTAAACTTTTCACTTCACACATAGAAGACGCTGACGGCAAGCACCTAATCCGCAAATGCTTTTTTCCAAAGAATATGTGGGCTATCTGGCCCGCGAAGTCACCAAGAAACTGATTGCTGGCAAGTTCATCGAGACCACGGCTGTGCCCGCGGTCACCGAGAAAGTGCATGCCGCGCTGCTGGATGAACTCACGCTGGAAGACCGCATCAACGACGACGTACGCAAGATTCTGGAAACCTACGCCGACGAGATGAACAAGACGGGCGCGAATTACCAGGAAATGTTTCGCAAGGTGAAAAGTGAACTCGTGAAAAAGTACAAGGCGGTGCTGTGAGATTAAGCCGCGACAAGGTGAACGTGTTGGCGCGGGCCGTCGCCGATGTGCTCAAGCAGATGGACGAGGTTGAGTTCATCGAAGACCCGAATACCATCCGTCAGGAGACGCGCAAGATTCTCGAAGACCTGCTCAACCAGGAAGCCAGGATTGACGCTTCGGCCAAGCAGAAGATCGAAAGCCAGAAGCGGACGATTCTTGAAGGCTCGCAGGAGTGGGACATTCTCTATCGCAAGTACTACAACGAGGAAGTGAAGAAGCTGGGAGTGTAGAGATTACGAATCCGGCTTGGTTATTGGAGCGGCCTGCTGGCCGCTTTTGTTTTTGTAGCACTACCGAAGAAAACCGAATTAACGCGGAGAACGCCAAGCATGCCGAGAAAAGCGGAGCAACTTAGAGTCTCGGCGTGCTCTGCGTTCTCGGCGATTAATGTCTTTGAATTCGTTGCTAGTCAGCCGACTTCAGTTCAATCTCTGCGAGATTGCGGACTGAGCGGGCCGGGCGCTTGTCTTCGGTGACAACCAGACGAAATGGGCCGGTCTGCGCATTGAGTTGGGCGCCGTTCATAGTGTCGGCGACCAGAACTTCTCCGGGATGGAAGCTGGGATCGACTTCGGCAAGGGAGAAGATTGCCTGATAGCCGTCCGATCCCGTCGCCACGACGTAACTTGCTAGAGCGAAACCGTGCAGTTCGCTTCCCAGAGGTGCATCCATTTTTGCCAGCAAGTCGGAAAGACGTACACCGGAATATGACTCGTCGACATTGGTGTGAGGATTGTGAATAGTGGCGGAGACGTGGGGCAGGGCCTTCAAATCCGCTGCGGTTAAAGTTAGATCCTCATGATAGGGAACCGCAGAGAGCAAAAGCGTGGGTCCGCCCGACGGATGGACTTCACGTGAACCGGCAGGCGCTATCAGCAGGCTGACTGTAATGGTTTGTCCTTCGGTTGCGTGCTGAACCGTGACGTGAGTGGCTGATCTCTTAAAGCCTGAGCTGTTCACGAACAAAGCGTATCCGCCGGGAAGCAAATCCAGACGCAGTTTGCCTTTGGCATCGGTTTCCATCACAGATGGAGCTGGATTCGGCGCGGGAACCAGGCGAACTTGGGCATGTGAAACAACGGTTCCGGATGGATCGGTTACCACGATGTTGACCGGCGTTTTTGCTTCCTGCGCAGCAGCGAGGGCCGCAATCAGGCAGACAGCGAAAACCGCGAGGCGATTCTTTGGTGCGCGCATGCGCAAGGATAACGCAGCAGGCAACCGGTGTCAGCAAGGTCGAGTGCTCCTCTACATATTCGATTGCTCGACAAAAAAGGCCTCGCGTGCGAAACGCGAGGCCAGTGGAGAGAGACAACAGACAAGAACCAGTTCGGAGCCGCCCATTAATCGAATGTCTACTGCTCAGGCGGCAACAACACCGGCAGCTTCCCGGCGCCGCAAGATCGACTCGAGATGCTGGCGGTATCGCTGCGCATTGGCGGAAATTCTGCGTTGCGCCAAACTGGCCACCCACTGCGAGCGGGGTGTGCCGCGGCGTTCGCGGCGGGAACCAACCGGTCCACGGAACTTGAGGTTCACCGGCTTGTCTTCCATCGTTTGTTGCTGCCAGCCGCTACCGTTCGTGACATTGAATACTCCGATATAGCCGCCCTTCAATAGCTGCAGCGGGTTGTGGACTTGGTTCATGCGGTCGAATTGTGTCGATCCCTGGGTGCGGAAGCTTTCAAACCACGAGGGATAAACGAAGTCCGAAACGAGAACATTGTCGATGGTGTAGCCAAAGCTGTCGTCTTCGCAGGCGTCACAGACTTCGTAGGCATAGAGGGTGCCGTTGGTGTCAGCGTTCTGCACGAATGCGGTTAGGTTGATGTCGGGATCGGCCAGCATTTCCAAGAGTTCGTGGCTAGCCGTGACCGTCCAAGAACTGCCGGCTTTGAGATCGCTGGCGGCAAATACTTTGCTGATTGGCAAGGATGCTGGCGTAAGGTCGTGATAACCAAGAGCTCCGGCCTGATCGGAATCGTCGAGCATGACCAGCCACCAGCTTGCATCGGGCGGCGGCGTGCCCTTGGGAATCATTGTGAGTTCGGCGTCGATGCCCCAGACAGGGCGGAAGTCGTTGGTGACCTGCTGTTGCAGCGCGTTGATCACGGGAAGGACGTCGGCATCTTTCAGCACGGTGCTTTCGTTGATGACGGCGATCTGGAGGGTGGCAAGTTGCGCGTGAGAGATTTGGGGCATGGAATTCTCCTTTTAGTTTCAGGATTGGAGAACGCGCATGGGAAATGCGTGACTCTGTGCTGGCAGATTACAACCGGCTGCGGTGCGAATACAGGAAAGCGCCAATAAAAATTCAAAACGGTTTCGTTTTGGAACGGCAATAATTGTTTATGAGTTCGATCAGCGAAATTGCGGCCATTGCCAAGCAGTCGGCGCAGAGTGCCGGATTCGATTTGTGCGGAGTCGCGTCCGCTACCGACTCGCCGGAGCTTGCGTATTTTGCCGATTGGATCGCCGCCGGACATGCGGGCGAGATGAAATATCTGGTGTCGCGCACCGAAGCGAACCCGGTTGAATCAGGTTCACTCAAAAGGTCCTCGCTGTCACACACGGCTCCGTGGGCGCGAAGCGTGATTGTGTGCGCGATCAACTACAACACGGAGCAGCCGTATTCGACCGAAGTGAATGATTCCGGTCGGGGATGGATTTCGCGCTATGCCTGGAGCGGCGAGGATTATCACGAGTCGGTGATGCGGAGGCTGAGGCAGGTGGAAGCGGCAATCCGCGCGGCTGTGAATGATGGCTCAAAGGAAGCTAACTTGATCACGCGTTGCTACGTCGATACCGGGCCCATCATCGAGCGCGTGTATGCGAAATATGCCGGCGTTGGATGGATTGGCAAGAACACCTGCATCATCAATCAGAAGAAAGGATCGTGGCTGTTTCTTGGCGTGATTCTGACTTCGCTGGAGTTGCAGGCCGACATTCCCGCACCTGATCGATGCGGCACCTGCACCCGCTGCATTCAGGCCTGCCCGACAAACGCGTTCGTTGCTCCGTATCAGCTCGACGCTAATAAATGTATTTCTTATCTCACAATCGAAAAGCGCGGGCCTATTCCCCAAGAGCTCAGAGCGGGAGTCGGGCACCAGGTTTTCGGATGTGACATTTGCCAGGACGTTTGTCCGTGGAACCGCAAAGCACCGGCGTCAACAGAAGCGGAATTTCAAGCGCAGCCGGAGTTGGTGAACCCGGCGCTCGATTGGCTGGCTGAGATCAGCGAAGAAGAATTTCGGCGGCTGTTCCGCAAATCGGCTGTGCGGCGCACGAAGCGATCAGGAATGCGGCGGAATGCGGTGGTCGCGATGGGGAACAGCGCGAATAGGAACTTCCTGCCACTGCTGGAAAAGCTGACGACCGATCAAGACGAAGTGGTGGCCCAAACCGCTCGATGGGCCCGGTCAGAACTCGCCAGAAACGGCCACTAAAGCATCCTGTCTTTCTTGTATTTTTGTAAGGATTTCCTTTCCCCGCGCGCCTTCCAAACTTGCATCTAACTTGTCTGAGATCGGGCTAAACTTCAGTAACTGGTTTTTCGAATCCGGAGCAACTAATCTTCGGCTAAAGGGTTGTTAATAAGAAGGTTAGGATTATTTGTTGAGATGAAAACTGCATCCCAATACGCACGGCAAGTGCAGCAGACTGCGTGCCTGCTCATGCTGTTTTTTGTGTCAATCTTGGCCAGCACCCCGCATGCTCAGGCTTCGGCTACTCTGTTGTTGGAAGAGCCGTACGGGAAGCTGGGATTTTTCACCGCCACGGGTCACGCGGCGGTGTATCTCTCCGGCGTCTGCGCGGAATCCCCCCTGGTCCTTCGCCGTTGCAAGCCCGGCGAAACAGGAATCGTGCTGAGCCGCTATAACGGAGTGGGCGGCTACGACTGGATCGCGGTACCGCTGATCCCGTATCTTTACGCCGTCGAAAATGCGGACGAAGTTCCATTGTTCGCGGATGCCAAGATGGTCGCATTTCTCCGCGACCGTTATCGCAGAAAATATCTGGAAGCGGTTGCGCCCGATCTTGCCGATGGAGCGTCTCCGGGTGGCAACTGGTATGAATTGGTCGGATCTTCGTTTGACAGGACGATCTACGGATATGAAATCGAAACCAGCGCCGCGCAGGATGCAGCACTGATTCGTAAGTACAACGCCTCGGTCAACGAATCGCACTTCCGCACCGTCACGAGGAACTGCGCCGATTTCGCCAAAGACGTCATTAATTTTTACTATCCCAAAGCGCTGCACCGGAGCGTTGTGGCCGATGTGGGCATAACGACGCCCAAGCAGATGGCGAAAACCATAATGCGCTATAGCGATCACCATCCTGAACTAGAGTTCACGCGCGTAATTATCCCGCAGGTTCCGGGAAGCGCAGCGCGGAGCTCCAATGTTCACGGCGTAGTAGAAAGCTTTTTTAAATCGAAGAAATACATTGTGCCGAGCGCTATTGTGAGTCCCATTTTTGCGGGATGTGTTGCCGCTGTGTATGTGGGCACGGAGCGCGGACGATTTGATCCCGCGCGCGACGCGCTGGTTTTCTCCCCCGGGAATGATCCCGAAGCCCGGCTGGGACGTGAAGATCGGCGGGCCTATGAGAAAGAATTGAGCCATTTGCTGGCTCTGGACCAAGCAACAGGATCGGCGCCCCATGTCAAGAAAAACTGGGAACACATGGAAGCGAAGGCCAACACCGAATTCGACGATCAGGGCCGGCCAGTATTGCAAATGCAGTTGGAATCGGGGTTGGTGAACGTGGGTGTTTCCGCCGGCAACGTTCTTAACGGCCATGCTCCCGCGCAACTGACGCAGGAACTTCTCGCGGCCAGACTGCAACAGGAATTGCGCGATAAAGCGCCCCACGGAGTGGCGGAGAGCGAAGTCACTCGCGATTGGAATCTGCTGCAGGAAGCGATACGGCAGAGCGGAAGTGAAATTGCGCGAAACGCAAGACGGCAGCCGCTGGAAGCCTCTGCGAACACCGGAACAGCCAATCCTCGCGCGGAACGCAGCCGCGGGAACCTGCCTTAACAAATCCGTACGGCGAGGAAACTCTCTGATTCTGACATCGCAGATCTTTTCACTGAGTTCTTTCAGTTAAGACAAAAGCCGCGCCCTAGTGGCGCGGCTTCTTTAAGTCTTAACTATTTTCTCAACCAGCTATTGTCGTTCCTCACTGAGGACGAGGGATTCCGCCGCTAGGAATCGGAGGTTGGCCCGGGGCCATCTGCTGCTGCATCTGCAATTGCCGCTGCTGCATTTCCTGCAACATCTGCTGCGGAGTCTTTATGCCGGGCTGATCGGCGGGAGGCGTCTGTTCCGCTTCGGCAGTAGCCGCGTTTTGGTCGGCGCTGTCGTCGGGAGTCTCTTCGGGCGACGCGTCGGCATCGGTGGTATCGGGCGCGGTGGCGTCCGGCGGAGGGGCCATGTTCGGCTGATTAGGATCGGCCTGCGGTGCGCCTGGAGCTTGATTGTCGCCACCGGACTTGGCCACCAGAACCACTCGCGTGAGCAGGCCGGTATTAGACGGAGAACCGAGCAACACGTAGTTGAACTTGGAACCATTCAGTAATTCGGCGACCACATCGCGCGCCGGTCCCGGACCCAAGTGCGTAACCACACGCTCGCTGGCGGTAGGAGGAATTTCGATGTCAGCCGAAGTCTGTTTGCGCACCGCGCGCAGAATATCGCCTAGCGTGGAATTAGGCGCGACAATAGTGAGTTGTCCATCACGATAGCTCACTTGTGGCGCTACGGGCTGCATCGTATCTAAAGGCATCTGCGGCACTGGGCCCTGCGGGCCTGAAGGAAGCGGAGCCAACTGCGGCGTCTTCTTGGCGGCTTTGCGAGGATGAGTCGATGTCGTCGCAACTTCCGCGTTCAGGCATCCCAGCGACAGAGCCCCTGTCAGCAAGAGACATGAAAATCGACGTCGTGTGCTCATGTAGATCCTCCCTCGAAGAACTCTTAGAAAAATTTTATCACCCAGAAACTGTGTCCAGGTGCAACAAAAAACTTATTCGGTGACGCTTACCAAAGGGAACGTTACTGACAGTACGCCCTTGCGTAGTTTAATCCTATGGCACCGAGCGGGAGGGTAACCGGCAAGTGGTAATGGCACTCGCCGTATGTGATTGTCGTACAATGAATTAGCTGGAGAATGGCAAACAAATCCAAGGCTTTGGCATCTTTGAATAGACCGATTAAAGCCCAATCTCTGCAAGGAGCCGCTTCGATGATTTTCTCCTCAAGTCGAGTTTTGGCTGGTACTGCGTTTTTTTCACTTTTACTGGTTTTCCTACCCTGCGCGCGCGGCGAAGATTGCCAAACGTCCAGCGATATGGATGAAGGGACGCGTTCGGCCCTGACGAGCGCAGGCCAGCGCTACTTCGGCATGATCGCGAAGGGGGACACGGCCTCGCTGAAGGCAAATTCCATCCCGAACGTCGCGTCTGATTTTTCCGGCATTGAGGGGACGATCAAGGAGAATCAGCCGAAATTGGCGGGAACTCAAGCTACGGCGCGGCCGCCTTTTCTGCTCGACGCGCCCGGCACGGCGCCAATCGCGCACGCGGAATTTTTTTGCGGGGTCTTCGGCAAGAGCGGGCAAACTTCCAATAGCGCCGCTTTTTATTTGAACAATCTGCCGCCGGGCAAGTATGGAGTGGTCTTGCTCGACGCCGCTGCGGCTAAGCCTCCCGAGACGGTGTCGTTCATTCTGCAGCAGGTGGGAACGGACTGGAAGCTGGGCGGGCTCTATGTAAAGTCATTGCAGTTTGCCGGACACGACAGCGATTGGTTCATTACTCATGCCCGGGAATACAAGACCAAGGGCCAGGTGCATAATGCCTGGTTTTATTTTCTGGAAGCGCGAGACCTAATTTCGCCTCTGCCGTTTATGAGCACGGCCACGACCGACAAGCTCTATGACGAATCGAAGGGAATGCAACCGGCCGATGTTCCGGCGGAAGGAAAGACCGCGAGTCTTTCTGCCAGCACGACCACGTATCAATTGACTGCGTTGTTTCCTGAAGCCGTGGGCAACGATCTGGACTTGATTGTGAAATATTCGGCCAGCGATGTGTCGAATACGAATCTGACGTATGCCAGCAATGTCGCGGTTATGAAGGCTCTAGTGGCGAAATATCCAGAGGTGCGGGATGCGTTTGCCGCCGTAGTGGCGCGGGCGGTCGACCCCAGTGGGCGCGATTACGGGACTATGCTGCCGATGAAGGATATTAAGTAAGACGAGGCAGTGGTAGAAACGCCTTGCCAGGCCCGAGGGTAGCGCCCGGCGGGCGTAGGGTTCTTCGCTTCGCTCAGAATGACAGAGTCGATGTTTAGGCTCCGCCTCCTGTTTTTACTTCTTCCAGCGTGCAGTCACTGGGATCTTTATCATCGCGCAAGCCTAGAAAAACTGGGGCGCGTAACTTCGGTCCGCTTCCGCTGGTCGCGCCCTCAGTCCAATCGGCGAACTCAATCTCGGCTACCAGTTCCGGTTTGACCCAATAGACTTTGCGCAGAGCTTCCACTTTGCCGGGGAAGGGATTTTGTTTTGTCTCCAGCTTCTTCAGGCGGCTCCAGACTTCGGCCAGGGTCTTCTGATCGAAGCCGCTGCCTGCCTGGCCCACATGGATCAAATTCTTCTTCTTGTCATAGAGTCCCAGAACGATTGATCCAAAATGCGCGCGAGTGCCTTCGGGTTCTGTATATCCTCCGATGACGCATTCGATGCGATGCGTGATCTTGATCTTGAGCCATTCTCGGCTGCGCTGCTCGTGATAAGGGCTGTCGCGGCGCTTGGCCAGAATGCCTTCCAGGCCTTTTTCCCGCGCCATTGCAAAGAGCGCTTTGCCTTGCTCTTCGTAGTGATCGGAATAACGCATGGAATCGCCCGGCGTGAGCAAGGACGCAAGCTTCCGCTTGCGCTCTTCGAGCGAGACGCGGCGCAGATCGTAGCCATCGAGATAAAGAAGGTCAAAGACGTAATAGAGCACAGGCACATCGGCTTTGGCGACAGTGCGGCGGCCGCCGGGACGAAATCCCGTGCGCTGCTGCATCAGGCTGAAAGAAGGTCTTCCCTGCTCGTCGAGCGCGACCACCTCACCGTCGAGAATCGCGGTCTTCGCCTTGACCAACTGCGGCAGATCTTTCAGTTCGGGATAACGCGCCGTCAGATCATTCTGATTGCGTGAAACCAGGCGCGCTTTTCCGTCTTCGATAAACGCGACAGCGCGATAGCCGTCCCACTTGATTTCAAACAACCACTCGGGGCCGTCAAAGGGCTCATCGACGGGCGTGGCCAGCATAGGATGGATCGTGGACGGCATTGGCCGTTTGACGGCGCCGTCGAGGTCAGAAGTTTTAAACGCAGAGACCGCAGAGGACGCCGAGGGTTTTGAACTTTTCTTACTCTGAGCAGGGGGTGCGGACGGTAAATCGAGTTCGGACGAGAGCGTGGTATCGTCGTTATTTTTCTCGGAGGCCTTTGCGTTCTCGGCGTTTAATGTTTTTTTTTTGCGCCGCTAGTCGCGGCTTTCTTGTCGAGTTTTGCCACCGCATCGGCCAGCCAAGCAGCTTTTAGTTTGCCGCGTCCCGAGGGCTTGCTTCGCCATTCCGCCGATCCCTGATCGCCGGCAATTTCGGCCAAACTGCGTTTGCTCAGAACCGACGAATCGAACCCATCGATGTCGAATCCTTCTACTACGTCGTCGTCATGCTTCTTGATCATTAACCATTCGTTGCCTTTGCTTCCCGGTCGCCGACCGCGCATCTTAACTAGGGCGAAGTCTCCCTTGAGCCGTTTGCCTGCCAGGCGAAATTTCAAATCGCCTTTCGCCAGCATCGCCGCCGCTTCGGCTTCGGTGCCTGGCACGTATTTTCCGTTTACTGGCAAGGGTGAGCGCGGCTGCCAAGTGCCAACATCCCATACCATCACCGTACCTGCGCCGTAGTTATTCTCGGGAATGATCCCTTCGAAGTCGAAGTAGGAGACCGGGTGATCTTCCACCTGCATGGCCAGCCGCTTGTCCGCGGGATCAAGCGACGGGCCTTTGGGGACGGCCCAAGATTTCAAAACGCCTTCCATCTCCAGGCGAAAATCGTAGTGCAAGCGGGTGGCGTCGTGTTTCTGCACGACAAAGCGATTTCCTGCTTTTTTTTCGAGCTTGGCCGGAGGTTCAGGCGTGTCCTGGAATCGTCGTTTGCGTGCGTACTCTTCGAGGGCCATGAATGCCAATTGTAGAATAATCCCCTGCTCTCGCTTCGAAAACCAGCCCAGGCGTTGCGTCCAACTTTTGAAACTCGCCTAACCCGTTCAGATTAAACACTTTAGAAGCACCTTGTTGTTGACAGGAATCACGCATTCCGAGTACACTAAAGGGAGTTTATCCCTACGGGCTTTAGCTAGCCTCCCCTCCCTTAGTAGAAAACTGGGTAGACCCACGGAAACTTCCGTTCGAACCGGAGAAATCGTAATGGGCACAGCTAGCTCCACTCTGCTACGGGTTTCGGCGTTTTTGCTCCTTGCAGCCGGCTTTTCCGCGCACGCCCAAACCGTCACGACCTTTGAGGGAATTGACGCTTCGCAATTGTCCAAACCGCTGCTGGACTTTGATCCCAATGGCGCGGTCGGAACCAAGCAGTATATGGAGTGGGTCGATGTTTATTACCAGGCCTGGAGCACGACCAGTCCGTTTACCGCGGTTTGGTCCAAGCCGCAAGTTGGCACCACGCCTTTTACAGCCAACGGCCTCACGAATTGCTCCACCGTCAATGGCGACGGTATCGTCAACTTCGACCGGCTCGCGTCGCGCTGGATCATTGCCGGCCACAATCAATTAACCTCGACGATAACTAGCTATTACTACTGCGTCGCTATTTCCAACACCGACGACCTGACTTCGAGCAATCTTCAGTGGTTCACTTATGCGTTCCCCTTGAATTCCATTCTCGGGACCAATTCCCAGGGCACTCTGTATTTCCCCGACTGGCCCAAAATCGGTACCTGGTCCGATGCCTACTATGTGGGAATGGACTTTCAAGACACCAATAACGGCTTTCAGGAAGATGGCGTAGTCGCCTGTGCGCTGGACCGCTCCGACATGCTGATTGGCGCTACCGCGCTGCCTCCACAGTGCTTTCGCACTCCGACGAGCGGCGGCAGCCTGTTTACCGCGCACAGTCTTGAGCCGGCCGATGTGGAAGGCACGACCGCGCCGCCGGCGGGCAGTCCCGAATATTTCGTGAGCATCCAGAATCCAGTCATTGATGGCGTCACGACCACTTCCGACACATTTAACCTGTGGCAGTTCCATGTGGATTGGTCGAACCCGGCGAACTCCACGTTCACCGAAAGTACCGTCTCTGCGCCGGTTTACACGCCGGGGTGTTACAACGTCAGGTTTCCTACCAATACGGTTTGCGTTCCTGAGCCTTCGACGGCGAGTACCAACCAGCCCATCGATTCCGTTGGCGACCGTTTCATGTGGCGCTTGGCTTACCGGAATTTTGGCACTTACCAGTCGTATCTCGCCAGCCACACCGTGCAAGTTGGCACCGGAGCCTTGAGCCAGACCGGAATCCGCTGGTATGAACTGCGCGGCAACGGCGTGCCCGCCATTTTTCAGTCGGGAACAGTCAGCCCCGATTCGTCACTGTACCGCTTCATGCCCAGCATCGCGCAGGACCAGAGTGCGAATGCAGCCGTAGGTTACAGCGTCTCCAGCGCTTCGACGCATCCCGGCATCCGCGCTTCCTATTGGAATCTGACGAATCAGACTACGCCCACCGAGCTTTCGCTGTTTAGCGGAGCGGGGGACGAAGAAAATTCTTACAAATGGGGCGACTACACCAGCATGACCGTTGATCCCGTTGGCGGCTGCGCTTTCTGGTATGTGAACGAATATTTCAACACCAATCAGACAGGCACGGGAAAACCAATCTGGCAGACGCGCATTTCAACGTTCACCCTGCCGTCATGCGGAACAGTGACGGTGTCGCCCACGAGTCTGACGTTTGGTTCGCAGGCGGTGGGAACGACGAGCGCGACACAGAACGTCACGCTTACCAACACCCTCAGCACCGCTTTGACCATCAACAATATTTTTGGCAGCGGGACGAACCTCTCAGATTTTGGGCAGTCGAATGACTGCGGGTCGAGCGTTCCCGCCGGTGATTCCTGCACCATCGGCATAACCTTCACGCCCACTGGCACGGGCACTCGAACCGCTACTCTGAACATTTCCGATAGCGCCGGCAACAGCCCGCAAACTGTGGCTCTGACCGGCACGGGAACCAATTCTGCGACCATTAGCCTTTCCACCACCAGCATCAATTTCGGCAATCAGGCTTACGGCACGACGAGTGGAGCGTCGCAAATCACCGTCAACAATACGGGTGCCTCGACCGTAACTTTTTCGAGCATTGGACTTACGGGAACGAATGCTGCCAGCTTTGGCGAGAGCGACAACTGCGTACCCACACTGGCGGCCGGCAAAACCTGCGCCATCAACGTAACTTTCAGTCCTGCAGCGGCAGCCAGCTATAGCGCTGCGGTCACTCTGACTGACAATGCCGCCAACAGCCCGCAGAATGTTTCGCTGACGGGAACTGGAATTGTGCCAGTCACTCTTTCGGCGAGCAGCCTGGGCTTTGGCACGGTTCTGGTGGGCAGCAGCAGCACGGCTTCGCCAGTAACACTGAACAATAAGATGTCGGTGGCGTTGACCGGCATTACAGTGGCCGCGACAGGGACCGGGTTTAGCCAGACCAATACTTGCGGCAGCAGCGTCGCCGCCGGAGGACAGTGCAAGATCACGGTCACCTTCACGCCAACCGTCGCCGGCTCTGAAACAGGCGCGGTCACCATTACCGACAATGCAGCCAACAGTCCGCAGAAGCTTGCGCTGACGGCTTTCGGCCAACTGCCCGTGAATTTGAATCCAACGGCGTTGGCATTTGGCACGGTCAAGGTTGGCGCGACCAGCGCCAGCAAGTCCGTGGTCGTGGGCAACAATGAGAAGACTACGCTCACCCTCAGCAGCATCGTTCTGGGCGGAGCGGATCCTGGCGACTTTTCGCAGACCGGCAACACGTGTGGTGCAACGCTGGCCGCCGGCGCCACGTGCACGCTGACCTACACGTTTGCTCCAGCAAAGATCGGCGCACGCACCGCTACGGT
>Ga0209006_10000116_pt1 | contig 85598 bp, 83 predicted proteins | sample JacPin_JW_Ref_O2_FD_188567 | JGI IMG/M metagenome (GOLD analysis project Ga0209006, IMG submission 188567) | Forest soil microbial communities from Algoma, Ontario, Canada - Jack Pine, Ontario site 1_JW_Ref_O2 (SPAdes) (version 2) | ecosystem: Environmental > Terrestrial > Soil > Boreal... | reverse complement strand
CATCGGCTCCAGAATCTGCCCCTGCAGCGAATCGGAGTTCGTCAAAAAACTCAAGGAAAAGATGTGTGCATCGAATAGCCGCAAAGCGGGGCGAAGGGGGTGCGCGACCTTGAGAGTTTACGCCGGCTTCTTGAGCTGCACGACATTATGCAGCGTCTGATCGGCCGTCTCGAAGAAGCGCCGCACGCCGCGCGCGGCCTGGCGGATGCGCTGTTCGTTTTCGACCAGAGCGAGGCGCACATAATCATCGCCATGTTCGCCAAAGCCGATGCCTGGCGCGACCGCGACTTCGGCCTTTTCGATCAGAAGCTTGGAAAATTCCAAGCTGCCGAGATGGCGGAATTTCTCCGGCACCGGCGTCCATGCGAACATTGACGCGCGGGGGGAATCGATGACCCAGCCGGCTTGCGCGAAACTCTCGACCATCGCGTCGCGACGACGTTTGTAGATCGCGCGCATTTCCTTGATGCAATCGTCAGGCCCATTCAGCGCGGCCGCCGCGGCGACCTGGATCGGCGTATAGGCGCCGTAATCGAGATAGGATTTTACGCGCGCCAGCGCCGACAGCAGCCGCTCATTGCCGACCGCAAATCCCATGCGCCAGCCCGCCATCGAAAACGTCTTCGACATCGAGGTGAATTCTACGGCGACATCAAAGGCGCCTGGCGCCTGCAACAGCGAGGGCGGCGGATCATCATCGAAATAGACTTCGGAATAGGCGAGGTCCGACAGAACGAAAATCTCATGCTTCTTGGCGAACAGCACGAGGTCCTTATAAAAATCCAAAGAGGCGACCATCGCGGTCGGATTGGAGGGATAGCAGACCACCACGGCGATCGGCTTGGGGATCGAATGAACGAGGGCGCGCTCCATCGCGACGAAAAAATCAGGCGTCGGATCGGCCGGGATCGAGCGGATGACGCCGCCCGCCATCAGAAAGCCGAAGGCGTGGATCGGATAGGAGGGGTTGGGAACCAGCACGACGTCTCCGGGCGCGGTGATCGCCTGGGCCATATTGGCGAAGCCTTCTTTCGAACCCAGCGTCGCGACCACCTGCGTTTCCGGATTGAGCTTCACGCCGAAGCGCCGCGCATAATAGGAGGCTTGCGCGCGGCGCAGGCCCAGAATGCCTTTGGAGGCGGAATAGCGGTCGGTGCGAGGCTTTCCCACCGTCTCGATCAGCTTGTCGAGCACGTGTTTGGGCGCCGGCAGATCGGGATTGCCCATGCCGAGATCGACGATGTCGGCCCCAGCCGCGCGCGCCTTGGCCTTGAGCTTGTTGACCTGCTCGAAGACATAGGGCGGCAAGCGCCGCACGCGGTGGAAGTCGGTCATCTCAAACATTCCCTCTGATCTTGCGCCGACCAATACCCGGCGATCGGCCTTGATATAACATTTTCTGTGAAGTGAACGCCCCTCGGAGCCAGGAATCTCGGAGCCAGAAAAGAGGGGGTCAAATCGAAATCGGCTACTGAACGCCGGTCCTCGGGGTCGACGGGGTCGTCGGCGGGTGTTTTTTGGCCGCTTTGGCTGCTTTGGCCGCCGCGGCGTCGGCGACGGCCTTTACCGCCGGAGCGAAGGTGGACCGGAGCGCGTCATGGCGCACTTTCACCGTATCGAAGTCGGCCTCCATTGCCTTGATCTCGGCCGGCGTCTTGATCTTGATCGTATGCTCCGTCTCCTTGCGGCCGATCGGGATGAAGTCCCCTTCTACCGCGGGCCGTGAGTTGACGACGAAATCGGCCGGTTCGCCGGGATCGGTGGCGATGCCGATCTTCTTGGCGATCGTCTTGGCGATGGGGACTTGAGATGCGTGGAACGTCTCGACCTTCTTGGCGAAGGACTGGACGGCGCCTTCGTTAGACGGCGCGGCGGGCGGCGCGCTGTCGTCAGCGCGGGCGGCTTCTCCCGCGATGGCGAGCGCCAAAATCGCAATGCCGGCTTTCAGCCTTATCTTCGCACGGTCACGCTTGCGACACATGAACATGAACAGGAACCTGCCTCCAAGAAAGCGCATCCGGAAAATTATGACGGCGTTTCGCAAACGCCACGCTAATAAATAGCCTGTTTTGGCGATATCGTCCTATTATGTCTGAAACAGGACGGCCCTCGTCGCAGCGCCGCACAAACAAAGCCCGAGGACAATTGATGGCTATCGATCCGCCAGACCGCCCAACCAGGCGACGCCGGGCGCGGCAGGCCCCGACGGCCAAAGCGACATCGAGACCCAGGCCAGCCGCTGTTTCCCCTGTCGCGCCCTTCAAGGGGGCTGCTTCGGCCAAAAAACCGCGGGCGGCGTCCAAGGCCGCCGCGAAGATCGCTGTGGCGGAATCGCCGAGCGGAAAAATCGACATCGCAGCGCAACCGGCCGCCGCGACCTCCCCCGCAGCGCCCCAGGCGGCGCCTCCCCGGCCGCCCGGCGATCTCAGTGCGGCGCCTTTGCCGATGCCCAATATCGAGACTTTGTCGCGCAATATTGCGCGTCTGTTCGAGGAAGGCGGCAAGGTCGCCGCCGCTTTTCTGGCGCCGCGGGAGAAGGGCGAGGTCAAATCGACCTTCAGCGACGACATATCGGATGCGGTGACGACGCTCGGCAAAGTCGCGGAACATTATTATTCCGATCCGCAGCGCGCCTTTCAGGCCCAGGCCTCGCTCTCCACCCAATTCATGGCGCTGTGGGCGGCGACCCTTCATCGCCTGAATGGCGAGGAGGCCCGCCCCGTCGCCGCGCCGGAGCCGAGCGACAAGCGCTTCGCCGATCCCGAATGGCGCGCCAATCCTTATTTCGACTTTCTCGCCCAGGCCTATGTGATGACGACGCGATGGGCCGGCGATCTCGTCAAACGCGCCGACGACCTCGACCCACATACACGCGACAAGGCGCAGTTTTACCTCCGCCAGCTCGCCGGCGCCCTGTCGCCGTCGAATTTCATCGCCACCAGTCCGGAATTGATGCGCGCGACCCTCGCGGAAAGCGGCGATAACCTGGTGCGCGGCATGCAAATGATGGCGCAGGACGTCGAAGCGGGCCATGGCAGCCTGCGCATCCGCCAGACCGACGGAAGTAAATTCGAGCTCGGCGTCAACATGGCGGCGACGCCGGGCAAAGTCGTCTTTCGCAACGAGCTGATGGAACTCATTCAATATGCGCCGACGACCGCCGAGGTGTTCAAACGCCCTCTGCTGATCGTCCCGCCCTGGATCAACAAATTCTATGTGCTCGACCTCAATCCGGACAAATCCTTTGTCCGTTGGGCTGTCGCCCAGGGTCATACCGTCTTCGTCATCTCATGGGTCAATCCTGACGAGCGGCACGCGGAAAAAAGCTTCGATTCTTACATGCACGAGGGAATTTTCGCGGCGCTTGAGGCGATCGAACTGGCGACCGGCGAACGCGAGAGCGCAGCAATCGGCTATTGCGTCGGCGGCACGCTATTGTCAGTCGCGCTCGCCTATATGGCGCAGACAGGCGACAAGCGCATCGCCAGCGCGACATTATTCGCCACGCAGGTCGATTTCTCCGACGCCGGCGACCTGAAGATTTTCGTCGACAACGAGCAACTCAGATCGGTCGAACAGAAAATGTCCGCCAAGGGCTATCTTGACGGCGCTCAGATGGCGGGCGCCTTCAATATGCTGCGGCCGAACGAACTGATCTGGTCCTATTTCGTCAACAATTATCTGAAGGGCAAGGAGCCGATGCCCTTCGACCTGTTGGTATGGAATTCCGACGCGACGCGCATGCCGGCCGCCAATCATTCGTTCTATCTGCGCAATTGCTACCTCGAAAACAATCTGACGCGGGGGCGCATGGTCGTCGGCGGCAAAACGCTCGATCTCGGCAAGGTGACGATTCCGGTCTATGAACTCGCCGCGCGCGAGGACCATATCGCGCCGGCCAAATCGGTGTTCGTCGGCGCGCAATATTTTGGCGGGCCGGTGCGCTATGTCATGGCGGGCTCCGGCCATATCGCAGGCGTTGTAAACCCCGCCGACAAGCCCAAATACCAATATTGGACTGGCGGCCCGGCGAGGGGCGAGTTCGCCACCTGGATCAAGGATGCGGTCGAGCATCCCGGTAGTTGGTGGCCCGACTGGGCGGCTTGGCTCGCCGAGCAAGCGCCGCAAGTGGTTCCGGCGCGCACCCCGGGCGAAGGCAAGCTCACGGCGCTCGGGGAAGCGCCGGGGGATTATGTAAAAGTGAAGGCCTAGGCGGAAACGTGGGGTCGACAGGCCTTTTAGCGCTTCGCGGCGGACCACGAAGCGCTCGGGAATGGCCCATTCAAGGAGCAGGCCCATGCGCATTCTTGTCGTCGGCGCCGGCGCGATCGGCGGCTATTTCGGCGGCCGCTTGCTCGAGGCGGGCGCCGATGTCACGTTTCTGGTGCGCGCGAGACGCGCCGCGCAGCTTGCCCACACGGGCCTCATCATCCGCTCCCCGCGCGGCGACCTCGATCTGCCGGCGCCGCCGACGATCCAGTCGGAGACGTTGCGCCAGCCCTATGATCTGATCCTTTTGAGCTGCAAGGCTTATGATCTCGACGGCGCGATCGAGTCCTTCGCGCCAGCGGTCGGGCCGTCGACCATGATCCTGCCTTTGCTCAATGGCATGCGCCAGCTCGACAGCCTCGATCGGCGCTTCGGCGAGGGCCGTACGCTCGGCGGCCTCTGCCTGATATCAGCCTCGCTTGACCCCGAGGGGCGCATTCTGCACCTCAACGAATTGCACGGCCTGACCTTCGGCGAGCGCTTAGGATCGCGTTCCCCACGCGTCGAGGCGGTCGCGACAGCGTTCGCGAGCGCCCGTTTCGATTCGCAGCTCAGTGAAGCGATCTTGCAAGAAATGTGGGAGAAATGGGTGTTCATCGCCACCGCCGCGGGCCTGACCTGCCTGATGCGCGGCGCGATCGGCGACATTGTCGCGGCCGGGGCGAGCGACCTCGCCATTTCGTTGTTCCAGGAATGCGCTGCAATCGCCGAGCGGCAAGGCCATCTCCCGAGTCCATCGACGGCACAGCTCATCCGCGCGACGATCACCGCGCCGGGCTCCGCCATGACCGCTTCGATGTTGCGCGACATCGAGAATGATGCGCCCGTCGAAGCCGATCACATCATCGGCGATCTGATCAGCCGAGGCGAGGCGACGTCCGGCGTCTCGCTGCTCAAAGTCGCCTACGCTCATCTGAAGGCTTACGAGGCGAGACGAGCGAGGAGACAGGCGGCTGCGAAACAACCATAGCGGCGGCGTGGCCGCTGATCTTTTCTGCTTCAGAGGCCGGAAGTCGCGCGCGAAACTATCTCAGGAAACCGTTGCAAGATCGCGCGCATCGACCGCTTCGCGGCGCGCCGCGGCGAGGATCGTCTCGAGAAGGCCGGGGAATCGCGCCTCGAGATCTTCTATCCGCAGCGATATCTTGCGATATGGCCCATCGATGCGCACGCGGGTGATTCCCGCCTCGCGCAACCGGGCGAAATGATAGCTGAGATTGGTCTTGGGCGCGCAATCGTCGAAGGCCATGCAGGCCGCCTCGCCTTCCCTGGCGAGCTGCAGCACGATTTCGCGCCGGATCGGCTCGCTCAACGCCTCAAGGACTGCTGACAGGGCGATCTGGTCCCGCTCGGGATGGTGAGGTTCTCTGGCCATGCGCGACTCATAGCGCGGATCGCACGTCATTTCAAGATTTGTTGAACTCATTGACGGACCGACGTCAATGCGGTAGTTCAAGATTTATTGAACTGATGGAGCGATTATGTCGATACGCCTCCTGCCTCTCGTCCTCGGCGCTTTCGCCATCGGCACCGAAACTTTCATGATCACCGGAGTCTTGCCCAATATCGCCACCGATCTTCGCGTTTCGCCGGCGGCCGCCGGCGGGCTGGTGACGATTTTCGCGCTGACTTACGCTTTCGGATCGCCGCTGGTGGCGATCGCCTCGGCCGGCATGGAGCGCAAGCGGCTGCTGACCCTTGCGATGGGGGCCTTCGCGATCGCCAATGTCGCCGCCGCCTTCGCCCCGAACTTCGGCTGGCTGCTCGCCGCCCGCGTTTTGCTTTCTGTCGCGGCTGGAGCGTTCATGCCGGCTGCTGTCGCCTTTGCCACCGCGATGCATGAGCCGGCGCGGCGCGGCCGCGCGGTCGCCTTCGTCTATGCCGGCATGACGCTCGCCATGGTCGTCGGCGTTCCGATTGGAACCCTCATCGCCGCCGCCGCCAATTGGCGCGCCACCTTCTTTGGCGTCGCCGCGCTCGCCGCGATCGCCACTCTGGGCGTCGTGGCGATATTGCCGCGCCTCGCGGGGCTCGGCGCCATCGGCCTTCGCGACCGTCTGGCGGTCGCGCGCAGGCCCGATGTGCTCAAACTGCTCGCCTTGACCACGCTGACGCTCAGCGGCGCATTTGCCGCCAACACCTATCTCGGCGTTTTCCTGGGGACGACGCTTGGCGTCGCCGGCAATTGGCTTGCCGCCACGCTGATGGTTTTCGGAATCGTCGGCTTTACCGGCAATCTGCTTGGCGGCTATGTCGCCGACCATTGGAATCGCGAGCGCGCCATTGCGGCGATCCTGGCGATTCTGATCGTCGGCTTTGCGCTCCTGTCTGTCGGCGCCGCCCTCGGCGGCGCGGCGGGCGTGGCGACGATCGTCGCCGCCATGACCATCTGGGGCCTGTTCGGCTGGGCGTTTCCCGTCACGCAACAGGCACGCTTGGTATCGCTCGACCCGGCGCTCGCGCCGGTGACGCTCTCGCTCAACACGTCGGCGCTCTATCTGGGCGCCGCGGCGGGCTCCGCCTTGGGCGGATGGGCGATCGGCCAATGGTCGGTCGGCTGCATCGGCTGGATCGCCGCCCTATGCGAACTGGCGGCCCAGGCCTTCCTGGCGCCGACAATCTTGCGAGCCGGCGCGCGCAACACGCGGGAGCAGGCGAAGTCCCGCGCAAGAGCCGAGCCGAAAGTGGCGCGCAGCGGCGCGGCGTAAGGGCAAAGCCGCCCTACTCCACATCCTCCACCACGACGGTGCGGCCCGACAGTTTGTGCGCGAGGGAGGCTTCCATGAACGGATCGAGGTCGCCGTCGAGCACGTCGGACGGCGTGCCGGAAACATGGCCGGTGCGCAGGTCCTTGACCATCTGATAGGGCTGCAGCACGTAGGAGCGGATCTGGTGGCCCCAGCCGATCTCCGTCTTGGAGGCGGCGTCCGCGGTGACGGCGGCTTCCCGCTTTTCAAGCTCGCGCTCGTAGATGCGCGCGCGCAACATGCCCCAGGCGGTCGCCCGGTTCTTATGCTGCGAGCGCTCGGACTGGCAGGCGACGACGATGCCGGTCGGGATATGGGTGATGCGCACCGCCGATTCCGTCTTGTTGACGTGCTGGCCGCCCGCCCCTGAGGCGCGATAGACGTCGATCCGGCAATCGCCTTCGTTGACGTCGACGACGATGCGGTCGTCGACCACTGGATAGACCCAGACCGAGGCAAAGCTGGTGTGGCGGCGCGCATTGGAATCGAACGGCGAAATGCGCACGAGGCGATGCACGCCTGATTCCGTCTTCATCCAGCCATGCGCGTTATGGCCCTTGATAATCAGCGTCGCCGATTTGATGCCCGCCTCGTCGCCCGCCGTTTCCTCGGCGAGATCGACATCGAAGCCGCGCCGCTCGGCCCAGCGCATATACATGCGCAACAGCATGCGCGCCCAATCGCAGCTCTCGGTGCCGCCGGCGCCCGAATGGACTTCGACATAAGTGTCGTTGCCGTCAGCCTCGCCCGACAGCAGCGCCTCGAGCTGGCGGCGCTCGCCCTCGGCCTGCAGGCCTTTGAGGAGATTGACGCCCTCCTGTTCGGCGTCGGCATCGCCCTCTATTTCGCCGAGTTCGACCAGCGTCACCGCATCGTCGAGCTCACGCTGGATTTTGGCGAGCGAGCCGAGGCGGTCCTCCAGCAAGGTGCGCTCGCGCATCAGCTTTTGCGCGGCCTCGGAATCGTTCCAGAGGCCGGGGTCCTCCGCTTTGGCGTTCAGTTCGGCGAGACGGCGCGTGGCGGTCTCGACGTCAAAGATGCCTCCTCAGCAATCCCATGGATTGCTTGATGTTTTCGACAAGGGACTCGGCTTCGGCGCGCATGACGGACTCTGAAATCAAAAGGAAAGAATCGTCGATGCCGGATATGGCGATCGACGGGCCCGTTCGCTACGCTTTATTGGCGATCGGGGCAAGGCCACGCTCGGCGCAGGGAGGAGCGACGTACGGCCCAGGTAAATCGGCCCGCCTTTCCATTTCGCCCCGACGGACCGTAAATGCGCTCACCCTCCCGCAAGCGGGAGGTAAATCTTGCGCCTGTCGCGCAAGGGCCTCGCCGAGCATAGACCCCTCACCCACCAGCGCCATGAGCCCCCGATGAAACCCCTGTCGATTGCCCTCTTGCTCCTCATGCTGCCCGCGATCGCGACAGCCGCCACGCCGGAACAGAACTATCTCACCGCGCGCGACGGCTTTATCGCCAAGTTGAAGAAGATGAATTCCAGCGGCGGGGGTTACGTCAAGGCCGAGGATGCCGCCAAGCACAATCTCGAGGCGCAGCTCGAACGGATCATCGGGCCGTTCGATATGGCCGGGGTCAAGGGGCTGGGAAAAATCAATCTCGACACGCTGTCGCAGGGCGACGAGGGCTTCGGCATGCTCGACGGGCTCGCCTTCGCGGCTGAGGATAAATCGGTCGACGTCATCGTCACGACCGACGGTCTGTTCGACGCCTGGCTCAAGGGTCACAAGGTTTGGTGGAAAGGCATGGCCAACGTGCCGCCAGCCGCCGCCGACGCGCTTCGTTTCGACGCCTTCTATACCCAGGCGATCAGCACCGACGCGGCCGTCTCGAAATTCGCCGACCTCCCGGTCGCCAAGCCGGCAGCCGCCAGCTTCGCCACGGCGATGCTCGCGATGCGCAGCCAGGACGAGGGCGTGGGCGCCCCTGACGAGATTTTTGTAGCGGTGATGAGCGGCGGCCGCGTCCTCATCGCCTATGCGCCAGTCGGCGCGAAAGTCGCCCCGATCGCCGCCTGCGACGCAAACTGGAAGGCGGCCGAAGCAAAAGCGACGGCGGCGTTTGCGGCCGAGGCCGCCGCCGCCCCGAAGGATCAGGCGAAGATGCCGGACGGCGGAGCGCTGCGCGAGCAGGGCGCGGCTGCGTTTCGCGCCTGTTTCGCCGAGCGATTCAAGGCGACTCCCGACTTCGCCAAGGTTTCTCAACAGGCGCAGGCGCTGCTCGATCGGCTGCCGGCGGCGCACTGACGCCTCTCCGTCAGGCGTGCATCCTGGCGCCCTTGACGATCTTGTCGACGAGCTTCTTCTCCTCGCGCAGCGCGAGGCCGACCAGTTTCATCTCTTCGGGGCGATATTGCTTGACGGTCGCGCGGTTGGCCGCGTCATGGCCGGTGGCGAACATGTCCTCGATATAGAGCGACAGCCGGGCGCGGCGCTCCATCGCGCGCCGATAGATCGTGCGCAGAATATCGCCGTCGGCGCTCAGCACGATCACCGGCTGGATCACCAGCGGATTGTACGTATTGCCCTCGGCGTCCTCGTATGCCTCGCCGATCAGCGCCGTGTTGGCGCCGACCACGCCGCTGGTGAGGAAAGCCGTCACGTTCAGCTTCTGCCATGTCGCGAGGTCTTCGCGCACGACGATCGCGATTTTGGTGTCGAACATCGTTTCTCCGATCAGGTCTTACGCCGAGGCTTTTGTTAGCGGTTTCGGATTGGCCGGCCCGACGATCTCGCGCATGGCGATAATGGTGCGGAAAGCGCGGACATTGGGATCGTCGTGGAAGACTTCTCGCGTGAAAGCCTCATAAGATTCCATGCTGGCGAGTTGCAGAAGCAATATGAAATCAGCGTCGCCGGTGACGTACCAGGCTTGCCGAACTTCCGGGCGACCGCGCAGTTTCCGCGTGAAGGCGTCGAGCAACGCGGCGCCCTCGCGCTCCAGCGAGACAAGCACGTGGATAGTTAGCGGCAGGCCCAAAACGGCGGAACTGACCACACTGACGTCGGCGACAATGATCCCCTCCCGCCGCAGCCGACGCAAGCGCCGCAAAACAGCGCTTTCGGAAAGGCCGATCCGTTCGGCGAGCCGGCGCGCGGGCAGTTGATTGTCGACCTGGACCTGCGCCAGCAGGGCGTGGTCGAAATCATCCAGCGCGACGGATTCCGGCATGTTCTATCCACAATCGACGAATGCAGGCGTAAGCTAGCACATTTTCAGCGTCAAAAGTCATCGAGGCGCGCCAGAATGTCGTCATGGAAACTCGCTCTCTCCCCCGTCAGACCGTCGAAGAAATAGCGCGCCAATTGCGCACGCTTTCGCCCGCCTATGCGCCGACGCCGCTGCTTGATCTCAGCGCGCTCGCCGGAGAACTCGGCGTCGCGCAGATCCTCGCCAAGGACGAGGGGCGCCGCCTGCTCGGCAGTTTCAAATCGCTTGGCGGCGTCTATGCCGGTCTGCGCGCGCTCGCCCGCGCGGCGCGGACTGATGTCACGGCGATCTGCGAACCCGCCCGTAGCGGCGCTCCCCTACCCGCGCTGATTTGCGCGAGCGACGGCAATCACGGCCTCGCCGTCGCCTGCGCGGCGCGCTTCGCCGGCGCGTCGGCGCGGGTCTACCTGCATAAAAATGTTCCCGCCATCCGCGCGCGGCGGATCGAAGCGCAGGGCGCCGAAATCCGATGGGTGGACGGCGCTTATGACGACGCGGTCGACGCCGCCGCGAAAGCGGCGCTGGCGGGCGATGGCGTTCTGGTCGCCGACACATCCAGCGACGCGGACGACGTGATCGTCGCCGATGTCATGGCCGGCTATGGCGTGATATCGGCCGAAATCCGTGATCAGGCCGAAGCCGCCGGCGATTCTCGCCCGACTCATCTCTTCGTGCAGGCCGGCGTCGGCGGCCTCGCCTGCGCGATGGCGGGAGGCCTCAAGTCATGGATGGCCGCGCCCGCCATTCTGGTCGTCGTCGAGCCTGACAAGGCGGGCTGCGTCGCCGCCGCTCTCAACGAGAACCGCCTCGTTCGCGTGCCCGGCGATCTCGAAACAATCGCCGAAATGCTCTCCTGCGGTCAGGCGAGCGCGGCGGCGGTAGAGACGCTGCGCCGGGCCGGCGCGCGCACCATCGCAGTTTCCGAGGAAGCGCTCGCCGAAGCGCCGCGCGCGCTGCGCCAGGGCGGCGGTCCCGCGACCACGCCCTCGGGCGCGGCGGGTTTCGCCGGATTGCTGCGGGCGATCGCCGAAAGGCGCGCTGACTTTGCAATCGATGCACGGAGCCGCATTCTGCTCATCATCAGTGAAGCGGAACTCGAAGACGACGCGTCATGACCCATCTGTCGATCAACGCCGAACGCCTCATCGAGCGCCTCCACCGGCTTGGCGAGATCGGCCGCGACGAAGGCGGAAGCCTGACGCGCCTTGCCGCCTCCGACGCCGACGGCCAGGCGCGCGACGTGCTGGCCAATTGGGTCAAGGCCGCCGGCCTTGATCTGTCGATCGATCGTCTCGGCAACATGTTCGCCATCTGGCGCGGCGCGCATGGCGGCGACCGCGCGCCGGTGATGATCGGCTCACATATCGACACCGTCGTCGACGCCGGAATCTACGACGGCTGCTACGGCGTGCTCGCCGGCCTTGAAGTGGTTGAGACGCTGGCGAGCGCGAGATTCGCGCCCTCGCGCCCGATCGTCGTCGCGGCCTTCACCAATGAAGAAGGCGTGCGCTATACGCCCGATATGATGGGCTCGCTCGTCTATGCCGGCGGACTTGACGTCGACGAAGCGCTCGCCTCAATCGGCGTCGACGGCACGGTTCTGGGGGAGGAACTGGCGCGCATCGGCTATGCCGGAACGCGGGAGCCGGATTTCCTGCGGCCGCGCGCTTATGTCGAACTTCATATCGAACAGGGGCCGATTCTCGATTGCGAGCGAATTCCGATCGGCGCGGTCGAGACCCTGCAGGGCATTTCCTGGCGGCGGGTGACGATCGAGGGCTGCGCCAATCATGCCGGCACGACGCCGATGGCGATGCGGCGCGATGCCGGCTATTGCGCCGCCAAGGTCGTCACCTTCCTGCGCGACCGGCTGACAGCAGCGAACGCCTCGACAATGGCGACGGTCGGTTGCATGAGCTTCGAGCCAAACGCCATCAACGTGATCCCGGCGCGCGCCACATTCACGGTCGACTTACGCGATCCCGACGACGCGCGATTGCGCGAGGCGGAAGCGGCGCTTGAACAATATCTTGCCGAATTGGCGGAGAAGGAATCCGTTTCGATTTCGGTTCAACGCCTCGCCCGTTTCGAGCCGGTGACGTTCGACAAGACAATCGTCACGCTGATCGAAGAGGCCGCAGCCGCGCGCGGCCTGCGTGCGAAGCGCATGATTTCAGGCGCTGGCCATGACGCGCAAATGATCGCCCGCCTCTGCCCGGCCGCGATGATTTTCGTGCCGAGCGTCGATGGGATCAGCCACAATCCGAGAGAATATACCGCGCCCGCCGACCTTGCCGCCGGCGCCAATGTGTTGCTCGATGTGACGCGGCGCCTGGCGGCTGAATGAAGGAAGTTTTCATGGCGAAGCTCGATCTCGACCGCCTCACGCAAGAGATGACCGAATGGCGCCATGATCTGCACGCCCACCCCGAATTTGGCTTCGAGGAGACGCGCACGGCCGCCTTCGTCGCGGCGCGCCTGCGCGCGTTCGGCTTCGAAGACGTCGCCGAGCGAATCGGCGGCACGGGCGTTGTCGGCACCCTGCGCCTGGGAAACGCCAATCGCGCCATTGCGCTCCGCGCCGAGATGGACGCACTGCGCATTAAGGAGCAGAGCAATTCAGCCCATTGCTCGCAGCATGCGGGATTGATGCATGCCTGCGGCCACGACGGCCACACCGCCATGCTGCTCGGCGCGGCCAAGCTGCTCGCCACTGAGGGCGGCTTCAATGGCGCGGTCCGGTTCATTTTCCAGCCGGCCGAGGAATGGGGCAAGGGCGCCAGCGCCATGCTCGCCGACGGCCTGATGAGGCGATTTCCCTTCGATGAAATCTACGGCTTGCACAATTGGCCTGGCCTGCCGATCGGCAGTTTCGAAACGCGCGTCGGCCCGTTGCTCGCCGCCGAAGACAATTTCGAGATCGCGCTGCGCGGCATCGGCGGGCATGCGGCGCGCCCGCACGAGGGGCGCGAGGTTCTGGTCGCGGCCTGCGCGCTGGTGGTCGCGTTGCAGACGATTGTTGCGCGCCGGCTGAGCCCGAGCGACATCGCCGTCGTCTCGGCGACCGAGCTGATCGCCGACGGCGCACGCAACGTGCTGCCCGGCCTTGCGCGCGTGCTCGGCGACGCCAGAAGCTTCCGCCCAGAGGTCAGCGCCGAGATCGAGGCGCAGATCCGTCGCATCGCCGCCGGGACCGCGACGCTCTACGATTGCTCGGCGGAAGTTAGCTACACGAGGGAATTCGCTTCGCTCATCAACGATGCGCAAGCGACGGAAGCCGCGCTGGCGGCGGCGGCGCGTGTTTTCGATCCTGCGCATATTCGCGGGAATCGCGAGCCGCTCACCGTCTCCGAGGATTTCGCCCGTTTCCTCGATCACGCGCCGGGATGTTTCGCCTTCGTCGGCAATGGCGAAAATTCCGCGCCGCTGCATAATCCCGGCTACGATTTCAACGATGCCGCCCTGTCCTTTGGCGTGCGCTTCTTTGCTGCGATCGTGAGGCAGCGGCTGCCGGTGGGTTAGATGCTGCGCTCTGCCAGAAGCAACTCACCGTCATTGCGAGCGGCAGCGAAGCAATCCAGACGAAGGCTGTAAAGAGCTTAGTCTGGATTGCTTCGTCGCTGCGCTCCCTCGCAATGACGAAGGGCGCGACCGGCTCATATCGGCAGGCGCCGGCTGTAATCGACGCCGAGCGAGCAGCCGAGAAGAGCGATTCCAGCGGCGGCGAAAAACATCAGCGCAAGAAAGTACGAACCCGTCGTCTGCACAATCTCGCCGACCACGATCGGCGCGCCGGCGCCGGCGATGTTGCCGCCCAGATTCATGAAGCCGCCGAGGAAGCCCGAGCGGGCGCGCGAGCCGAGGATCGAGGGGATCGCCCAATACATGCCGCACCAGCGCAGGAAGAACAATGTCGTCGAAAGCAGCGCGACGATTGCGACGACATCGCTCACAAAGGCGACCAGGAAAATCGAGAAGGTCGCGACGATCGCGGCGATCGAGAATAATGTGCGAAAGATGACGTTCGGCGCGCCGCCGCGTGCGCGCCAGAAATCCGCGATCTGGCCGCCGACCAGCTCGCCGACAAAGCCGGCGAAAAACATGGCGAAGAGCGAGCCGCCGAGCTGCTTGATATCGAGGCCGTGCACTTTGTAGAGATAGGTCGGCATCCAGGTCAGCAGACCATAGAAGACGATATTGAACGTCATCCAGCCAAAGCCCATGCACCAGACCGAACGATAGCGGAAAAACGCCCAGACGCCCTCGCCTGACAGCGCCGGCGCGGCAGAATCCTCCTGCGCATGCGCGGCGGCGATGAAGCGCGCCTCGGCCTGGTTGACGGAAGGATGCTCGCTCGGATTGTTGCGGATATACCACCAGGCGACGATGCCGCAGAGCATGGTGCCGAGCCCGGCCAGCGCGAAGGAGACGCGCCACGAATTGAATTCAGCGATCAGCCCGGCGATGATCAGCGCGCCGAGCGCGGCGCCGAGCGGCGCGCCGCCATCGAGTAGGGTTGCGCCGCGCGCGCGCTCATTGGGCGTCATCCATATCGCGTTGAGCTTGCCGCCGGCCGGATAGATCGGCGCTTCGGCCGCGCCGAGCCCGAATCGGGTTATGACGAGACCGAGCCAATTGGTGGAAAGCGCGGCGAGCCCCTGAAACAGGCCCCAGCCAAGCGTCGCCGCGGCGATGATGAGGCGCGGTTTGAAGCGGTCGGCGAGCAGGCCGCCCGGAATTTGCATCAAGGCGTAAGCGATGAAGAAGACGCTCAATAACCAGCCTTGCGCGGCGGCGTCGAGATTGAATTCCTGCGCGATCAACGGCATCGCCACCGAGAGCGAAGCGCGATCGACATAGTTGAGCGCGATCAGCGCCAGCATCAGCAAAAAGATACGCCAGCGCACAGAGCTCGGTCGCATCGCGCCGGCGTCGGCGGGGACGAAAACGGCGGCCATGGTTCACTCTCCCCCGTCGGTACGTTCGATGCGCGCGGCGAGCGCGGCGGGCAGGCCGCGTGTCTGCTTAGCGTCGGGACGGCGAAAGGCGCCGGCTTTGGCCTTGCGCGGATTGAGCGCGACCAAGGCCTCGGCCTGTTTGACCGCCGCCGCCATCTGATCAATGACCGGCACGGCGATGCGGTCGCGCACTTTGCCTGCAAGGCCCGCCAATGGCGCGCCGGCGAGAATGATGACATCGGCGCCGAGTTCGTCGATTGCGCGATTGGCTTCGACGACCAGCAGCTCCTCTTTCTCTTCCTGCACGTCGCAGACCGACTCGAAGGGATCGTCGAGCATGCGGATGCCGGCGCAGCGCTCCTTCATGCCGTGCATCTCGACGCATTCCTGGTACCAGGGTCCCAGGGCGCGCGCGAAGGTCACGATGGCGAAGCGTCGCCCCAGCATGCAGGCGGTGAGCATCGAAGCCTCGGCCATGCCAACCACCGGCAGATCGAACAATTCGCGGGCGCCGAACAGGCCGGGATCGCCGAAAGCGGCGATGATCGCCGCGTCATGATCGCGATGGCGCTCGGCGAGCATTTCGAGCGCGATGGCGCCGCCGATCTGCGCTTCCGCCCGCGCCGAAATATAGGGAACGCCACGCTCAGCGGTGGCCGAAGCGATGATCGTCCCCGGCGCTGCGACCTGGCTGGCCGCGGCGACGAGACGAGCGGTGATCCCTTCGCTGTAATTCGGATTGAGAACAAGAATGCGCATGATGTCGCCGACCTCCCGCCTGTCGCTTATTTTCTTGTGCGATGCAGGCGGGAGCCCGATCGCGCCCCCGCCCATTCTATCCAAGCCGCGCCCACTTTCACCGGGCGCTGCGACAATTCTTTATTGCGGCGTGTCGGTGGGATCTGCGCCGACGTCGGGCACGCCTTTGCTTTCCTCAGCGAGCTGCAATTCGCCGAGCAGCGCGCTCTTTTGCGCCTCGGTCGGGACAGAGGGCTTTTTGTCGAGCGCCGGCAGAATGTATTGGCTCATCATGTAGCGCATGATCTGCAGGCAGGCGGCGTCGCGCAGGCCGCCATTGGGCGACAGCATGCTCGTCATGGTGACGACGGCGTTATATTTGGGCAGGACGATGATGTTCTGGCCCTTGAAGCCCATCGTATCGAACTCCGGCTGCGCGCCGCCTTCATCGCCGCCTTCGACGATATTATGCACCCACCAGTAATAGCCGAAGAACGGCGTGCTCTGGCCAGTCGTCATTTCCTTGACCCAGGCGGCGGGCGCGATCTGCTTGCCTTCCCAGCGCCCGTCCTGCAGCGCGAGCATGCCGAAACGCGCCATATCGACCGCGCGCAGGCGCAGGCCCCAGCCTCCCGAGACGAGGCCCTTTTCGTCGGCGCGCACCCAGACGGCGTGTTTCATGCCGAGCGGCTTGAACAATTTCTCGTCGGCGTAATCTTCAAGCTTCTTGCCAGCGGCGGCGCTGAGCATCGCGGTCGCCAGGATCGGATTGACATCCATATATTGGAACACTTTGCCGGGCTCGAGTACGGGCGTCGTGCCGGCCGCGAGCTTCAGCCGATCTGGCGCTTCGTAATAGATCGGGTCGTTCGGCGGCGTGAAATTGTAATGCAGCCCGGTCGTCATATTGAGCACGTTGCGGAGCTTGATCTTGCCCTTGTCGGCGAGCGCGTCCTTCAGATCGGGCCGCGACTTTTCGAGGACGTCCTTGACCGAACTGTCGAGGCTGATCTTGCCCTCGGCGATGAGGTCGCCGGCGAGCAGCGCGGTGGCCGGCTTGGTGATCGAATAGAGCTCGTAATTGTTGTCGCGGACGAGGCCCGACGAATATCGCTCGAAGACAATTTTGCCGTCCTTGACGATAACCAGACTGCGGATGTCGAGCTTGGAATCGCGGATCCATTGCGACAATTTGACGAGTTCGCTGGAGTCGACGCCCGCCTGCTCCGGCCAGACCTGAGGCAATTCGCTCGGATCGGAACTGACCGGGAATTCGATCTTCGCCCCGTCGGCGCGCGCCGCCGACCAGCCGGCGCTCGCCCCTAGGACCAACGCCGGCGCCAAGGCCAGGCGCAACCATCGCGCGCTCGTCATTCTCATCTCCCTGATTGAACTTAAAGCCCACCCGCGGTCCTCCCCCGGGGGCGATCGGGATCATCCATCAAAGCATGGGGCGACGCAAGTACATATTGCATGCAGGATGCAATAATATTATTCCCCAACCGGCCAGAAGCCTGCTAAATAGGCAGGGAATCGACAGGGTCTCGCTAATCCAAATGCGCGCCAAATCCGAGAGAAAGCTCGCCATCCGCGTCGGCAAAAAGCTCCCCGCGAGCGTCGCCCTGCATGAACAGGCGCGCAACCGCCTGCGCACGTTGATCGTGCGCGGGCAGCTCCCGCCGGGCGCCTCGATCGTCGAAACTGAATTGAGCGAGTCACTTGGAATTTCGCGGACGCCGCTGCGCGAGGCGCTGAAACTGCTCGCCGTCGAGGGCCTCGTCGAATTGCGCTCCAATAGAAGTTCGCAGATCGCGCCGCTGCGGGCGCTGGAAATCGACCAGGTCTTTGAAGTGGCGGCGACGCTGGAGGGCATGGCGGCCGGCCTTGCCGCCGAACGGGCGAGCGCCGCCGACATCCGGCGTCTTCGCCAGATGCAGGAGCGCATGGAGCTGCATCACGATCGCGGCGAGCGCGATGAATATTTCCTGATCAATCAGGAAGTTCATCGCTTCATCGTCGCCTGCGCCAAAAACCCGATTCTCGCCGCAACTCACGACAGCCTGTTCGCCCGCGCCGAACGCGCGCGCTTCTTCGCTTTATCCTCACGCGCGCGCTGGGACGATTCGGTCAGCGAGCATCGCGACCTCTTGCAGGCGATCGAGGCGCATGATGGCCAAACCGCCTCGCGCATCCTCGCCCAGCATGTGGCGACCACCGGGCGGGCGGTGAAGCAGGAGATCGAGCGGGGGGATGGAGAGAGCGCGGCGAGCGGGAAAGGCGTCTCGGACCTTGCATCCAAAAAAGAGCCGCAGTCGGCTTAGCCGCCGTCAAGGGGTTCCACCCTCCGTCGTGAAGGCGCGATGCTGGGCGGCAAGTGTTTGCGCGACCGTGAATTTCTGCCTCGAAGAAACATTTCATCGGCGGCGACGTCGATAAGTGATATGATGGTGTTTGTTGTCGCACGATGAAATCGCGATTATCGCCGACGCGAAAGTCGCGGCATTTTCGGCAATGGGCGGTCCTTGGATGGCGGCGAAATTCAGGGCCCAAACCACTGGAGAAGGAAACCGCATCGCAAATCATTGATATGTCAGGATTTGCGGTACAAAACGCGCAAACAAAAGTTTGGATTTCCAAATTAGAAATTTGGTCGCGGCGGGAAAAGCCATGCAGTCCGCTTGGGAGCGGCCCGCCGACATCCGCGTTTGGGTCGCGCGTCCTCGCCCGCTCTTGCCGCGCTGGCCATGATGGCCACCGTTCAAAGAAGCGACCGGCAGGGTCGCGATCCCAGGGATCGCCTTAATACAGTCCGCCGGTTCCGCTGCCGATCTGCCGCTCGATGTCGGGCGAGACGTTGAGGACATGAGGCGAATCGCCGCCGCCGCCTTCGCCAGACGCATAGGAATCGGGCGGCCCGGTGCCCGGCTTGAACGCTTCGAGGATCGAGCCCGCGCCGCTCGAGCGCGTGCCGGAATGGGCGTCGACCGAGATCAGTTTGATGCCGGGCGGCACGCGGAATGGCGTATCGGGCGTGTCTTTGAGCGCCAATTTCATAAAGTCGCGGAAAATCGGCGCGGTGTAGAGCGCGGCCTGCGCGGAATCGCCGAGGGAACGCGGGTGGTCATAACCCATGAACACGCCGAAGGCGAGATCAGGGGAATAACCGACGAACCACAGGTCTTTGGCTTCGTTGGTGGTGCCCGTCTTGCCGGCCAGATGTTTGCCCAATTCCCTGATCCCGGCGCCGGCGGCCGTGCCGCGCTGGATGACTCCTTCCATGATCGAGGTGATCTGATAGGCGGTGAGCGGATCGATCACCTGCTCGCGTGTATCGATCAGCTTGGGTTCGTCCTGATCGTCCCAATGCGCCGCATCGCAACCCTGGCAGATGCGCTCGTCATGCTTGTAGATCGTATGGCCCCAACGGTCCTGGATACGATCGATCAGGGTCGCCTTGATGCGCCGGCCGCCATTGGCGAACATCGAATAGGCTGTCACCATGCGCAGCACCGTCGTCTCGCCGGCGCCAAGCGACATCGACAGATAGGGCGGCAGATCGTCGTAAATGCCAAAACGCTTGGCGTATTCGACGATGAGCGGCATGCCGATATCGCGCGCCAGCCGCACCGTCATCTGGTTGATCGAATGTTCGACGCCGAAACGCAGCGTATGCGGGCCGCCCGACTTGCCCTCGAAATTCTGCGGCGACCATATTTCGCCATTGCCCACGTCGACTTCGATCGGCTCATCAAGCTCGATCGAGGACGGCGTATAGCCATTGTCGAGCGCCGTCGCATAGACGAGCGGCTTGAATGACGAGCCGGGCTGACGCTTGGCCTGGGTGGCGCGATTGAATTCCGACTGATCGAACGAGAAGCCGCCGACCATCGCAAGGACGCGGCCCGTGAATGGATCCATCGCGACGCAGGCGCCCGACACTTCGGGAATCTGGCGCAGGCGGAATTCGGCCGTTTTGCCCGCGATCGGCTCGACATAGACAACGTCCCCAGGCTTCATCAGCGCGCGCGGTCGCTTGCCGGTCCATTTCGTGCCGTCGGCGGTGACCGATCCGGTTTCGCGGCTCTGGCCGACCGCGCCGGACGGGTCGCGGTCGGGCTGCAATCCGATGCGCGCGGATATGTCGTTGGCGTCGAGCACGACCGCGAGGCGCCATGGCTTCACATCGCCCAATTGCGGGATGTCGGCCAGCGAGACGCCCCAGTCCTGACCGAGGTCGATCGACTTGACCGTGCCGTGCCAGCCATGCGCCTCGTCATAATGCACGAGGCCGTCGACCAGCGCCTTACGCGCCATCAACTGTATTTTGGGATCGAGCGTCGTGCGAACGGAAAGGCCGCCCTCGTTCAGCTTCTGATCGCCGTAGCGCACGAGAATCTCGCGGCGCACCTCCTCGGCGAAAAAGCCGGCGGCGATCGAATTGGGCGTCAATACGCGCGGAGTGATGGTCAATGGTTCGGCGCGCGCCTTCTGCGCCTGCTCCTGCGTGATATAGCCGTCCTCAGCCATGCGGCCGATGACGTAATTGCGCCGATCGACGGCGCGGTCGTGATTGCGGAACGGATTGAGTTCGCTCGGCTCCTTAGGCAGCGCCGCGAGATAAGCGACTTCGGCGATGCTCAGTTCATGCACCGATTTGTCGAAATAATTCAGCGCCGCCGCGGCGACGCCATAATTGCTGAGGCCGAGGTAAATTTCATTGAGGTAGAGCTCGAGAATCTTTTCCTTTGAATAGGCTGATTCAATTCGCATGCTCAGCAGAATTTCGCGAATCTTGCGATCGAATGTGCGCTCATTGTTGAGGAGAAAATTCTTGGCGACCTGCTGCGTGATCGTCGAGGCGCCCTGAACACGTTTGGAGCCCTGCAGGAAGACGAAGCCGGCGCGAAGAATTCCCTCCGGATCGAAGCCGCGATGGACATAAAAATTCTTGTCCTCGGCGGATATGAACGCCTCTTTCACGAGGGGCGGAATGGCCGAAGAAGGCAGATACAGGCGCCGTTCGTGAAAATACTCGGCGAGCAGGCTGCCATCGCCGGCATGAACGCGAGTCATCACCGGCGGCTCATAGTTCTGCAACTGGCTGTAGTCCGGCAGATCCTGCTGATATTTCCAAACGATAGCGCCGACGACCGCCGAGAGAACGACGAAGACGATCGCGCATGTCGCAAAAATGAAGCCTACGAAACGGGCTATCCGCCGCATGGTCTGATCAAATCCTGTCCAGAGCCGCTTTCGATTCAACCGGCGTGAACGAACCCTTAGAGCAGAAGCACCAGAGGATCAATTTGTGTCGCAACCACGGCAAATTTTGGCCGCCGCCAGGCGCAATCCTCGAAAAGGCCCTTCGAACGACGCCAGTGACCTTTTTACCACGCCCTTTGGGGCGCCTTAATGCGCGCCCCCGGGCGCCGAGATCGGCTGATTCACGCTCGCCTCGGCCTTGGGCGCCGCGCGCCCCGCATCGGAACGCGGGACAAAAAAGCGATCGATGGCGCTCACCAGCGACGAAGTCGCTTTGGCGCGCCATTCGGGCGAAGTCATGGATTTCACGTCCTGCGGGCTTGAGAGATAGCCCAGTTCCAACAGGACGGACGGAAAATCGGGCGCCTTCAGCACCATGAAGCCGGCTGATCGCTCCGGATTATGATTGAGCCGGCCTGCGCCGCGCCATTCCTCGACAATGCCGCGCGAAAAAATATGGGCATAGGCGCGCGTCTCGCGCCGCTTGAGATCGAAGAGAATATCGGCGACGCCGACCGCCTCGTGCTTTTGTTCGACGCCAGCGGCCTTATCGGCCGCGTTCTCGCGCTCGGCGATGCGCGCTGCTTCAGCGTCCGACGCCCGATCCGCGATCGTATAAACCGTGGCGCCGGAGACATCGGCCGCCGCCTGCAGCGTGTCGGCATGGATCGAGATCAGCAGCGCCGCGTTCTCATCGCGCGCGATTTTCACGCGGTCGGCCAGCGAAACAAATTCGTCGCCATGACGGGTCAGCACAACGCGATAGCGGCCGCTGGCCTCAAGCTTCTTCGCGAGTTCGGCGGTAAAGTCGTAAACGATCGATTTTTCGACGGCGCCGCCCGGTCCGATCGCTCCGCTGTCGACCCCGCCATGGCCAGGATCCAGGACGATCGCGATGGGTCCCGAGGCCGTCGGCGCCGAATTCGCCGCTGCTGGCGCGTCCTTGGCAGGGGCCGCAGCCTGTTCGCCTTCCATCGCCGCCTGCTGGAATGCGGCGGGTTCGCAGCGCGACAGGTCGATTTGCAGCCGCGCCGGTTCAGCGCCGTTGACGATGGCTTGAGTCGCGACGCGGGTGACCCGCGCCGGCGCTGCAAGGTCTATCACTATGCGCGATTTGCCCGCGCCAAGAAGGCCGAAGCGGAATGATCTGACGATCTGCCCGAGAGAGCGACCCTGCAACGCCCGCCCAATGGCCGGGTCGATCTGAAAATTGACTTCCGGGACATCAACGATGATGCGATCGGGATCGACCATCGCAAAGGCGCGCGCTTCGACCGGCGCAGAAAGATCGAAAGTCAGTTTGGCCACGCCGCCTTCATCGGCCAATCGCGCATCGACAGCGACCGGCGGATGGGGGAGAGGCGCCGTCGTCGCCCCGGCATTTGACGCCGCGGACCCGGCGAATGACGGAGCCGAGGGGGCGCAAGCAACGACAAAAACGGCAAGCGTCATGGACCGGAACCGAAGCGGGAACGTCATTACGCCGCGGCTTTTCGGCCGCGAACTTTTTTTGCCGGCCGTCTGAGGCATCTGTCCCGACCCTTGTCTCGCGGGCTCGCCACCCCCGCGCGCGAGCCAACGCATAGGGCTTTTGCGGTTAACGAACTATGACCATAAGCGCGCTTCGCCGCCAGTGCTGTGGCCGCCGGGCCACAGGCGGTGAAAAACCTTGCCAAGTCTGATGGCGGTCCTTATGTAGGACTTGTTTTGCGTTCGGGTCGATTCCGCTTGACGCCGGTTTTACCGGTTGCGTCAGGATTTTACCGGTGTGACGGCTGCGCGCCAGTCAGAGCGGAGGCGGAAAATCCAAATCAGCGGGCCTGCGCCCGTCGCTTCAAGCGCCTCCCTTACCAGGGGTTTTGCGGCTTGGAGATTGGAATGCGTCTTGTCGGGCCAATCGCTCTCAAGATGTGAACCGGAGCGGGACAATGGCGCATTATGCGCCCCTCGATAGGCGACGAGGACAGGCTCCGCCGATTGATCTGGTGCGCAATGCCCGAATTGTACATGCAAGGCCGACAACCCGCTCATCAAGATGCGCGGTTCGGCCTTGTTCTGTGTGATTCAGGCAGGACGCCAAGGGCCGCTGTTGCGGCGTCTGATATTCAAAATCCCCATCACAATTCATCATATGCGGGCGCCGCGCGCCGCGCTTTCCAACGCCCAGTTCGGGCGCCGGAGGCTGCGCGCGGGCGCCCCAAGAGAGTTCAACATGCCCAACAAGATGATTATAGACGCCTCCCACCCGGAAGAGACCCGGGTGGTCGTATTAAGGGGTAATCGGGTCGAGGAGTTCGACTTCGAATCGGCCAACAAGAAACCGCTGCGCGGCAATATTTATCTCGCCAAAGTGACCAGGGTGGAGCCCTCGCTCCAGGCCGCCTTCATAGATTATGGCGGCAATCGCCACGGTTTCCTGGCCTTTTCGGAAATCCACCCAGACTATTACCAAATCCCGGTTGCTGACCGTCAGGCGTTGCTGGAAGAAGAAGCGCGCTCGCACCGCGAAGACGAAGAAGAGCCGCGCGGCGAACGCCGCAGCCGCCGCCATCGGCGACCACGCCCGCAGGAAGCCGAAATGCGGTCGCATGGCGAGGAGCGCATCTCCGAACCAGCCGAATCGGAACACACGCCGGCCGACCACGGCGCCCCGCACGCTACCGCGGATGCGTTGCCGCCGACCCACGAGGAAGGGACGCTTCCGGAAGCCGACGCGCCCCGCGACGCCTTGGATCAACCGATCGCCCCAGCTCGGGAAGAGGCGTCCGAAGCGTCGATGAGCGCGCCCGACGCGCCCTTCCTTCCCTTCGATGAAGTGACGCACCCGTCAGAGCCGGTTGGCGCTTCTCACGCGGAGGACGAAGGACGCGAAGGTGACGGCATCGCGGCCAGTGAGGAGGAGAGCCCCTCTGAAGTCCAGACATCGCCCGAGCCGCTCGACGAAGAGGAGGACGAAGACGAACACGAAGTAACGACGCTCGACGGCGGCGCCGAGGAACGCGCGCCGCGGGCGCGTCATTCGCGCGGCGAAGACGAGGGTGAAGCCATCGAACATGTCGGCGGCGACGCGATGGAGGAAATGCCGCGCCGCGCGCCGCGCTTACGCCGCCAATACAAGATTCAGGAAGTCATCAAGCGCCGTCAGGTTCTGCTGGTGCAGGTCGTCAAGGAGGAGCGCGGCAATAAGGGCGCGGCTCTGACGACCTATCTGTCGCTCGCCGGCCGTTATTCCGTTCTGATGCCCAACACCGCGCGCGGCGGCGGCATTTCGCGCAAGATCACCAATACGCTCGACCGCAGCCGCTTGAAGTCGATCGCCCAGGATCTCGAAGTGCCCGAAGGCATGGGTGTCATCCTGCGGACCGCCGGCGCTTCGCGCACGAAGGCCGAGGTGAAGCGCGACTTCGAATATCTGCTCAGAATGTGGGAGACCGTCCGGGAACTGACGCTGTCATCGAGCGCGCCGACCCTCGTCTACGAGGAAGGCTCCCTGATCAAGCGGGCAATCCGTGACCTCTATAACAAGGATGTGGAGGAGGTGATTGTCGCTGGCGAAGAGGCTTTTCGCGAGGCCAAGGAGTTCATGCGCCTGTTGATGCCGAGCCACGCCAGGAATGTCCTGCCCTACCGCGACGTTCAGCCGGTTTTCGCGCGCGTCGGCGTCGAGGCGCAGCTTGATGCGATGTTCTCGAATCAGGTCACATTGAAATCGGGCGGCTACATCGTCATCAACCAGACCGAAGCCCTGGTCGCGATCGACGTGAATTCGGGCCGCTCGACACGCGAACACAATATCGAAGATACGGCGCTCCGCACCAATCTGGAGGCCGCCGACGAGATCGCCCGGCAATTGCGCCTGCGCGATCTGGCGGGGCTTATCGTCGTCGATTTCATCGACATGGAGGAAGGTCGCAACAATCGTGCTGTCGAACGGCGCGTCAAAGACGCGCTGAAAAACGATCGCGCGCGCATTCAGGTCGGCCGAATTTCCCATTTCGGACTGCTCGAAATGTCGCGTCAGCGCATTCGTACCGGCGTCCTTGAGGGCTCCACTGTCATATGCGCCCATTGCATGGGGGCTGGCGTGGTGCGTTCAACGGCGTCGATCGCGCTCCACGTGCTGCGCGTTCTGGAGGATGCGCTCATCAAGAGCGCTTCGCACAACATGACCGTGCGCACGCGCACCGAGGTCGCGCTCTACATTCTCAACCAAAAACGCGCGCATCTGCGCGATCTTGAGCGGCGCTTCGGCGTGGTGGTCATGCTCGCCGCCGACGACGCGCTGACGGGCCTGAACTATCATGTCTTCGAGCGCGGCGAACCGGCAACGGGCGTTCGAGCGGACGAAACGTCGGGCGAGGCGCCAAAACACGACTATTCGATTCCCGCCGATGATGAAATCGACGAAGAGATTCCGGAAGACGAGATCGAAGCGGAAGTCGACGACGTTGCGGCCAGCGATTCCTCCGACGAAGTCCCAGCCGGGCATGTCGCTCGCCATGGCGGCAGAGGCGAAAAGAACGCCAGCGAGGAAAGCGAAGCAGGTCGCCGGCGGCGCCGGCGGCGCCGGCGGCGCGGCGAGCGCAGTCCGGTCGAGGGTTTCAACCCCGATGCGCCGCAGCCGACCGATTCAGGTCTTGCCGCAATAGCAGAGATCGGTGGCGATCTTTCGCCGATTTCCAACCCATCCGGAGAAGATTCGGACATCGTTGCGGATGACCGGCCACGCGACGCTTCCGGCCGCCAACGCCGCTCCCGCGGCGCGCGCCGCGGCGATCGCGGACGAGGCCCGCGGCCGCCGGACGGGAACGATGAAACGCCTTCGCAGCCGGAGGCGATTGATTTCCGGACGTCTGAGGGCGCCGGCGTTGAGAATGAAGAATACCGCGTGGGCGCGACGGACGGTGAAGCGGCGGCGGGTTTTTTCGAGACCGCGCCAACCTATAATTCGTCATCAGCGGTCCAAGAATCGGTCGCTGACGGCCCCATGTTCCATCAACCAGAAGCAGCGCGGCCTCAGCCCGCCGAGCGCGGGGACACATTGCCGCCCACGACGGCTGAAGAAGCAACCGCTAACTCCGAAGCCGCGGCGCCGGCGGAGGTCGACGACCCATCCCGGCCTAAACGTTCGGGCTGGTGGCGGCGCGCGCGTGCAACGTTCGTTGGCGAGTAGGCCAACGCATGCCAAAACTCTTCTCCCGCGCGCGGGAGAAGAGGCGCGCACGAAAGCGTGAGTGCGGCGCGTTCTCTCTTGGCGGCGCGCGATTATCGCCCTAATGACTCGCTATTGGGATTTCTGTATGAAAGGCAGCGCCGTCCGATTGATCGCGGAAGAGGCGTTTGGCGTCCGGCGCTCAAATCCGATCTGGGAGAACGAAATGAAACGATCGCTCGTTTTGACCTTCGCCGCGGCGATGTTCGCGGCGTTCGCCGGATGCGTAGCTCCTGCCTTCGCCGCCGAGTTCACGCCCGAACAGAAGGCCGAAATCGGCGCGATCATGAAGGATTATCTGATCAACAATCCTGACGTCTTGCGGGCGGCGATCGAAGCGTTGGACAAACACGACAAGCAGGTTGAGGCGGAAGCGCGTCAGAGCGCCGTCGCCGATCAAGGTGGGGCCCTGTTTTCCTCCGCCCACCAGGCCAATGTGGGCAATCCCAAAGGCGACGCCACGCTTGTCGAATTCTTCGACTACAATTGCCATTATTGCAAGGGAGCGCTGCCCGATATGGCCAAGCTCATGCAAAATGACCCGAATATGAAGCTTGTCCTCAAGGACTTCCCAGTGCTCGGGCCGGGATCCGTCGAAGCCGCCAAGGTCGCCACCGCCGTTCGCAAGCAATTGCAGGGCGACAAGTTCTGGCAGTTCCATGTCAAGCTTCTCAGCAGCCACGGCCCGGTCGGCAAGACCGAGGCGCTCGCCGTCGCCAAGGATATGGGCGTCGATATGGACCGCCTCAATAAGGATATGGACAGCCCTGATGTGACGGCGGGTCTTGAGGAAGTCATGAAAATGGCCGATGCGCTGCAGATAAATGGCACCCCTTCCTTCGTCGTTGGCCAGGAAGTCGTCGTCGGCGCCGTCGGCTACGACCAGCTCAAGCAGAAGCTCGACAGCGTGCACAAATGCGGGCATGCGGTCTGCTGACCTGCGGAAAATAATCCTTTAATAAAGCGGGCCCGCCCATTATTGGAGCAGGCCCGTTTTTGTGACCGAACAAGGCTCGACCCGCCATGACCATATTGCAAGCGATTGTCATGGCGGTTCTGCAGGGCGTCACCGAATTGTTTCCGGTCAGCAGCCTCGGCCATGCAGTGATCCTGCCGCGTCTCCTGCATTGGGGCGTCGACCAGAAGGCGGCAGACTTCCTGCCCTATCTCGTCGTCATGCATCTTGGCACGGCGATCGCGCTGCTGCTCTATTTCTGGCGCGACTGGCTCGCCTTCGCCGTTTCCCTGCTCAGCCGGTCGAGCCCGCGCGCCCAAACCGATCGACGGATCTTTCTGTTCGTCGTGCTGGCGACGATTCCGGCCGTCATCGTCGGCGTCGTCCTCCGTAAACTGCTCGGCGACGCATTTGGCACGCCGATGCTCGCCGCGATTTTCCTGATCATCAACGGTTTCATTTTGTTCGCCGGCGATAAGATCGGCGGAGAAGCTATCGGCACCCTCGATCAGCTCAACTGGAAGGGCGCGCTGGCGATCGGAATCGCCCAGTGCGGCGCGCTCATCCCCGGCATATCGCGCTCGGGCGCGACGATCGTCGCCGGCGTCGTCGCGGGACTGCAACATAAGGAATCGGCGCGGTTCTCGTTTCTGATGGCGCCCCCGATCATGCTGGGGGCGACCGTGCATGAAGCGCCTGCTCTATTCCGGGAAGGCGCGACATTGGGCGGCGCGGCGGTGCTCTCGGGAATCATCGCTGGAATTGTCGCCTATGCCAGCATCGTGTTTCTCATGCGCTATTTCCGCCGGCATGAGTTTGAAGCGCTCAATCCCTTCGCCTATTATTGCTGGGCGGCGGGCCTCGCAAGCATCGCCCTCATTGCCTTGAACTAAACGCCGAGGGCCGCCCCTTGGCCCATCAAGCGCAAGCGCCTATATCCGGCGATCTCCTTGAGGCCTTTTTGGCGAACGGGGCAACGGTGAACGACAATGCTCGATGTCATGCCGAAGCGTTTGACCGATGCGGAAACCGACCAGCTTCGCGCGGCCGTCCGGGCCCTTGAGGGCGCTGGTTTCGCGTCGCGCCTGACCAACTTGCTTGGACGACAGGTCGAGTCCGCTGGACGAGCCCTTCCCTCCCCGGTGCGCAAGATCGTTGCTCACGCCACCGAGACTGCTCTGCGCGCGGCGCTACGGGTGGCAGTCGGCACGATTGACGTCAAGGCCCCACCCAAGGCCGCCAACGGCATGCATAAGGCGCTTGCCGCCGCGTCAGGCGCGGCTGGCGGCGCGTTCGGATTGGCCGCCGTGGCGATCGAACTGCCGATCTCCACCACAATTATGCTTCGTTCGATCGCCCAGATCGCTCGCGAAGAGGGCGAGGATCTGACCCTACCGGAGGCGACGCTCGCCTGTATCGAGGTTTTTGCGTTAGGCGGACGGGCGCCTGGCGAATCGGGGCTCGAGGGCGGTTATTTCGCCATTCGTAGCGTTCTCGCCAAAACGGTCAGCGAAAGCGCACGTTTCATACTTCAACGTGGGCTCGCCGACGAAACCGCGCCTGTTATGGTGCGGCTGGTCGTGCAGATCGCCGCGCGATTTGGTCTGGTCGTGAGCCAAAAACTTGCCGCCCAGGCGATTCCTGTCATCGGGGCATTTGGCGGCGCGGCGGTCAATCTCGCATTCACCGAGCATTTCCAGAATATCGCCCGGGGCCATTTTACGGTGCGCCGGCTGGAGCGCGCCTACGGCGCCGAGGCTGTGCGTTTTGACTACGAACGGCTTCGTAACGAGAAGATCGCTCAATCATGACGAGGCGCGCCGCACAGTTCATTGCATGTGAAGCGTCTCCTTGAGATTCCAAGGCTTTGGCTCTAGTATCCCCGTGGGGGCCGGTCGATCGGACGACCAAAAAATCAAAACCAGCGGTCCGGGGTGTTAGGCAAGAAAACTGACGCTGCGAAACCGCCAACGGCTTGGCGAGACAATCGCGGCCCGTAAATGGCGACGAATCAGCCATTGCTGAATGTTTCCGTCGCGGCTTATGGGGAGTTGCCGATAGATGGGTTTTCGTCGATTCGCTGGCTTTCTCTTTGTGCTGGCGGTCGCCGCTGCCGCGTATGGCGCCTACGCGCCTCAAATTGTCGAAAGATGGTCGCCCGCTGCCGGAATTTACGCGTGGCGGCTGCATAATTTGTTGCCCGCGGCTGTGGTCGACCGGCAAGCAGGCGCCCCTCTGGCGGCGTCTGCTATGGCCTCCCCGCTTCCCTCGACCCCCGCTGTCCCGGTTGTGGTGGCGACAGCTTCGCGCAGGGATTTTCCCTGGCGGGTTGACGCGATCGGCACGGTTCAGCCGATCGCCACGGTGTCGCTGCGCACGCGCGTGGATGCGGCCATCGATCAGGTGCTTGTCGCCGACGGAGCCGCGGTCAAGGCCGGCGATATTTTGTTCAAACTCGACGCACGACAGGCCGACGCGCAATTGAAGGGGGCGCAGGCGCAATTGGCCAAGGATCAGGCGCAGCTTGAGCAGGCCAAACGAGACGTCGCTCGCTATACCGATCTCGTCGCGCGGTCGGCGACGCCAATTCTCAATCTCGACAACGCCAAGACGGCTGTCGCGACAAATCAAGCCGCGATCCTTGGCGATCTGGCCGCCATAGAAAATCTCAGCGTTCAGCTTGGCTGGTATACGATTACAGCCCCGATTTCGGGCCGCGTCGGCACCGTGGCGATCAAGGCGGGCAATATTGTCAGGACAGGCGACAACAGCGCGGCTGGCGCCTTTGCTACAATTAACCAGATTTCGCCGATTTATGTTTCCTTCTCGGTCACGCAGACTTTGTTGCCGGCGATCCGCGAAGCCATGGCGAACGGCGCTAAAGTGGCAGCGACTCCCCAGGGATCAAAAAAGACTTCGGAAGGCAAACTCGCCTTGTTTGAAAACGCCGTCGATCCCGGCACCGGAACGATCATGGCCCACGCCGTTTTCGACAATGCCGATGAAATTCTTTGGCCGGGACAATTATGCAATCTTCAAGTGACGCTTCGTGACGAGCCTGACACGATCGTCGCGCCGCGCGAGGCCATTCAAATTGGCCAAAGCGGCAATTACGTTTTCACGATTGTCGACGGCGCAGCGCATGTGCAGCCGGTTGTCGTCGGCCGCTCGCAGGACGGCGAAGTCGTTGTGACGCACGGCCTGAACGGCGGCGAGACTGTCGTCGTCGATGGCGGCCTGCTTCTGACCGAGGGCGCAAAGGTCGAGATGCGCAATCCGCAAAAAGGGGCGACCTGACATGTCCCTTTCGGAGACTTGCATCCGACGGCCGGTGATGACGACGCTGCTCATGCTGTCGTTCGTCGTATTCGGCATTTTCGGCTACCGCCAATTGCCAGTCTCGGCGTTGCCGCGCGTTGATTTTCCCACTGTCTCCGTCTCCGCCCAATTGCCCGGCGCCAGCGCAGATACAATGGCGTCGTCGGTCGCCGGTCCGCTTGAGCGCTCCTTCGCGACGATCCCCGGCATCACGATGATGACTTCGTCGTCGAACCTCGGGCGCACCAATATCGTCATGCAGTTCGACCTCGATCGCAATATCGACGGAGCCGCGCTGGACGTGCAATCGAATATATCAGCCACTTTGCGGAAGTTGCCGCCGCAATTGCCCGCTCCGCCCAGTTTTCAGAAACTCAACCCCGCCGACAGCCCAATTCTGTTCATCGCGCTTCTTTCAAAGACCCTGCCTCTGGCGCAGGTCGACGACTATGCCGAATTGGTCTTCGCGCAGCAGATATCGCAGATCACCGGCGTCGCGCAGGTGCAGGTGTTTGGCCAGCAGAAATTCGCAGTGCGCGTCGCCGTCGATTCCGACAAAGCCGCGGCGCGCGGCCTGACATTGGATAATGTCCAGAACGCTGTCGCGGCAGCCAATTCCTCAACGCCGGTCGGCGCGATGCTCGGCGCCAGACAGAATGTCACGGTCGACGCTACCGGGCAGATGCCTCGCGCCGCGCAATACGACAATCTGGTCATCGCATGGCGCAACGGCGCTCCGGTTCGCCTCAACGAAATCGCGCGCGTCTATGATTCGGTCGAAAACAACCAGCTTGCCGGTTGGGTTGGCGACAGTCGCTCGATCGTCCTGGCGATCTATCGTCAGTCCGACGCCAATACCGTCGATGTCGTCGACGATGTTAGAGCCAAGATTCCGTATTATAAATCTCAACTTCCGCCGGCTGTCGACGTCAGAATCCTCAACGACCGCTCAGTTTCAATCCGTCAATCGATCGACGACGTGCAGCACACGCTTTTCTTGTCGATCATTCTGGTTATCGCGGTCATTTTCGTTTTCCTGAAGTCAGCCTCCGCGACGCTCATTCCCGCGCTGGCCCTGCCTGTTTCGCTGATCGGCACCTGCGCGTTTATGTATGTATTCGGCTATTCGATCGACAACATATCGCTGTTGGCGATCACGCTGTCGGTCGGCTTCGTGGTCGACGACGCCATCGTCATGCTCGAGAATATCTCACGACACATCGAAGGGGGCATGAAGCCGTTTGAAGCCGCGCTGAAAGGGGCGAACGAAATCGCCTTCACAATTCTGTCCATCACGTTCTCCTTGGTCGCCGTATTCATTCCCGTCCTGCTGATGAGCGGCGTCGTCGGGCGCGTATTTCGTGAATTTGCCGTCACCATCACAGTCGCGATCCTGGTCTCCGGCTTTGTGTCGCTGACCCTGACGCCCATGCTCTGCGCGCGCATCCTCAGCGCCCCGAAGCACGGCGCGGCGGCGGGTCTGCTCTCCAGACTTTCAGATTTTTTTGTCGATGGCCTTGCGACTGCCTATCGCGTGTCGCTCGATTTCGTTCTGAAATTCCGCTTGCTCGTTCTGTTGGCGACTTTCGCGACGGGTTATCTTGCATTGTCGCTTTATATCAACGTTCCCAAGGGATTTTTTCCTGATGAAGACACCGGATTTCTGCGCGGCATAACCGAGGCGCAACCGGACACGAGTTTCGACGCGATGTCGCAGCGGCAAATGGCGGTGTCCAAGATCGTTGAGAATGATCCCGCGGTCGCCAATGTGACCTCGGCGGTGGGATTCGGCGGCGTGACCAGCAAAGGGTTCCTGTTCATCAAGCTGAAGGAAAAGGGTCAGCGCGGCACGATCTACCAGGTCATGGCGAATCTGCGCCGGGAGACCAGCGTCCTGCCCGGCATTCGGACCATTCTGCAGCCGGTGCAAAACCTGGAATTCACCGGCGGACGCATCGCGCGCGCGAAATATCAATACACACTGCAGTCGGGCGACATCGACGCGCTCTACGCGAAGGCGCCGGAGATGGAGAAGGCGATCTCACAGCTACCGGGCTTGCGCGACGTCAACAGCGACCTGCAGATCACCAATCCGCAAATGCACGTTGATATCGATCGCGAGAAGGCAGCCGCCTTTGGCATCACGGCCGATCAGGTCCGCACTGCGCTCTACAACGCCTATGGCACGCGGCAAATCTCGACGATCTTCACCGAAGCCGACGACTACCAGGTCATCATGGAAGCCGACACGAGCTTCCAGGACGATCCGGCCGCCCTGGGGCGCATCTATGTTTCCTCGGTCGGAGGCGGTCTCGTTCCGCTGGACGAGGTGGCGACGATGAGCCGCACGGTCGGACCGCTGCAGATCAATCGTCAGGCGCAGCAACCGGCGGTCACCATTTCGTTCAATCTGGCGCCGGATATGTCGCTCGGCCAGGCGATCGACGCCATTCATGCGGTAGAACGCCGATCCAACCTGCCCCAGAGCATCATCACCGGCTTTGCCGGCAACGCCCAGCTCTTCCAGCAGGCGCTAGCCGGACAGGGCGCGCTGCTGCTGGCGGCTGTGTTGACCATCTACATTCTGCTGGGCGTTCTCTATGAAAGTTACATCCATCCGATCACCATTCTCTCGGGGCTGCCGTCGGCAGGCATCGGCGCGCTGCTCGCCCTAGAATATTTCCACATGGACCTCTCGGTCATCGCGATCATTGGCATCCTTTTGTTGATCGGCATCGTCAAGAAGAACGCGATCATGATGGTGGATTTTGCCATCGAACGGAGGCGCGCCGGCGGCCTCGATGCGTTGACGGCGATACGCGAGGCCGCGCTGATCCGTTTTCGACCCATCATCATGACGACCATGGCCGCGCTGCTCGGCTCGCTGCCGATCGCGCTTGGCGCAGGCGCCGGCTCGGAATTGCGCCAACCGCTCGGCATCGCCATTGTCGGCGGCCTTTGCGTCTCGCAAGTGCTGACCCTCTACATCACGCCGGTCATCTATTTCTATCTCGATAAGGTCGATTCGATCCTGGCGGGGCGGCGCAAGAAAGCGATGAAGCCCGCCGCCGTCGCCGCAATTGGCGAGCCTGCGCCGGCCGAATAGCGCGACGCGATTTATCCGTCGGCGACTTGCGCGTTTCAATTGGAAAAGCGATTGTTTCCCTGACACGGCGTCGGGACCTTCGACGTCCAATCCAGAGAAGTCCCTATGCATACAGCATGTATCGAGATCATCGACGAGCGTTTCAAGAAGCTCGCGCACGGCAACGTCCATCTTGAAAAACTATACACCGGCTGCCGCTGGGCCGAGGGGCCTGCTTATTTCGCCGCCGGAAAATATCTGGTCTGGTCCGATATTCCTAACGATCGCGTCATGCGCTTCGACGAGACCGATGGTTCGGTATCAGTTTTCCTGGCTCCGGCGTTGAATCACAACGGTCATTCGGTTGACCGCGAGGGGCGGATGGTGTCCTGCGAACACCGCGGCCGCTGCATTTCACGCATCGAACATGACGGTTCTCGCAAGGTGCTCGCCGATCGTTTCGAGGGCAAAAAGCTCAATTCGCCTAACGATCTCGTGGTGAAGTCGGACGGATCGATCTGGTTTACCGATCCGACCTATGGCATCGATTCTGAATATGAGGGCGACGCCGCGACTTCCGAGATCGGCGCGAGCAATGTCTATCGTCTCGATCCCGCCAATGGCGAGGTCACAGCCGTGGCGACCGATTTCATCAAGCCGAACGGTCTCGCCTTCTCGCCGGACGAGAAGCAGCTTTATATCGCCGACACCGGAATGAGCCATGTCAAGAATGGCCCACAGCATATTCGGGTCGCCGAAGTTTCCGCCGATGGGCGCGCACTCGGCCCGGCGAAACTATTCGCTACCGCCACGATTGGCGTATTTGACGGCTTTCGGCTCGATGCGAAAGGCAATATCTGGACTTCGGCTGGCGACGGCGTGCACGTCTACGCGCCCGACGGAACGCTGATCGGCAAGATCAAGATCCCCGAAGTCGTCGCCAACGTCTGCTTTGGCGGCCCCAAGCGCAATCGACTCTATATTTGCGGGACGACCTCGCTATACGCCATTTACGTGAATGCGCAGGGGGCGAGCTGGCCGAAATAATGCGCAGGCGCCGATAAGGGCGAACAACGCCTGCATTGGACTGACGACGTCAGCTTCGGTGGATCGGATCAATCCACGGCACGTTCTCCGGCTTTTCGACGGGCTCGATGTCGAGATTGACCACCACCGCCTCGCCGTCGCTGCGCACCAACACGCATTCCAGTGCTTCATCGGGGCTGGCGTTGATTTCCTGATGCGGCACAAAGGGCGGGATGTAGATAAAATCGCCCGGGCCCGCCTCAGCCATGAATTCCAGCCGCTCACCCCATCGCATGCGCGCTTTGCCGCGCACCACATAGATCACGCTTTCCAGCGGACCATGGTGATGCGCGCCGGTCTTGGCGTTGGCGTGGATTTTCACCGTGCCCGCCCATAGTTTCTGAGCGCCGACGCGCGCGAAATTGATCGCCGCCCTGCGATCCATGCCGGGCGTCTGCGCTGTATTGGCGTCGAGATTGTCGCCCGGCACCACGCGCACCCCGTCGTGTTTCCAGGCGGGATCCTGATCATGAGCGCTCATGCTTCCCGTCCCCACGTTTATTGGTTCTGTGGGGATTCTGCGCTGAGCTTGTCGTAATTTTTCGCGACGAGGGGGATATTGGCGGGAAACTGGAGCGGCGTGATGGATTTCAGCGCATCGTTCAATTGCGTGAGCGCTTCCTTCTTATCGTTCGGCGCCATCTTCTTGTCGGCCTGGACTTCCTTGATCTGCGCCTTGATGACGATTTCATCGCCGACATACTTCTTGGACTGCGGATCAATGCCACCCATCACCAAGCTGATGTTGTCGTCAACGTTCTCATATTCCTCATAGCTGGCAAAGCCGTGCTTCTTCACGATGCCCTCAAGCTGGGCGAGCACTTTCGGATCGGGCTTGTCATTGCCTTCGGGCAGTTTCGACACGATCGCATCAATGTCGGGCTTGGCGGCGAGGACGCCGTCGATCTGCTTGTCCGTCAGCGCGATCTGTTTGACCGGCTGCTGGGCGGCGTCGGGCTGGGCGTTCTGCGCATAAGCCGCCCCGAGCGGCGCCGCCGCCATCAAAATGGGCAGGGTTGCAATGGTCAAAGCGGCAGCGACGGAGCGAATGACGGCGCGCATAGGATTCTCCTTGAGGGACGGAACGGGCGCGGGACTGTAGTTTAATCCCGACCCGCGGTTCAAGTCGCACCGGATAATTTCTCCGGCGGATTTGCCCATGAAATCAGCCATGCGTCATTGTCTGATCATCGGCGCTCAAAAAAATGCGCGCTTGTCCGCAGCGCGCGCCTCCTCTACTCAGCCGCATGTCCCCCTCCCCGCTGTTCGATCGCTTCGCTCCGCTTCTTTTCGTGCTCATCTGGTCGACCGGTTGGATCGTGGCGCGCTATGCGGCCGATTACGCCGATCCGCTGACCTTCCTGTGCTTTCGCTTCGGCGCGGCCGGCCTGCTGGTGCTCGGGCTCGCCCTTGTCGCCCGTGCGCCATTCCCAAAGACGCGCCGTGACTGGGCGCATGCATTGATAGCGGGCGTTTTCCTGCATGGGATCTATCTCGGCGGCGTCTGGTGGGCAATCCGCGCCGGCTTGCCGGCCTCGGTCTCGGCGTTGATCGCCGCCGTCCAGCCGATCGCCACCGCGATGCTGGCGCCGGCGCTGCTGGGCGAGCGCGGTTCGTGGCGCCGTTCGCTGGGTGTCGCCATCGGCCTTATCGGCCTGGTGCTCGTGCTTTGGCCAAAGCTTACCGCCGCCAACATCGGCCCGGGCGCGCTGACGGCGATCGGCGTCAATATTTTCGCAATGCTTGGCGCGACGGCCGGCTTTTTTTACCAGAAGCGGTTTGTTCCCGCCGGCGATCTTCGCGCAATGACCGGCGTGCAATATATCGGCGCCCTGGCGGTCATGCTACCCGCCGCCTTTCTGCTCGAGCCGATGCATATCGCGTGGAACTTGACGATGGCGCTCGTTCTCGCCTGGTCTGTGCTTGCACTGTCGATCGGCGCGATCTGGCTGCTGTTGCTGCTGATCCGTCACGGCGAGGTCTCGCGCGCTTCCGCGCTGATCTATCTTGTGCCGCCAACCGCGGCGGCCCAGGCTTGGCTGCTGTTTGGCGAGACGTTGACCCCCCTGCAGCTCGCCGGAATGATCCTCACCGCCGCGGGTGTCGCGATCGCCAGCCGCCGGCAGGGCTAAAGACGCATTGCAACCAGACCGGCGCCATCGCATGCTGCGCTGCAACGCAGCGCAGAGCGGAGAAGACGGGTGAAGCTTGACGACCTTGCGGGCGAGGCCCTCGCCTCAGTCGAACCGCTGCTCTCGCAAGCCGTGGCGAGCGTGCGCGCGCGCGTCAGCGAAAGCGGCAAGCTCAACGCGGCGCTGATCGAGCGCGAACAGCGCGCCGCGCATGGCCTCGCCTGGCTCGCCACCTATGTCGAGGCGATCAGAGAACTGGCCAGCTACGCCGCGCGGCTCGCGGGAGAGGGCCGGTTTGGCGAGACGGAAAGGCTGCTGACCCTGATCGGCCTTGGCGAATATCTCGCGCAGATTTTTGGCGGCATTCCGATGAGCCAAGGGGAAATATTGCGCCTCGCCGATTTCGGCCTCAATGAGACGGCGATCGCGCCCTACCGCAGCAGCGCTGTCGTCCAATTGATCGAGAACGGCAACAATCCAGAGAACCGGGCGAGCCTCGCCGCCCTGATCGAGCGCGCCGACAATGCCGCGACGATCGGCGATCCCGGCCTCGACGAGACGTTCGAAGCGATCCGCGCGGAAATGCGGCGCTTCGCCGACGCCGAAGTGATCCCGCATGCGCAGGACTGGCACCGTACCAATTCCTACATCCCGATGGAGGTGATCGAAGGCCTTTCCGCCATGGGCGTATTCGGCCTCACAATTCCCGAGGAATACGGCGGCATGGGCCTGGGCAAGGTCGCAATGTGCGTCGTCTCGGAAGAGCTGTCGCGCGGCTATATCGGCGTCGGCTCGCTTGGCACGCGTTCGGAAATCGCCGCCGAGCTCATTCTGGTTGGCGGCACGAACGCGCAGAAACAGGAATTGCTGCCGAAGATTGCCTCCGGCGAAATCCTCCCTACCGCCGTCTTCACCGAACCCAATACCGGCTCCGACCTGGCGAGCCTGCGCACGCGCGCAATCCGCGACGGCGATGTCTATAGAATCAACGGCGCCAAGACCTGGATCACCCATCCCGTGCGCGCCGATCTGATGACCTTGCTCGCGCGCACCAACGCGAACGAGTCCGGCTACAAGGGCCTGTCGATGTTCCTGGCGCGCAAGCCGCGCGGCTCGGACAGCGAACCTTTTCCAGCCAAGGGCATGTCGGGCGGCGAGATCGAAGTGCTGGGCTATCGCGGCATGAAGGAATATGAAATCGCCTTCGACGGCTTCGAGATTCCCGCCGACGCTTTGCTCGGCGGGGTGGAAGGCCAGGGCTTCAAGCAATTGATGGCCACCTTCGAATCGGCGCGCATCCAGACGGCGGCGCGCGCCGTCGGCGTCGCCCAATCGGCGCTGGAGCTGGGCTTACGCTATGCGCGCGAACGCGCGCAATTCGGCAAAAAATTGATCGCCTTTCCGCGCGTCGCCGACAAGATCGCGATGATGGCGGTGGAAATCCACATCGCGCGCCAGATCACTTACTTTGCCGGCCGCGCCAAGGACGAAGGCCGCCGCTGCGACCTGGAGGCCGGCATGGCCAAGCTGCTCGCCGCCCGCGTCGCCTGGGCCGCCGCCGACAACGCTCTGCAGATCCACGGCGGCAACGGCTTCGCCCTGGAATATCCGATTTCCCGCGTCCTGTGCGACGCGCGCATTCTCAACATTTTCGAGGGCGCCGCGGAAATCCAGGCGCAGGTGATCGCGCGGCGGCTGCTGGAGGGCGGCAATTAGATTTTTCGCTGCGCGTTTTGAGCAACGGTCGCGCGACATCAAGGGCTGCGATGCGTATCCGTCTAGCTGGACGCGCCTTCAACGTCTGCGTCAATCGCTTCTTGTCATTCTTCATAACTTTATAATTTCATTCAGTTTTCTTGCCAAACGGATCGTGCGGCGCAACCTGTCGCGCGCGCGGACGTTATAGCTGCAAGACCTTCCGGCGCGAAATTTTGGCCGGAAGCGGCACACCGGGCGAAAGCCCTGAAAGGAGCGATTATGACCAGGAGTAAACTGACGGCGATCGCCACAGCCGCGCTGGTCGGCGCCGCGCTTTGCGCCGCCCCGCTGCAATCGGCTTCGGCCTTCACGCTCAATTCCCCATCGCTGGCGGCGTCAAACGCCGGCGGCCAGGCGGATAAGGTCCAATGGCGCCACGGCGGCTGGCGTGGCGGCGGCTGGCGCCGCGGCGGTTGGGTTCCCGGCGCGATCATCGGCGGCCTCGCCCTTGGCGCGCTTGGCGCCGGCTATTACGGCGGCTACTATGGGCCTTACGGCTACGGCTACGGCCCCGGCTACGGCCCGGGCTACGGCGATTGCTGGCGTGACGGATGGGGGCGCGTCCGCTGCTATTGACGGGGGCTTAACAAGCCGGACGCCGGCTCCGCGCCGGCGCCCGAAGGCGTTTTCAACTGCAAGAGCGGCGGCGCGGGACGTCCGCGCCGATGAAATAGGCGCGCTCCGCGCCAACTCCATCCGGCCGACATCGCTAGACCGTAAAGACGCCAGCGGAGAGCTTTCGCGCCCGGCGCGGCCCGTGGGGGGCATTGGTCCAGAAGCGGCGCGGATCGTGGCGGATGTCACAAACTTCCGAACGAAAAAGGTCTAGCTTCATCCCATGGGATGGATCAGGGCGATCCCGAGAAGCGGACGGAGAGTTTCATGGAATACGCGTCGGGGCACAATTCATTCAACATCCTGTTCGTCGTGAGTTTCTTCGCCAGTCTCGCGATCGTGATGGTCCGATTTGCGTGAAAGCGCGAAATCGGCCGCCATTCACCATGGCGCCTTGTTGCGATTGCAATTTCGCTAGAATTTTAGCCTTCTGAGTGTTTCCGTCGGGCGCCGATGTGTTTGTCAGCCAAACCGAAGATTAGCGCAGCAGGCGTTGTGTCTAGGAGCCAGGTCCCATGAGCATCACCATCGGTCAGGTGAAAGAAGCCCGGGGGTTGCTCGCGTGGTCGCAGGACGACCTCGCGATGGCCTGCGGCATTGAGACCTCGACGGTTGTGAATTTCGAATTCGGCAAGCAATTGCCGGGGACACAAACGCTCGAGGATATTCGCGCCGCTTTGGAAGCGGCAGGCATCGAGTTCAGAACCGACGAAGCCCGGGCAGTGAAACTAACGAAGAGCGCGATCCGATCTCGCGCCGAGCAGGTGAAAACAAAGCCCTCCGTTCCTCGATCGGTTGAAGGCGAGGGCTATTTGGATTGGCTTCTGAGCGAATTTGCGGCGGCTTGAGTTCGCAGATCGGAAGCGAGCGCGTCGCTGCGAAGACCGCTGGCGCGAGTTGCTGAGGCAACGAGCGCTGTTGTTTCGACGCGCCGCATACGAAGTTAGACGGCTGGGGTCCGAGGATCCTGGCTGAGGGTCGCCAGAAAGCAGCGCGAAGCGCCGGATGCAATGCGGCGCGCTTGCCTCAACGAAAATCCAAGGCGTTTTAATTCCTGGTCAGCGCCGCCTGGGAATGGCCTCGGCGGCCATTATATCCGGCCGACGCGGTCGCATCGCCGGTTTTGACGAGCGTCATCTTGTAATGATCGGGATCTCCAAACGAAACCATGGTCGGCGCGACCTTGGCGTAGACGATTTTCATCGGCGCGCCTCTGAACACATAATTGACGACCTTGTCTTTGGCGATCGTCACCGTGATTTTTGAGACATTGCCGAGCGATCCTGTCCACACGCCGTCCCACGCCGCCTTCTCCATCGCTGGCGACGCCTGCGTGGCGCCCAGCAACGCCAGCGATACGGCGATCAACAGAAAGCGGCGATTGTTGGTCATGACGGCAATCCCAGAGTTCACCTCGTCCTCCCGGTCTCCTCAGGCTGATCGCCGTGAGATCGAAGGCGAGGCTGCGTCGTCCCTGCTTGGGACTTTCCTCCCCGAGTCCTATGACTGGGCGTTGAAACAACGATCGATCGGATCGCCGAGCCGGTCAATTAAAGAATATTTCAGAAAAGAGGATTGCCGCAGAACGCGACCGGCGCGCGTGGCCGCCCGCCTCTACGCCGCCTGCCCCAGCATCTCGCGTACTTTGGCGGCGAGCTGCTCGATGGTGAACGGCTTGGTGATCATGTTCACGCCGCGGTCGAGCAGGCCGTTGTGCACGATCGCATTGCGCGTGAAGCCGGTGAAATAAAGCACTTTGAGATCGTCGCGACGGCGGCGCGCTTCTTCGGCGAGCTGGCGCCCGTTCATCTCGGGCATGACGATGTCGGTGAGCAGCAGATTGATGCCGGGATGTTCGTCAAGCAGGCGCAGCGCCTTCGGGCCGCCGTCGGCGTGTAGCACCGTATAGTCGAGGTCGCGCAACGCGTCGACGGTAAAGCGCCGCACGCGCTCGTCGTCTTCGACGACCAGAACGATCTTACCGGGATCGCCCTGCGCGACGACCGGCGCCGCGGCCGGCGCCGCCTCTTCCAACGCGCCGGCGAAGCGCGGCAGGTAGATTTTGACCGTGGTGCCCTGGCCACGCTCCGAATAGATTTTCAAATGGCCGCCGGATTGTTTCACGAACCCATAGACCTGCGACAGACCAAGTCCGGTGCCCTTGCCGCTCGGCTTGGTGGTGAAGAAAGGGTCGAACGCCTTGGCGATCGTCTCGGCATCCATCCCGAACCCGGTGTCGGTGACGGCGATCAGCACATATTGGCCTGGCTTCACCTCCTCGTGCGCCGCCGCATAGGCTTCGTCGAGATGGGCATTGCCGCTTTCGATCGTCAGCTTGCCGCCGTCCGGCATCGCATCGCGTCCATTGACGGCGAGATTGACGATCGCGCTTTCAAGCTGGACGGCGTCGGTGTGGGTTCGCCACAGGCCGCCGGCCAGCACGGTTTCGAGAATGACGGCTTCACTCAACGTGCGACGCAGCAGTTCGGCCATGCCCGAAACGAGCTTGTTGGCGTCGGTCGGCGCCGGCGCCAGCGGCTGCTGGCGGGAGAAGGCAAGCAGCCTGTGCGTCAGCGCTGCGGCGCGCTCGGCCCCTTCGATGGCGCCGTTGACGAAGCGCGCGACATCGGTCTCGCCTTTCGCCATCCGTCGCTGCAGCAGATTGAGATTGCCGATCACCACGGCGAGCATGTTGTTGAAGTCATGCGCGATGCCGCCGGTTAGTTGACCGATGAGCTCCAGCTTTTGCGATTGCCGCAATTGCGTTTCGAGCTTGCCGCGCGCGATCGCCTCCTCGGCGAGCTTGTTGTTAGCGCTCGCCACTTCTTCATAGGCGAGACGGCTTTCGGCGAGATGGCGCCTGAGATAGTAGACCGACAGCAGCGCAAGCAGCAGTGCGAGCAGAGCCGCGAGGATGATCGTCGCCTGAAGAATGGCGCCGCCGCGTCCGGTCTGCGCGATCCTGCGCGACAGAACGACCGCCTGCGCATCGTCGATCCGCGCCACCAGCGCGCGCGCGCGATCCATCGCCTCCTTGCCGGCCCCGCCCCGCAAGACGGCGAGCGCCCCCGCCGAATCGCCGGAGCGCCGCATATCGATAGTCTGACGTAATTCGGCGAGTTTGTCGTCGGCGACGGCGCGAAGCGCAACGACGTCCTGCTGCTCTCCCGGAACGTCCGCGACAAGCTGGCTGAGATTTTCAAGTTCGTTATCGATCTCGGCGGCGGCCCTGGTGAACGGTTCGAGATAAGTGTCTTCGCCGGTCAGGAGATAACCGCGCTGGCCGGTTTCGGCGTCCTGCAGCAAGGAGAAAGCGCGCGCCACGCTGTTTTGCGCCTCCAACGCATGGCGCGCCAGATCGGCGTAATTCTCCTGGCGGTTGACCAGCCAGCCCGCCGCCATGACTCCAAGGATCAGCAATACGAAGCCTGCGATGAAGGCAGGCACGCGGACCGGCAGGGGAGCGGCTTTGACGGGGACGATGGTCATCGGGCGTCAACAGAGGTCCGAAAGACCGCCCCGTCAACTGCCGCGCGAGCGTTTGAACCCGCGCACAAGGCCGGCAAGCGCCTTATGGGTTGCATCGCGCGCTTCCCCGTCAGCCCTTCTCGCGCATCACCCGCGACTTCTCCCGTCCCCAGTCGCGCTGCTTGTCGGTCTCGCGCTTGTCGTGCAGCTTCTTGCCGCGGCCGAGCGCAATGGCGATTTTGGCGCGGCCCTTGTCGTTGAAATAAATGCGCAGCGGCACGATCGTCATGCCTTCGCGCTCGACGCCTTTGGCGAGCTTGACGATTTCCTTGGCGTGCAGCAGCAATTTGCGCGGCCGGCGCGGCTCGTGGTTGAAGCGATTGGCCTGCAGATATTCTGGGATATTGGCGTTGTAGAGGATCATCTCGCCATTCCGGTCGGCGGCCGCATAGCTTTCGGCGACCGTCGCCTTGCCGCTGCGCAGGGATTTGACTTCCGTGCCGGTCAGCATCAGGCCGGCTTCGAACACTTCGCCGATCTCATAATCGAAGCGCGCCCGGCGGTTATCGGACACGATCTTGTAGTTCGGCTTCTCCTTGGCGGCGGCCACAATCGATCCTTTGATCTCAGGCGTTCAACAGGCCGGCATGGACCAGAGCGCGCCGGATCAGTCCCTCGACGTTCTCGCTCACCGGCACCAACGGCAGCCGCAATTCATTTCGCGCGCGGCCAAGAACGCTCAGCGCATATTTGGCGCCCGCCACGCCGGGCTCGACGAAGATCGCCGCATGCAGCGGCGTCAGGCGGTCCTGGATGCGCAGGGCATGGCGATAATCGCCCTTGAACACCGCCTCCATCAATTCGGCGCACAGCGCCGGGGCGACATTGGCGACGACTGAAATGCAGCCATGCGCGCCCGCCGCCATGCAGGCGAGCGCGGTCATATCCTCGCCGGAAAGCTGGATGAAGCCGGCTCCCATCGCCTGGCGCTGCAGGGAAATGCGCGCGACATTGCCGGTGGCGTCTTTCACGCCGACGACGTTCTTGAGCTCGAACACCCGCTTCATCGTCTCGACCGACATGTCGATCACCGACCGCGGGGGGATGTTGTAGATGAAGATCGGGATGTCGACGGCCTCGTTGATCGCCTTGAAATGGCGATAAAGCCCTTCCTGCGTTGGCTTGTTGTAATAAGGCGTCACCACCAGCACCGCGTCGGCGCCGACTTTGTCGGCGTGTCGGGCGAGTTCGACCGCCTCATGCGTATTGTTCGATCCCGCTCCCGCGATGACCGGCACGCGGCCGCGCGCCTCGTCGATGCAGATGTCGACGGCGCGCCGGTGCTCCTCGTGCGAAAGCGTCGGCCCCTCGCCGGTCGTCCCGACTGGCACCAGCCCGTGCGAGCCCGCCGTGATCTGCCAGTCAATCAGAGCGCGGAACGCCTGCTCGTCGATCTTGCCGTCTTTGAAAGGCGTGAGCAGCGCCGGCATCGACCCGTGAAACTTCGCCCTCTTTTCCATTTCGCCCTTCCAGACCGTAAATGCGCTCGCCTTTCGCAAATAGGACATAAACCTTGTGCCTCTTGCGCGAAAGGGGGCTGGGTGGGCCTGACGCACAGGTCTGTGGTAAAGAATTGATAAGCAAAGCAAGCGCAGGATTGCGCCGTGGGGTTCGAACCATGGTCGGCGGCCGCGTTTACCTGTCCCTGATTGCCGCCGGCGCGCTCTGCTGGGCCGCCGCCTCGCATGAACGCGCCCATCGCGCCGCTTTGACCCGGCCGCGCCTCGCCGAGGCCAATCTCGACCTGACGCCGGTCTCAAAGATCGACCCGCAACAGCAGCCGGCCTCGGGCGCTGAAACGCTTCCGATTTCCCCAGCCGCGCCGCCGCCCGCCGAACAGGACAGCGGCCTTTCCCGAATGTCAGCGGCGGCCGCGCTTTACCAGAAAGGCGATCTTGCCGGTGGCGACGCGGCGGCCAGGGCTTTGGACGATTCGTTGCAGCGCACCGCGCTCGAATGGATCGCCCTGAAGACATCGCCGCAAGCCGACTACGCCAGGCTGGCTAAGTTCGGGGCGGCGCATCCCGATTGGCCCGCCAACACCTGGATCCGCTACCGCCAGGAAGCCGCCCTCTACAACGACCGCGCCCATCCCGAAGTCACCGCAGCTTTATTCTCCGCCGATCCGCCGCGCTCCACCGCCGGCAAGCTCGCGCTGGCGCGGATCGCGCTGGCGGCCGGCCGGCGCGATGAGGCCGGCGCGCTCGTCCGCGCCATTTGGCGCGACGATGATTTTGACGGCTGGACGGAACGCGCCGTCCTCACTGATTTTTCGTCGCTGCTGAGCAGCGCCGACCACCATTATCGCGCCGAGCGACTGCTTTATGCGGAGAAGATCGCGCCGGCCCTGCGCGCCGCCGCGCTCGCCGGTCCCGATGCGCTCGCGCACGCCAAAGCCTGGGCGGGAGCCATTGGCAGGCCGCTGACCGACGCCGCCTGGAGCGCCCTGCCCGCCGCGATGAAAAGCGACCTGGGCCTCGTCTATGTCCGCGTCCAGACGCTGCGCCGCGCCGACCGCGTGCTGGAAGCCGCCCTGTTGATCAAAAACGCGCCGCGCGCCGCCGCCTTCGTCGACGGCGATCGCTGGTGGGAGGAGAGGCGGATGGTGGCGCGCCGCCTGCTCGATGGCGGCCTGAACAAAGACGCCTATGCGCTGTGCGCCGACCATTCCACCGTCTCGATCCCCTCGCGCGTCGATGCGGAATTTCACGCCGGCTGGATTGCTTTGCGCTTCCTCGGCGATGCCGAGCGCGCCGCCAGTCATTTCGCCGCCGCGGCGGCCGCCGCCGAGACGCCGCTGGCGATCGCGCGCGCCGCTTATTGGCAGGGCCGCGCAGCCGAGCAGGCGCGGCGCGCCGACGAGGCGCAGCAATTTTACGAACGCGCCGCCGCCTATCCGATCGCCTATTACGGACAGCTCGCTGGTGAAAAACTGCACCGGCCAGCGCTGGCGTTGCGGACGCCGGCGAACCTGCCGATCGGCGCGGCGCGCAACGAGGCGACCGAGATCGTCGACCTTCTCTACGGCGCGAGACTCGACGGTTACGCCCGCGGGCTCGCCTTCGACGCCGCCGGCGCCTATGCCGACGAAGCGCAGCTCGCCGCGCTGGCGGAAGTCGCCGCGGCGCGGCGCGATGGCGTCGCCAGCGTCGAAATCGGCAAGCTGGCGACGGCGCGCGGCTTTGCGCTCGACGAAAGCGGCTTTCCAACCTTCGGCGTGCCGGATTTCGCGCCGCTGGCCAGTTCGGCGGAGCTGGCGGCGATCTATTCGGTCGCGCGCCAGGAGAGCGAATTCGCCGGCGCGGCCGCCTCCGGCGCCGGGGCCAAGGGGCTGATGCAGATCCTGCCGTCGACCGCCCGCGACACGGCGCGGCGCATGGGCGTGCCCTTCGATCCGGCGCGGCTCACCGCCGACATCGCTTACAACACCCAATTGGGGGCGGCCTATCTCGGGCAATTGCTCGACGCGGAGGGCGGCTCCTATGTGCTCGCCCTTGCCGCCTATAATGCGGGCGGCGGCCGCGTGCAGCAATGGATCGACGCCTATGGCGATCCGCGTCAGGCCAATGTCGATCCCGTCGATTGGGTCGAGAGCATCCCCTTCGACGAAACGCGCGACTATGTGCAGCGCGTCTCCGAGAACTTGGCGGTCTATCGCATGCGCCTCGGCGATCCGGCCAAAGCGCCCGTCGAACCACAGACCGGACGCGTCGCGCGGGCGGATTTTTAGGTCCGCCGCGGCCGCGCCGGCGACAATTCCAAAAGAGAATGAAGTCGTTCGCAAAAACGAGGCCCCACGCCGCCGAGCATCCGAACCTGTGCGGTAATGGCACATCTGTTCTGGCGCCGCGCTTGCCCCTCCCTCCGTCGATGAGCCGGCCACAAAGCCTGCGCTGCTGCGTTGAAGCCCTCGGGACGGGGAGGTGCAAATGGGCGACGAGGAATTTTACGAGGATCGCGACGGCGCCGGGCTTGGCCTGAGCGCGGCCGAGCTCCAGGCAATGGCGAGGCGCCAGCTCGCCGCTTCGATCGCGGTGGCGATCGTCATTGCGCTCGGCGTCGCTTTGGCCGCGTTAACGCCTGCTTCCCGCGGTCACGGCCAGATCGCCGCGCATCGCTCCTTGCTTGTCCAGCAGCCGACCATGACGATGCCGCCGGACCATCGCCTCGCATCGCGCACGCCGCCTGAAGTCGAACTTCCCTGAAGGCTGCAGGCCTTATGAAGGCGACCGCGGCTTCATTTGGGCTTAAGCGGTCTGGAATATTTGAACGCGCGCGGAGAGGCGGGCAACCGGAATTCGCTCGGCATGGGATGGCCGATGCGCGAGCGTCCGCGCGCGATTGCGAAGCCAGTTTTTCGCTTCGCGATCGATCCAGCGCTGCGCGTCCTGCGGGGCGGCGAAGTGATTGATGCGCGCCTCGGCGCCGCTCGCCCATCTGACGCGCACGCAATATTCGAGGCCCACCGCCAGGGGTGCAAAGACCGGGGTCTCCATTTCGCTCTCCGTCAGCATGGCCAGAGGTTGCCCCAGAAACCTGAAAGCCGCGTTGTTTCAACGCCGATGCAAAGGTTAATGCGCGATAATTCGTGCGAGGAGGAAGCTCGACCCTCTCCCGACGCTCACCGGAGCGGCGCCCCGCGCGTCAACAAACAGCGGGGGATTGAGGAAAAACCTTAACCTCTCGGCAACCTTTGGCGACCTAGCTTTCCCTGGTCAACAAGAGGCTAGGCATGACCGACAGTGTTGGAATCCCGGGTAATCGCATATTGTCTTTCATCGAGCGTATCGAGCATATCGACGAAGAACTCAAAGCGCTGAACGAGGGCAAGAAAGAAGTGTTCGCCGAAGCCAAGGGCGAAGGCTTCGACGTCAAAGTCCTCAAGGAAATCCTTCGCCTGCGCAAACAGGACCAGGACGAGCGCGACGAACAGGAATCGCTCCTCGACCTCTATCTCAGGGCGATGCAAAACGCCGCGCCCGAGCAATCCAGAGCCGCCTGAGGCGCTTGTAACGTATGGCGCATCGCGCCAACCAGCGGCCGCCGGTTCACGCCGGCGGCCGTCTCGCCTCCGTCAGGCCGCGGTCGGGGTCACCACGTATAGTAGCAATTGCCTTTGTCGCACACGCGTTTGTGCGGATAGGCGAAATTGGGACCGAGGCAGAAATCATACCAATGATACCCCGTCTCGCCGAAACGGTAGCAGCCCGCGTTCCATCCCTGCGGCGTAATCTGGGCGCTGGCCGGCAGGATCGCGGCGGACGTCAGCGTCGCAACGGCGGCGGCGAGCAAAATAATCTTGCGCATCTTCAACCCCTCCTCGGAACGGCCCAATCTTTCGCGGGCGGTCGCAGATCATTATCTGCCGACAAAAAGCAACATACAAGTCCGGCGGCAACGCCTTGAAGCGGATGCGTTAATGTCACAGCCAAGCCCGTCAGTCGCAACGCGCGCGGATGGCGGAAGGGGTGAGATTCGAACTCACGGTGGGCTTGCACCCACGGCGGTTTTCAAGACCGCTGCCTTAAACCACTCGGCCACCCTTCCCACGCCGAATGCGAAGCATTCGTTCGGCCTTTCCATATCGTATCCCGCCGCAGATGGATAATAATTTCGCGCCCCCTACACCAGCCGCGACTGCGCCTTCGCCGCGGCGATGAAGCTGGCGAACAGCGGATGCGGCTCGAATGGGCGCGATTTCAATTCGGGGTGGTATTGCACGCCGATAAACCAGGGGTGGTCGGTAAATTCCACCGTCTCCGGCAGCAGTCCGTCCGGCGACATGCCGGCGAAGATCAGGCCTTTGGCCTCCAGCCTTTCGCGATAGGCGGTGTTGACCTCATAGCGGTGGCGGTGGCGCTCGGAGATTTCGGTCTTGCCATAGATCGCGGCGATCTTCGAACCCTCAGCCAAATCAGCGCGATAGGCGCCGAGCCGCATCGTGCCGCCAAGGTCGCCCTCGGCGCGTCGCTGCTCCAGCTCGTTGCCGCGCAGCCATTCGGTCATAAGGCCGACGACAGGCTCTGACGTCGGGCCGAATTCGCTGGAATTTGCTTGACTTACACCCGCCAGTGAACGCGACGCTTCAATCACCGCCATCTGCATGCCAAAGCAGATGCCGAGAAAGGGCACCTTGCGCTCCCTGGCGAATTTGGCGGCGAGGATCTTGCCCTCGGCGCCGCGCGGGCCGAAGCCGCCAGGCACCAATATGCCGTGCACGCCTTCCAGATGCGGCGCCGGATCGTCGCGCTCGAAAATCTCGCTCTCGATCCAGTCAAGCTTGACGCCGACACGATTGGCGATGCCGCCATGGGTCAGAGCCTCGATCAAGGACTTATAGGCGTCTTTTAATCCGGTATATTTGCCGACGATGGCGATGGTCACCTCGCCCTCGGGATTGTGGAACGCGCGCGTCACCCCCGCCCAGCGGCTCATGTTCGGCTTGGGCGCCGGCTCGATGCCGAAGGCGGCGAGCACTTCGCGGTCGAGCCCGGCATCGTGATAGGCGCGCGGCACGTCATAGATCGAGGCGACGTCGCGCGCCTCGATCACCGCGCTCTCGCGCACATTGCAGAACAGGCCGAGCTTGCGCCGCTCTTCCCTGGGGATTTCGCGATCGGTGCGGCACAGCAGGATATCGGGCTGAATGCCGATCGAGCGCAATTCCTTGACCGAATGCTGCGTCGGTTTTGTCTTGAGTTCCCCGGCGCTTGGAATGTACGGCAAAAGTGTCAGATGAACATAGACGCAATGTCCCTTGGGCAGATCGTTGCCGAGCTGGCGGATCGCCTCGAAGAACGGCAGGCCCTCGATATCGCCGACCGTGCCGCCGATCTCGACCAGCACGAAATCGACGCCGTCATTGCCTTCCAGCACGAATTCCTTGATGGCGTTGGTGACATGCGGGATCACCTGCACGGTGGCGCCGAGGAAATCGCCGCGCCGCTCCTTGGCGATGATCTCCTGATAGATGCGCCCGGTGGTGATATTGTCGCGCTTGTTGGCCGAGCGCCCGGTGAAGCGCTCGTAATGGCCAAGGTCGAGATCGGTCTCGGCGCCGTCGTCGGTGACGAACACCTCGCCATGCTGGGTGGGGCTCATGGTCCCCGGATCGACGTTGAGATAGGGATCGAGCTTGCGCAACCGCACGGTATAGCCGCGCGCCTGCAGCAAGGCGCCAAGCGCCGCCGAAGCCAAACCTTTGCCAAGCGAGGAAACCACGCCGCCGGTGATGAAAATATAGCGAGCCATGGGAGCCGAGGTCTAACCGTTTCGTTTCGATTCTGCGAGAAAAAGAATCGGGGGAGAGCGAATTAACTGTGAAAGGCCTGGAAACGCGGGCGAACCTGGGCGTCCTCTAAGGTCATCGCCCCACCCCCGACGTCATGGCCGGGCTTGTCCCGGCCATCCACGCGGCGCCGCTGTAAACAACATTTCAAGCTCGGGCTGGCTTCCAGGCGTGGATGCCCGGCACAAGGCCGGGCAAGACGTGCGTGGGTTGTAAATAAGGTCTCCGTTCGCGAGCAAAAATCCAAATTGCACCCAAATTTTTCCAAGAAAAAGCGCCGGATCGACGCAAAAAGTCTTTGAAACTGCCTGCTAAGCCCTTGATATCCACCCGCCCGCCAAATCAAAAACCTCATCGAAACGAGCTTTATCAACGCTTTAACCCGCATTTTCCTTGCCCCGCCCCGTTTTTCCGCCAAAAGCGCCCCGGCGATCTGCCTGGGACGGGGCTGGCGAGGGGCAGAAACTCAAAATAGCAGACATTTGACTTTTCAGAAAGAAAATGTCGCTCAAGGGGCGTGCTCTTCACCAACCCCTCCCACGCGCCCAGCTTCCCCAACTGGCTCCGCCGCCGGCTATCCCGTAATATCCAACTCTCGGCGCTCCAACCCGACGAGCGTCGAACGCGACAGGAGAGCCCCATGTCTTGGAAGGCCACCCAGCTTTGCCTGGCGACGATCGCCCTCGCCGGCGGTTTTGCTCTCGCCGCCATCGGCGAATCCTCCGCCGAAAATGCGACCAACAAATGCGCGCTCGAATGGAAGGCGGCCAAGGCGAACGGAACGACCGGCGGCAAGTCCTGGAAGGAATTCTTCGACCAGTGCGGAACCGATCAGAATGGCCTCAGCCGCAGCATCGGTTTGACGCCCGCCGACGCCAAGCCGGACGCCGCCGCGGCGCCCCCGGCCGTCGCCGCGCCCCCTGTCGCCGCCGCGCCCGTGGCGCCGGCCGTCAAGACCGAGCCGGCGGACAAGGCGGCCGCGGCGCCTCAGCTTTTCGCGACCGAGGCGGCGGCGAAGGCGAAATGCCCTGCCAATGAGGTCGTCTGGTTGAACGCCGCAACAAAGATATTTCACCTTGCCGGCCACGAGGGCTACGGCAAAGGCGCGAAGGGCGCCTATGTCTGCCGAGCCGATGCGACTGCCGCCGGCGCACGCGCCGCCAAAAACGAAAAGCCTAAGAAGAACCTTTAAAGCCTGAGAGGCTGTGCGTCTTACGCTGAAGCTCCAGAAACCAATGGAGGAATCCGACCTCCATTCCGTCGATCGCTCGCGAGAGCTCTCCACCTCCTGACCCTCAACTCGCGATCTCTCCGCTCCGAAACGCCCCCGCCAAATGATCAATGAACGACCGCACTACCGGCGGCAGGCCACGGCGCGTGGTGAAGACCAGGTGGATAATGCCGTCCTCGGTGCGCCATTGCGGGAACACATGCGCCAGGCGCCCGCTCGAGAGTTCGCCTCGGCAGGTATGGTCCGGCAGCAGGGCGACGCCTAGCCCGGCGACAGCGGCGTCGCGAAGCGCGGTGAAATCGACGCAGGTCATCCGCGGCGCATGGCGGATCGCCCGCGGCTCGCCGTCCGGCCCGGAGAATTCCCACGTGATTTCGCCCATCTGGTCGGTGGTGGCGAGGGTCGGCAGATCGGCGAGCGCCGCCACGTCGCCGGCAGCGCATAAAGCGGCCAGGCTGGGCGCAGCGACCAGGATGCGACTGGAGCGACCTAAAGTCCGCACCGTCAGGGCGGCGTCGGCGTCGAGCGCCGCGCGGACGCGGATGGCGACATCGATCCGCTCGTCGATGAGGCTGACCGCGCGATCGACGGCGACGATCTGCAGTTTCGCCTTCGGAACAGCCTTCATGAAGCCGACGAAAGTGGACGACAGCGCCTCGACCAGCCCCAGCGGGCAAGAGCAACGGACAATGCCGCGCGGCTCGCCCAGGGCCTCGGAAACGATCGCGTCAGCCTGTTCGACGTCCATCATCACGATGCGGCAACGCTCGTAAAAGGCTTGTCCGATTTCGGTGACGCGGAAGCGGCGCGTGGAGCGCTCGATCAGCCGGACGCCGAGGCGCATCTCCAAGGCTGCTATGCGGCGGCTCAAAGTCGACTTCGGCGCCCTCAGCGCCCGTCCCGCCGCGGCAAAGCCGCCATGGGTCACGACCTCGGCAAACAGGGCGTAATCGTTAAGGTCCGGCGCCGTCATCGTCTCATTTTAGGAACACTGAGGCTCAGTATTCCAGTCTACCGCACTCTTCGTTCCATGAACATCTCGTTCCTAACACGGCGAGCCATTCGCCGCTCAGATCAAGGAGACCGAAGATGACCGGCAAATTCGAGAACAAGGTGGTCGTGGTGACTGGCGGGACGAGCGGCATCGGCCTCGCCACGGCCAAGCGCCTGGCGGCCGAAGGCGCATTCGTGTTCATCACCGGCCGCCGACAGGAAGAACTGGACGCGGCGGTGAGGGCGATCGGCGGACGAGTGAGCGGCGTGCGCGCCGATATGTCGAAGCTGGCCGACATCGACCGCCTCTATGACGCCATCCAGGAGAAGCATTCGCGGATCGACGTCCTGTTCGCCAATGCCGGCGGCGGCTCGATGCTGCCGCTCGGCGCCATCACCGAGGAACAGTACGAGGACACTTTCGGCCGCAATGTGAAGGGCGTGATCTTCACGGTGCAAAAGGCGCTCCCGCTGCTACGCGACGGCGCTTCGGTGATCCTGATGGGATCCACCGCCGGCGCCACCGGCACGGCCGCCTTCAGCGTCTATAGCGCTTCCAAGGCCGCGGTGCGCAACCTGGCGCGGAGTTGGACGCTCGACCTCAAGGTGCGCGGCATCCGTGTCAACGTCGTCAGCCCCGGTCCCGTCAAGACCCCGGGCCTTATCGGATTGGCCGGCCCTGACGCCGCCCAGCAGCAAGGGCTCCTCGATCATATGGCGACCCAGGTGCCGATCGGTCGGGTCGGCGACCCGGATGAGATCGCCAGGGCGGTCGCCTTTCTCGCCTCCGACGATTCCAGCTTCATGGCCGGCGCCGAACTCTTCGTCGATGGCGGCCAGGCCCAGGTCTGAGCCGTCAAGCAAAGCCAGGAGCCATCCCTCGCCCTTCGGACAGGAGTTAGGATCATGTCGGACATCATAGAAACGCTGCTGCTGCGCAACCTGAGAGAAGTTTTCGGCGAAGGCGATCCCGCGCGCCGACGCGCCGCCATCGAAGAATTATATACCCCGGACTGCGCCGTCCTCCTCCCCCTCGGCCGCTACATCGGCCACAAGGCGCTCGACAAGATCGCTGGCGAATTGCGGGCCGGCCATCCGAGCTTCGTCTACACGCCGCACAGCGCCCCGCAGGTGGTTCAGGATGGCGGCCGCATCGCCTGGGGATCCGGGCCAGCCTTTGAGCCGCCCCGCTACACCGGGCTCGACGTCATTATCGCCCGCGACGGGAAGATCGCCGCCCTTTACGTCTTCCTCGACTCGCCGCCTGTTTGAGGTTGGCGATTGACGGCGTCGCGGCTCGATAACTACGCCTCAATCGCCCTGCGCTTTGCGCAACCGGTCCAGCAGGCCCTTTCGCTTGGCTTCGTAGAAATAGCCGCTGGAATAGAGCGCCAGCGCGCGGTCCGGATTGCCGCCGGCGACGAGATAGGCGTTGGCGAGATAGGCGACCGCATATTTGAGGTTGGTGTCCGCATCGAGCAGGCCGCGCGCCGGCCCGCGATAGCCGACGCCGCGCGCGGTGTCGTAGCGGATCTGCATCAGCCCCCAGAACGGCCCGTGATGGGCGATCGGATTATAGCCGCTCTCGCGCCTGATCGAGCGGTGGATCAGCGATTCCGGCACGCCGTAAACGCCGGCGTAATAGGCGACGCGCTCGTTCAGTGCATTCTGCGGGATCGCCTCGGCCCCGATCGACGGCGCCGGAGCCTGCGCGCCCGGCGTCACGCAGCCGGCCAGCGACAGCGAAATCAGCGCCAATGCGCCAAGAACGATTTTCATCTCACGCCTTCGTCCACCCACCGCCGCCTCGTCCCCCGCCTCCGCCTATCGCAGATTTGCGGTCTTGAACGCAAGCAGCGCGCTCATGGCGATGACAGCAACCACCGAGAGCAGATTCAGGCGCCGGCGATGTCGATGATTGCCTGCGCGAAAGCCTTCGGCGCTTCCTGCGGCAGATTGTGGCCGATGCCGCCCTTGATCAGCCGATGCTCGTAGCGGCCGGAGAATTTCCTGGCATAGGCGCCAGGCTCCGGATGCGGCGCGCCGTTCGCGTCCCCTTCCATGGTGATGGTGGGCGTGGCGATGACGGGGCTCTCCGCAAGTCGTTTCTCCAGACTGTCGAATTGCGGCTCGCCTTCGGCCAGGCCCAGGCGCCAGCGGTAATTGTGGATCACGATGGCGACGTGATCGGCATTGTCGAACGCCGCCGCCGAGCGATCGAAGGTGGCGTCGTCGAAGTCCCATTTGGGCGAGGCGAGCCGCCAGATGAGCTTGGAAAAGTCGTGACGGTATTTTTCATAGCCGAGGCGCCCGCGCTCGGTGGCGAAATAGAACTGATACCACCATTGCAGCTCGGCCCCTGGCGGCAGCGGCATTTTGCCGGCCTCCTGGCCGCCGATCAGATAGCCGCTGACCGAAACCAGCCCCTTGCAGCGCTCTGGCCAAAGCGCGGCGATAATATCGGCGGTGCGCGCGCCCCAATCGAAGCCGGCGAGCACCGCCTTGTCGATCTTCAGCGCATCCATCAGCGCGATCATGTCGACGGCGACCGCCGACGGCTGGCCATTGCGCACCGTCGCATCGGCGAGAAACCGGGTCGCGCCATAACCGCGTAGATAGGGAACGATGACCCGAAAGCCCGCCGAGGCGAGCAATGGCGCGGCCTCGACGAAACTATAGATGTCGTAGGGCCAGCCGTGCAGGAGAATGACTGCCGGGCCATTGGCGGGGCCGGCTTCCGCATAGGCGACATTCAGCACGCCGGCGTCGATCTGCTTCAACGGCCCGAAGGACGCCTCCATCCCTGGTTTGGCGGCGGACGGCGCGGTTTCCGCCGCCTGCGCCCGCGCGCTCATGCCGAATTGAGCGGCCGCGGCCACCATCCCGGCGGCGGCGAGGAAGCGGCGGCGATGCGCATCGATTTCATCCATGTTGCTGGTCCCATCCTTTGGCGGTCTCGATAATTCAACGATGCGCGGCGAATTAGCCGAATGTGAACGCAAAAGCTTGCACGCCCGGACCCAAAAACTCGATCTCGAACGGTCGATCGACGATCCGACGCCGGCGCCCTTCGGAGACGACAAATCCGGGCGCCCGACGCTTGCTTCCATACCTTTTCCATTATTTCGGATACAATACCGTAATAATGGAGGCTGGATGCTAAGCGTCGCCTTTTGCGGGTTGGCGACAGCAAAGCTGAAGCGGCTATAAGGGCGTGCCCGGAATCGGGATTGAGGGATTGACGATGAGCGCGCAGACCGTGGCGGACATTGCAATCAACCGGCGCACGCGCGGCCTCGATCGCGCCTTCGAAATTCTCGATTTCCTGCGCGAGACACGTAAGCCCGCCCGCCCCAACGAGATCGCTGTCGGCATGGACGCGCCTAAATCGACGACTTACGAATTGGTCAATCTGCTGCTCAAAGCCGGCATTCTCGAATATGCGGATAAGGAGGGGCGCGTTTTCCTCGGGCGGAAGCTGTACTTCCTGGGCCTCGCCTATCACGCGCAGTTCGACCTCACGCGCGAGTGCCGCGCCTATCTCGACCATCTCGCCGAGACGACGCGCGAGACCTCGCAATTATGCATGCTCGATGGCGACAAATACACGGTCGCGATGATGAAGGAAGGCGCCAGGCCGTTCCGCATCAGTTCGGACGTCGGCGAGCGGATACCAATCCCCTGGACCGCCTCGGGCCGCCTGCTGATTTCGCACATGAGCGACGAGGAGATTCTCGCATTCATCCCGAAGGGCGACTTCATCCTGCCGAACGGCTCGGCGCTCGCACCCGATGTGTTTCTGGCCGAAGTCCACCGCGCTCGAATCGCGGGATTTTTCTCCTTCGACTCGATCGCCGATAATTTCACCCATTGCTTCGCCGCGCCCGTGCATCAGGCGGACGGCGTCTGCGCCGCGACCTTATGCCTGATCGCGCCGCGCGAGGACGCCTCGCGAAACTATGATCGCTACCGCGAGACGCTGGCCGCATCGGCGCGCGAGCTCTCCGATAAATTGAGCAGCGCGCCAACGGGCTTCACCAAAGCCGGCGTGGGCTGAACGAATACGTACGTCATTGCGAGGGAGCGAAGCGACGAAGCAATCCAGACTGAGCTCTGGTAGCCTCGTCTGGATTGCTTCGTCGCTGCGCTCCCTCGCAATGACGTGTTGCCGTTAACGTATGTCCGTCGCCATCTTGAACGCGTCATCCACCATTGGTCCGCGGATGCTTCAGCCGCAGCGTTCAACGATCGAGAGCGGATTCCCTCATTGTTTGCATGGCGGAGCGTGTGCGCGAGAGGAATCGCCTCCATGCAATCAATGAAGTGCTGTCGCCGCAAGCGTCGTGCATCTCAAAAGTATTCGAACCAAGGCGGCGATCGATAGCTAGTCCGGACCGCGCTTACGCGCCGCCCGCCCTACTTCGCCCCCGCTTCCTCCGCCTCGTCCCGCGCGCCGGACGCCGCCAGTTCCCCACCCGGCCGATGCAGCTCGCGCCCGCCGGCGCGCAACGCCTCGACCCGCAGTTCGCCCTTCGCCTCGAACAATTCAGGCGCGATTGTAACCTCGCCATCGACCATCTTCACGCCCAGCAACGCATAAGCCGCCGACAGCATGCGCGCCGCCGAGCCGGTGTACCATGACCAGCCGCCGCGCCCATCATGGCCGTAGCCGTCATAGATGTCGGCCGGCTGCTGGTTGGGCGCGAGGCCGTAGCGCGCGAGATTGTCGGGATCGGTCTTTTTCAGCGGCGAGATTTTCTCGAAAATCGTGAAGGCTCGGCCGATCAATCGCGTGGCGCCTGCCTCGTCGCCCGCGGCGCGCGCTTCTTCCGAAAGGCGCACGAAGCCGTCGATGATCCATGACGCGCCATGGCTGTATTGGCCCCCGTTCTCGCGCACGCCGGGCGGATAATCGGCGATACGGCCGGGATAGGGTGAGGAATGTTCGAAGAATGGTTTTTCGAGCAGCAGAATGCGGTTGGCGCGTTCGATGCTCTTGAGGCCGCCTTCGATCGCTTCGACGCCGCGCGCATGATCGACCGCGCCGGAAAAAGCGGGCCAGCCGGTCGTCATCGCATTGGGCATGGCGAGCGGTTCGCCATTGTCGGCGAAATCGAGCGCGTAATGCGTCCCCTGCCAGCCAACCTCCAACGCATCGCGCAAGGCGGCGCGTTCGCTTTCGCAACGCGCGGCGAAGACGGAATCGCCTTTGGCCTGCGCGAGCGCGACGAAGCGCGTCAGCACGTCATAGAAGAAGAACCCCATCCAGACGCTGGTGCCGCGGCCCTCATGACCGAGCCCGTCAATGCCGTCGTTCCAGTCGCCGGCGCCGAGCAGCGGCAGGCCATTGGCGCCGAGATGGCGCAGCGTATAGTGGATCGCGCGGCGGCAATGTTCATAGACGTCGCCGCTCTCGCGCGAGCCGCGCGGCACGATCACCCAGGTGTCGGCGCCGTCGGGAACCGCCGGCCCTTCGAGATAGCCGACCTTCTCATCGAGCACGCTTCTGTCGCCCGTCGCCGCGACATAGCGCGTCAGCACATAGGGCAGCCAGAGATGCGGATCGCTCGCCTTGGTGCGCTGACCGAGACCGGTATCGCCATTGGGCGCTCGATGCCACCATTTCAGCACGTCGCCTTCGAGGAATTGCTGGCCGGCATGCAGCAGGATCTGTTTGCGGGCGAGGCGCGGCTCGATGAAGATCAGCGGCAGCACGTCCTGCAATTGATCGCGGAAGCCGAAGGCGCCGCCGCGCTGGTTGGGGCCGAGGCGGCCAAACAGGCGCGAGGCCATGACCTGATACGGCAGCCAGGTGTTCACCAGCCGATCGAAATCGGGACGGTTCGTCGTCACATGGACCTTGCCGAGAAGCTCGGCCCAATGGCTGCGCGTCGCTTTCAGATGCGCTTCGACATCGGCGACGCGCGCCGCGCGCGCCGCATTGAGGGCCAGAATGTGGTCGGACGCCTGGCCGATGACGAGCGCGATCTTCGTCTCGGCGCCGGGCGCAATTTCGATGTCGCGCGAGAAGACCGCGACCCTGCGTCCGTCGTCGCCCTGCGCGCCGTCGGGCGCGCCGGTCTCGACCATGACCGGCGAGACGATGTTGCGCCCCGGCCCGCCGAAGAAGCGCGTGCGGATGGTCTCCTTGACCGGATCAAACAGGCTGGTGGCGACGAAGGCGATGCCTTTCTGAAAATCATTGCGCGGATTTTCAAACATCAAAACGTCGTCGACGATCTCGGTCTCGATAATGCCGCGCGTGCCATTGGCGTCCTCGCCGAGCACGATATCGAAGAACGGCGTCACCCGCAGGCGCAGCGTCTTCTCGCCATTGTTGCGCAGGGTCAGCAGCCGCATGTCGCCGGGATAGTCGGGCGGCACGAACACGCAATATTCGCTGGCGAGCGCGCCGCGCGTCTTGCGGAAAGTGGCGACGCCCGGCTCGAACACGACGTCATGAACCGCGTCCTCGCGCTGGAATGGCGCAAAGCCCGGCGCGTCGACATCGCCGCTGTCGAGGTCTTTGAGATAGATCACCTGCCCGGGCTGCGGCGTCGTCACGCTGTCGAAGCGGAACGGCGTCAGGCCGTTCTGCTGGGCGTTGCCGAAGAACGAATAGAACGCGCCGTCATTGTTGACGGCGGCCCCGGCGCCCTGTTCGTTGGCCATCACATGCGCCCAGGGGCGCGGCGTGCGATGGGTCAGATGAAATTCGCGGCCATCGGCGGAGAATGAGAACGGCCAGCGGCTATGCAGCGCGAAAGTCGGCTCGACCGAGCGGCTGTGATAGATGCGGCTCGCCAGATCGGCATCGGCGATCGGCGCCAGATCGAGGCGGCGGGCGATGCGATCGGCCGCTTCGCGCTCATTGTCGGCATGGCCGGCGATGAACTCGATCTCGGCAATTCCATTGGCGGCGAGTTCGACCTCCAACGTGAGACTGGCGGCCGGATCGAAGCTCCACAGCTTGCCTTCATCGTCCGGCTTGCGCCAGCGCCACGCGCCAATGCCGGTCGGGTTGGCGAGCGAGCCCTCGCCGATGAAGCGCGCGCGCGAATCCTCATAGCCGACGAGACGGACGCCGTCCGCGCCCGGCCGCGCCGCGAAAAACCCGATCTCGCTGCGACCGGCGCGCGGCGAGCGCAACAGCCGGTTGCGCGCGAAAATCGCATTGAGCGCCTTGATGAAAAACGTCTCGACATGCATGCCGGCAAAATCGAGATCTCTGGCATAGGCGCCCGTTTCGTGCTGCGCGATTTCGGCGAAGCTGGTCACGCGCAGCTTGCGCGCGCGCCCGGATTTGTCGGCGAGCAATATGCGCCAGGAGACGATCGGCTCATCCCGGTCAGGCGCGACTTCCATCCGCGCCTCAAGCCCGCCGATTTCATTGACGAAAGCGAGACCGTTGCGGCCGGTCTCCTCGATGCGATAGCCGCCGGCGCGCCGCACCGGTTCATAGCCGATCGACCAGGGCGCCGAGCCCTCCTCGCTGACATAGAAAAACTGGCCGCGCGATTGTAGGGGATCGAGCGGACGGCGGTTCAGGTCGATAGGGAAACTGTCGCGCGCGGCGCCCATCACAAAGGCGACGCCGCGTCCATCGCGCTCAAGATCGATTCCGACTGCGCCATTGTTGAAGGAAAAGCTGCGCGGCAGATCGCTCAAAACATCTGGCGCGCCGGCGAGCGAGGGACCGGCGGCGCCGCGCTTCTCGCGCGCGCGGCTGGCGATCATCAACGCCGCCAACGCCATCGCGACGCCGGCTATTCCATAAGCGATGGCGAGAACGCGCACCGGGCCGGGCAGCGGCCCGCCGGCATTGCGCAAAGTCTCGGCGCCGGTCCACGCCTTGTCCCATTCGGCCCCACGCGGAATGTAGAACGGGATCAGCAGCGGCGCCCAGGTCCCGAAACGGCGGATGCCGTCGGGGATGACGCGCGTGCGCGCGGCATGGCCGAGGAACCGGCCCGCCGCTTCGTCGGCGCGATCGCCGCCGACGAAGGAAAGATTGACGAGCGTCGCGACGCGCAGCCCCATATGGTCGAACCAGATCAGCACGCGCAGCCAGTCGAAGGCGAGCAGGCCCAGGAACAGCGTCAGGCTGAAGGCGCGGAAATCGAGATTGGGCAGGCCGATGTCGGCGCCGATCGCCACCAACGTACGCACCGCGCCGTCCTGATTGTACCAGCTCGGATCGGGCGACTGGCGCAGGAAGGAATTGATGACCGGCGCCATCCACAGGCCCCAGCGCATCACGCGCACCGTCTGCGCGAACAGGCCCTGGATTCCATCGGCGCTGAGCAGGCCTTTGATCGGCCGCAGGCTGCGCTCCACCAGCGCCGAGAGCAGCACGAAATTCACGCCGAACAAGGGCGCCGCGATCGACCAGTTGATCACGCCGGAAAGCGATTCGGCATAGAACAGCCGCACGCCGCCGGCGACTTCGCCAAGGTTGACCTGGCCGTATTTGTTGAACAGCGGATAGACATTGAAATCGCCGAGCGCGCGGCCGGTCAGCCGATAGTTCACATCGACATAAGCCCAGAATTTGGCGACCACGACATTGATCTGCGCCGTATCGAAATACCAGCCGAGCGCGCCGGCGACGAGGCCGCCGAGCAGAATGCCAAGCCCATAGAGCCGCCAGGTCTGCAACTTTTCGCGTTCGCCCGAGGCGATGCGCGCGGCGTCGAACACGAGATCGACGCCGCCATAAGCGAGCGCGCCGACGACGAACATCGCCAGGAACCGCAGGCCGCCGCCGGCGTCGCTGAGACCCGATGTCAGCGCCCACACGGCGCCAATTCCGGCGACGATTCCCCTGATATAGCTGCGCGGATCGCGATAGTTCTGGCGCAGCCGGCCGAAGAACGGCGGCGTGCCGTCGGCGCTGCCGACAATCGTCTGGATCAGCGGATAGGCGAGCCCGAGCAACGGCGACAGCAGCAGCGCATGCTCTTTGAGAAAGCTGGAGATAGCGGGCTCGCGCAAGGGAAAGGCGACCGCGAGCAGCAGGCCCATGAACACGCCGCCATAGATCGCGCCCTTGACGAATCCGGCGCGCCAATGGTCGTAAGCGGAGCGAAAGCTCGGCGGTCTGCCGCTGATCAGATCGAGCGTCAGGCCGGTGAAGACATAGACAATGCCCCAGAGCGGCGCCTGGGCGAGCGCGGCGAGAATCGCGCCGACGAAAATCGCCAGAAACGGCTGCGCGACGCTTTGCGCGAGATTGGCGATCAGCGGCGTCAGCGCGGCGAGCGCCGCGCCAAGCAGCATCAACGCATGCAGCTTGAGATCGCCAGTCGGCCGACCGCGCGCGATTGAGGAATAGCCGAGCAGCAAGGCTTCGGCGACGACGAACAGCAGCGCCATGCGGCCGACGAACACCTGGCCCTGAAACGAGCGCGGAACATCCGGACTGATCAGCGCGCCGAGCTCCTGCATATGCCAATCCGCGCCCAGCACCATGACGAGATTGAACAGGAACGGAATCGCGATGAGGCCGACCGCCTCGATGATGCGCAAGCCGCGATAGCGGCTCAGCAGCGCGGCGAGCGAGCCTGCGACATAGACGATGAGAGCGATGAGCGCGCCCGAGCCGTTGAAATGCGGCACGTCGCCCCATGGTCCCGGCAATTGCCAGAAGCCGATCGAATCGTTGCGCATGAAGGCGAAGATCGCGAAAGCGGCGGCGTCGAGGACGATCTGCGCCGGCGCAAACGGTTTTGACGTCAGAGCGAAACGCCAGAGCGCAAGGCCGGCCGCGCCGGCCGGCGCGGCGAGAGCCCAGGAGTGCAGGCTCACCGAGGCCCAAATGCCGAGGGCGATCAGAACAGCGCCGGCGGCGATCGTCGCCATTGGCATGCGCGGCCTTGAGATTGCGGCTGAAGTCATATCGGCGTCTCCCTCGCCCGTGATTGGTCCATCGCGCGGCGAATCGCAAGTCCGGGAGCGCCGCGCGGCAAGCTAGTGGTGGACAAAGGCGGCCATGGCATGGCGCCGGTGCGGAACGGTCGAGGCGGGACAAGGTTGCGTGAACGGCGCGCCGCCGAGGGTTGCAAGGCGCGCCGATCTCCTGTCAAATCCCGTTGCATTCAGGCGCGACAGAATCATGAACGCGCCGATGCCAAGCCCATCGCATAGGGCGCCAGGGGAGAGGAACAAATGCCGGAAATCGAAAAACGGACGATGGACAAGGTCACCTGGCGCCTCGTTCCCTTCCTGATGCTCTGCTATTTCATCGCCTATCTCGATCGCGTGAACGTCGGCTTCGCCGGCGGCTCGATGAGCAAGGACCTCGCCTTGAGCGCCGGCGCCTTCGGCGGCGCGGCCGGCATTTTCTTCATCGCCTATTTCTTCTTTGAAGTGCCCAGCAATCTGGCGCTCGATCGGTTCGGCGCGCGGCTGTGGATTGCCCGGATCATGCTGACCTGGGGGATCATCGCCGGCGCGCAGGCCTTTGTCGTTGGCGAATTCAGCCTGAACATCGTGCGTCTCCTGCTCGGCGCCGCCGAGGCCGGCTTCTTCCCCGGCGTCATTTTCTTCCTGACCCTGTGGTTCCCCGCCGCCTATCGGGCGCGCATCGTCGGCTGGTTCATGTTCGCCATTCCGATCTCCACCGTGATCGGCGCGCCGATTTCCGGCCTGATCCTCAATCTGGAAGGCGTCGCCGGCCTGCATGGCTGGCAATGGATGTTCCTGATCGAGGCGCTGCCGGCGATCCTGATGACCCTCGCTGTCCTCTATTATCTGACCGATCGCCCCAAGGAGGCGCAATGGCTGGACCCGCAGGAAAGCCATTGGCTGCAGGATCGGCTCGACGCCGAGCGCGCCAATCGCGAACGGCATGGCGCCATTTCATGGTTCAGCTCGATGCTCGACCCTCGGGTGATCGCGCTCGGCTTCGTCTATATGGGCTGCAACATCCCGCAATACGGCCTCAGCTTCTTCCTGCCGCAGATCGTCAAGGGCTTCGGCGAATTGAGCAATCTCGAAGTCGGCTGCATCACCGCGCTGCCTTATGTCGTCGGCGCGATCGGAATGCTGTTGTGGAGCCGCCATTCCGACAAGATGGCCGAGCGCAAATGGCACACCGTGATTCCGCTCGCCATCATCGTCATCGGCCTCGCGCTCGCCGCGGTGATGCCGACGCCGCTGACCAAGATGATCTTCCTCTGCGTCGCCGGTTTCGGCTTCTTCGCCGTGCTGCCGGTGTTCTGGACGCTGCCGACGACTTTCCTGACTGGAACGGGCGCTGCGGCGGGCATCGCCGCCGTCAATTCGATCGGCAATCTCGGCGGCTATTTCGGTCCGAAAGTGTTCGGCGCGCTTAAAGATTGGACTGGCGGCGATTTCGCCAGCCTGATGTTCCTGGCCGCCTGCGCCATCATCGGGGCGATCATCGTCCTCGTGCTCGGCCATGATCCTGCGCTGGAGCGGCCTGCGGTGCAGACCGCGAGCGCGCGATAGGGGCTTTCTTTCCCAGGCAAAGCGCGGGAGAAGGGTCGCAAGTAGTGGTTTGCGTCAACTGGATCCAGCGCCCGCCTTCCTTCCCCTTCCCCCCTTGTGGGGGAAGGCCGGGATGGGGGGTCGCGCGGGCCTTTCGGATAAGGGGGTCAAGCTCCAACTCGATAGGTCGGCGCGACCCCCCTCCCTAACCCTCCCCCGCAAGGGGGGAGGGAATATCGGCAGCACTTGGTTCTAGCTGACGCGGTCCGCCAACGCTCCTTCTCCCGCGAAAGCCTCGCCATGCCCAAACCCAAACCGCGCCCGCCTGCCGGCCTTTCCCATCTCGGTCATCTCTCCGCTCTGCCAGACCATCCGCACGCCGGCATTCTCGAACGCGTGCCCAATCCGCATCCCGATTCCAATTATGTCACGCGTTTCACCGCGCCCGAATTCACTTCGCTCTGCCCGGTCACCGGCCAGCCCGATTTCGCCCATCTGGTCATCGATTTCACGCCGGATCATTGGCTGGTCGAATCGAAATCGCTGAAACTCTATCTCGGCAGTTTCCGCAATCACGGCGCTTTCCATGAGGATTGCACGGTGCGAATCGGCAAGGATCTGGCGGGGCTGCTCAAGCCGCGCTGGCTGCGCATCGGCGGCTATTGGTTCCCGCGCGGCGGCATTCCGATCGACGTGTTCTGGCAGACCGGCGCCCTGCCCAAGGGCGTCTGGGCGCCCGACCAGGGCGTCGCGCCCTATCGCGGGCGCGGTTAGGCCGCCAGCCGCCGCCGCAACTGCCGGAGCTTGCCGCGCAATCTGGCGGCGCGGCCTTCGGCGGGGATCGGGGCCCGCGGCGGATGCAGCGCGAGCGCATAAGTGCGCGCCATCAGCAGATCGGCCATCGCCTGACGGTCGCGAATATCGGCGATTTCGGCATAGGCGATCGGCGCGCCGATCGCCACCGGCAGGCTGGCGCCGATCCGCGCCTTCACCTCATGGAACAGCAGGGAGAGGCGCAGCGTCAGGCTGACATGGCTGGCGATCTGGAACAGGCGACTGTTCTGGCCGCCGAACCAGATCGGCACGACGGTCGCTTTGGCGCGCTGAACGAGCTGCGCGACAAACGGCTGCCAGGGCGCGTCGACCGCCGGCAATCGTCCGAGACGATCGGGCGCCGTCGAAACGCCGCCGGCCGGAAACACCACGACCGCGCCGCCTTTTTCGAGCTGCGCCCGCGCCGCGGCGCGCGAGCGGACATTCATGCCGCGCGCATCCGGATTATCGGAGAAATCGATCGGCAGGACGTAATCGCGCACCTCCTCGGCGCGCATCAGCACCGCATTGGTGAGCACGAGAAAATCCGGCCGCACTTTCTCGACGAGCCAGGAGATCACGATGCCGTCGAGCACGCCATAGGGATGATTGGCGACAAACACCACCGGCCCGTTGCGCGGCGCCAGCGCCAGCGCCGCCTCGTCATAGATGACGTTGAGCGCAAGCGAGCGCACCGCCGCCGCCCAGAAGCTTTCGCTGGGCCGGGGAGAGCGCTGGTTATCGAGATAAAGGCGCTTGAGAACCGGCTGGCCGGTCGCCTTCTCCACCAGCCGGATCAGCTTGCGCTTGACGGGCGGATCGGTCGGCACGGCGTAGCTGAACAGGAAATCGTCCATTCAGAATCGCATATCGCAGCCGCGTGACCGGATAATGACGAGGGCGCGGGCGCTGCGGGGCGCGCTCACCGGCGGCGTTTGGCGAGCTGGTCGAACGCCATCAAACGGCTGATCAAGGCCTCAAAGTCGCGCAGCGGCACCATATTGGGCCCGTCGGAAGGCGCGTGATCGGGATCCTGGTGGGTCTCGATGAACACGCCAGCCACGCCGACCGCCACCGCCGCGCGGGCGAGGACGGGCACGAATTCGCGCTGGCCGCCCGACGAAGCGCCCTGCCCGCCCGGCTGCTGAACCGAATGGGTAGCGTCGAACACCACTGGTGCGCCGGTGTCGCTGGCCAGGATCGGCAACGCGCGCATGTCGGAGACCAGCGTATTATAGCCAAAGCTGACGCCGCGCTCGGTCACCAGCACATTGGCGCCCCCGGCGCCCGCCACTTTGGCGACGACATGCTTCATGTCCCAGGGCGCGAGGAACTGGCCTTTCTTGACATTGACCGTCCGCCCCGTGCGCGCCGCCGCGACGAGCAGATCGGTCTGCCGGCAAAGGAACGCCGGGATTTGCAGAACGTCGACCGCCTGCGCCGCCAGCGCGCATTGGTCGGGCTCGTGAACGTCGGTCAGCACGGGAAGATCGAGGCTGTCGCGGATTTCAGCAAAGATCGGCAGCGCCTCCTTCAGGCCGATGCCGCGCTGGCCGGCGCCCGAAGTGCGATTGGCTTTGTCGAACGAGGTCTTGAACACCAGGCCGACGCCGAGCCTCGCCGCTATCGCTTTCAGCGCGCCCGCCATCTCCAGCGCATGCATGCGGCTTTCGAGCTGGCACGGGCCGGCGATCAAAGCGAGCGGCAGATCGGCGCCGAAGCGTACGGCGCCGGCGCCGCGCCCGACCTCGACAATGGAATTGTTCTGCATGAGCCTGCCAGGGTCGTCCTCAGACGACCATCATCGCATGGATTGCCCTCGCCCGCGAAGCGGACGAAAGACTTGCGGATTTACTCCTGCACCGCCGCCATCGGCTCGGCGGGAACGGCGGTCGCCATCGGGCCGGGACCGGCGCCGTCGCGCTGGTAAATGTCCTGGCGGAACTGCACGACGCCATCGGGCGTCGCCCAGGCGGTGACATAGACCCAATAGACGTTGACCGGCGAGCTCAAGGTTACGTCGAGACGCTGGCCCGAGCGAATCACTTCGTCGATCTGGTCGCGCGACCAGCCGGGCGTGTCCTTCAACAGCCAGGCGACGTAATCGCGAACGTCCTGCACGCGCACGCAGCCGGACGAGACGAAGCGGAAATCGTCGCCGAAAATGCCCTTCGAGGGCGTGTCGTGCATATAGACGCCGTAGGGATTGGGGATGTTGATGCGCACGAAGCCGAGCGAATTGATGTCGGCGCCGGTGTCCTGCCGATATTTGTAATTGGTCGCGTCGAGCGAATTCCAGTTGATCGACTGCGGCGAGACCTCCTGGCCTTCCTTGTTGAAGACACGGATTTTCTCTTCGGTCAGATAGGTCGGATCCGCCTGCATCTTGGGGATCAGATCCTTCTTGATCAGCGACGGCGGCACCGTCCAGAACGGGTTGAAATTGATCTGCGTCGCCTTGGCCTGCATGATTGGCGACTGGCGATCGATCTTGCCGACGCCGGCGGCGTGATGGGAATAGACCACGCCATTCTCAACCGTCTCGACCGCGGCGGCCGGAATGTTCACCGTCACGAAACGATCGCCAAGATTGCCGGAAAAAGCGCGCAGCCGGACGATATTCGTCTCCAACTGCTGCAGCCGCGCGTCGGCGGGAATATTGAGTTCGTTGAATGTCTGTTCGCTGACGATGCCGGTCTCGCCGAGCCCGTGACGCGCCTGGAAGCGCTTGACCGCGGCCTCGACGAAGGAATCGAACACCGGCCCGGTTCCGGCGACCGGATCGAGATCGCCCGACACGACCAACCTCTGCCGCAGCGCCTGCACGGCCTTCGACTTCACGCCGATCCTCAATTGCGAGCCGGCCGGCACCGGACTCCAGCCGCCGCGCGAAACGATGCCCTGGTATTGCTGGATCGCGGCGTCGGTCGCCGCCAGCGTCGCCTGCGACAAGATCGGCGTCGTCTCGCGATTGACCGAAAGGCGTTCGGCGGTTTCGTAGCTTTGCCGCCACTCGGCCTGCGGCTCGCGCGCGCCGTCAGCTTCCTGGGCGAGAGCGCTGGAGCCTGCAAGAATCGCCAGCGGCCCGGTCAGAGCGCTGAACGCGATGGCCGAAAAAAGCGCGCGGCGATTGACGCCCAAAAATTTGAATTGGTTCATAGACAGGCAGGCCCCAGTTAATGTTTTGTTACGCATATTCCCGCCTCGCGTAACCCTGAAGGGGACGCCAGACGCGGAACGCGAGGCCTCGTTCGCCAGCGTCAAGCTGGATTTCGATCGCCCGAATCCGCAATTGTTGGAATAGCACGCTCGGCGTTAACTGGAGACGAGCAGTCGGGCGTTTTTATGGCTTCACGCCACGCCAAAGCGCCCAAGGCGCGCAATCACGAGGAGTTGCGATGCTTCGGGGGAATTATCTGTGTGAATAAAGCTGGACCGCCCGGAGCGGCAGCGCGGCTCGGGAAGCAAACCGAACATCAATCCGGGCCGGAGCGCATTTTGCGATCCGACTCCCCGCCCCCGCTTTAGGTCTCGGCCGTCCTACAGACGATATTTGATCTGGTCGGTCCAGAAGCGCTCAAGGCGCGCCAGAGACTGGTTCATCCGCGCAAAATCGTCGGTCATCACGCCGCCAATCTGCTCGACCGTGGTCGCATGCTTCTCGTAAAGCCCCGAAACGATCTTATGCACGTCTTCGCCCTTTTCCGTCAGGCTGATCCGCACCGACCGACGGTCGATGCGTGAACGGGCATGGTGCAGATAACCCATCTCGACTAGCTTTTTAACGTTGTAGGAGACGTTCGACCCCAGATAATAGCCGCGCGTGCGCAATTCGCCGGCGGTGAGTTCTTTATCGCCGATGTTGTACAGCAATAGCGCCTGTACGGCATTGACGTCTGAGCGCCCCCGGCGGTCGAATTCATCCTTGATAACATCGAGGAGACGACGGTGAAGGCGCTCCACCATCGTCAACGCTTCGAGGTATACTGGGCGAACTTCGGCAATTCGTTCTGAGCGGCTCACAATATCTTCTGATTTGGCAACGTTTCTCATAGCACACCCACCTGTTCGACTGTCCCCGGCCGACTTTTATATTCGGTCCGTCTATGAGGTGAACTGTAGCGTTAGGGCATGAAGACGAGTTTAAAAGTCAGGATGAATCCAAGGTTTACTTGTTGCGGTAAATTTGAACTAAATCAAAGGCTTTGTTTACTTTGCCAGACTCTTAACGGCAGCCGCGCCAGCGGCTTAGACTCGCTCGTTGGCCGCCAGCCAGCTCAGCGCGAAATAGACGACGATCAGGGCGCCATCCAGGACGACGCCGACGACGCCGGTCAGGGACACGCCGGCGCCCAATGTCGCGGCCATCACCTCCGTCGCCGCGCAAATCAGCCAGAGCACGCCGCCCCAGGGCGCCGCCAGCCACAGGCCGACCGCCGCCATCAGATCTGCGACCGCGAAAAAACTGACCATCGCCTGCATGACGACGGGAAGCTCGAGCAGGTCGGCGACGACCCGGTTGACGCCAAGCACGATCGTCCAGGCGAACAAGCCTTTGGCGATCCAGACCACCGCCATCGTTCGCATGAACCAGACGAGCATCAAGGTCCAACGCAGCGTCGTCGGCGTGTCGGTCGTCGTCGAGCCGATCATGCGCAGGGCGGGCAGCGGCGCCCGTTCAATGACGCGAATCTCGCTCCCGCCGGTTTGTTTGGGTGGCTTGCTCACGATCGCGCCGCCTCGAAGGAGAGATCGCTTGTCCCGAGCGGCGCGAAATAAGCGTCGATGTCTGCGCTCAAGACCTCCTCGGCGGCGCCCGGCCGCCATTGCGGCCGATTGTCTTTATCGACGATCAGGGCGCGAACGCCTTCGTAAAAGTCATGGCCGCGACAGATGCGCGAGACGATGCGAAACTCCAGAACCATCGCCTCTTCGAATGACAAAGAGCGGCCAGCCTCCATTTGCCGAAGCGCGATGGCCTGGCTCGTCGGCGATTTGGCGAGCATCGCCGCCTGAGCTTTCCCCGCGAAATCAGAGCCGGCGGCTGCCGCCTGGCCGAGCGCGGCGATAATCCGCGCAGGCGTCGTATGGGCGAAGCAATCCTCGATCAGCGCGCACGCGGCGGCGAGCGCGGAGCGCGGCGCAGGTAGAGCGAATGTCGCCAGGATGGCCTCGAGCGGAGCACGCTCCGCCAAAGCCGCGACAAGCGACTCCATGCGCGCGCTGGGAACCCGGGTCTGGGCAAGGCCGAGCGCGAGGGCGTCGTCGGCATGCGCCCTGGCTCCCGTCATCGCCAGATAGACGCCCGCGCGATGGGCAAGGCGCGGCAGCAGATAGGTCGCCCCAACATCGGGAAAAAACCCGATGCCCACCTCAGGCATGGCGAAGGTGAAGCCTTCCCCCGCGACCAGATGCGCGCCATGCGCCGAAACGCCGACGCCGCCGCCCATGACGATGCCGTCGACCAGCGCGATATAGGGCTTCGAATAGCGCTTGATGCGGCGGTTGAGCAGATATTCTTCGCGCCAGAACGTGAGTTGCGCCGCATGATCGCCCGCCCGCCCCTGCTCATAGAGAAGACGGATGTCGCCGCCGGCGCAGAACGCGCGCCCGCCCGCGCCGGTGACGACCACACGCATGACCGCGGGATCGCGCTCCCAATCGTCCAGCGCGGCGGCGATGGCGCGCACCATGCCGAGGTTGAGCGCATTGAGGGCTTTGGGTCGGTTGAGGATGAGGAAGCCCGCCGAGCCCCGTTTTTCCGCCAGAACCTCGGGCTCGCTCATCGCTTCTCCTGGATCGGGGATGGAACCATTCGCCGCAAGGGGAAGGTCGGCGGCGGGGGACAGCGCCGCGCCTTAAGCGTGTGCGGCCAATATCCCGTCGATCGAGGCCGAGACCTCGCCGATCGGCGCCATTCCGTCCACGCAGTGCAACACACCGCCGCTACGATAATAAGGCGTCACGGCCGCCGTGTCCTTTCGGTAGGCTTCAAGCCGCGTCTTCAAAACTTCCGGGTCGTCGTCCTTGCGCACGGGATGGCCGGCCGCCTTGGCCTCTTCCGCCCGCCTCATGATTCGATCGATCAGTTTGGCCTCATCGACTTGCAGTTCGATCGCCGCGTCGAGCTTCATGCCTTTGCGCGCCAGCATTGCGTCGAGGGCTTCGGCCTGCGCAATGGTGCGCGGAAAACCGTCGAGAATGAAGCCATTTTTGGCGTCCGGCTCGTCAATCCGTTCGGCGATGATGCCGACGACAATCTCATCCGAGACCAGGGAGCCCGATTCCATCACCGGCTGCGCACGGAGCCCGATCGGCGTGCGCGCCTTGACCGCCGCCCGAAGCATGTCGCCTGTTGAAAGTTGAGGGATACCGAATTTCTCCACGAGCCGCGTCGCCTGGGTGCCCTTGCCGGCGCCCGGCGGCCCGAGCAGTATCAACCTCATCTCTTCCTCCCCCTCAGCTTCGCCTTGCGAATCAGGCCTTCGTATTGGTGGGCCTGTAAGTGTCCATGAATTTGCGCCACCGTGTCCATCGTGACGTTGACGACGATCAACAGCGACGTGCCGCCGAAATAGAACGGCAGCGCCGCATAGGAAATCAGCATTTCCGGCAACAGGCAAATGATGGCGAGATAGAGGGCGCCGAGGACCGTGATGCGCGTGAGAATCTGGTCGATATATTGCGCCGTCCGCTCGCCCGGCCGCACGCCGGGCACGAAGCCGCCATGTTTCTTGAGATTGTCGGCGGTGTCGGTCGGGTTGAACACCGTCGCGGTATAGAAGAAAGCGAAGAAGACGATCAGGCCGATATACAGCAGGTAATAAAGCGGCTGTCCGCGTCCGAGCAGCGTCGAAATCGTCGCGAGAAATCCCGACCCTGAGCTGCCCTGCGCGAAATTGGCGATGGTGGTTGGCAGCAGCAGCAGCGAGGAGGCGAAGATTGGCGGGATGACGCCGGCGGTGTTGAGTTTGAGCGGCAGGAACGAACTCTGCCCCTCATACATCTTATTGCCGACCTGGCGCTTGGGATAGGTGATCGGCACGCGGCGCTGCGCGCGCTCCATGAACACGATGAAGGTGATCACCACCATCGCCATGATGAGGACGCCGATCACCAGAGCGGTCGACAGCGTGCCCTGGCGGCCAAGTTCGAAAGTCTGGATAATCGCCTCGGGCAGGCGCGCGACAATACCCGCGAAAATGATCAGCGATGAGCCGTTCCCGACGCCGCGCGAAGTGATCTGCTCGCCGAGCCACACCAGAAACATCGTGCCGCCCGTCAACGTGACCACCGTCGACAGCGTGAAGAACAATCCCGGTTCGGCGACGAGGCCGCCGCGGCCCTGCAAGCCCACCGCGATGCCATAGGACTGGAAAACCGCCAGAATCACGCAGAGGTAGCGGGTATATTGATTGAGGATCTTGCGACCGGCCTCGCCTTCCTTCTTGATCGCCTCGAGGCTCGGAATGACCGAGCTGAGCAACTGGATGATGATCGAGGCGGAAATATACGGCATGATGTTCAGCGCGAAAATCGCCATCCGCTGTACGGCGCCGCCCGAGAACATGTTGAAGAGATCGAGCACGCCCTGTTTCTGTCCGAGGAACTGAGCCTCGAAGGCGGCCGGATCGATGCCGGGCAGCGGAATGTAGGTGCCCAGGCGGAAGATGACCAAGGCGCCGAGCGTGAACCAGATGCGCTTTTTAAGCTCTTCCGCCTTGCCGAAGGCGGACCAATTGATGTTGGCTGCAAGCTGTTCGGCGGCCGATGCCATTAGGAGCGCTCCGAGCGGCGCGGCGCGCCGGGTTCAACAGGTTCTGACGTGGACCGACGAAGCGCAAGCGGAAAACGCGCCGCGCCCGTCAAACCCGTCATATGGTCGGCCCGCAGCGATTTGTCACCACCTGCGCGGCGCTTCAGGCCTCAGCGCCCGCTTCGGCCTTCAGCACCTTGACTTGGCCGCCGGCCTTCTCGATGGCGGCGATCGCGCTCTTCGAGGCGGAGAGGACTTCGAACGACAATTTCGCTTTCAGTTCGCCCTTGCCGAGGATCTTCACGCCATCGCGCGACCGCGCGCAGACGCCGGCCGCGACCAGGGCCTCGACCGTCACCGCCTTGGCGGCGTCGAGCTTGCCCGCATCGAGCGCCTGCTGGACGCGGCCGAGATTGACCTCGTTAATGTCGCTTGCGGAAGGATTGACGAAGCCGCGCTTGGGCAGGCGGCGATGCAAGGGCATCTGGCCGCCTTCAAAGCCCTTGATGCGCACGCCGGAGCGGGCCGTCTGACCCTTGCCGCCGCGACCCGATTGCTTGCCTTTGCCGGAGCCGATGCCGCGCCCGACGCGGGTGCGCGCCTGCGAGGAGCCCGGATTGTCGGTGATGTCGTTGAGTTTCATGTTTGTCCTCACAGGCCGTCAATGACGCGCACGAGATGCGCGACCTTGGCGATCATGCCGCGCGCGGCGGGCGTATCGAGGACGGCGCTGCGCCGGCCAATCTTGTTGAGGCCGAGACCGATCAGGGTCTGGCGCTGGTCGATCCTGCGCCCGATGGCGCTGACCGTCTGTTCGAGCGTGATCATTTTGGGTGTCGTCGACATGATGGGCTTCCCGATCATGAATCCGACGCATCGGCCTCGACGCCGACGCGTCGGGACTGCAGCGTGGATACTTTGATGTTGCGTCGCTGGGCGACGGCGCGCGGGCTGTCTTCCTGACGAAGCGCGTCGAAAGTCGCGCGCACCATGTTGTAAGGGTTCGAGGAGCCCTGGCTCTTGGCGACGACGTCATGCACGCCGAGCGTCTCGAAGACGGCGCGCATCGGGCCGCCGGCGATGATGCCGGTGCCGGCCGGCGCGGCGCGCAGGATGACGCGGCCGGCGCCATGGCGCCCGTTCACGTCATGATGCAGCGTGCGGCCCTCGCGAAGGGGCACGCGCACGACGCCGCGCTTGGCCGCTTCCGTGGCCTTGCGGATCGCCTCGGGCACTTCGCGCGCCTTGCCATGGCCAAAGCCGACGCGGCCCTTCTGATCGCCCACGACGACGAGCGCGGCGAAACCGAAACGGCGTCCGCCCTTCACAACCTTCGCCACGCGATTGATGTGAACGAGACGGTCGACGAACTCGCTGTCCCGCTCCTCCCGATTGTGGTCGCGGCCGCGGCCGCCTTCTTCACGCGCCATGTCAATTCCATTCCGTCACTTACGCGGGAAACGCCGGATGGCGCCCGCTCGCTTCGTTCATTTCCGTTTTAGAAGTCGAGACCGCCCTCGCGGGCCCCCTCGGCGAGCGCCTTGACGCGCCCGTGATACATGTAGCCGCCGCGATCGAACACCACTTGCTTGACCCCGGCCTTCATCGCGCGCTCGGCGAGCTCCTTGCCGATCTTGCGCGCCGCCTCGACGTCGGCGCCGGTCTTCAGGCCTTCGCGCAGCGTCTTTTCCAGCGAAGAAGCCGCGACGATCGTCACGCCCTTCTCGTCGTCGATTACCTGCGCATAGATCTGCTTGGACGAGCGGAACACGCTGAGGCGCGGACGCCCGTAGCTGCGCGCGACGATGGCGCGGCGGATGCGCGCCTTGCGCCGGTCTCCGGTCTTGTTTGACTTAGCCATTGTGGCGCCCTTACTTCTTCTTGCCTTCCTTGCGGAAGATGAATTCGCCCTCGTATTTCACGCCCTTGCCCTTATAGGGCTCGGGTCCGCGAAACGCGCGGATTTCGGCGGCGATCTGGCCGACCTGCCGCTTGTCGATGCCGGTGATGGTGATTTCCGTCGGCTTCGGCGTCACGATCGTCACGCCCGCCGGGATCGGATAGATCACATCATGGCTGAAGCCAAGCGCCATCTGCAGGTTCTTGCCGGCGACCGCCGCCCTGTAGCCGACGCCGTTGATCTCGAGCTTCTTTTCGAAGCCCTTGGTCACGCCGACCACCAGGTTTTGAATCGACGAGCGCGAGGTTCCCCACATCGCCCGCGCCCGCTTGCTGTCGCCGCGCGGATCGACGGTGATGAGGTTGCCCTCGATCTTGACGGTGACGTCCTCGGGCGCCGTAAATTTCAATTCGCCCTTGGCGCCTTTGACGGCGACAGTATGGCCATCCAGCTTGGCGGTGACGCCGGCGGGGACCAAGACGGGCTTTTTGCCAACTCGAGACATAGCTCTTTTTCCATTTCTAGCGGTCAGAAGACCTTGCAGAGGACTTCGCCGCCGACGTGACTCTCACGCGCCGCATGATCCGCCATCACGCCCTTGGGGGTCGAGATGATGGTGACGCCAAGACCATTGGCGACGCGCGGCATGGCGTCGACGGCCACATAGACGCGGCGGCCGGGCTTCGACACCCGCTCGATCTGGCGAATTACCGGTTCGTTGTCGAAATATTTCAATTCGATCTCGAACTCGGTACGGCCATTGCCGTAATCGGTCGTCGAATAGCCGCGGATATAGCCTTCCGATTCCAGCACATCGAGAACATGCTTGCGCAGGGAGGAGCCTGGCGTCGACACTTTGCCGCGCTTGCGCATCTGCGCATTGCGGATGCGGGTCAACATATCGCCCAAGGGATCGTTCACAGCCATGATCGTCTCCCCTTACCAGCTCGACTTGACGAGGCCTGGGATCAGGCCCTTGTTGCCAAGTTCGCGCAATGCGATACGCGACATTTTGAATTTGCGATAATAGGCGCGCGGGCGCCCCGTCACTTCGCAGCGGTTGCGAATACGGCCGGCCGACGCATTGCGCGGCGTCAGGCTAAGTTTCAGGCGCGCCTCGAAACGCTCTTCCATCGAATTCTTTTCGTTGTTGGCGATATCCAGCAGGCGCTTGCGGCGCGCGGAGAATTTCTTCACCAGCTTCACCTTGCGCTTGTTATTCTCTATTGCACTCTTCTTTGCCATTAAGGCCTCCATTTTCCGCGTTTGAGCGGGTCAGCTCACTGCCGGAACGGGAAGTTGAAAGCGGCGAGCAGAGCCCGCGCCTCCGCGTCGGTCTTGGCCGTCGTGCAAACGACGATATCCATGCCAAGCATCGCTTCCGCCTTGTCGTAGTCGATTTCGGGGAAGATGATGTGCTCCTTGACGCCCAGAGCATAATTGCCGCGTCCATCGAAGGACTTCGGGTCTAGTCCACGAAAGTCGCGCACGCGCGGCAGCGCCACGGTGACGAGACGATCGAGGAATTCATACATGCGGGTCTGGCGCAGCGTGACCTTCGCGCCGATCGGCATGTTCTCGCGCACCTTGAAGGTCGATATAGCCTTGCGCGCGCGCGTCACCACCGGCTTCTGGCCGGCGATCAGCGCCAGATCAGCCGCCGCGGAAGCGACTTTCTTGGTGTCGTTCACCGCCTCGCCGACGCCCATATTGAGCACGATCTTGTCGATGCGCGGCACTTCCAGCGCGTTCTTGTAGCCGAATTCCTTGACCAGCTTGGGAACGATGTCGTCGCGATATTTCTTCTTGAGACGCGCGACATAATCCTTCGGCACAGCTGCGGCCGGACCCGCCTGCGCTGTTTCAGCCGCCTGCTTGTTCCTGGCCTTCGCCTGCTTGGCGCTCTCAACGGGAGCCTCGGCCTTCGGCGTTTTGGCGGGCTTGTCGGATTTACCCGCCTTGCCGCCCTTGTCTGATTTTTGATCAGCCATCGATCAGGTCTCCGGAACGCTTGGCGACGCGGACCTTGCGGCCGTCATCGAGGGTTTTGAATCCGACGCGCGTCGGCTTGCCGGTCTTGGGATCGGCGATCGCCAGATTGGACAGGTCGATCGACGCTTCCTTGGAAATAATGCCGCCTTCGGTCTGGGCGGTCTGGCGCGTATGGCGCTTGACGATATTGACGCCCTGGACAATGGCGCGGCGCGCGGTCGGGTTGACCAGCGTCACTTCGCCCGACTTGCCCTTGTCGCGGCCGGCGAGGACGACGACCTTGTCGCCTTTCTTGATTTTAGCGGCCATCACAGCACCTCTGGCGCGAGCGAAATGATCTTGACGTGGTTCTTGGCGCGCAATTCGCGCGGCACCGGCCCGAAAATGCGGGTGCCGACCGGCTCGGACTGGGCGTTGATCAACACCGCCGCGTTCGAGTCGAAACGGATCACCGAACCGTCGGAGCGGCGGATGTCCTTGGCGGTGCGCACGACGACCGCCTTCATGACGTCGCCCTTCTTGACGCGCCCGCGCGGGATCGCCTCCTTGATCGAGACGACGATAATGTCGCCGACCGAAGCATACCGGCGCTTGGAGCCGCCAAGCACCTTGATGCACATCACGCGACGCGCGCCGGAATTATCGGCGACGTCGAGGTTGGTTTGCATCTGAATCATGGCCTATTCGCCTTTCTTTCCAGATCGGTTTCCGGCGCCGCTAAAGCGCCGGACTACGTCTGAAGGAGGCTCTCGCCTCCTTATCCAAAATTCATTTCCCGCCTTCGGCCTCACGCCTTGGCGAGCGCGCCGTCCACGACAATCCATCGCTTGAGCTTCGAAATCGGCTTGGTCTCCTCGATGGAAACGGTGTCGCCGACCTTATGCGTCTTGTTTTCGACATGGGCGTGGTAGTTCTTCGAACGCCGCACCGTCTTCTTCAAGAGCGGATGAGTGAAACGGCGCTCGACCTTGACGACCAAAGTCTTGTCTTGCTTGTCGCTGACGACGACGCCCTGGAGAATTCGCTTCGGCATGGTTTTCGTCCTCAGGTCTTGGTCTTGGTCGCGCGCTTCTGGGCGGCGAGCGTTTTGGATCGCGCGATGTCGCGCCGCACGACGCGCACGCGCGCCGTATTCTGCAACTGGCCGCTGGCGCGCTGGAAGCGCAGGTTGAACTGCTCCTTCTTCAGAGCCAGGATCTCGTCCGACAATTGATCCTCGGTCATGACGCGCAGGTCCGAGAGGCGGTTTTTCGTTTTCATGGCGGCGGCCCCTATTCTGCGATGCGCTGAATGAAGCGCGTCTTGATCGGCAATTTGGCGGCGGCGAGGGTGAACGCCTGACGCGCAATATCGGCCGGCACGCCGTCGATTTCGAACATGATGCGACCAGGCGCGACGCGCACGACCCAGAGTTCCGGCGCGCCCTTGCCTTTACCCATGCGCACCTCGACCGGCTTCTTCGACACCGGAACGTCGGGGAACACCCGGATCCAGACGCGGCCGGCGCGCTTCATATGGCGCGTCAACGCGCGGCGAGCCGCCTCGATCTGACGCGCGGTGACGCGTTCGGGCTCCATCGCCTTCAATCCGAACTGACCGAAATTAAGCTCGAAGCCGCCCTTCGCAACGCCGCGAATGCGGCCTTTGAAGGCTTTGCGGAACTTGGTTTTCTTAGGTTGCAGCATGATCGCATACTTTCAAATGTCAGGCGGCGTCGCGATCGCGCGGCTCTCGCTCGCGCCGCGGACGATTGCCGCTGCCCGAATGATCGGCCTCGGCGAGTTTCTTGTCCTGCGCCATCGGATCATGCTCAAGGATTTCGCCCTTGAAGATCCAGACCTTGATGCCGCAGGTCCCGTAGGCGGTGTGCGCCGTGGCGACGCCATAGTCGACGTCCGCGCGCAACGTATGCAACGGCACGCGGCCCTCGCGATACCATTCCAGACGGGCGATTTCCGCGCCGCCCAATCGCCCGGAGCAATTGATGCGGATGCCTTCGGCGCCAAGTCGCATCGCCGATTGCACGGCGCGCTTCATCGCGCGGCGGAACGCAACGCGGCGCTCGAGCTGCTGGGCGATCGAATCGGCGACCAGGGTCGCGTCGACTTCGGGCTTGCGCACCTCGACGATATTGATCGCCACTTCCGAATCCGTCAGCTTGGAGACGAGCTTGCGGAGCTTGTCGATATCCGCGCCCTTCTTGCCGATGACGACGCCGGGACGCGCCGAATGGATGTTGACCCGACACTTCTTGTGCGGCCGCTCGATGATGATTTTCGAGATCGCGGCCTGCTTCAAATTCTTCATCAGCACGTCGCGGATCTTCATATCCTCGTGCAGAAGCTTGCCATATTCGTTCTTGCCGGAATACCAACGGGAATCCCAGGTCCGGTTAACGCCCAGACGCAGCCCGATCGGATTGATCTTCTGACCCATGCCTATCTCCTCAGGCCGCGTCGGCGGGCTTGGCCGCGACTTCGCGCACGATGATCGTCAAATTCGAGAATGGCTTTTCGATGCGCCCCGCCCGGCCGCGCGCACGCGGGCTGAAACGCTTCATCACCATCGCCTTGCCGACGAACGCTTCGCCGACAACCAGATCGTCGACATCGAGATCATGGTTGTTTTCGGCATTGGCGATCGCCGATTCCAGCGCCTTGCGCACTTCCGTGGAAATGCGCTTGCGCGAGAACTCGAGATCGGCGAGCGCCGCCGAAACCTTCTTGCCGCGAATGAGCTGGGCGAGAAGATTGAGCTTCTGCGGGCTGACGCGCAACATGCGCACGACCGCCTTGGCTTCCGTTTCGCTCAAGGCGCGAGGGTTTGCTTGTTTGGACATGACGATTAAGCTCTCTTCGCCTTCTTGTCCGCGGTGTGACCGTGGAAGGTGCGGGTCGGCGAGAATTCGCCAAACTTATGGCCGATCATTTCCTCGCTGACCGAAACCGGCACGTGCTTGTGCCCGTTATGGACGCCGAAAGTCAGACCGACGAATTGCGGCAGAATCGTTGAACGGCGGCTCCAGATCTTGATGACGTCGGAGCGGCCCGTGGCGCGCGCCGCGTCCGCCTTCTTCAAGAGATAGCCGTCGATGAACGGGCCCTTCCAGATTGAACGCGCCATGGCTTAGCCCTTCTTCTTGCGGACGTGCCGCGAGGCGACAATGAATTTGTTGGTCGATTTGTTGGACCGGGTCTTCTTGCCCTTGGTCGGCTTGCCCCACGGGCTCACCGGATGGCGTCCGCCCGAGGTGCGGCCTTCGCCGCCGCCATGGGGATGATCGACCGGGTTCATCGTCACGCCGCGATTATGCGGGCGCTGGCCCATCCAGCGGTTGCGCCCGGCCTTGCCCATCGAGGCGTTCATATGGTCGGGGTTCGAAACCGCGCCGACGGTGGCGAAGCACTGGCCATGCACCAGGCGCTGTTCGCCCGAGCTCAGCCGCAGCGAGACATAACCCTGGTCGCGACCGACGATCTGCACATAAGCGCCGGCCGACCGTGCGATCGCGCCGCCCTTGCCGATCTTCATCTCGACATTGTGGACGATCGTGCCGACCGGAATATTGGCCAGCGGCATCGCATTGCCGGGCTTCACGTCGACCTGGACGCCGGCGACGACCTGGTCGCCGACGTTGAGGCGCTGCGGCGCGATAATATAGGCCCGCTCGCCGTCGGCATATTTGATCAGCGCGATGAACGAAGTGCGGTTGGGATCATATTCCAGCCGCTCGACGGTCGCCGGCGTATCGAGCTTGCGGCGCTTGAAATCGACGATGCGATAGGTCTGCTTGTGGCCGCCGCCGCGGAAACGCACGGTGATGCGGCCGGTATTGTTGCGGCCGCCCTTTTCCGATTTGCCTTCCGTCAGCGCCTTGACCGGCTTGCCCTTATGGAGCCCGCTGCGGTCGACGATCACCAATTGGCGAAGGCCGGGCGTGGTCGGCTTGAATGATTTGAGAGCCATTGTCCTAAAACCTCAGAGCCCGGTGGTCACGTCGATGCGATGGCCGTCGGCGAGCGTGACGATCGCCTTCTTCACATCCTGCTGCACGCCGCGAACGCCGCGAAACACTTTGTTTTTGCCTTTGCGCAACAGCGTGTTGACCGCCGTCACCTTGACGTCAAACAGTTTCTCCACAGCCGCCTTGATCTGCGGCTTGGTGGCGTTGCGGCGCACCTTGAAAACCACCTGATTGTTCTCGGAGGCGATGGTCGCTTTTTCCGTGATGATCGGCGCGACGATCACGTCGTAATGGCGCGGATCCTTGTTCATTTGAACCGCGCCTCCAGCGCATCGATAGCCGCTTTGGTCAGCACCAGCTTGTCGCGGCGAAAAATGTCGTAAACATTGATGCCCTGCACGGGCAGCACATCGACCTGCGGAATATTGCGCGCCGCATTGGCGAAATTGCTCTGCACCACCGCGCCATCGATGATCAGCACGCTCTTCAGCGACGCCCTGTCGAATTCGGCGCGCAGGGTCGCGGTCTTGGCCTCAGCGAGATCGGCCTTGTCCCAGACGATGATGCCGCCGTCGCGCAGCTTGGCCGATAGCGCATGTTTGAGCGCCAGCGCGCGCACCTTCTTGGGCAGATCATGCGCATGCGAACGCACGACCGGACCCATCGCGCGTCCACCGCCGCGGAACTGCGGCACGCGCGCCGAGCCGTGGCGGGCGCCGCCGGTGCCCTTCTGCTTGTACATCTTCTTGCCGGTGCGGTGGATTTCCGCGCGGCCGAGAGTCTTGTGCGTGCCGGCCTGGCGCTTGGCGAGCTGCCAGCGCAGCATGCGGGCGATCAGGTCCTGGCGCGGGTCGAGCCCGAAGATCGCATCGTTCAGTTCCAGAGAGCCAGCGGCGGCGCCGCTGATCGACGTGACGTCGATTTTCATGATGTCAGGCTCCCTTCGGCTCGGCTGCGGCGGCTTCGGCCGGCGGCTCTGCGTGAACACGGAATTTGCCGGGCAGCGGCGCTTCCTTCGGCAACGGCTTCTTCACCGCGTCGCGGACCGCGATCCAGCCGCCGGCATGGCCCGGCACCGAACCTTCGACCAAGATCAGCCCGCGTTCGACATCGGTCTGCACGACGCGCAGGTTCTGCGTCGTCACCTGGTCGACGCCCATATGGCCGGCCATTTTCTTGTTCTTCCAGGTCTTGCCGGGGTCCTGACGGCCGCCAGTCGAACCGTGCGAGCGATGCGAAACCGACACGCCATGCGTGGCGCGCAGGCCGCCGAAGTTCCAGCGCTTCATCGGGCCAGCGAAGCCCTTGCCGATCGTCACGCCGGTCACGTCGACAAACTGTCCGACCAGGAAATGATCGGCGGTGATCTCGGCGCCGACCGGGATGAGCCGGTCCTCGCTGACGCGGAACTCGGCGAGCTTCATCTTCGGCTCGACATTGGCGACAGCGAAGCGCGCGCGCTCGGCCTTCGACACGTTCTTGACCTTGGCGCGGCCGATGCCGAGCTGGAGGGCGGTATAGCCGTTCTTGTCCTGGGTGCGATGGGCCACGACCTGGCAGCCCTCAACCTTGAGGACGGTGACCGGCACGTGATCGCCCGCATCGGTGAAGATGCGGGTCATACCCAGCTTCTGTGCAATAATGCCTGAGCGCATGGCGCGTATTCCTTAAGGGTGCGTTTGCTTGAGCAAAGAGGCGCCCGGTGAGTTCCTAAAGCTTGATCTCGACGTCGACGCCGGCCGCCAGATCGAGCTTCATCAAAGCATCGACCGTCTGGGGCGTCGGGTCGACGATGTCGAGAACCCGCTTGTGCGTGCGAATTTCAAACTGCTCGCGCGATTTCTTATCGACATGCGGCGAACGGTTGACCGTAAACTTCTCGATCCGCGTCGGCAGCGGAATCGGCCCCCGCACCCGTGCGCCCGTGCGCTTGGCGGTCGACACGATTTCCTTGGTCGAAGCGTCGAGCACGCGGTGATCGAACGCTTTGAGGCGGATGCGGATGTTTTGCGTATTCATGGTTCAAATCCCTGACCGGCGCGGACGGGGGCGGTCCCCCGCCCGGCTTTCAACGTCGTTTCTCACTCGGTGATCGAAACGACGACGCCGGAACCGACCGTGCGGCCGCCTTCACGAATGGCGAAGCGGAGCTTCTCCTCCATGGCGATCGGCACGATGAGCGCGACTTGAATGGTGACGTTGTCGCCCGGCATGACCATTTCCGTGCCCTCCGGCAGCGTGACAATGCCCGTCACGTCGGTGGTGCGGAAATAGAATTGCGGACGATAATTGGTGAAGAACGGCGTGTGGCGGCCGCCCTCGTCCTTGGTGAGGATATAGGCCTCGGCGGTGAACTTGGTGTGCGGCTTGACGGAACCGGGCTTGCACAGCACCTGGCCGCGCTCGACGTCTTCGCGCTTGGTGCCGCGCAGCAGGCAGCCGACATTGTCGCCAGCCTCGCCCTGGTCGAGCAATTTACGGAACATTTCGACGCCGGTGACGATGGTCTTGACCGTGTCCTTGAGGCCGACGATCTCGACTTCCTCGCCGACCTTGACGATGCCGCGCTCGATACGGCCGGTGACGACAGTGCCGCGGCCGGAGATCGAGAACACGTCTTCGACCGGCATCAGGAAGGGCTGATCCTTCGGACGCTCGGGCTGCGGGATGTAGGCGTCGACCGTATCCATCAATTTGAGGATGGCGTCATGGCCGATCTCGGGCGACTTGCCTTCGAGCGCCATCAGGGCCGAGCCCTTGGTGATCGGAATATCGTCGCCGGGGAAATCATATTTCGACAGAAGTTCACGAACTTCGAGCTCGACGAGCTCAAGAAGCTCGGCGTCGTCGACCATGTCGACCTTGTTCATGAACACGACCAGCGCGGGAACGCCGACCTGCCGGGCCAGAAGGATATGCTCGCGCGTCTGCGGCATCGGGCCGTCCGCCGCGGAAACGACGAGAATCGCGCCGTCCATCTGCGCGGCGCCGGTGATCATGTTCTTCACATAATCGGCGTGGCCGGGGCAATCGACGTGGGCGTAATGGCGCGCCTTGGTCTCATATTCGACATGGGCGGTCGAAATGGTGATGCCGCGCGCCTTCTCTTCCGGCGCCTTGTCGATCTGGTCATAGGCCGTATAGGTCGCGCCGCCCGTCTCGGCCAGAACCTTGGTGATCGCCGCCGTCAACGACGTCTTGCCGTGATCGACGTGACCGATCGTGCCGATATTGCAATGCGGTTTGTTCCGCGAGAACTTTTCCTTGGCCATGGCCGGACTCCTTTAGGTCTTCTTGAGTATCTAAGCGTCTGCTGAACGATTATTTGTACTTGTCTTCGATATCCTTGGCGACGTTCGCCGGGACCTGCTCGTAGTGATCGAACTGCATGGTGAAATTCGCGCGCCCCTGGGTGCCCGAGCGCAATGTGTTGACGTAGCCGAACATGTTGGCCAGCGGCACCATCGCATTGATGACGGCGGCGTTGGCGCGCATGTCCTGGCCCTGCACCTGACCGCGACGGGAGAGCAGGTCGCCCATCACGAAGCCGGTATGCTCTTCCGGCGTCACCACTTCGACTTTCATGATCGGCTCGAGCAGAACTGAGCCGCCCTTCTGCAACGCCTCGCGGAACGCGGCGCGCGAAGCGATTTCGAAGGCGAGCGCCGACGAGTCGACATCGTGATAGGCGCCGTCGATCAACGTCGCCTTGACGTCGACCACCGGGAAGCCGGCGAGAATGCCCGACCCCATCACGCTGTTGATGCCCTTCTCGACGCCGGGGATATATTCCTTCGGCACCGAGCCGCCGATGATCTTGGATTCGAACGACGAACCCGCGCCGGGCTCGGACGGCTCGAATACGATCGTCACTTTGGCGAACTGGCCGGTGCCGCCGGTCTGCTTCTTATGGGTGTAGTTGATCTCAGCGCGCTTGGTCAGCTTCTCGCGATAGGCGACCTGCGGCGCGCCGATATTGGCGTCGACCTTGTAGGTGCGGCGCAAAATATCGACCTTGATGTCGAGATGCAGTTCGCCCATGCCCTTGAGGATCGTCTGGCCCGATTCCTGATCGGTGGAGACGCGGAAGGAGGGATCCTCGGCGGCGAGTTTCTGCAAGGCGAGTCCGAGCTTCTCCTGATCGGCCTTCGATTTCGGCTCGATGGCGATCTCGATGACCGGCTCCGGAAATTCCATCTTCTCGAGGATGACTGGCTTTTGCAGGTCGCACAAAGTATCGCCAGTGCGCGTATCCTTCAGGCCGGCCAGCGCGACAATGTCGCCTGAATAGGCTTCCTTGATGTCTTCGCGATTGTTCGCATGCATCAACAACATGCGCCCGACGCGTTCTTTCTTGTCCTTGGTGGAATTGAGCACCGTCGTGCCCGATTCGATCTTGCCCGAATAAACACGGCAAAAGGTGATGGTGCCGACGAAAGGATCGTCCATGATCTTGAAGCCGAGCATTGAGAACGGCTCGGTATCCTTGGGCAGGCGAACGATTTCTTCGCCGGTATTCATGTCAATGCCCTTGATCGCGTCGCGATCGATCGGCGAAGGCAGATAGGCGACGACGGCGTCAAGCAGAGGCTGCACGCCCTTGTTCTTGAAGGCCGAGCCGCAAAGCACTGGGACAAAGGTGATGTAACGGACCGCCTTGCGGATGAGGCGCTGCAGGGTCTCGAAGTCGGGCTCTTTGCCGTCGAGATAGGCGCCCATGACGTCGTCGTCGAGTTCGACCGCCGCCTCGATCAGGATGTGCCGATATTCCTCAGCCTGGGCGAGAAGCTCGGCCGGGATTTCTTCATCGTGATATTTGGCGCCGAGGCCCTCGTCTTCCCATACGACGGCCTTCATGCGCAACAGATCGATAATGCCTTTGAAATTATTTTCCGAACCGATCGGGAGCTGAATGCAGATCGGTCGGCCGCCGACTTTGGTGTTGATCTCTTCGACGCATCGAAAGAAGTCGGCGCCGGTCTTGTCCATCTTGTTGACGAAGACGATGCGCGGCACATGATATTTGTCGGCTTGTCGCCATACCGTCTCGGTCTGCGGCTCGACGCCCTGGTTGCCGTCGAGAACGCATACGGCGCCGTCAAGCACACGCAGGCTGCGCTCGACTTCAATCGTGAAGTCGACGTGGCCGGGCGTATCGATGATGTTGAGGCGCTTGTCGTGCCAGAAGGTGGTCGTCGCGGCCGACGTGATCGTGATGCCGCGCTCCTGCTCCTGCTCCATCCAGTCCATGGTCGCAGCGCCGTCGTGCACTTCGCCGATCTTATGCGACTTGCCGGAATAATAAAGGATACGCTC